>FUFK010041783.1_pt1 | contig 155811 bp, 131 predicted proteins | sample 1021851 | NCBI WGS metagenome assembly FUFK01 (sample SAMEA51879418, study PRJEB19060) | metagenome | reverse complement strand
CACCGGCACCGCCGCCGCCACCGCCGCCACCGGACCCGCCGGTGTCGCCGCCACGGCTGCTTTCCTGGCCGGCCGCCGCCGGCGTCACGAAGGCGCGGGTATCGCCGGCCGGGAAATCACCGTTGGCGGCGCCCGCGTCCAGGAACACCCGGCCGCTGCCCTCGCCGGTCAGCGCCAGGCTCAGGGTGCGGCTTTCGCCGCGCGCCAGGTCGCCCAGGTCGCAACGCACCGGCTGGGTGTCGGTGCAGCCCGCGGGCAGGCTGTCGTAATCCCAGCCGGCGGGCACCTGGAAGCTGGCCCAGGCGTTATAGGCGTCGCGGTGCTGCGCCTGGTTGGTGATCTCCGCGCGGACCGAAACGGTGCCGCCGCTACGGGTGGCGGTGGCTTCCAGCGTCATATCCGGCACATCGCTGAACACCGGTGAGAACTGCTCGGTGTCGGCGCTGTAATAGTCGTGGCTGTCGCTGATCGGGGTCACCGTGACCCGGTCGGTGAAGGTACCGCCGTGGGTGGGGGTCAGCCACAGGCGGTGGCTGTTGCTGACCGCGCCGGTGGACAGTTCCGCCGCGCCCAGGCAATCGGTGTAGCCGCCGCGGGCGGTGCACTGCAGATCGTCGGCGCTGACCCGCAGGCCGGCCTTGTGGTGGATCCGGATGCCCACCTGGCGGGCGTCGTTGACCTGGCTCAGGTTGCTGACCCGGGTGTCCATGGACAGCGCCCGCCCGGGGCCGGTGTAGAGGCTTTCGCCTTCGGATTCGCTGTGCAAATCCACCATGGCGCCGGAGGAGGTGCTCTCGATCCAGCCCAGATAGGCGCTCACCCGGGTGTAGACCGCCGGCACGCCGGACGCGCACCGCTCGGTGCCGTAGCTGGTGACGCCCACCAGCCAGGTGCGTCCGTCCTGCTGGAAGATCAGCGGCCCGCCGCTGTCGCCCCGGCAGGTGTCCTGATTGGTACCGTTCACCGGGTTTCTCTCGGCGGCGCAGATCTGTCCGGAGGTGAGACTGTTCCAGTAGGTGCCGCACTGCTGCGGCGACACGTAATCCAGACCGGCCTGCTGCAGGGTGTCGGACATGCTGCTGGTTTCGGTCTGCCCCCAACCCAGCGCCACCAGGGCCTCGTCCGAGGAACCGGCGCGCAACGCTTTCATCTCGTCCGCCTTGGCCAGGTCCAGGGGTTCCAGCCGGGAGGCCGAGGACAGCTCAAGCAGGGCCAGGTCGTTGTGGTACACGCCGGTGCGGTAGTGCTCGTGCACGCGCACCGAGCGCACCGCCAACCGTTCCGGGGCCTGCTCATGGCGATTCAGGTGCCCGAGGGAGACATACAGGTCGCTGGCGGCGTAGTCGTCCACGCAGTGCGCGGCGGTGAGCACCCAGCGCGGCGCCACCAGGGCGCCGCCGCAGCGGGTGTACCCGTAACTGGCGCCGCCGATCTCGATTTCCGCCATCCAGCTGCGCGCCGTGGGGACCGGGTCCCCACCGATGATACGCGGCGTCATGGTGTCGTCCGCGCCGAACGCCACGCCGGAGAGAAGCCCTGAAGCCACAATGAATGAGATTATAAGATTACGCATAGCCCGACCCGCCTAGTGTTAAGTTCGTACTCGGCGGATACTAGGTCACGCTTAGTGGCGATTACTAGAGTAGTTGGATGATATCAGTACGACATCATTCTTATTTGTGACTCAACGCATAGGTAATTCGTGCCCTAACGCACAAAAAAACACCGGGCTGAGCCCGGTGTTTTCGGTTCTGGTAGGAAAAAAGGGTGAAAAGCGTACTAGTCGGCGACCACGCCGCAGGCCATACGCGGTCCGCCGCCGCCCAGGGGTTTGGGCTGATCGCTGTAGTTGTCGCCGCCGGCGTGCACCATCACCGCGCGGCCTTTCAGGTCGTCCATCTCCAGCCGGGGTGCGAGAACCGGCAGGGTGGCGCGGCCCTCATCGTCCACGTACAGCGCCGGCAGGTCGCCCAGGTGGCCGTCGCCCCAGGGGGTGCCGTGGCGGCCGCTGTTGTCCGGGTCGAAATGGCCGCCGGCGGCCAGGGCCGGCACCGTGTCGCCGTCCTTCTCGCCGGGCTGGCAGGTGGGGTTCTGATGAACGTGGAACCCATGGATGCCCTCGTCCAGATCCTTCAGATCCGGCGTGAACACCAGGCCGTATTCGCTCTCGGTGACGGTGACCGTGCCGACACTGTCACCGGGTCCTTCGTCGGTGGCTTCGTGCAGGGTGATGGTGGTGGCCGCCTGGGTGGTGCCGGCAACGGCGCCGGCGAACAGAGCGAGTAACAGGTGTCGATTGCGCATAGTCATGCCTTCCTTGTGTCGTCGATGGTTGATCACACTGTCACATCCTAGTCATCCGTGGACACGCATTTAAAGCGAAACCGTCACCCTGGTTCTGAAAGCACACAGGTTTTACGGTTTTTCCCTGTTTTTTACGTTCCTGGTCCGGGTCATCTTTAAGTGCCAGCTCCAAGGCCTCAATAGCGCCACGAACTTCTTAGTTATTCCCCTCATAAGCGCCTTTCTTATTTCATAAAAGTATCGAACCTTCACTTTCACAAGCTTCCTGGAATGAAGAGACCGGCGGACACCGCTGTTTTACCGGGTGCCGCCGCCGTGAGCGTCTTGTGAAGTTTTCACTCCCGGGCCTAGGCTTGAAGCCAGCAAAGGATTGAACACCACCCAGGAGGCAACATGGCCAAGAAGGCAGCCAAGAGCGACCGGAAAACCGTTAAAGGAAATGGCGGAGAAACCCACCAGACCGCCGGGGGCGAAGTGCCCACCCTGACCACCAAGCAGGGCGTGCCGGTGGCCGACGACCAGAACACCCTCACCGTCGGCGAGCGCGGCCCCGCCGCCCTGGAAGACTTCCACTTTCGCGAGAAACTGTTCCACTTCGATCATGAGCGCATTCCCGAGCGCGTCGTGCACGCACGCGGGTTCGCGGCGCACGGCTACTTCGAGAACTACGCGCCGCTGGACAAACTGACCCGCGCCGGATTGTTCCAAAAAAAGGGCCAGCGCACGCCGGCGTTCGTGCGTTTTTCCACGGTGGCCGGCAATAAGGGCTCGGGGGATCTGGCGCGCGACGTGCGCGGCTTCGCCGTAAAGCTGTACACCGAGGAAGGCAACTGGGACATCGTCGGCAACAACATTCCGGTGTTCTTCATCCAGGACGCGATGAAGTTCCCGGACCTGATCCACGCCGCCAAGCAGGAACCGGACCGCGGCTTTCCCCAGGCGCAGACCGCCCATGACAATTTCTGGGATTTCATCTCCCTGACGCCGGAAAGCATGCACATGGTCATGTGGATTATGTCCGACCGCACCATCCCGCGTTCGCTGCGTTTCATGGAAGGGTTCGGCGTGCACAGCTTCCGCATGGTCAACGCCAAGGGCGAGTCCACCTTCGTGAAATTCCACTGGAAGCCCAAACAGGGCATGCAGTCGGTGGTCTGGAACGAAGCTCTGAAAATCAACGGCGCCGATCCGGATTTCCATCGCCGGGACATGTGGGGCGCGATCGAATCCGGCGACTACCCGGAGTGGGAACTGGGCCTGCAGATTTTCGACGAAAAGTTCGCTGAAAAATTCGATTTCGACGTGCTCGACCCCACCAAGATCATTCCCGAGGAAGAAGTGCCGGTGACCCCGGTGGGCCGCCTGGTATTGAACCGCAACGTGGACAACTTCTTCGCCGAAACCGAGCAGGTGGCCTTCTGTACGCAGAACATCGTGCCGGGCATTGATTTCACCAATGATCCGCTGCTGCAAGGCCGCAACTTTTCCTACCTGGATACCCAGCTCAAGCGTCTCGGCGGCCCCAACTTCACCCATATTCCGATCAACGCGCCCAAGTGCCCCTATCACACCCTGCAGCAGGACGGGCACATGGCGATGGAGAACCCCAAAGGCCGCGCCAACTACGAGCCCAATTCCTGGGGCGGTGCCGAAGGCGGCCCGCGCGAAAACCCGCAGCGCGGTTTCCACAGCTACCCGGCCGAGGAAGCGGGCACCAAGCAGCGCCTGCGCCCGGAAAGCTTTTCCGACCATTACAGCCAGGCCCGTCAGTTCTTTATCAGCCAGACAGAGGTGGAACAGGACCACATCACCGACGCCCTGGTGTTCGAACTGAGCAAGGTGGACACCGTGGCGATTCGCGCGCGCATGGTGTCGCACCTGCGCAACATCGACGAAGACCTGGCCAAGGGCGTGGCCAAGGGCCTGCGGCTGAGTCCGCTGCCGCGCGCCGCCGACGCCGCGCGGCCCACCCGTCAGGACCTGAAGGCGTCGCCGGCACTGAGCATTCTGCTTAACCAGCCGGAAACCTTCTCCGGCCGCAAGATCGGCGCACTGGTCAGCGACGGCGCCGACGCCGCCCTGCTCACCGCGCTGGAGAAAGCGGCCAAGAAAGAAGGCGCCAAGGTGGCCTATGTGGCGGCCTCCGTGGGCGGCGTGAAACTCAGCGACGGCAGCTGGTTGGAAGCCGACGAAAAAATCGACGGCGGTCCCTCGGTGGTGTTCGACGCGGTGGCACTGGTGCTCTCGGAAAAGGGCGCCCGCGAACTGGCGGCGATGCCCCCGGCCCGTGACTTCGTCAGCGACGCGCTGGCGCACAAGAAGTTCATCGGCTTCACCGAGGAAGCGGTGGCACTGCTCGGCCTGTCGGGCCCGGACGACGCCGGCGCGGAAGGGCTGGTGCCGCTGGACAAGGCCGGCGACGCCGCCCGCTTCCTGACCCTGTGCCGGAACCTGCGTTGCTGGACCCGGGCCTGACCCGTGCCGCGTATTTTCAGGCCCAGGGCCAATGCCCTGGCCTGGATGGCGCTGATTCTGGCGTTCGCGCTGGTGGTGGTGATGGTGGCGCTGGGCGCCTATTACTTCCAGTCGCCCTACTACAGCGGCGTTGACCGAACGCCGGCTCAGCCGGTGCCGTTCAGCCACAAGCATCATGTCGGCGAGCTGGGTCTGGATTGCCGTTACTGCCATACCTCCGTGGAGCAATCCTCGTTCGCGGGGGTACCGGAGAGCGAAATCTGCATGACCTGTCATTCGCAGCTCTGGACCAACGCCGACATGCTCGCGCCGGTTCGCGACAGCCTGCGTGACGACAAGCCCCTGCGCTGGCGGCGGGTCCACGACCTGCCCGACTACGTGCGCTTCGATCACAGCGCCCACGTCAATAACGGGGTGCCCTGCGAAGCCTGCCACGGCCGGGTCGACCGAATGCCGCTGACCACGCAGAAAAAAACCCTGTTCATGCAGTTCTGCCTCGACTGCCACCGCAATCCCGCGCCCCGCCTGCGGCCGCCCGACGCGGTCTTCGAGATGGGCTGGGAAGCCCGGCGAGGCGTCGACCGCCAGCAACTGGGTGAGCGTCTGATGGCGCGTTACCACACGCCCTCCACCGAGCGTTTGACGGACTGCAGCCTATGTCATCAATAATCGCCCGCGAACACGGCACCGACATGGCCGCCCTGCGCCGTAAACTGGCCGGCCGCTCCGGCCGCCACTACTGGCGCAGCCTCGAAGAGCTGGCCGACAGCGATGACTTCCAGCGGCTGCTGGAAGAAGAATTTCCCAGGCTGGCGCCGCTCTGGGAAGGCCGGGTGTCGCGGCGCGGGCTGCTGGGCCTGATGGCCGCGTCCCTGGCCCTGGGCGGCCTGACCGGCTGCAAGCCCCAGCCGGAGGAACGGATCGCCCCCTACACACGGCGCCCGGAGGACCTGCTGCCCGGGCGTGCCCGCTGGTACGCCTCCACCCTGCCCCTGGACGGCTATGCCCGGGGCGTGCTGGTGAAGACGTTCCAGGGCCGGCCGGTGAAGGTGGAAGGCAACCCGGAGCACCCCGCCAGCCTGGGCGCCACCGACAGCATCGCCCAGGCGGAAATTCTCGGCCTCTACGACCCGGACCGCTCGCAGACGATACGCTACCAAGGCACCGCCGGCAGCGACGCCGCCTTCCTCGAGCAGCTGCAGGCGCAACGCCGCCACTGGGCCGCCGGCGAGCGCCGGCTGTGCCTGCTTACCGGCCCGCTCACGTCACCCAGCCAGCACGCGCTGATAGAACGGCTGAAACGCCTCTATCCGTCCACGCGCTGGTACCGCCACGAGCCGCTCGCCAACGGCGCCGCCCACCAGGGTACCCGGCAGCTGTTCGGCGAGCCCCGGGAGGCCCGCTACCGGCTTGACCGGGCCCGGGTGATCCTGGACCTGGACGCGGATATGCTCGGCAGCGGCCCCGCCAAGCTGGTGCACGCACGCCACGCCATGGGCCGGCGCCGGCCGGACCGCGAAGACGCGCTGCTGAACCGTCTCTATAGCGTGGAAAGCACGCCCTCGATCACCGGCGCCAGCAGCGACCACCGGCTGCCGCTGGCCGCCGCCGAGGTGCCCGCGCTGGCCGCCGCCCTGGCGGCGCGCCTGGGGGTGTCCGGCATGGCGGATCAGGCCGAAAACAGCCCGGTCGACCCCGCCTGGCTGGACGCCCTGGCCGAGGACCTGCGCCGCGCCGGCGCGGAAGCGGTAGTGATACCCGGCGACACCCAGCCGGCGGCGTTGCACGCGCTGGCGCACGCCATCAACCACCATCTCGGCGCCGCCGGCACCAGCGTGGAATACAGCGCCCCGGTGGCGCCCGCCGCCGACGGCGACCTGGCCGACCTGGCCCGGGCCATGGACCAGGGCCGGGTCGACGCGCTGCTGATGTTGAACGTCAATCCGGTCTACAACGCCCCCGCCGGGCTGGCGTTCGAGGAGCGTCTGGCGCGGGTGCCGTTCAGCGTCCACTGCGGCCAGTACCGCGACGAAACCGGGCGCGCCGCGCTCTGGCATTTGCCCGCCGCCCATCCGCTGGAAAGCTGGGACGATGCGCGCGCCTTCGACGGCACCGTCAGCCTGATGCAGCCCACCATCGTGCCGCTGTTCGGCGGCTACACCGCCCAGCAAGTGCTGGCCGCCTTCGCCGGCCGCTACCGCGCCGACCCGCGCGAACTGGTGCGTGAGCATTGGCGACAGGCACTGCCGGGGGCGGACTTCGAACGCCACTGGCACAGCGCCCTGCAGCAGGGCTGGATCGACGGCACCGCCCTGCCGGTCGCGACACCGAGGGTACGCAGCGCGCCGCCGCGCCCTTCCGTCACCGAACCGGACGGCCTGCTGCTGCAGTGGCGCGCCGACCCGGCGCTGCACGATGGCCACTACGCCAACAACGGCTGGCTGCAGGAGTTGCCGCGCCCGCTGACCCAGCTCACCTGGGACGGCGCCGCGCTGATCTCGCCGGCGCTGGCCGAGCGTGAGGGCCTGCGCGAGGGCCAGCGTGTCCGGCTGACCCGGGCCGGGCGCAGCCTGGACACGCCGGTGTGGATCCAGCCCGGCCAGCCGGCCCGGGCGATCACCCTGTTCGTCGGCCAGGGCCGCCGCGACGCCGGCCGCGTCGGCAACGGCGTGGGGGTCAACGCCTACCGGTTGATGCCCGACGACGGCGCCTTTGCCGCCGGCGGAGTGACTCTGGAGGTACTCGACGATAGCGCCGCCCTGGCCAGCACCCAGCAACACCACAACATGGCCGGCCGCGACCTGTTCCGGGAGACCGACCTGGCGGCGTTCCAGGAAGACCCGCACTTCGCCCGACCGGAACCGGTGGAAGAGCCGATCTCGCTGTACCCGGAGTGGGACTACCCGGACCACGCCTGGGGCATGAGCATCGACCTGAACAGCTGCATCGGCTGCAACGCCTGCATCACCGCCTGCCAGGCGGAGAACAACATTCCCATCGTCGGGCCGGAAGAGGTGCGGCGCGGCCATGAGATGCACTGGATCCGCGTGGACCGCTATTACGCCGGGCCGCTGGACGATCCGAGCATGCACTTCCAGCCGGTGCCCTGCATGCACTGTGAAAAAGCCCCCTGCGAGTACGTCTGTCCGGTGGAGGCCACCCAGCACAGCAGCGAGGGCCTCAACGAGATGATCTACAACCGCTGCGTGGGCACCCGCTATTGTTCGCAGAACTGCCCGTACAAGGTGCGCCGCTTCAACTGGTACCACTACACCGAAGCCACCGCCGAGCTGGCCACGCCGGCCGCCGCCCACAACCCGGATGTCACCGTGCGCAGCCGCGGCGTGATGGAAAAATGCACCTACTGCGTGCAGCGCATCAATCAGGCCGAAACCGACGCCCGCAACGAAGACCGCCCCCTGGAGGACGGCGAGTTGCGCACCGCCTGTCAGCAGGTGTGTCCGTCCGAGGCGATTGAATTCGGCGATATCAACGACCGCCACAGCGCCGTCAGCCGGGCCAAGGCAAGCCCGCTCAACTACGCCATGCTGGAAGAGCTGAACACCCGGCCGCGCACCACCTACCTGGCCGGCGTGCGCAACCCCAATCCGGCGATCCAGGCGCTCGAGGAGCGGGAGGCGCCGGCATGAACCGGCGCCGCGACCCGCTGGTCCCGCCCGGCCTCAGCGCCAGCGCGCTCACCGACCGGGTGAGCGCCACGGTGCTTGGCACCCGGCCGCCCAGGGCCTGGTGGCTGGCGCTGGGTCTGGCGACGCTGTTGTCCCTGCTGTTCCTGATCGGCGTGGTCTACGTGCTCAGCGTGGGGGTCGGCGCCTTCGGCCTGAACATTCCGGTGGCCTGGGGTTTTCCGATCATCAACACCATCTGGTGGATCGGCATCGCCCACGCCGGCACGCTGATCTCGGCGGTGCTGTGGCTGACCCGCCAGGACTGGCGCGCCTCCATCAGCCGCTCGGCGGAGGCCATGGCGATGTTCGCCATCGTGCTGGCCGGCAGCTACCCGCTGCTGCACCTGGGGCGGCCCGAGTTCGCCTATTTTCTGCTGCCCTACCCCAACCTTATGGATCTCTGGCCCCAGTGGCGCAGCCCGCTGGTGTGGGATTTCTTCGCCATCGCCAGCTATTTGCTGTTCACCGCCAGCTTTCTGTTCCTGAGCCTGCTGCCGGACCTGGCCAGCCTGCGCGACCGCGCCCGCCACCGTGCCGTACAGCTGTTCTACGGCGTGCTGGCGCTGGGCTGGCGCAACTCGGCGCGGCACTGGCACCGCTACCAGCAAGCCCACCGGGTACTGGCGGTGATCGCGGTGCCCATCGTGGTGTCGGTCACCGGCACCATTTCACTGGACCTGGCGGTCAGCATCGTGCCCGGGTTTCATTTCACCATTTTCCCGCCCTACTTCGTGGCCGGCGCGCTCTACTCCGGCTTCGCCACCGTGGCGATCATCGCCATTATCCTGCGCGCCCTGTTCGGCTTCCGCGACCTGATCACCAGGGCGCACCTGAACCGGCTCGGCATCATGATGCTGTGCTTCGTGCTGGTGGTGGACTACGCCTACCTGCAGGAAGTGTTCACCGCCTTCTACACCGGCGAGGACTTTTACCGCAGCGTCTATTACGACCGCTGGACCGGGCCCTACGCGCCTTTCTACTGGGGCATGATCCTGTGCAACGTGGTGCTGGCCCAGGGCCTGTGGTTCCGGCGCCTGCGCGAGAGCGTGCCGGGGCTGCTGTGCCTGGCGGTGATCGCCGAGATCGGCATGTGGCTGGAACGCTTTCAGATCGTCATCACCAGCACCCACAAGGACTACATGCCCAGCGCCTGGGATACGGTAACGCCCAGCGCCTGGGACTGGCTCACCTACGCCGGCTCGATCGGCGTGTTCGTGGTGCTGCTGCTGCTGTTCATCAAGCTGATGCCGGCGATCTCCATGCACGACATGCGTGAAATGCTGCACCGCCGCCAACAGCGGGAGGCCGACCATGAATGAGCGGCTGCACGGCCTGCTGGCCCGCTTCCCCGACGCCGACAGCCTGCTCGCCGCCAGCCGCGATTTTCGCCGGCGCGGGCTGACCCGCCTGGACGCCTACAGCCCACACCCGGTGGACGGACTCGACGAGGCGCTGGGCCTGCGCGAGCGGCGCGTGCCGGTCACCGCCCTGGTGTGCGCGGTGGTGGCCGGCGCCGGCGCCCTGGCGCTGCAGGTGTACGCCTCGCTGGATTATCCCTTCAACGTGGGCGGCAGGCCGGTACTCAGTTGGCCCGCCTATACCATCGTTACCTTCGCCATGACCATGGTCGGCGCCACCCTGGGCGCCATGCTGTCGATGCTGTGGCTGAACGGCTTTCCCCGCCCCTACCACCCGCTGTTCAACGTGGCGGAGTTCGACGCGGCATCGCGGGACGGCTATTTCCTGTGCCTGGAAGCGGACGATCCGCTGTTCGACGCGGATCGGCTGCGCGAGCACCTGCTGCGAAACGGCGCGGTGTCGATCCGGGAGGTGCCGGCATGAAGTACGGGTCCTGGTGGTTGCTGGTGCCGGCGCTGCTGTGCGGCTGCGAGCAGCCCGACATGGCCGACCAGCCGCGCCTGGAAACCTATGAAACCGGCGCCGCCTTCAACGACGGCCTGGCCGCCCGGCCGGTACCCGAAGGCACGGTGGCGCGGGACCAGCGGCCGGCGGCCACGGAAAACCCGCTGCCGATCAACCATGAAACGCTGGCGCACGGGCGAGAACGGTTCAATGTGTTCTGCGCGCCCTGCCACGGCCGCAACGGGCGCGGCCAGGGGGTGATCGTGCAACGCGGCTTCCCGGCGCCGCCCAGCCTGCACCTGCCACGCCTGCGCCAGGCCGGGGACCGGCATTTCTACCAGGTGATCCGCGACGGCTATGGCGCCATGTATGCCTACGCCAGCCGGGTGCCCGAGGACCAGCGCTGGGCGATCATCGCCTACATTCGCAGCCTGCAGTTGAGCCGCAACGCGCGCCTGGACGACGTGCCCCGGGACCGCCGGCCGCTTCCCGACACCGGGGAGGCATCGCCATGACCAGAGCGCTCGTGATCGTGGCTGTCGCCGGCCTGTTGCTCACCGGCCTGGGGGCGCTGCTGGACGGCGCCGCCTTCCTGCGGGCCTGGCTGGTGGCCGCCCTCACCGGTATCGCCCTGCCGCTGGGCGCCATGGCGGTACTGATGACCCACAATCTCACCGGCGGCCAGTGGGGCGAGCCGGTGCGCGCGCCGCTGAAGGCGGTGGTGGCGACCCTGCCGCTGATGCTGGTGGCGTTCGTGCCCCTGCTGCTGGGCGCGCGGGTACTGCTCCCCTGGACCGGCGACCTGAGCGGCCTGCCCGAGGTGGTGCGGCACAAGACGTTCTATCTGAACCTGCCGTTTTTCCATGCCCGCTTCGCCCTGTACGCGGTGATCTGGCTGATCCTGGCCGCGCGGCTCTCGGTGTGGCGCGGCGACCGCCGCTCCACGCCGGTCAGCGCCGGCGGGCTGGTGCTGTGGGCGCTCACCACCACCTTTTTCGCGTTCGACTGGATCATGGGCCTGGAGCCGGCCTGGTACTCGGACATTCTGGGCCTGATTTTCATGGGCTCGGCGCTGTCCATGGCGCTGGCGCTGCCGTTCCTGCTGCCGGGCGTCTACCCGGACGCGGACCGGCGGCCGGCGCTGGAAGGCGCGCGGCGGGATCTGGCGCATCTGTGGCTGGCGGCGATCCTGTTATGGGTGTTCGTGGCCTTCAGCCAGTACCTGATCATCTGGAGCGGCGATCTGCCCCACGAAATCCGCTGGTACGCCCACCGTGGCCAGGGCGGCTGGCAGTGGCTGGCGCTGGCGATGATGACACTGTGCGGGGCGCTGCCGTTCGCCGCCCTGCTGCCCGCCGGCTGGAAGCGGCGCGCCCGGCCGCTGGCGGTCCTGGCGGCGCTGGTGCTGCTGGGGCATGCGCTGGAATTCGCCTGGCTGGTGCTGCCCGCGTACTACCCGCACCACTGGCCGCTCGGCTGGCGCTCACCGGTGGCGTTGCTCACCCTCGCCGCCCCGGGCCTGCTGCTGATCCACCGTCATCGTCTGCGGCACGCGGAGGACACCCCATGACCACACCACCGCGCGACCCCGGTTACGAACAACGCGACGTCTCCCCGCGCCTGCCGCTGGGCGCGGCGGTTCTGGTGTTGTGCCTGCTGGCGGTGGTGCTGGGCCTGATCGGCTGGGCGTTCGCGCTGCGCGGCGACACCGGACCGCGCGCCACCGGCTTCTTCGAACTGCCCCTGGACCAACCGGGCACCCCACACCTGCAAGCCGAGCCCGGCCCCGACCTGCGGCGCATGCGGGAAATCAGCGAACAGGGGCTGCACCAATACGGTTGGGTGGACCAGGACGCCGGGGTGGTGCACATCCCGATCGAGCGAGCCATGGCCCTCTACGCGCGCCGCCATGGCGGCGGGGAGGCGCGCCCATGAGCCGCCTGATACTGGCCGCCGGCGTGCTCAGCCTGCCGCTGCTGGTCGCCGCCCAGCCGCAGACGCCGTCGCAAACCCTGGGCCGGGTCGGCGTGGACCAGCGCATCGGTGAGCGGGTGCCCATGGATCTGCGTTTCGAGGATCGCCACGGCGACACCGTGACCCTCGGCAACCTGATCGACGGCAAACCCGCCCTGTTGCAGCTGGCCTGGTACGACTGCCCGAACCTCTGCGATCTATCGCTGCGGCGCCTGGGCAGCCGGCTCTCGGACGTGAAGTTCCAGCCCGGCGAGGACTTCCGGGTGATCACCGTCAGCATTGACCCGCGGGAAGGCACCGACGCCGCCGACCGCGCGCTGGCCACCCTGCGCGACAGCTATCAGCGCGACAGCGCCGCCGGCGACTGGCAGGTGCTGACCGGCGACGCCCGGGCGATCAACACCCTGGCGCGGCGGATCGGCTACCGCTACCAGTACGACGCGGAGAGCGAGCAGTTCGCCCACCCGGCCGCCCTGGCGGTGCTCGACGGCGACGGGCGCCTCTCTTCGTATCTGCTGGGCCTGACGTTTTCCGGGCGGGACCTGGAGCTGGCTTTGACCCGGGCCGGCGAAGGCCGGCTGGGCTCGATCACCGACCGGATCGCGCTGCGCTGCTTTCACTTCGACCCGGAGAAAGGCACCTACACCCTGGACATCCTGCGGCTGCTGAATCTGGCCTGCCTGATCACCGCCCTGGTGCTGGCGCTGGTGGTGGGCCGGCTGCTCTGGCGCCGCCGTGGGAATGATCGGCAAGGGAGGCATTGATCCATGGCCGACGCCGACAATAAATGGCAGCTGCTGCTGTTCCCGGAATCCGCGTCCAGCGTTTCCGGCCAGGTGGACACCCTGTTCTGGGCCATGGTGGTGGCCTGTGGGCTGGTGGTGGCGCTGGTGTTTCTGTTGCTGCTGGTGTTCGGCATTCGTTATCGGCGGGGCTCACCGGCCAGCCGCCGCTCGTCGCCGCTGCTGTACCACAACCGCTGGCTGGAAATCGGCTGGTCGATTCCGGTGCTGGCCGCGTTTCTGTTCTTCTTTGCCTGGGGCGCGCTGCTCTATGTGGAGATTCTCGATCCGCCCACGCCGGAGGACGGCGACGTGCGGCGGGTGAACGTGATCGGCAAGCAATGGATGTGGAAGTTCCAGCATCCGGAAGGCATCCGCGAGATCAACACTCTGCACGTGGCCGTGGGCCAGACCGTGCGGCTGCGCATGACTTCCCAGGACGTGATCCACAGCTTTTTCGTGCCGGCCTTCCGCATCAAGCAGGACGTGTTGCCGCAAACCTATACCCGCTTGCAGTTCACCCCCACCAAGGTCGGGCGCTTCGACCTCTATTGCGCGGAATATTGCGGCCTGTCCCATTCCGGCATGGTCGGCGAAGTGGTGGTGATGCCGCCCTCGGAATTCCAGGACTGGCTGGCGCGGCGCGACCGGCCGGGCACGCCGCAACAGGACGGCGAGCGGCTGTTCCGCCAGTACGGCTGCAGCGGCTGCCACGGTGAGGCCTCTTCGGTGCGCGCGCCGGATCTGGCCGGCCTGTACGGCAAGCCGGTGCCGCTGGAAAGCGGCGGCACGGTCACCGCCGACGCCCAGTACCTGCGTGATTCGATCATTTTCCCAAGCAAGCACGTGGTTGCCGGTTATGCGCCGATCATGCCGTCCTTCAAGGATCAGATCAGCGAGGAAGATCTGCTCAAGCTGACCGCTTATATCCAATCCCTGACGCCCGAGGAGCCCGACGCGCCATGAATTATCTGAACGCCGGTTACGGACTGAAAAGCTGGCTGCTGACGCTGGATCACAAGCGCGTCGCCTGGCTCTATTTCATCAGCATCACGGGTTTTTTCTTTCTCGGCGGGGCCGCCGCCACCCTGGTGCGCCTGGAGCTGATCACCCCGGCCGGGGACCTGCTCTCCAGCGACGCCTACAACCAGATGTTTTCCCTGCACGGCATCGTCATGGTGTGGTTTTTTCTGATTCCCTCGATTCCCGCCACCATGGGCAACTTCCTGCTGCCGTTGATGCTGGGCGCCCGCGACATGGCGTTCCCGCGGCTCAACCTGATGAGCTGGTATGTGTTTATTCTCGGCGGCGCCTTCACGCTCACCGCGGTGATCGCCGGCGGCATCGACACCGGCTGGACCTTCTACACCCCCTACAGCACCCTGTTTTCCAACGGCGCGGTGCTGGCCGCCGCCACCGGCGTGTTCATCGTCGGCTTCTCGTCGATCCTCACCGGCATCAACTTCATCGTCACCACCCATAAGATGCGCGCGCCGGGGCTCACCTGGTTCCGCCTGCCGCTGTTCGTGTGGGCGCAGTACGCCACCAGCCTGATCATGGTGCTGGCCACGCCGGTGCTGTCGATCACCCTGGTGCTGTTGGGCGTGGAACGGGCCTTCGGCATCGGCATCTTTGATCCGGCGCTTGGGGGTGACCCGATCCTGTTTGAGCATTTATTCTGGTTCTACTCCCATCCGGCGGTCTACATCATGCTGCTACCGGCCATGGGCGTGGTCAGCGAGGTCATCGCCTGCTTCGCCCATAAACGGATTTTCGGTTACAAGGTGATGGCGTTTTCCATCCTCGCCATCGCGTTGTTCGGGTTTCTGGTATGGGGGCATCATATGTTCGTCTCGGGCCAGTCGATCTACGCCGGGGTGGCGTTCTCCCTGCTCAGCTTTCTGGTGTCGGTGCCCTCGGCGCTGAAGATCTTCAACTGGCTGGCCACGCTCTATAAGGGCCATATCCGTTTCGACGCGCCGATGCTGTTCGCGCTCAGTTTTATCGGCCTGTTTCTGATCGGCGGGCTCACCGGGGTGTTCGTGGCCACGCTGGCCCTGGACATCCAGATGCACGACACCTACTTCGTGGTGGCGCATTTCCACTACATCATGGTGGGCGGCATGGTCTCCGCCTACATGGCGGGGCTGCATTTCTGGTGGCCGAAGATTACCGGGCGCCTGTACCCGGAAATGTGGGCGCGGGTGTCGGCGATTATTGTGTTCGCCGGCTTCAACCTGACGTTCTTCCCGCAGTTCATTCTCGGCTGGGCCGGCATGCCGCGCCGCTACCACGCCTACGCCGAAGAATTTCAGTTATTGAATGTGTTTTCGTCCGCCGGCGCCGGCATGCTGGCGGTGGGCTATCTGTTGCCGCTGCTGTATTTGATCTGGTCGTTGCGCTACGGCGCCCGCGCCAGCGGCAACCCCTGGGACGCCCGGGGTCTGGAATGGACGGTGGCATCACCGCCGCCGAAAGAGAACTTCGCCACCGTTCCCCGGGTCGACAGCGAGGCGTACGCCTATGACACGCCCCAATAACGAAACCACAGTGATCGTTGCCCACCAGTTCGAAACACTGGAGCAGCAATTCGACGCCGACCTGCTGGGCATGTGGCTGTTCCTGGTCACCGAGGCGCTGCTGTTCTCCGGTGCTTTCCTGGCACTGGCGGTGTACTACCACCAGTACTACGACACCTTCTCGGCGGCGGCCCGGGAGCTGCACTGGCTGCTGGCCGGCTTCAACAGCGTGGTTCTGCTGACCAGCGGCCTGGCGGTGGCGCTCGCCGAGCAGGCCGCGGAGGCGTACCGGCGGCGGCTCACCCTGTGGTGGCTGAGCGCCACCATCGCCCTGGGCGTCGCCTTCCTGGGCCTGAAGGGCTACGAGTACTACATGGAATACCGGGCCGGCCTGATCCCCTTCCTGGATCAGCCGTTCGCGTTTTCCGGGCCCGACCCGCACAACGCCATGTTGTTCTATAACTTTTATTTCGCACTCACCGGCCTGCATGCGCTGCATATGATCATCGGCCTGGTGCTGCTGCTGGTAATGCTGGTGCTGACGTATCGCTGGCGAGAAGGTGCGCGGGTCGCCCGCCAGGTGCGCATCGCCGGTCTGTACTGGGCGTTCGTGGATATCGTCTGGGTGCTGGTGTACTGCAGTCTTTATTTGCTTGGCCGTTAGGGGGCGCCATGACTGACGATAAGGAAACCCGGGTTCGTCACCGCTTTGTCGGCCTGTATGTTCTGTTGCTCGGTTTACTGGGCGCGAACATGGCCGGCACGCTGATCGACGCTGGCGGGCTGGCGATACCGATTCGGCTTTCGGTGGCCGCCGTGATGGTGGTGGTGATCGCCACCTCCTTCATGCGGCTCAGGGAAAGCAGCGCGCTGGTACAGGTGGTGGCGGTGATGAGCCTGCTCTGGATCATGTTCCTGTTCGTGCTTACCTTCGCCGATTTTCTCACCCGCTAGCACGGCCCGGCGATCAGCCAGGTGTTACCTGGGCGCTGCGATGGTGGCCCGGCCCCACCAGATGGCGCGGCTTGAAGCTGTCCGGGTCGGCGGCGTCCCACCATTCCTGGTAAGGGGTGGCGGCCGGGTCGTCGAGCAGCTCACCGGAACGCAGAAACGGATACATCTTATCCAGGCCGATCAATTCCGTGGCGCTGCGCCGGTGCAGCAGATGATGCGGCAGCAGTTCACCGGGGTGGTCCAGTCCGGCGGCGGCCACCAGGTCCGCCAGGTGGTCCAGGGTGTGGCGCTGGAAATTGGTCACCCGGGGCGCCTTGTCGGCGATCACCAGACCGCGCTGCCGGTTGGGGTTCTGCGTCGCCACACCGGTGGGGCACAGATCGTTATGGCAGCTTTTGGTCTGCACGCAGCCCAGCGACAACATGAACGCCCGGGCCGCGTTGCACCAGTCGGCGCCCAGCGCCAGGTTGGCGGCCATGGTGTAGGCGCTGTACACCTTGCCGCTGGCCGCCAGCCGGATGTCCGGGCGCAGGCCGGTGCCCACCAGAGCGTTGCGCACCAGCAACAGCCCTTCGCGCAACGGCATGCCGACATGGTCGGAGAATTCCTCCGGCGCCGCGCCGGTGCCGCCTTCGGCGCCGTCGACGACGATGAAATCAACACGGATGCCGGAATCCAGCATCGCCTTGCACAGCGCGAACACTTCCCAGGGGTGGCCCACGCATAATTTGATGCCCACCGGTTTGCCACCGGAATCCGCGCGCAGGGAGGCCGCGAATTCGAGCAGCTCCCGGGGCGTGGAAAACGCGGTGTGATAGGCCGGCGACAGGCAGTCCTGCGCCACCGGGATCTTGCGGGTGCGGGCGATTTCCTCGGTGATTTTGGCCGCCGGCAGCAAACCGCCGTGGCCCGGTTTGGCGCCCTGGCTGAGTTTGATTTCGATCATGCGCACCGAATCCCGGTTGGCCTGCTCGCGAAACAGCCCGCGATCAAAATAGCCGTCACGGTCCCGGCAACCGAAGTAGCCGCTGCCGATCTCCCAGACCAGATCGCCGCCGTGACGAACATGGTAGGGGCTGATACCGCCTTCTCCGGTGTCCTGGTAGAAACCGCCGCGCCGGGCACCGAGATTAAGCGCCTCCACCGCCGGCCCGCTCAGCGAGCCGAAACTCATCGCGGAAACGTTAAGCAGCGAGGCGTCAAAGGGCCGGGCGCAGGTGCCGGTGCCCACCCGCACCCGGAATTCGGTGTCCGGCTTGGGGCGCGGCGCCATGGAATGGGTCACCACCTGGAATTCGTTGTCGTAGGCATCCAGATCGCTGCCGAACGGCTTGGCGTCCACCTGATCCTTGGCGCGCTCGTAGATCAACGAGCGCATGTCCCGGTTATAGGGGCGGCCCTCACGATCATTCTCGACGATGTACTGCCGTAGAAACGGTCGCAGAAATTCAAAGAACCAACGGAAATGGGCAAGCAGCGGATAGTTGCGCAGCAGCGTGTGGCGGTGCTGCAGCAGATCGCGCAGCCCCTGCCCTAGCAACGCCAGGGCCACCAGCGTTAATAACCACAGCCACGGCGAGGCGGGATTGAAAAACAACGCGACACCGCCGCCAAGGAAGATCACAGCGGCGATCACGGGACCAATGAACCGGCCCGGTCCGGTGGTGCTGTCGGCCATCGTACGCTCCTTTTTACGATGAACCTCAACGCTACCTGATGTGGCCGCCACGGGACGGCGAAAAAACGTAAAAGCATGACAAATTCCGCCGCGCGCCCCTGTTTCCAGGCACCGAAAGTCGCAGGATGAATCCAAGCCGTTAAGGACGATTCAAGCCAGAAGGAGGTACATCATGGCAACGCAGAAGCAGATTCAGGCCGCCCGGGAAAACATCAAGAAAGCGCAGAAGACCTGGCGCAACATGAGCAAATCGGAGCGCGCCCGCTCTCAGCCGGAAGGGTCGCGGCGCAAAGCCCCCGGCCGTGGCAGTGACGGCGACTACTACCACGTGGCGGTGCGCAACAAGTCCCAGTTCAAGACGTTCCGCACCCATGACGTGGGCGACCCGGGCGGCATCCAGCGGGTTGCCGGACAACGCAAAAGCGGCACCTGGGGCACGGTGAAATGGCTGATCCCCAAGGAATGGGCGCACATGAAAGGCGGCAAGCTGATCGCCGACAGCGACGACGCCCGCAAGGTACTGGAGCAATTGGGCAGCGCGCCGGTGCACAGCAGCGCCGACATGTTCGAGGCCAAACCGCGCCCCAAGGTGCCGGAGAAGGACAAACCCACCAAAGCGCAGCAGCAGGCCCGCCAGGAGAACATCAAGAAGGCGCAACGGGCCGCGCACCAGCGCGGCCACTGACACCGCTCAGGGCGTGTCGTCGCCCTCCGGCGTGCCGTTCTCATCCGCGCCGTCGTCCGCATCGTCGTCCGAGGCGGCGGGCAGAGCGCGGCGCGCCTTGGCGCCCAGGTCGCGCAGCTTGTGGGCCTGACCGAGAAGGTTGCCGCGGCCTTCGGTGAGCCGTTTGTAGGAGGTTTCCCAGGACTGCTGCGCCTTGTCGATCTTGTCGCCCACATCCGACAGGGACTCCGCCACCAGTGACACCTGGTCGCAGATGCGGCCGGCGCGGCTGGCGATGTCCAGCGCGTTACGGTTCTGGTACTCGTAGCGCCAGATGTTCTGAATGGTGCGCAGGGTGACCAGCAGCGTGGTCGGGCTGACCAGCACGATATTGCGCTCGTAGGCCTCGGTATAAAGGCCCGGATCCGCTTCCATGGCGGTCATGAAGGCCCCTTCCACGGGGATGAACAGCAGCACGAAATCGAGGCTGCGCACCCCTTCCAGGCCGCTGTAATTCTTGGCGTCCAGGCCCTTGATGTGGGCGCGCAGGGAGCTGAGGTGCTGCTCGCGGGCCAGGCCGCGCTGTTCGTCGTCCTCGGCGGACACGTAGCGTTCGTAGGCCACCAGCGACACCTTGGCGTCGATCACCACGTCCTTGCCTTCCGGCAGATGCACGATGGCGTCCGGCAGGCGCCGCTCGCCGCTCTCCCCTTTCAGGGCCACCTGGGTGTCGTATTCGCGGCCCTTGGTGAGGCCGGAGCTTTCCAGCACCCGCTCCAGGATCATCTCGCCCCAGTTGCCCTGGGTTTTCACCTGGCCCTTGAGCGCCTCGGTGAGGTTGCGCGCGTCCTGATGCATCTGCTGGTTGAGGCTTTTCAGGTGCTGCAGCTGTTCGGTGAGCGCCGCCTGGGCGCGCGCGTCATCGCCGTGGATCTGATCCACCCGGCGGCGGAACTCCGAGAGCTGCTCGCGGAACGGCTTCAACAGCCCGTCCAGCCCCTCGCGGTTCTTTTCCTCGAACTGCTTGCTGCGCTGTTCGAAGATTTTCGCCGACAGATTTTCGAATTCATGGCGCAGCTGTTCGCGGCTGTTTTCCAGAAAGGTGAGCTTGTCCTGCTGGCCGGCCAGCCGCTCATCCAGACGGGCTTTGTCGGCGCGCGCCTGGGCCAGGCTCTGCTCGCTTTCCTGCAGCCGTTGCTCCAGATTTCGTTGGCGCTCGTCCTGCTGCTGGTGCTGACGGTCGCGTTCCTCGGCCAGAGTGGCGAGGCGGTCACGGGCCTGATCCCGTTCGCCGCGCAGACGGTTCAAGGCGCCGCGCGTGATCAGTAACGCGATCAGGGCGGTCACCGCCGCCGACAAGGCGCCGGTGAGAATCCATACGGTCAGATCGTTCATCGCACCGCCTTGTTGAACAGGGTGTAGAAATTATCCCGGGTCAGCGCCGCCAGCTCGGCCACCGGAATCCCCTTGAGCTCCGCCACGCACTCGGCCACCTGGGCCACGTAACGGGGTTCGTTGGGTTTGCCGCGATACGGCACCGGCGCCAGCCAGGGGGAGTCGGTTTCAATCAACAAACGCTCCAGCGGCACCTGACGCACGGTGTCGCGCAACGCCTCCGCGTTGCGGAAGGTGACGATGCCGGAAATGGAAATATAAAAACCCAGCGCCATCGCCTGCTCGGCCATGTCCAGGTCTTCGGTGAAGCAATGCAATACGCCGCGCACCTCGCCTTCGCCGTGCTTGCGCAACAGTGCCAGGGTGTCTTCCTTGGCGCCGCGGGTGTGGATGATCAGCGGCAGACCGGTGCGGCGGGCNGCGCGGATGTGCTCGATAAAGCGGTCCCGCTGCCAGTCGCGCTGCTCCTTGGCGTAGAAATAATCCAGGCCGGTTTCGCCGATCGCCACCACCCGGGGGTGGTCGGCCAGGCGCACCAGTTCATCGGCGTCCGGCTCGCGGGATTCCTTGTAGAGCGGGTGCACACCCACGGTGGCGTGCACGTCGGCATGGCGCTCGGCCAGCTCACGGACACGAGGAAAGGTTTCCAGATCGACACCGATGCACAGCATATGGCTGATGCCATCGGCGCGGGTGGCGGCCATCATGGCGTCGAAATCACCGTCGTAGGCATCCAGATTAAGACGGTCCAGGTGGCAGTGGGAATCCACCAGATCGGGACGATCAACAGCGGTGTCGGACATCAACGGTTCGGCTCCTGTCGCGGATAGCGGGAAAACCGCAAGGGTAGCGGGGAGCGACCGCGAACGCTACATGGTGTGGGTGGGACGGTCCGATTGCAGCGAGCCGGCCAGGTGGTTTTCGATGGTGCGCCGGGCGGTGTCGTCCTGGTCGGAAAACTGCACGCCGATACCGGCGCTGCGGTTGCCCTGGGCGCCCTGGGGCGTGATCCACACCACCTTGCCGGCCACCGGAATTTTCTCCGGCTCGTCCATGATATTGAGCAGCAGGAAGATTTCCTCGCCCAGCTTGTAGTTCTTGTCGGTGGCGACGAACAAACCGCCGTTGGTAACGAAGGGCATGTAAGCCGAATACAGGGCCGCCTTGTCCTTGATGCTCAATGACAGAATGCCGCTGCGGCCTCCGGGCATTTTCATGCGATCGCTCCCCCTGACAAACCCTTTAGCGTTATTCGAATGATCTCAGCAGATTAGAAGCCGCCGGCGGCAGCGTCAACGCCCACCAGGACCAGCAACCACTGTTCCATGAGCAGCTCTTTATTCGGGTTGGCGCCGCCCATCAGCTGCCGGCGCCCTTCCATGACCCGCTGGGCGGCGCGCAGCAGCCGCGCCGGCGGAAGCTGCGCCGCCAGTTGTCTGAGTATCGGCTCCACCTTGGGATCCTGAACCCCGGCCGGGTCGGCCTGCTCCACCTTATCGCCGAGGGCGGCCAGCACCGAGGCCCGGGCCAGCCAGCCGTACAGCACCCCGGCCATCACGCGCGGGTCGTGGGCGGCCAGCGCCTGACCGCCCTGGGCCGGCGACAGGCGCCCCTGGGCCACCGACAGCAATTGCCCGGCGAGCTGCTCGCGGGCCGCGAACCAGTCCGCCTGCTGCAGTTCCAGAGCCCGCAACGGCGCGCCCTGGGCGGCGGCCAGCAAGGCCGGCGCCTCCTTTTCGCCGGCCTGAGGCACCAGCCACTCCAGCGCCGCCGCCGGTTCCGGCAGCGGCAGATGCCGCTGCTGGCAGCGGCTGCGTATGGTCGGCAACAGCAGGCTGGGCTGGTGGCTGACCAGGATCAGCACCAGACCCCGGCCGGGCTCCTCCAGGGTCTTGAGCAGGGCGTTCTGGGCGCTGCGGTTCAGCCCCTCGGCGGGGGCGATCAACGCCACCCGGGCGCCGTTGTACTGGGCGGTGCGGGTACCGAACTCCACCAGACGGCGCACCTGATCGATCTTGATGCCCAGGCTGGTGCCTTCCGGCACCAGGGTGTGCGCGTCCGGGTGGGTGCCGGCGGCGCTCAGATGGCAGCCGTGGCACTGACCGCAGGCGAGCCCGGCGCTGGGGTTTTCGCACAGCAGCGCCTGGGCCAGGGATTGGGCCAGGCGGAACTTGCCGCTGCCGGCGGCGCCGGCGAGCAGCAACGCATGGGGCAGACGGCCTTGAGCGTGCTGCTCCAGCAGCCGCTGCATCTCTTCCCGGTGCCAGGGACAGGGCACCTGGATGGGGGCGTTCAGCGCCACTGCAGCATCTCCTGAAGGTGGTTCTCGAGTTGCGCGCGCACCTGATCCAGGCCGACGCCGGCGTCCACCACCCGGAACCGGTCCGGCTCGCCGGTGGCGCGCTCAAGGTAGCACTGGCGCACCCGTTCGAAAAAGGCCGCCTGCTCCCGTTCGATACGGTCCGGGCGGGAGCGCTTGCCGGCCCGCGCCAGGCCCTCCGCCACCGGCACGTCGAACAGCAGGGTGCGGTCCGGGGTCAGCCCCTGAAGCACCAGGCGCTCCAGCGCGGCGATGCGCTCCCGGTCGAGGCCCCGGCCGGCGCCCTGGTAGGCCCAGGTGGCGTCCATGAAGCGGTCGCAGAGCACCCACTCGCCGCGCGCCAGCGCCGGCCGGATCAGCGCCGCCAGATGCTGCGCCCGGGCGGCGAACACCAGCAGCAGCTCGGTGGTGTCGTCCATGGCCTCCGGGCCGGGGTCGAGCAGCACTTGGCGGATCCGTTCGGCCAGATCGGTGCCGCCGGGCTCGCGGGTCACGGTGACGGGAATGCCCGCGTCGCGCAGGCGCTCGGCGAGCCACGCCAGGTTGGAACTTTTGCCGGCGCCCTCGCCGCCTTCCAGCGTGATAAAACGCCCGCTCACGGCTGCGGCTCCGGGCTGGAGCGGTAATTCTCGCGCCGCTTGAGCTGATACTCGCGCACCGCGCGCTGGTGTTCCGCCAGGGTGCGGGAAAATTTATGGCTGCCGTCGCCCCGGGCCACGAAGAAGAGGTCCTCGGTGGGCTCCGGGCTCACCGCCGCGAGGATCGACTCGCGGCTGGGCATGGCGATCGGCGTGGGCGGCAGGCCGCTGATCGCGTAGGTGTTGTAGGGGGTTTTGCGGCGCAGGTCGGAGCGGCGGATATTGCCGTCGTAGTCGGTGCCCATGCCGTAAATCACGGTGGGATCGGTCTGCAGCCGCATGCCCTTGCGCAGGCGGTTGATGAACACGCCGGCGATGCGACCGCGCTCCGCCGGTACCGCGGTCTCTTTCTCCACGATGGAGGCCATGATCAGCGCCTCGTAGGGGGTGTCGTAGGGCAGGTCCTCATCGCGGGCCGCCCAGGCCTGATCGAGAATCCGCTGCTGGCGCTCCAGGGCGCGGCGCAGCAGATCCACATCGCGGGTGCCGCGCGTGTAGAAATAGGTTTCCGGCGCGAACCAGCCCTCCGGGTGGGCACCGGGCCGGCCCAGACGGGCCATCACCGCGGCGCCGTCCAGGTCCACCAGGGTGTGCTCTATGCCCTCCAGGCCGGCCAGGCGGGCGCGCCATTCGCGGAAATTCCAGCCCTCCACCAGGGTGACGCTGCGTTGCAGCACGTCGCCACGGTCGATCTTTTCCAGCAGCGTGAGCAGGGAGTCGCCGGGGTTGAGCTGGTACTCGCCCACATGCAGGCGCGCATCGACCCCGGTGAAGGCGCTGTAGAGTCGCGCCGACCAGCGCCGCAGACGGGCTTCCGGCGGCTCACCGAGCAGGCCGTCGGCGCGCATTCCCGCCAGCAGACCGTTGAACGAAGAGCCCGGCGCCACTTCCACCAGCACCGGCTCTTCCAGGGGCAGCGGCCGGTGCAAATAGCCGCTCACCCAGAAGCCGGCCAGAGGGATGCCGACCAGGAGCAACAACAGCAGCAACCCGAACATTCGTATTTTTCGGCGCATCTATGAAAAAAGAACCTCGAAGTCTTCTTGGAATTGTCGCACCGGCGCGGTGACCGGCCAGACCCATTGCGCCAGTTTACGCACCGGCAGCACCCCGACAACACTGTTGATCAGAAAAACGCTGTCGGCGGTGCGCAGATGTGACAGCGGACGCAGCCGCACCTGCACCGGGCGGCCCTGCTCGCCGGCCCGCGCCAGCAACCAGGCACGGCCGACGCCGGCTACCCCGGCGGCGTCCAGGGCCGGCGTCCACAGGGTATCGCCGAACAGCGCGAACAGGTTCATGGCGGTGGCTTCCAGCGGGCAGCCGCGCCGGTCCAGCAGCAGGCCCTCGTGCCAGCCCCGGCGGGCCACTTCCATGCGGGCCAGCACCTGGGGCAGCCGGTTAAGATGCTTGAGACCCGCCAGCGGGTCGCGCTCCAGGGGCTCGCTGCACAGGCCGGTTTCAATGCCGTCGCGGCGCAACAGCGGCGACCACTCCGGCACGGTGCCGTGCTGGGCGAACAGGGAAGGCGTCGGGTGCGACGGCGGCAGGTACCCGCGACCGCCCGGGCCCCGGGTGAGAATCAGCTTGATCAGACCGGTGCCGGGCGGCGCGGCGGTCAGAGCTGTCGGCGAGACAGCGGTCCAGGGCGTCCGGCGCCACCGGGATCCGCAAACGGGCGGCGCCGTCGAGCAGCCGCGCCCGGTGGCGCGGCCACAGTGGCGCCGCGCCGGACGCCGTGACCCGCACGGTCTCGAACAGGCCGTCGCCATAGGCAAGGCCCCGGTCGTTGACGGCGGGCCCGCCGCTCACACCTTGCGGAACAGCAGCGACCCGTTGGTGCCGCCGAACCCGAACGAGTTGGACAACGCCACGTCGATGGTGCGCTGCTGGGCCTGGTTGGCCACCAGGTCCAGATCACAGCCCTCGTCCGGGTTGTCCAGGTTGATGGTCGGCGGCGCCACGGAGTCGCGCATGGCCAGCAGCGTGAAGATGGCCTCCACCGCGCCGGCCGCGCCCAGCAGGTGGCCGATCATCGATTTGGTGGAGCTCATCGCCAGCTTCGGCGCGTGGTCGCCGAACACCTTCTTGACCGCGTGGATCTCGATCAGATCGCCGACCTTGGTGGAGGTGGCGTGGGCGTTCACATAAGCCACTTCCGACGGATCGATGCCGGCATCACGGATCGCGTTGCCCATGGCCAGGGCCGCCCCGGCCCCGTCCTCGGACGGCGCGGTCATGTGGTAGGCGTCGTCGCTCATGCCGTAGCCGATCAGCTCACCGTAGATGGTGGCGCCACGGGCCTTGGCGCGCTCGTATTCCTCCAGCACCACGGCGCCGGCGCCGTCGGCGAGCACGAAGCCGTCCCGGTCCCGATCCCAGGGCCGGCTGGCGGCGGTGGGATCGTCGTTACGGGTGGACAGTGCCCGGGCGGCGGCGAAACCGCCCATGCCCAGCGGCGTGGAGCCCTTCTCGGCGCCGCCGGCGACCATCACGTCGGCGGTGCCCAGCTGGATCTGCTGGGCGGCGAAGCCGATGTTGTGGGTGCCGGTGGTGCAGGCCGTCACGGTGGCGAAGTTGGGGCCCTTGAAGCCGTACATGATGGCCAGGTTGCCGGCGATCATGTTGATAATGGTGCTGGGCACGAAAAACGGCGACAGCTTGCGCGGCCCGGAATCCATCAGCTTCTGATGGTTTTCCTCGATGTTGGTCAACCCGCCGATGCCGGAGCCGATGGCGACGCCGATGCGTTCACCGTTTTCCTTATCCATTTCCAGGCCGGCGTCACGCAGGGCCTGAATCGCCGCCACCATGCCGTACTGCACGAAGACATCCATCTTGCGCGCTTCCTTGCCGGACAAATATTCGTCCATGGCAAAGTCCGGCACCAGCCCGGCGAACTTGGTGGAGAAGTTCTCCGTGTCGAAATGGTCGATCCGGCGAATACCGCTACGACCGGCCAGAATGCCCTCCCAGGTACTGGCCACGTCGGTGCCCAGAGGGCTCAACATTCCCAGACCGGTTATCACTACTCGACGTCGTGTCACCCGTTCTCCTCCCAAAAAAAACCGCAAGCCCGGAGAGCCTGCGGTTTTTTTACTGACGTTGCGTTGGCTGTGACCGAATCAGCTGTGCGACTTGATGTAATCCACGGCAGCTTGAACGGTGCTGATCTTTTCAGCCTCTTCGTCCGGAATTTCGGTTTCGAATTCTTCCTCGAGAGCCATTACCAGCTCGACGGTGTCCAGTGAATCGGCACCCAGGTCTTCGACGAAGGAGGCGGCGGGCTTAACGTCTTCCGGTTTAACGCCCAGTTGCTCAACGATGATCTTCTGGACCCGTTCTTCGATGCTGCTCATGATGTTATTACTCTCCTGTTGATGGTGTGCAAGCACCTATGAGCGGCTATTCTAGGTGAACGCTGTTCGCGCTTGCAAGCCGCTTTCGGTACTGGTTTTCGCGGATTAGTTTCCAAATGTTTGAGCGCCTGCGAGAAGCGCCCGTACGCCGTGGCTAAGCGCAGCTTAGCGGTTTTCCGCAGCGATGTCTCAACCCGTGAACATCCCGCCGTTCACATGCACCGTGGTGCCGGTCACATAACCGCCGCCCTCGCTGGCCAGCCAGCCCACGGCGCTGGCCACTTCGGCCGGCGATCCCAGGCGTCCCAGCGGTATTTCGCTGAGCAGCGCTTCACGCTGCGCCTCGGGCAGGCCGTCGGTCATATCGGTCTGAATAAAGCCCGGCGCCACCGAATTCACGGTGATGTTGCGCGACCCCAGCTCCCGCGCCAGGGCCCGCGTGAAGCCTTCCACGCCCCCTTTGGCGGCGGCGTAGTTGGCCTGGCCGGCGTTGCCCATGGTACCGACCACGGAGCTGATGTTGATCACCCGGCCCCAGCGGGCCTTAGTCATGCCCTTCAGGCACGCCTTGGTGACCCGGTACAGCGAATTCAGGTTGGTGTTGATCACATCCTGCCACTCATCCGCCTTCATGCGCAGCATGAGGTTGTCGCGGGTGATGCCGGCGTTGTTGACCAGCACCAGCGGCGGGCCGTATTCGGCGCTCAGCGCCTTGAGGCCCTCGGCCACGGAGTCGTCGTCGGCGACGTTGAGCACCACGCCGGTGCCCTGCTCGCCGAGCGCTTCGGAGATGGCGGCGGCGCCTTTCTCGCTGGTGGCGGTGCCGACCACGAACCAGCCGGCGCCGGCCAGTTCGGCGGCGATCGCCCGGCCGATGCCACGGGTGGCCCCGGTGACCAGCGCTACTTTTCTGTCCTCGCTCATAAGGTTCTCCTCAGGCGCCGGTGAGCGCGTTCTGAAAGGCGGCATCGTTTTCCAGGGGCTTGGCGTCCAGGCCCCGGTCGATGCGCTTGGTGAGGCCGCACAGCACTTTGCCGGGCCCGCACTCGTAAAGCGTGGAGACGCCGTCGGCGGCCAGCGCGCGCACCGTTTCCGACCAGCGTACCGGCGAGTGCAGCTGGCGCACCAGCGCGCCGCGAATGCTGTCCGGGTCGGACTCCGCGCTCACGTCCACGTTATTGATCACCGGCAGCTCCGGCGCGAAGAATTTGGTGCTTTGCAGCTGCTCGGCCAGTTTGTCCGCCGCCGGGCGCATCAGCGCGCAGTGGGACGGCACGCTCACCGGCAGCGCCATGGCGCGCTTGGCGCCGGCGGCCTTGCACGCCTCAATGGCGCGCTCCACGGCGCTCACCTGGCCGGCGATCACCACCTGGCCCGGCGCATTGAAGTTGACGGCTTCCACCACCTCGCCCTGGGCGGCGTCGGCGCAGGCCTGGCGGACCTGGTCGTCGTCCAGGCCCAGAATCGCGGCCATGCGGCCCTCGCCGTCGGCCACGGCGGCCTGCATCAGTTCGCCGCGCCGGCGCACCAGGCGCACGGCGTCGCCCAGGGTGATCACCCCGGCGCAGGTGAGCGCGGTGTATTCGCCCAGGCTGTGGCCGGCGAGCCGGTCGGGACGGGCGCCGCCGGCCTGCTCCCAGAGCTTCCACAGCGCCACACCGGCGGTGAGCAGCAGCGGCTGGGTGTTTTCGGTGCTGTTGAGGGCCTCTTCCGGGCCTTCCTGCGCCAGCTGCCAGAGATCCAGATCCAGGGCGCCGGAGGCCTCCTGGAACGCCTGGCGCACCGGGACGCGCTCGGCGAAATCGGCCAGCATACCCAGGCTCTGGGAACCCTGACCGGGAAAGACGAAAGCGGTTTTCGACATGCGTTTGCCTCTTTGATGTCGCTCGAGCCGGGAGTATGCCGCCTGCGGGCGCGGCTGTCCGCCCGACCCTGAAACAAATTGTGAATGCGCGGTCGCCGCGCCCCGGGAAAACCTAGGAGGCGTCCGCCGGGGCGAGAGCGTCGCGGATCAGCGCCGGCACGTTGCGCTCGGCTTCGAGAACCGCCACTTCCAGGGCGCTGACGAAGCCTTCCACGCCGGTGCCGCCGTGGCTTTTCACCACGATACCGTTCAGCCCCACCAGGCTGGCGCCGTTGTAACGCTCCGGGTCCAGACGGTGCTTGAGCCCACGCAGCAGCGGCAGCGCGAACAGGCCGCTGAGCTTGCGCAGCAGGGAACGGCCCGCCTCTTCGCGGATCATGCCGCCGATCATGGAGGCGGCGCCTTCCATGGTCTTCAGCGACACATTGCCGACAAAGCCGTCACAGACCACCACGTCCACGTCGCCGACGAAGATGCCGTTGCCCTCGACGAAACCGGCGTAGTTCAGGTCGGCGGCCTGCTGCATCAGGGTGGCGGCTTCCTTGATCTGCTCGTTGCCCTTGATGTCCTCCTCGCCGATGTTCAGCAGCGCCACCCGCGGCGCGCTCAAACCGTCCACGGCGCGCACCACGGCCTGCCCCATCAGGGCGAACTGCAGCAGGTGCTTGGGTTCGGAATCCACATTGGCGCCCAGATCGAGCATGTGGCAGTGCCCTTTGGCGGTGGGGATGGCGGTGCAGATGGCCGGCCGGTCGACGCCCGGCAGGGTTTTGAGAACGAAGCGGCTGACCGCCATCAGCGCCCCGGTGTTGCCGGCGCTGACCGCCGCCAGGGCGCGGCCTTCCTTAACCTGGTTGATGGCCACCCGCATGGAGGAGTCTTTCTTCTGGCGCAGTGCCACGGCGACCGGGTCGTCCATGGCCACCACTTCCGACGCCGGGGTCAGGGCGAGGCGCGGGTGATCGTCGAGTTTTTCTTTCTTCAGGGCCGCGGCGAGGGCGGACGGCTCGCCCACCATGATCACATGCAGATCGGGGTGGCGGGCCAGTATCCGGGCCACGGCGGGCACGGTCACGGGCAGACCGTGATCGCCGCCCATGGCGTCCACGGCCAGGGTCACAACCGCTGACATGGCAAATTTCCTGTCTTGGCGAAGNGACGGCCATGATACGAGTTCGATCCGGCCGTGGATAGAGAAACGGGAGCCCTGAAGGCTCCCGTTACACAGTCGTCCTGTTGTCACCGTCGGGCGGCGTACCGTCAGGCGGCGCACCGCCCGCGGCAAACGGACTTACTCTTCTTCGTCGTCCAGTTCCGCGGAGCGCAGCACCTGGCGGCCGCGGTACATGCCGTCCGGAGAGATGTGGTGACGGCGGTGCACTTCACCGGTGCTCGCGTCTTCGGTGATAGCGGGCGCGGTCAGCGCATCGTGGGAACGACGCATGCCACGCTTGGAACGGGTTTTGCGACTCTTCTGAACAGCCATTTGTTGCTCCTCGGCGTATTACTTGCGGCGGCCCTTGAGACGGGCCAGCACGGCAAACGGATTATCCGGATCGGACTGATTGTCATCCTGGTCGCCCGGATCCCCAGCGCTCTGGGGCGGCGGATCGGGGCACTGATCGTGAAGCGCCACCAGCGGCATCGCCAGCAGCAGCTCTTCTTCCACCAGTTCCGCCAGCGTCATGCGCTCCTCGGTAACCAGCAATGGATCCAGGTCGGCGGGCAATGCCTTGGCCTGCTCTTCGCTCCACACCAACATCAGATCGACGTCGGCGGCGACTTCCTGTTGCACCGGCTCCAGACAACGCTGGCACACCAGAACCAGAGAAGTCTCCACCCGGCCCTGAACGCGCCGGCGGCCGTCCTCGTCCCGGCCAAAGGCCAGGCTCACCCGGACCGGCTGGTCCAGACTCTCGCGATATTCCCGCAGTCTGGGGAGGTCCCCGACCCGGGCTTCGCCTTCGACGACGCGTTCCTGGTCCGCGAACTTCCTCGGTTCCAGATACGGTGGCAGTTGCCCTGAAAACATAAGCGCGCAATTCTAGGCGCGGGCCCGCGTCCTGTCAAAGCGAAAATACACCCGCGACGCCCGGCTTAACTGTCTGAGAAAGCTGGTTTTTTCGTGCACCGGATCGGGGCCGTGGGTACACTCCCGACCCGCAACCACCCGCCACCGACCAGGAGACCGCCATGACCGACCAGCCACAGCCTTTGATTCTGGCCTCCTCGTCGCCGTTCCGCCGCGAGCTGCTGGGCAAGCTGCGTCTGTCATTCCAGCATCACAGCCCGGACATCGACGAGCGCGCCCGGCCCGGCGAGACGCCCACGGAACTGGTGCTGCGCCTGGCGCGGGACAAGGCCGCCGCCCTCGCCGACGCACACCCGGACGCCCTGATCATCGGCTCCGACCAGGTGGCGGTGATCGACGGCGACGTGCTCGGCAAGCCCGGCGATCACGACACCGCCGTGGCCCAGCTGCGCCGCGCCAGCGGCCGCACCGTGCAGTTCCTCACCGGGCTGTGCCTGCTGAACAGCGCCACCGGCCGCCACCAGAGCGGCTGCGAGCGCTTCACCGTGCACTTCCGCCAACTCCGTGACTCGCCAGATTGAGCGCTATATCGAGGTCGAACAACCCCTCAACTGCGCCGGCAGCTTTAAGTCCGAGGGTTTGGGCATTGTGCTGTTCAAAGCGCTCGAAGGCCGAGACCCTAATGCGCTGGTGGGACTGCCGCTGATCATGCTCACCGACTTTCTCAACGCCGAGGGCGTCGCCCTACCCTAGCGGAGCGTGGGCGCGCCGCCTTCCAGGCCCAGGGTCTGGCCGATGCCGTGGCCGATCGAGGTGCCGAAGCGCTTCAGGAAGCGGTCCACCGGCGAGCGGGTGACGGTGTAGTCCACCATTTCCTCCAGGCCGGCCACGTCGCGGGCCACCTGCCCCGGGCTTTTCAGGCCGTCGATCAGCCCCAGCTCCAGAGCGCGCTCACCGGTCCAGAACAGGCCGGAAAACAGCTCCGGGTTCTCGTCCACTTTCAAGCGGTCGCCACGGCCGTCCTTCACCGCGCCGATAAACTGCTGGTGGATCTCGTTGAGCATGGTCTGCACGTGCTCGCGGTCGGACTCGCGCACCGGCGAGAACGGGTCGAGCAGCGCCTTATTCTCTCCGGCGGTGTACACGCGGCGCTCCACGCCCAGCTTCTCGGCGGCTTCCTGTACCCCGAAGCTGGCCATGATCACGCCGATGGAGCCGACGATGCTGGCCGGGTCGGCGTAGATCTGGTCGGCGGCGGCGGCGATGTAATAGGCGCCGGAGGCGCCCATATCGGTGATCGCCGCGTACAGCTTCTTATCCGGGTACTCGGCGCGCAGCCGCTGGATTTCGTTGAACACGAAGTTCGACTGCACCGGCGAACCGCCCGGGCTGTTGACGCGCAGCAGCACCGCTTCGGCGTTCTCCGCCTCGAAGGCGTCGCGCAGCCCGCGGCTGATCAGATCGGCGCTGGCTTCGGAATCCGCCATGATCACGCCGTTCAGGTCGACCACCGCCACGTGGGGCTCGGCCACCGCCATGGCGTCCCCGGAGCGGCTGCCGGTCATCATGAACAGCAGCGCGAACAGATAGATAAAGGTCAGGCTCTTGAAGAAGATGCCCCAGCGGCGGGTCTTGCGCTGTTCCGCCTGGGCCTGGCCGAGCAGCTTCTCGAGCAGCTTCCACTCTTTACTGGTGGGGCCGCTGTTCGCCGGGTTGTTGTTGTCGGACTCCATCTACACCGTCTCCTCGAAGTGTGTTTCGCAGTCCACGCCGAGTAACGGCAGCAACTGCGGTAAAGCATCGATCACCGCCAGCGGGTGAAAGTTCATCAAACGGTCCACCGGATGGGCGCCGTAACTCACCGCCACCCGGTCGACACCGGCGTCGCGCGCCATCTGCAGATCAAAGGACGTATCCCCGACCACCAGCGCCCGCTCCGGCGCCACGCCCAGTTCGGTCAATAACTCCGTGACCATGGCCGGGTGCGGCTTGGAATGGGTCTCGTCGGCGCAGCGGGAGGCATCGAAACTGTCGCCCAGCCCGCTGCTCGCCCACACCCGGTCCAGCCCCTTGCGGCTCTTGCCGGTGGCCACCGCCAGGCGCAACCCGGCGGTGCGCAGCGCCGCCAGCGTCTCGCGGGCGCCCGGGTAGAGCCGGCTGGGGCTCGCCTCGGCGGCCACGAAATGCACCGCGTAACGCTCGCGCATGCGCTCCAGATCCCGGTCGCCGATGCCCGGGTAAAGGGTGCGCAGGGCTTCCGGCAGACCCAGCCCGATGATCTCGCGCACGGCGTCGTCCTCCAACACCGGCAGACAAAGATCGGCGCCGGCCTGGTGCATGCAGGCAATGATACGCCCGGTGGAGTCCATCACCGTGCCGTCCCAGTCGAAAATCACCAATTGGTAGGCCATCAGCGTTTATCCGACCGCAGCGCCGCCAGGATGGCCTCGAAATCCTCGTCCAGCGGCGCGTTGACCTTGATGGTTTCGCCGCTCTGCGGGTGGCGGAACACCAGCGACCGGGCGTGCAGACACAGGCGGCGGTGCCCGAGCGCTTCCAGCCGCGCGTCGCCCTTGCGGCTGCCGTATTTATCGTCGCCGAGAATCGGGAAGCCGCCGAACTGGCTGTGCACACGAATCTGGTGGGTGCGGCCGGTACCCAGACGCGCCTCCACCAGGGCGGCGTCGCCGAACCGCTCCACCAGCGTGAAATCGGTCACCGAGGCCTTGCCCTCGCGGGACACCCGCACCATCCGCTCGTTGCCCTGGGTGATCTTCAGCAGGGGCGCTTCCATGCGCCGCTCGCTGCCTTTGAACCCCTGGCACAGCAGCCAGTAGCGCTTCTCCACCCCGCCCTGCTGCATCAATTTCTGCAGGCGCCGCAAAAAGCCCCGGTGGCGGGCGACCATGATGCAACCGCTGGTGTCCCGGTCGAGCCGGTGCACCAGCTCCAGGTTGCGCTCTTCCGGATAGAGCACCCGCAGCGCCTCGATCAGCCCCAGGCTGACCCCGCTGCCGCCGTGCACCGCCAGCCCGGCGGGCTTATTAAAGATGAAGATCTGATCGTCCTCGTAGAGCAGCGCCCGCGCCAGCCGCTCGGCCAGCCCGCCGCTGACCACCGGCGGCGCCTGGGACTCGCTGGTGCGCACCGGCGGCACGCGCACCACGTCGTCCACGGCCAGGCGCGTGGTCTGCTTGGCGCGCTTCTTGTTCACCCGCACCTCGCCGGATCGGATAATCCGATAGATACGCGAACGGGGCACACCCTTGAGGTGGGTGATCAGGAAATTATCAAGGCGTTGGCCGTCACGGCCTTCATCGATGGTAACGAAAGTGACGCGATCGGCGGCGGGGGTATCTGACATGCGGCGATTCTAGCCAAGCGGGCGCGGCTCCGCCAGCGGTGTCGGTGTTCACGGCGCGCTCATGCCTCGCCCATCTATCTGATTGATCAGACTGTGATTTTACTGGTATAGTCAGCCGTCGGCCCGGGCTGGCCAACGGCGACGCGCAGCGACCATTCGCCGTCGGTACACCAAAACCCGCCAGCCCGCCCGACAAGAATCGAACGGGCCCGAAAGGCCCCGACGCTGCAGCCAATCCCCCGGCGGCAACACAACTCCCCGGCGGATTACCGACAACCAACACCAGGTGGTCTGCGGCACAGGTCGAAGACATAGCCGGGCTGCCGGCGAGCAGCGCCAATAGCGCCCCTTGCCGACACCCCAACCGGTACACAGACGGTAAAGTTTACCCGGCACGGCGCGTTTGACGCGCCGGGCACAGCGTAACGCGGATAGAGGGGCCAAGGCCCCGCCAGCAACGCCAACGGCACAACTTCACAAGCCCGGAGAGGAACAGGAAAGGTAGAAGACAGGCAGATTACCAACGTCGTCCGAGCGCCCAGCGCCGCCACGCGTGAGCATTGCCTGCTCGCCACTCTTCCGCCTCCCCACCAGGGTAAGAGGTCTGATACCGGTATTGATACCGGCCCGCTGCATGCCGCCACGAACCTTGTGGTAGCACAACAATGAAACGAATGTTAATCAACGCCAGCCATCCGGAAGAAGTCCGGGTGGCGCTGGTGGATGGCCAGAGACTTTATGATCTGGACATCGAGCATCGCACCCGCGAACAGAAAAAAGCCAACATCTATAAAGGCAAGATCACCCGCATCGAGCCGTCCCTGGAAGCCGCCTTCGTGGATTTCGGCGCCGAGCGTCACGGTTTCCTGCCCCTCAAGGAAATTTCCCGCCAGTACTTCCAGAAAGACCCCAAGGACATCCAGGGCCGCATCAATATCAAGGATGTGATCAAGGAAGGTCAGGAAATCATCATTCAGGTGGACAAAGAGGAGCGCGGTAACAAAGGCGCCGCGCTCACCACCTTTATCAGCCTGGCCGGCCGCTACCTGGTGCTGATGCCCAACAACCCGCGCGCCGGCGGCATTTCCCGCCGCATCGAGGGCGAGGAGCGCCAGCAGCTCAAGGAAGCCCTGGGCAGCCTGGACATCCCCGACGAAATGGGCGTGATCGTGCGCACCGCCGGCCTGGGCCGCGGCGCCGAGGAACTGCAGTGGGACCTCAACTACCTGCTCAAGCTGTGGGGCTCGATCGCCGAGGCGTCGGAAACCCGTAAAGCGCCCTTCCTGGTGTACCAGGAATCCAACGTCATCATCCGCGCGATCCGCGATTACCTGCGCAAGGACATCGGCGAAGTCCTGATCGATTCCGAAAAGGTCTACAACGAGGCCCAGGCGTTCGTGCAGCAGGTGATGACCGATTTTCAGCACAAGCTGAAGCTGTATAACGACGACACGCCGCTGTTCTCCCGTTACCAGATCGAGTCGCAGATCGAGACCGCCTTCGAACGTGAAGTGAAGCTGCCCTCCGGCGGCTCCATCGTCATCGATCCCACCGAAGCGCTGGTGTCCATCGACATCAACTCCTCGCGCGCCACCAAGGGCGCCGACATCGAGGAAACCGCGCTGCAGACCAATCTGGAAGCGGCGGAAGAGATCGCCCGCCAGCTGCGCCTGCGCGACATCGGCGGCCTGATCGTGGTCGATTTCATCGACATGGGCCCGGCGCGCAATCAACGCGAAGTGGAAAACCGCATGCGCGACGCGCTGGAAGCGGACCGTGCCCGTATTCAACTGGGCCGTATCTCCCGCTTCGGCCTGCTGGAACTGTCCCGCCAGCGGCTGCGCCCCAGCCTCGGCGAGACCTCCAGCATCGTGTGCCCGCGCTGTGACGGCCTGGGCCACATCCGCGACGTGAAATCCCTGGCCTTGAGCATCCTCCGCCTGATCGAGGAAGAGGTGATGAAGGAACGCACCGGGGAGATCCAGGCCCAGGTGCCGGTGGCCGTGGCCACCTACCTGCTCAACGAGAAGCGCCCGGTACTGCGGGAAATCGAAAGCATCCACAAAGTGCGCGTGCTGATTATCCCCAACCCCAACCTGGAAACCCCGCACTTCCAGGTCGAGCGCATTCGCGACGACCAGACCAAGGCCCAGGTGAGCCACGAGCTGGAGCTGCTGGAAGGCCAGCAGGACCCGGCCACCCTGTCCGCCCAGGACACCGAAATCAAAACCCAGGAGCCGGCGGTGAAGCTGGTGGCGCCGGACACCGCGCCGCCGCCGCCCAAACCGCAGCCGGAGCCGAAACCGGAAGCCGCCGCCGCCAAGGCGCCCTCCAAGAAGCCCGCCACCGCGCCGAAGCCGCCGCTGGAGCCGGGTCTGCTGGCCCGTTTCTTCACCTGGCTGGCGGCGCTGTTCAGCGCCTCCGAGGACGAGAAACAGCAGCTTGACGGCAAGCGCGACGGCCAGCGCGGCAACCGCCAGAACCGGGACGGCAAAGCCGACGCCCGGGGCAACAACAACCGTGGCGGTGATAACCGCCGTGGCGGCCGCCGCAACGGCGGCAACCGCAACCGGAACGCCGACGGCGATAACCGGGGCGGCGACGGTCGTGGTGGCGATAACCGTGGCGAGAACCGCAAGGACGACAACCAGGACGGCAAGAGCGAAGGCGGCAACCGCCGTGGCGGCCGCAACCGTCGTGGCGGCCGTGGCGGCAACCGGGGCGGTGACAACCGCAACGGCGACAACCGTGGTGCCGACAACCGAAGCGACGACCAGAAAAGCGCCGACAGCGGTAAGCCGGAGTCCAAGCAGGACAATAAGCAGGACGCCAAGCCGGATAACAAAGGCGAGTCCAAAGGTGGCGCCGGCAAAGGCCCGCGCAAGGACGACGGCCCCAAAGCCCAGCGCCGCACCGACAGCAAGGACGACCGTCCCCTGCGCGAGCGCCAGCGTCCCGGCGCCCAGGACAAAGCGGCCCAGGATAAAGGCGCCCAGAGCGACGACCAGACCACCGCCGGCGGCCCGCCGCCGCGCATGACGTCCGAGGACAACACCCCCGGTCGTGATCAGGAGCGTGGTGACAGCCGTCCGCCCAAGGCCAAACTGGTGCCCGCCGAAGAGCACGGCGAACCGAAAACCGCCGCCGCCAAGCCGAGCGCGGAACAGGCCACCGAGGCTCAGGCGCCCCAGGCCGCCGCAGCCCGTCAGGAAGAGCAGCCCAAGGCCGCCGCGCCGGCGCCCTCTGCCGAGGCCCCTTCAGCCAAAGCGCAGAAGCCCGCCAGTCAGGAAGCGCCGTCAGCTAAGCCGGAAGAGCCCTCAGCCAAAACGGAGGAGCCCTCAGCCAAAGCTGAAGAGCCTTCAGCGAAGGTGGAAGAGCCTTCAGCGAAGGTGGAAGAGCCCTCAGCCAAGGCGGAACAACCGTCAGCGAAAGCAGACGAGCCCTCGGCTAAAGCAGAGGAGTCCTCGGCTAAAGCGGAGGAGTCCCCGGCTAAGGTAGAGGAGCCTTCAACTAAGGCAGAAACCCCGTCAGCCAAAGAGGAAGAGCCTTCCGCCAAGGTAGAAGAGCCTTCAGCCAAGGTTGAGGAGCCCTCAGCGAAGGTAGAAAAGCCTTCAGCCAAGCCGGAAGGACCTTCAGCAAAAGCCGAAGAAGCTCCGGCCAAAGAAGCGTCTTCAGCGAAGGCGGAAGAGCCTTCACCCAAGGCGGAGGCACCTTCTTCCGAGCAGGCGCCTTCACCGGCAGCGGATCAGGTCCGCCGTGCCGGCAACGACCCGCGTGACCGCAAACCGGGCCAGCCGGTACCGCAGCCCGAACGCCAACCCGCCGCCAAGCCCGCACCGGCCGCCGAACAAGCGCCGGCCAAGGCGGAGACCGGCGAAGCGGAACAGCCGGCCACCCCGGCGTTCAGCAAGCCGGTGGCGCCGGAACGCCCGGCCGGCCGCGCCAGCAATGACCCGCGCCTGCGCCGCCGTCAGCAACAGGCGGAACAAGCCGCCCGGGAAAATTCCGGCGACGGCAACCCCGGTGCCTGATCGGTCCACCCGACGGTCACACCAATAAAAAAACCGCCCTTCGGGGCGGTTTTTTTATGCGCCGTCGGAATACTTGAAGGCCCGGCGGCGCGTGTCGATGGCGCCCATCAGATCGTCCAGGGCCAGGTAGAGGCACGGCACCACGAACAGAATCAACGCGGTGGCGAACACGATGCCGAAGCCCAGGGACACCGCCATGGGGATCAGGTAAGCGGCCTGCAGGGAGGTTTCGAAGATGATCGGCATCAGCCCGGCGAAGGTGGTCATGGTGGTGAGAAGAATCGGCCGGAAGCGGCGCAGGCCCGCTTCATAGACCGCCTGGGCCGCGCCCAGCCGGTGCCGCTGGCGGTTGGCGTAGTCGACCATGATCAGCGAATCGTTCACCACCACCCCGGCCAGGGCGATGATGCCCATGAAGCTGACCAGGGACAGGTCCATGCCCAGTAGAATGTGGCCGAGCACCGCACCCACGGCGCCGAACGGAATCGCCAGCATCACCACCAGCGGCTGCAGGTAGCTGCCGAACGCCACCGCCAGCAGCGCGAAGATCACCCCCAGCGCCAGGGCGAAGCCGCCCCACAGCGCCGAGGTGGATTCTCGCATGTCCGCCTGGCCGCCCTGGAAGGTCCAGGTCAGGCCCGGGTAGTCGGCGCGCAGTTGCGGCAGCAGCTCGTCGCGGACCACGGCGAGCACCTGGCTGGTGGCGCTTTTCGGCAGCACGTCGGTGCCCACGGTGATCACCCGGCGCCCGTCGCGGCGGTCGATGGAGCGGAACGACTCGCTGATGGTGACGCTGGCCACGTCGGTCAGCGGCACTTCGCCGCCCTCCGGCAGCTGCACCACGAAGGTGTCCAGGTAACGCAGGTCCTGGCGCTCCTCTTCCGGCAGCCGCACGCGGATTTCGTTTTCGTTGATGCCGCGCAGCTGGCGCAGCGCGATGGCGCCGTAAAACGCATCCCGCAGCTGCCGGCCCACCTCGGCGCCGGTGAGGCCCAGGGCGTCCGCCTGCGGCGTCAGGCTGACGTCGAACTGCGGTTTACCGGTGGTGTAGCTGTCGTTGACGTTGCGGGTCTGGGACAGGCCTTTCATGGCGTTCAGCAGGCGCTCGCTGGCCTTGGCGAGCACGTCGATATCGGTATGGCTGAGGTCCACGCTGATATCGTCGCGCCAGGAGCCGGGGCCCTGCTCCGCCTCGAAGGTGATCTGATCGACGCCCTTGAAATCGCCGATCTGGTCCCGCCACAGCTCGACGATCTGCTGCACCGTCATGTCCCGTTCGTGTTCCGGCTTTAACACCAGCTCCACGTCGATTTTCTGCTCGCCGCGCACGTTGGTCTTGATGCCCTCGGCGTTGCGTGCCAGGTCGTTTTCCTCGAACAGCCGTTCGGTTTCCCGGGTCAGCGCCAGGGCCAGCTCACCGGCCTGGCGCGGCGTGGTGCCCACCGGCAGACGGATGCCCGCTTCGATCTCGTCCGCCGGCACTTCCGGCATCATGATCATGCCCATGTGGTCGCTGCCGGCGTAGGCGCCCACCACCAGCATCAGGGTCAGGGCGGCGCTCAGGGTCACGTAGCGATAGCGCAGCGCCCGGTCCAGCAGCGGCCGGTAACCGCGCTCCACCAGCGTCTGAAAATAACCGGAGAAGCGGCGCTGCACGCGGTGCAGGGCGCGCCCGTAGACGGTCACCGTGCCCTTGCCGCTGTGCGCCAGGTGGGCAGGCAGAATGAACAGCGCTTCGAACAGCGAGATCGCCAGCACCACGATCACCACCGCCCCCAGCGGCCACCAGAAATTACCGGTGACGCCGGGCATGAACAGCAGCGGCATGAAGGCGACGATGTTGGTGAGAATACTGAAGGTGACCGGCCCGGCGATATCACGGGCGCCCTGCACCGCCGCGTCCATGAAACTCATGCCCTGCTCGCGGTACTCGTAGATGTTCTCGCCCACCACGATGGCGTCGTCCACCACGATGCCCAGCACCATCAGGAAGCCGAACATGGAGATCATGTTCACGCTCACGCCCATGGCCGGCAGGAACAGCACCCCGCCGACGAAGGACACGGTCATGCCCATCATGATCCAGAACGCCAGCCGGTACTCCAGGAACAGGCTGAGAATCACCAGCACGATCACCATCGCCAGGATGCCGTTCTTCAGCAGCATGTCCATGCGGCTTTCAAACTGCTCGGCGCGGTTGCTGTCGATGCGCACTTGAACCGGGTCGGGCAAGGTGGTCTTGAGTTCCGCCATCACCCCTTCCACCGCCGCGGCGATGTCCAGCGGCGACTGGCTGCCGGTGCGGAAGATCTCGATCTCCACCGACGGCTGGCCGTTGAAACGGGAGTGGAAACCGGTGTCCTCGAAGCCGTCGCGCACCGTGGCGATGTCGCCCAGGGTCACCACCGCGCCGGAATCCGCGCGGCTCACCACGATGCGGGAAAACTCGTCGGCCCACTGCTTGCGCTCTTTCAGGCGCAGCAGAATCTCGCCGTTGTCGGTGGCCAGATTGCCGGCGGGCACGTCGCGGCTGGACTGCTCGATGATCGACGCCACCTGGTCCAGGGTCAGGTCGTACTCGCGCAGCGTGGCCTGGGAAATTTCCACGCTGGTCAGGTAATCGGGCACGTCGCTGATGTCCGCGCGGGTCACCGCGGACTCGCTGAGCAGGCGGTTGCGCACCTGCTCGCCGAGCTGGCGCAGGGTCCAGATGTCCACTTCGCCGTACAGCACCAGCTCCATCACATCGCGGGTGCGCGCCTGCAGGCGCACGCGCGGCTCTTCCGCCTGGTCCGGGAAGGTGCGCACCCGGTCCACCGCCTGTTCGATGTCCTGCAGCGCCTGCATGCGGTTGGCGCCGGCCACCAGCTCCAGCTGAATCACGCCACTGCCTTCGCGGGCGGTGGACACCATTTCCTCGATGCTCTCGACGCCCTGCACCGCCTCTTCCACCGGCATCAGCACGCCCTGCTCCACTTCCTCGGGCGCGGCGCCGGGGTAGGTCACCTCCACTTCGACAACGTCGAGCTGGGCTTCCGGGAAGATCTCTTTCTGTACCTGCACCGCCATCCACAGGCCGCCGCCGAGCAGCAGAATCATCAGCAGATTGGCGGCGATGCTGTTGCGCGCCATCCACTCGATCGGGCCCACCCAGCCCTGGCGGCGCGGCGCGCTCATTCCATAGTCTCCGCGCCGGCGGCGTCCTCAAGACGCAGGGCGGCGCCGTCCACCACCGTGGCCAGATCGGTGGCCACCACCTGATCGCCCTGGTCGAGCCCGTCGCTGAGGTAGACGTAGTCGTTGTCACGCAGCAGCACGGTGACGTCGCGGATATCCAGGGCGCCGTCCTCCATCACCCAGACCGTGTCCTCGCGGCGCAGCAGNTCGCGGTCCAGACGCACCACGTCGTCCAGCGCCCGGCCTTCGATGGCGGTGCGCACGAAGGCGCCGAGAATCAGNCTCGGNGNGCCGGCCTCCGNCNGCANCGCCAGCGGGTCCTCGACNCTGACCAGCACCCGCGCCAGGCGGGCGTTGGCGTCCAGCTCNCCNACCAGCCGCTGCAGGCGGCCCTGGCGGCTCCGNGACGGNCCCCAGGCGGCCTCGTGGCGCAGGGTGACNGGCGCGCCCTGCTCGCCGTCCTCTTCGGCGAANCGCAGCCANCGCAGTTGCGACAGCGGTACGCTGGCCGANACCCAGTAACGGTCCGTGGCCACCAGCCGGGCCAGGCTGTCGCCGGTGCNCACCTGGGAGCCGGTGGCCACGTCGCGGGACAGGATCTGGGCGTCGAAGGGCGCGCTGATNCGGGTACGCTGGAGATCCAGTTCGGCGCGACGCAGGGCCGCCTCGGCGAANNCCACCCGGGCACGGGCCTGCTTCAACTGCGGCTGGCGCAGCACCAGGTGCCGGTTGCCCTCGTCNAGCTCNTCACCCAGCAATTCGAAATCCTGTTCGGCCACCGCCTGGCGGCCCTGCTCCAGNTCCAGATCGGCGCGCGCCTGCGCCAGNTCNCTGCGCCGTTGCCGCAGCNCGGCCTGGTAATCCGCCGGNTCGATGCGNAACAGGGCGGNGCCCTCGGCCACCCGGCCGCCGGGCTCGAANGCCTCGGCCAGCTCGATGACACGGCCGCTGACGCGNGGCNGCAGGGTCACTTCCCGGGCCGGCACCACCCGGCCCATCACTTCAATCACCGGGGTGAAGCGGCCCCGTTCGGCGCTGCGNACCTCCACCAGCATGGCGGTTTCCCGCGCCACATCGCCGCGCNTGGCGGTGGGCTCGGTCTTGAAGATCANCACCATCAGCGCCACGCCGGCGAGCAGGATCAGCNCCGANACNAGCGCNGTCTTGCCGCGNCCGGCCCGNCCGCTCTCCGGNCGCGCGGCCTGGTCGTCCACCGTGTTGCTCATGCGTTNTCTTCCTCTTCGGGCACCGGGAANCCNCCGGCCAGCGCCCGGTACAGGGCCACCCGGAACGCCAGCAGNTCCTGGCGGGCGGTGATCAGGGTGCGGCGCAGTTCCTGGCGTTCCTGGAGNGCGCTCANCACCTCCAGGTAGCCGACCGCGCCGTTAACGTACTGNATGCGCAATTGCCGGTAGGCGCTGTCCGCCAGTNCCAGCTGCTCGCGCAGGCTCTCCATGCGCCGCTGCTGCTGGCGNTCCTGNANCAGGGCGTCCTCCACTTCCNGGAANGCCACCAGCGTCGCCTGNCCGTACTCNTACAGCCGTTGCTCGCGCAGCGAACGGAANCGGCGCGCCTCGGCGCGGCGCTGGCCGCCGTCGATCAGCGGCAACACCAGGTTGCCGGCCAGGGTCGCCAGCCAGTCGTCGAACAGGGCCTCGCTGTCCGTGGTTTCATTNCTCAGCGACGCGGACAGGGTCAAACGGGGAAANCGCTCNGCCACCGCCGAGGCCAGGTCCGCGTCCGCCGCCTGCAANTGGNAATAGGCNNGCNGGAGATCCGGCCGGCGCCGNACCAGTTCCGCCGGCACGCCGGTGGCGGGCAGCGGCGGCAACGCCGGCAGGGTGCCGTCNTCGGGGAACNCCACCCCCTTNGGNGGNTCGCCCAGCAGCACCGCCAACTGGTGCTCGAGCACCCGGGTGCGGGCCTGCACGGTGAGCAATTGCTCGCGGGACGCTTCCACCAGCTGNCGCTGGCGCAGCACGTCGGCGCTGGCGCTTTCGCCGATGCCGAANCGNGCACGGATCAGCGACAGCACGTCCCGGTTGGTGTCCAGTTGGGCGCTCGCCAGCTCCTGCTGGGTGCGCTGGGTGAGCAGTTCGAACCAGGTGTTGGNCACCTCGGCGGCCAGGGACAGCGCGGCGGCCTGGTAGTCGGCGCCACTGGCCGCCACGCGGAAGGCTTCGGCGTCNGCCTGGGCGCNCACCCGNCCCCACAGATCCAGNTCGTACTCCGCCGCCAGCCCGGCGCTGAACAGATCNNTCTCACTGTCGCCGTCGTCGCGGCGCTCGGCGCCGGCGCGCGCCTCCAGGCTGGGNAACAGNCCCGCTTCCTGGCGNGCNCGCACCGCGCGGGCCTGGTTGAGGCGCTCNTAGGCGGCCTGCAGATCCAGGTTGGCGCCCAGGGCGCGGTCCACCAGACGGTTCAGGGCGGCATCGTCGAAGGCCACCCACCACTGCNGCGGGGCGGCGGCCTCGCCGGAACGGGAAAACAGCTCCGGCGTGGCCACCGGCGGCGACGACGATGGCGGCTGGCCGGCGCAGGCGGCCAGCGCCAGCAGCAGCGCGGACAGAACGGCGGCNCGCGCCCNGGACCAGGAAACTACCAAGGGGTGCATGAACAGAGGACAATCCTGATTTCTTATCGGTTCCGCCGTGGCGGCAAGGCCGGTTCAGGCTAACAGGCGCGCCCCGTGAGAACCACTGGCGCCCGGCGNCAAAACACAAAGCTTACACCCTGGCGGNTCAGNGTCAGGGCAACGCCACCGGCTCCTGTTCCAGCGTCACGCCGAAACGGGCCAGGACGTCCTCGCGCACGGCGGCGGCCAGCGCCAGCACGTCGTCGGCGCGGGCGCCGCCGTGGTTGACCAGCACCAGGGCCTGGTCCCGGTGCATGCCCACCGGCCCGAGCCGGCGGCCTTTCCAGCCGGCGTCCTCGATCAGCCAGCCGGCGGCCAGCTTGGCGCCGTCCGGGTGCGGGAAGGACACCAGCTTCGGGTAGACGGGCTTTCAGGCGCTCCAGCTCCGCCGCGCTGACCACCGGATTCTTGAAAAAGCTGCCGGCGTTGGGCAGTACGCCCGGGTCGGGCAGCTTGCTTTGCCGCAGTTCGATCACCGCCGCCCGCACCGTGGCCGGTTCCAGGGTGCGCGGGTCCTGGCCGGCGAAGCGCTCCGCCAGACCGCCGTAGTCCACCCGGCGGGCGCCGTTACGGTGCAGCCGCAGGGTGATGCCGGTGATGATGAACTCGCCCCGTCGGCGGCTCTTGAACAGGCTGTCGCGGTAGTCGAATTCGCACTGATCGGCGCGGAAGCACCCTGCCCGGCCGTCGGCCACCGCCACGGTGTCCACGCTTTCCAGGCAATCGGCCAGCTCCACGCCGTAGGCGCCGATGTTCTGGAACGGGGCGGCGCCGGCGGTGCCGGGAATCAGGGACAGGTTTTCCAGGCCGCCCCAGCCGCGCGCCACGGTGTCCGCCACCAGCCGGTCCCAGACCACGCCGGCGCCGACGCGCACCCGCACCTGGTCCGCGCTCTCATCCAGGTAGTCGATGCCGTCGAATGCAGGGATCACCGTGAGGCCCGGCAGGTCGCCGCGCAGCACCACGTTGCTGCCCTCGCCGAGCACGTAGAGCGGCTCGGCCGGGTCGCGCCCGGCCAGCAGCTCNCCCAGCGCGGCCACGTCCGTGGGNCGCGCCAGCCGCCGGGCCCGGGCCGGCAGCGCCAGGGTGTTGGCGCCGCTCAGGTCGGCGTCGTGTTCGATCACAGCCGCTCCCGCAACCGCGCCAGCCACAGGTCACTGGCGCGCTCCACCAGATTGAGCACNTGGCCGAAACCGTCCTCGTCGCCGTAGTANGGGTCCGGCACTTCNCCGGGGCCGTCNTCNCCNAGCACATCCAGGAAGCGCGCCAGTACCAGNCCCTCGCGGGCGACGCCCGGGCCCGGGTCGAGCGCNCGCANNTCGGCCAGGTTGCTGTTGTCCATGGCCAGGATGTAATCGAAGTGGCGGAAGTCCTCGGCGCTCACCTGGCGGGCGCGCAGNTCGTCCATCGGGTAGCCNCGCTCNGCGGCGGCGGCGCTGGCGCGNCGNTCCGGCGGNCGGCCGATGTGCCAGTCGCCGGTGCCGGCGCTNTCGATNNGAAGNCGGTCGCTCAGGCCGGCGTCNCGNACCCGCTGGCGGAACACCGCTTCGGCGGTGGGCGANCGGCAGATNTTGCCCAGNCANACNAACAGNATCGACAGNGANGTCATCCCCGGTTTTCCTCCNCNCGCAGGTGGCGGCGCATGCGCTGCAGNTCCATNTCCGTGTCGACCCCGCCGGGCACCGGCTCGCGGGCCGGCGCCACATGGATGGCGACGCCGTTGGCCAGAGCCCGCAGTTGCTCCAGGGATTCGTGCATTTCCATGGAGGCCGGCTCCCAGCTCACGAACTGGTGCAGAAAGCCGACCCGATAGGCATAGATACCGATATGACGCCACCAGTAGCCCGGGTCCATATCGATATCGTGCGGGTTCGGTTGCTGGCTGAAGGCATCGCGATGCCAGGGGATCGGCGCCCGCGAGAAATACAGGGCGCGCCCGTTGCAGTCGAACACCACCTTGCAGACGTTGGGGTTGAACAGATCGATGCCGCGCTCGATGGGCTCGCACAGGGTGGCCATGCGGCACTCCGGGTGGGCGGCCAGGTTCTCCGCCACCTGGTCGATCACGGCGGGCGGGATCAGCGGCTCGTCGCCCTGCACATTGACCACGATGTCGTCGTCGGCCAGGCCCAGCTGCTCGGCCACTTCCTGCAGCCGGTCCGTGCCGGAGGGATGATCGGCGCGGGTCATNACCACCTCGCANNGNTCNCCCACGGCGTCGCGNACNCGNTCGTCGTCGGTGGCCACCAGCACCCGCGNNGCGCCGCTTTNNGCGCANCGNTCCGCCACCCGGGCCACCATCGGCCGGCCGGCCAGATCCGCCANCGGNTTNCCCGGCAGGCGCGAGGACGCNTACCGCGCCGGCACTACCACATAGAAACTCATAGCTGTCCTTACNGAGGCTGCGATTGCAATGCACGATCAATCATGGCGTCCAGGGTGGCCGGCGGCAAATTGGCGTGCACCGGCAGCATCCACANNCGCGGATCGTCGAAATCNCGGCATTTTACCGCATCTTTTTCGGTCATGATCACCGGCCGNCCGTCGGCGAANTCCAGGTCCGCGGCGGTGAANCCNTGNTGGTCGGCGAAGGCGTGCGGGGTGACCGCCAGGCCGAGCAGCGCCAGGGTNCGGAAAAAGCGCTCCGGGTTGCCGATGCCGGCGACNCCGTGCACCGCCCCGTAACGCTCGCGGAACGCGGCCGCGNCCAGGGTCTCGCCGTCGCGCAGCCGCACCAGATCGCCGGGCACCAGATGCATGGTGGTGGCNCCGGGCCAGNCGCCGCCGTTGGCGACCAGNAANTCCACCTGGGAAAGNCGGGACGCCGGNTCGCGCAGCGGGCCGGCCGGCAGGCAGCGTNGATTGCCGAGGCCGCGGCGGGCGTCGATCACCACCACCTCGCTGGANCGCGGCAACGCATAGTGCTGCAGGCCGTCGTCGCTGATCACCAGNTCCGGNTGGAANTCCNNGACNGCCCGNCGCAGGGCGCGGTCNCGCTGAGGGTCCAGCACCACCGGCACCGCCGCGCGGCGCGCGATCAGCAGCGGNTCGTCNCCCACTTCNCGGGGGTCGTCNTNCAACGCCACGACGCGCGGNTAGGNGTCCGCCNGGCCGCCNTAGCCCCGGGANATCACCACCGGGTTNAGGCCGCGCNNCCGGGCNNGCNNGGCCAGNGCNATCACCAGCGGCGTTTTGCCGGTGCCGCCCACNGCCACGTTNCCNACCACCAGCACCGGCACCGGNGGCCGCTCGGCGCGCCGNCGGAAGCGGCGCAGCCGGCGNCCGGCCACGCGCCCCACCAGCCAGCCCAGCGGGCGCAGCGGCGTCANCCAGCCGCTGCCTTCGTACCAGCCGCGCTCTACGCGGCGGCGCCAATCANCCATGGCCGTTGTCGGCGAANTCCATTTTGTAGAGCTGGGTGTAGAGTCCATTCTTTTCCAACAATTCGNTNTGGGTGCCCTGCTCGATCAGCTGCCCCTGGTCCAGCACCAGAATNCGGTCCGCTTTCTCGATGGTGGACAGCCGATGGGCGATCACCAGGGTGGTGCGCCCTTCCATAAGACGCTCCAGCGCCTGTTGGATGTGGTGCTCCGACTCCGTGTCCAGGGCGCTGGTGGCCTCGTCGAGAATCAGAATCGGCGCGTCCTTGAGCAGCGCCCGCGCGATGGCGATGCGCTGGCGCTGGCCGCCGGAAAGCTGGGCGCCGTCCTGGCCCACCTCGGTATCCAGGCCGTGTTCCAGGCCCTGGATGAAGTCCCAGGCGTAGGCGTTGCGGGCGGCCTGTTCCACCTGGGCGTCGTCGGCGTCACGCATCTCGCCGTAGGCGATGTTATGGCGCACGGTGTCGTTAAACAGCACCACTTTCTGGCTGACCATGGCGATCTGACGGCGCAGATGGGCCAGCTTGTAGTCCGGCAACGGCACGCCGTCGAGCAGCACCTGACCCTGGTCCGGGTCGAAGAAGCGCGGCAGCATCGCTGAAATGGTGCTCTTGCCCGCGCCCGAGCGGCCGATCAGCGCCACCGTCTCGCCGCTGTTGACCTTGAGACTGAGGTTGCGCAGCACCGGTTGTGCCGGGTCATAGCCGAAGGTGACGTCGCGGAATTCGATGTTGCCGTCGGTGCGCGGCAAGTCCTGGTCGCCTTCGTCCCGCTCTTCCGGGCGGTCCATCAGCTCGAACAACGAGGCCGCGCCGGTGACGCCACGCTGGATTTTCACGTTCACGTCGGTGAGCTGCTTGAGCGGCTTCTGGATCATCCCGGCGGCGGCGATGTAGGACAGGAAGCCGCCCACGGTCAGCGCTTCGCCCATCATCGTGATGTACAGATAGGTGACCGCGCCGATCGCCACCGACACGAACAGCTGCACGATCACCGTGGAGCCGATCTTGCTGGCGTTGAGTTTGGTGTTCTGACGGGCGAAGCGGCGGCTCACGGAATGAAAGCGGTCGGCCTCCAGCTTCTGGCCGCCGAAGATCTTCACCGCCTGGTTGCCCTCGATGGCTTCGCCGAGAAACTGGGTGATATTGCCCATGGAGCCCTGGATACGGCGGCTGATATGCCGGAAACGCTTGCTGGTGAGGTTCACCACCAGGCCCACCAGGGGCGCGGCGATCAGCAGGATCAGCGTCAGTTTCCAGTTCTGATACAGCAGGAAGGTGAGCAGCCCGATCACGGTAAGGCCCTCGCGCAGCATCACGATCAGGGCATCGGTGCCGGCGCTGGTGATCTGCTGGGCGTCGAAGATGATCTTCGACATGATCCGCCCGGAGGCGTTGTTGTTGTACTCCGCCTGCGGCAGACGCAGCACATGGCCGAACACGTCGTTGCGCAGCCGGTAGACGATTTCCTGGGCCACCCAGGTCATCGAATAACTGCCCATGAACTGGCCGAGCCCCTGGGCCAGCGCGATAAAGAACGGCGCGATGGAGACGATCACCACGCGGTGCGGTTCCGGGTTGACCACGGTCTCGCCCAGGTAGCCGGCCAGTTGCGCAGCGCCGGCCTGGGTGGCGGCGTAGATGGCGTAGCCGATGACACTGGCGAACAGGATCAGGGCGTGGGGCTTTACGTACGACAGCAGACGTTTGTACGTCTGCCAGGCATCATCCGGTAGTTGGCTCATTGGCCCTCTTCGTCGGCTTCGCGGGTGGTCAGCGACAGCTTATCAAAGCCCAGCTGCCCGGCCACATCCATCACCCGCACCACCGCCTGATAGCTGGCGTTGGCGTCGGCGGTGATGATCATCGGCAAGGCGGCTTTGTCCTGCCCCAGCCGGAGCAGCGCCGAACGCAGGCCCGCCTCACTGTTGTCGGTGAGTTTTTCACCGTTGATCAGATATTCCCCGAGCGGCGAGACCAGCACCTCCACCGCCTGCGCCGGGCTCTCCGGCGGCATGCCCTGCGCTTCCGGCAGGGTCAGTGAAAGCTGAGTCTCACGGGTAAAGGTGGTGGAAACCATGAAAAAGATCAGCAGCAGGAACACCACGTCGATCAGCGGCGTCAGGTTGACGCTGATCTCTTCCTGGCGCGGGCGCGGGAACTTCACGTTTTCTCTCCAGGAGTCTGCCCAGGAGTCGCCTCCCGCTCACCGTGGACCAGATCGACCAGGTGCACGGCGCTCTGCTCCATGCCCACGGTGATTTCCTCCACCCGGCGCACGAAAAAGCGATGGAAGAAGATCGCCGGGATCGCCACCACCAGACCGGCGGCGGTGGTCAGCAGGGCCTGGGAGATCCCCCCGGCCAGCTGCGCCGCGTCGCCGGTGCCGTGCATCATAATCGCGGCGAACACGTCGATCATGCCGATCACCGTACCCAGCAGCCCGAGCAGCGGCGCGATGGCCGCGATCGAACCCAGCGTGGAGAGGTACTTCTCCAGGTCGTGGACCACGCCGGTGGCCTCCTCCTGGATGCTTTCCTTCATGATGTCGCGGCCGTGGCGGGCATTGGCCAGCCCGGTGGCGAGAATCCGCCCCAGCGGCGACTCCTCGCGCAGCGTCTTGAGCCGCTGGGCGTTCAACTGGCCCTTTTTCAGCCAGCCGCGCACCTGCGGCAAGGTGCCCGGCGGCGCCAGCTTGTTCGGACGCAGAGTCCAGAAACGCTCACCGACGATGGCCAGCGCCACCACCGAGCTGATCAGGATCGGGAGCATCATCCAGCCCCCGGACTGCACAAGATCCTGCACGTTGCGATCCCCTTTTCACAGTTCCGGCTCGCGGTGCCAGGGCCGACCATGGGCCCGGCGCCACTTTGTTATGAGCGCGGCATTATCAGGGCCGCCCAGGCGAAACACAATCATGCCGGTCCGGTCGGTGCGCAGAAGCGTGACGCCGGCCGCCTCCAGCCGGTCGACCACGTCCGGGTCGGGATGGTCGAAGCGGTTGGCGTAACCCATCGACGCCACTGCCCAGCGCGGCGACACGGCCCGCAACCAGGCGGTTGACGAGGAGGAGTCGCTGCCGTGATGGGCAAGCTGCAGCACCGTCGTCGGAGCCACCCGCCCCAGCAGCCGGTATTCCACCTGTTTGGGGATGTCGCCGGTCAGCAGCGCACTGGCGCCCAGGGCGTCCACCCGCAGCACGCAGCTGGCGGCATTGCCCTGGTACGACCCGTCCGGCGGCCACAGCACCTCGAAGCGCACGCCGTCGAACCGCCATTGCTGCCCGGCACGGCACGGTCGCGCCCCGTCCACCCGGTCGGGCTCGCCGCTCAGCAGGCGCCCGGTGTGCTCCAGATCCGCCAGGCCGCCGGCGTGGTCGCCGTCACCGTGGCTGACAATGGTGAGGTCCGGGGTCAGGCCATGGCGCCGCAGCCAGGGCAGCAACACGCTTTTCGCCGCCGACCCGCCGGCCCAGCCCGGCCCCAGGTCGTAAAGCACCAGGTGGCGCTGGGTACGCAGCGCCAGCGCCTGCCCCTGCCCCACCTCGAAAACGATCAGATCCAGCTGGCCCCGGGCCGGCGGCTCGGCGCCGGGCAACCACCAGGGCAGTAACCCCAACAGCAACAGCCGGCGCGGCCAGGGCCAGGCCGGTAACAGCCACAGCAACGCCGACCCCAGCAGCGCCAGACCGGCCCAACCGGGCGCCGGCGCCAGCGGCGGCGACGGCAGCCCGTGCAGGCCCTCCATCATCAGCACCGAGGCCTCCACGCCGGTGGCCGCCGCCAGCAGGATGGCGGGCACGTCCAGCGCCACGCCCAGCAGCGCCGCGGGCACCACCAGCAGGCTGAACAGCGGCACCAGCAACAGATTCGCCAACGGGCTCAGCCACGCCCAGGTATCGAACAACCAGGCCCCCAGCACCGCCATCAGCAGGGGTAGGCTGACCATCACCGGCCAGCGACCGCCGTCGATCAGCAACAGGATCACCGCCACCGCCGTGAACGACAACCACAGCCCGGCGGATAGCGCCGCCAGCGGCTGCACCAGCAGCACCGCCAGCAACGCCAGCCCGAGCACGCTGCCCGCCGCCGGCCGGGCCCGGCGCAGCCGACAGGCGGCCAGCACCGCCACCATGATCAGAGCGCGCTGGGTGGGCAGCGCGAAGCCCGCCAGCGCCGCGTAGCCGAGCGCCCCGGACAGCGCCGGTGCCCAGGCCCACTGTTGCAGGCTGAAGCGCCGTGCCGGCGGGCAGGCAAACCACAGCAGCGGCGCCAGCAGCCAGCGCCCCAGCCCCCAGAGCAGGCCGGTGACCAGTGTCAGATGCAGTCCTGAGATCGCCAGCAGATGGGCGGTGCCCAGGCCCCGGAACAGCCGCCATAGCGACGGGTCCAGACCGCGCCGGTCACCGGTGACCAGCGCCGGAATCACGGCGGCGCCGGCGGGGCTGAGCGACAGTTGCTCACCGACGCGACGGGAAAGCCGGGCGCGGCGGGCGTCCAGGCTGGCCGGGCGGCCCTGTTGCCGGATCACCGCCGTGAGCACGCCACGGGCGTCGATGCGATTGGCGAGGTCGAAACGGGCACGGTCCGGCCCGGTCTCGTTGTACCAGCCATGGGGAAAGAAGAGACGCACCTTACCGCGCAGACGGTCGCCGGCATTCAGCGCCGGCAGAGGCGCCCAGGCCGTCACCCGCGCCCGGTGGCGGCCCGGCCAGGGCCGCTCGTCGATGGCCAGGCGCAGGTCCAGAATCAGCTGTTGGCGACGGGACATCTCCCCGAAACGGGGGCGCGTCTCGGTGACCGGCAGCCCCACCACACGGGCCTCCACGGTCAGGGTGGTGCCGTTCAGGTGCTCCGGCAGCCGCTGGTCGAGCCCGTTTTCCAGCGCGACCAGACCATGGGCCCAGGCCAACGCCAGCAGCAGGCACAAGCCGCGGCCGCGCGGCAGCGCCACCGCCAGCACCGCGAGCGCCGCCAGGGGCCACCAGAGGCCGCTCCAGACCGCCGCGATAATCGCGGCAGGGGAAAACCAGTATCGCATCCTTGCTCACCGGGTTGTTATGATCACGCCTCCATGTAACGGTGCGGCTTCACCGCCACAGGTCGATGTAGGCGTACGCCGCCCGGGTCGGCATAATAGCGCCCGTCTTCCAGGGACCTTGCAGTTTCACATGCCCAAACATTTGTTCCGCAAATACCTGCCCTCGCCGGATCGCCTCAAAGGACACAAATCCCTGAGCTTCCTCGGAGAGGTATTGTCGGACCCCAACCTCTGGCATATAAACCGGCACTCCCTGGCCGGCGCCGCCTTTATCGGCGTGTTCACCGGGCTGCTGCCGATTCCGCTGCAAATGGGCCTGGCCGCTCTGCTGGCGGTACGCTTCCATTGCAACCTGCCGCTTTCGGTAATGCTGGTGTGGATATCCAACCCGGTCACCTATGTGCCGATCTTTTATTTCACCTACCGGGTGGGCGCCTGGATGACCGGCCTGACGCCCAGCTCCGACCACGCCATCAACGTGGCCTGGTTCGTGGAACAGTTGGTGCCACTGTGGGTGGGCTCCCTGACCTGCGCGCTGATCGCCGGTCTGGCCTCCTATTTCACCGTCAAACTGTTCTGGCGGCTGGCGGTGGTGCGCAGCTGGAATCTTCGCGCCCGCCGCCGGCAGCGGCAACAGTAGCCCGCTGGTCCACCCAGCCTAACGGCGACGGCGCCGCCGGCCTGTCAGCCAGCGGCGATAATCCAGGAAGGAAAAAACGGAAAGCGTCGTAGGCCGACGGCTTAAGACAGCGTATGCAGCAGGCCGTCATGGAGCTCGTGGCGGCTCTGGCAACGGCTGGCGAAGTGGTGGTCGTGGGTCACCACCAGAAAAGCGGTGCCCAGACGCTGATTGAGCTCCAGCATCAGATCCTGCACCTGGTCGGCGGTGCGCTCGTCCAGGTTGCCGGTGGGTTCGTCGGCCATCACCAGGGCCGGGTCGGTGACCAGGGCCCGGGCGATCGCCACCCGCTGCCGCTCACCGCCGCTCAGCTGCGCCGGCTTGTGCTCGGCGCGCGGCGCCAGACCCACCTGATCCAGCAGCCGCTCGGCCCGTTGCGCGGCTTCCGCCGGCTTCAGGCCGCGGATCAGCAGCGGCATGGCCACGTTCTCCCGGGCGGTGAACTCCGGCAGCAGATGGTGGAATTGGTACACGAAACCCAGATAGTGATTGCGCAGCCGGCCCAGCGCCCGGTCATTGAGACCGGCCAGCGGCTGGCCGCCGATCTCCACGGTGCCTTCGCTGGGCGCGTCCAGCCCGCCGAGCAGATTGAGCAGCGTGGATTTACCCGACCCGGAGGTGCCGATAATGGCGGCGATATCGCCCCGGCGGATGGTCAGCTCCACGCCGTTGAGCACCTGCAGTTCGCCACGGCCTTCCGGGTAGCGCTTGATCAGCCCGCGGGCCTCCAGCACCGACGCCTGTTGATCTCCGTTACTCATAGCGCAGGGCCTCCGCGGGTCGCACCCGGCTGGCACGCCAGGACGGGTACAGCGTGGCCGAGAAGCTGATCAGCATGGCGATGCCGACAATCACGGTGACGTCGCTCCACTTCAATTGCGACGGCAGGTAATTCACGAAATAGGCATCGAACAGCCGGGTGTTGAAGGTGGTTTCCACCCAGGCCGCCACTTCGCTCACGTTGGTGGCCAGCAGCACGCCGAGCACGGTGCCCAGGAAGGTGCCGGCCAGGCCGATCACCGTGCCCTGGACCATGAAGATGCGCATGATGGTGCCCGGCGAGGCGCCCAGGGTGCGTAACACGGCGATGTTGCCGCGCTTCTCGGTGACCAGCATCACCTGGCTGGAGATGATATTGAACGCGGCCACCGCGACAATGAAACTGAGCAGCAGCGTCATCATGCTCTTTTCCATCTTGATGGCCTGGAACAGGTTGCCGTGGCTGCGGGTCCAGTCGCTGGTGTAGTAGTCCGGGCCCAGAGCCTGCTGCAGTTGCCAGCCGATCTCCGGCGCGGCGAACAGATCGGTAAGACGCAGATGGATGCCCTCCACGGAGCCGGGCTGACGCGCCAGCCGGGCGGCGTCCTCGTTGGCCACGTAGGCATAAAGACTGTCCACCTCGGCCCGTGCCCGGAAACGGCCGACCACGGTGAAACGCTTGAAGCGCGGCATCACCCCGGCCGGCGACACGCTGGCCTCGGGCAACACCAGGGTAACCTTGTCGCCGGTTTCGGCGCCCAGCTTACGGGCCAGCGCATAGCCCAGCACGATACCGAACTCACCGGGCCGCAGGGCCTGGAGATCACCGTCCCACATCATTTCATCGACGATGGAGACGTCCTTCTCCGCCTCCGGCTCGATGCCGTTGACCAGCACCCCGGCCACATTGCCCTCGTAGGTGAGCATGCCCTCGAGCTTGATGAACGGCGCCGCCGCTTCCACGCCCGGGTAGTCGCGCACCTGGTCGGCCAGCGCCTGCCAGTCGGTGACCGGCTCGCGGCCGTGCACCGACAAATGGGTCACCATCCCCAGAATGCGGGTCTGAAGTTCCCGGTCGAAGCCGTTCATCACCGACAGGACGGTGATCAGAACGGCAACACCGAGCATCAGCCCGAGCGCGGAGATCAGGGTGATCACGGAGATGAAACTATTGCGGGCCCGGGCGCCGGTGTAGCGCAGACCCACGAACAGGGCAAAGGGTCGAAACATGGCGCGCATTTAAGCACTAAAACGGCGGCCTGTGCCAGTCGCTTTGTGACGACAATCCGCGACCACGGAACCGGGATTTGATTCAATCCCGGCACCACAAAAAAACGTCAACGCGGGCGGCGGCGCGGGCAAGGCTAAACACCGTTTTACTTGAACAGAGGTTCACGCTGTCCGTACTATCAGTACCGGCTTATTCAAGGGGGAAGAGGTAATGGGCAAGATATTCACGGCGTTGGCACTGGCGACCGCGGTGTACTGGCCGGCCACGGCGCTCGCCGCGTCGGATCAGGACGTGCCCGGCCGTGGCCTGAGCAAGGCCGAAGTACGCGCGCAGTTCGGCGAGCCGCGGCATACCCGGCCTTCGGTGGGGAAACCACCGATCACCCGTTGGGACTACGACGGCTTCAGTGTCTATTTCGAAAACGACACCACGCTGCACAGCGTGCGCGAAAAGGAACGCGCGCCGGCGGCCGAGCCGTCCCCGGCCGGTGAAAGCCCCGGCGAAGCGCCGAACGCGCATTCCACCCTGGAGGCGGAGCTGGGGGTTTCCCCGGCCAACGGCGAGGAGCCGCCCACGGAAAAGGAAGAGCAGGAAACCAACATCGAAGTGGAGACCTTCGAACCGCCGCGGAACAAGGAAGACGAGGACGAGGACGACGAAGCCAGTTCCGAATCCGATTCCGCGCCGGGCAGCACCGCGGTGCGCGCCAAAGCGGAAAGCGCCGAGGAAAGCGCCGAGGAGCGTGCCGAAGAGGACGCCGAGGCCGAGACCCGGGAGCGCACCGATGACGGCGCCTCGGACGACGCCGCCGAAGGCGATGAAGCGAGCGACGGGCGTTTCCGGTTTGATCCGGCCACCGGCCGCATCGTGGTGGACGACGCCCGGGAAGACCAGGACAGTGACTGATCACCGGCACGCTGAACGCCGCCTGTTACCGGAGTGGCACCCCCAGTGGGGCGTCCTGCTGGCCTGGCCCGACGAGCACACCGACTGGGCCGGCCGGCTGTCTTCGGCACGCGACACCTATCTGGCCCTGATCAAGGCGCTGCTCGACCACGAGGCGGTCCTGCTGGTATGCCGCGACGGTGAAGCGGCGGAGACCGCCCGTACCCTGATCGACGACAGCGGCGCCGACAGCCGCCGGCTGCGCATCCGCATCGCCGACTACAACGACACCTGGGCACGGGATTTCGGCCCCATCGCCGTGCAGGAAAACGGCGCGCCGGTGCTGCTGGATTTCCACTTCACCGGCTGGGGCGGCAAATTCGAATCGGCCCTCGACGACCGGCTCAACCGCGCCCTGCCCTGGCGCGTGGCCCTGCATACGCAGGACCTGGTCCTGGAAGGCGGCGCCATTGATACCGACGGCCACGGCCATTTGCTCACCACCCGCGCCTGTCTGCGCAACCCCAACCGCAACCCGGCACTGGACGAGGCGACGCTGGAAAGGCGGCTGCGGGAATCCCTGGGCGTGGACACCATCTGGTGGCTCGACCACGGCCACCTGGAAGGCGACGACACCGACGCCCACGTCGACACCCTGGCGCGCTTCGTGAACGCCACCACCCTCGCCTATGTGCACTGCGACGACCCCGACGACAGCCATTACCCGGCGCTGTCGGCGATGGCCGCGCAGTTGCGCGAGCTGGCCGACCGCGAAGGGCTCGACCTGGTGCCGCTGCCCATGGCCCGCGCGCAGTACAACGAGGACGGCGAGCGGCTGCCGGCCACCTACGCCAACTTCCTGATCACCAACCGCAAGATCCTGGTGCCGCTGTACGATTGCGACACCGATGACGCCGCCCTGAAGGCGTTCGCCGCCGTGGCGGGCGAGCGCCAGGTGCAGGGCATCCCTTGCCGGCCGCTGATCGAACAGGGCGGCAGCCTGCATTGCATCACCATGCAGCTGCCCGAGGGCGTGCTGGCCTGAGCCGGAAGCTGCTATCCTTTTCACACGCCCACTTTCCAACACCGCACCGGAAGAGACACCCACATGCGCGTTGCCGTGATACAGCAACAGAACACCGCCGACCTGGACGCCAACCTGACCCGCTCCATGGACAAGATCCGCGAGGCCGCGGCCCAGGGGGCCCAGCTGGTGATGCTCCAGGAGCTGCACCGCAGCCTCTATTTCTGCCAGAGCGAAGACACCGCCATGTTCGACCTGGCGGAAACGGTACCCGGCCCCAGCACCGACGCGCTGGGCGCGCTGGCCCGGGAACTGCAGGTGGTGATCGTCGCCAGCCTGTTCGAAAAGCGCGCCACCGGCCTCTACCACAACACCGCCGTGGTGCTGGAAAGCGACGGCCATCTGGCCGGCCTGTACCGCAAGATGCACATCCCCGACGACCCGGGCTTCTACGAGAAGTTTTACTTCACCCCCGGCGACGCCACCTTTAACGCCGGCCATTCCGGGTTCACGCCGATCCGCACCAGCGTCGGCAAGCTGGGGCTGCTGGTGTGCTGGGACCAGTGGTACCCGGAAGCGGCCCGCCTGATGGCGCTGGCCGGCGCCGACCTGCTGCTCTACCCCACCGCCATCGGCTGGGACCGCACCGACGACCCCGAAGAGCAGAACCGCCAGCTGGACGCCTGGATCACCGTGCAGCGCGCCCACGCGGTGGCCAACGGCCTGCCGGTGCTGGTCGCCAACCGCACCGGCTTCGAACCCGCCCCGGACGGCAACGGCGGCATCGACTTCTGGGGCAACAGCTTCGTGTGCGGGCCCCAGGGCGAGTACCTGGCGCGGGCCGGCCGGGACCAGGAACAGACCCTGGTGGTGGACCTGGACATGGCGCGCTCGGAAGAGGTGCGCCGCATCTGGCCCTACCTGCGCGACCGCCGGGTGGACGCCTACCAGGACCTCACCAAACGCTACCGGGATTGACTAGGCAAGCAGCGCCCAGGCCAGATACAGCATGATCAGCACCTGCGCCACGAACAGGGTGGCGCGGACCAGCACCAGCGGCAGGCTGGTGCCGATCAAATGCGCGGCGCTCTGCCCCAGACGGCAAAAGATGAATACGCCGGCCAGCCCGTCGACCACGGCGCTCTGCCCGGTGGCCGCAGCGGTCAGCACCAGGGCCGCGAACAGCGGCAGGTTCTCCAGACAGTTCAGATGGGCGCCCTTGGCACGTACCAGGAAGGCGGGATCGTCCACCGGTTGATTGCGCTCCCAGTGACTGGCTTTCTTGTTACCCAGAAAAATCTGCGGCACCCGATAGCCGGCGTAGGTCATCGCCAGCAACAAGCTCAACATCACGAAAATCAGCAAGGCGGTAAAACCGGTCATTATTGTTTTCCTTATTCCAGTGAGACAAACGGGGGCAATAGCGCCCTGTCAGCTCAACATGACACACTGGAAATGAACATGACGTTATCGAGTGCAGTAGTGCTTCAGGCGCGCTTCTTTTCGATCCAATACAGGAAGAGGTCGCCCTGCTGGCGCTGTTCAAGAAGGGTGTGGCCGAGAAACTGGCAGAACTTGGGAATGTCCCGCTCGGTGGAAGGGTCGGTGGCGCGCACTTCCAGCACCTCGCCGGCGCCCATATCGCGCACCTTGCCATGCAGCAGCATCACCGGTTCCGGGCAAACCAGGCCGGTGGCGTCGAGGTGGTGTTCGGCGTGCGGGGTGTCGGTCATAGCAGTGCGGTCAGCCCAGTCGTTGCGGCGGCGGGCGCCAGAAAAGGGCCGCTATTATAACCAAGCCGCCAAGGCCCGCCGCAAGCAGGAAATGGCCCGCGTAGCCGAACGCCGAGGCGCTGAAACCGCTGCCCAGCGTGAAAAGCCCCACCGCCATCAGATACACCGACGCTTGCAGGGTGTAATCACCGCCCTCCCGATCGCGACGGCAGTAGTCCATCATCACCACGAACAGGGCCACCGTGGAGAGGCCGTCCGCGAACTGCTCGAACAGCGCCACCGGCCAGATCCAGCCGGCCGCGCCGGCGGCCACCGCCCACCAGCCGACGAAGGCCAGGGCCTGCAGCACGCCGAAGCCGATCAGCGCCGCCTTGCGGCTCAGCCCCAACATCAGCAGGCCGGCCAGCGCCGCCGCCAGTAACCCGGTCAGCGAGGCCACCAGATCCAACCGGCCGATGGCCGCCTGGCTCCAGCCCTGGTCCACCAGGAACGGCTTGATCATGCGCGTGCCGAAGCCGTCACCGATCTTGTAGCCGAGCAGAATCACCACCCACAGCAGCAGGCCGGGCCGCCGCCAGAACCCCCGCCACTGGCGCCACCACCAGTGCCTCGACGACCGTTCCGCCGCCGTCGGCGTCGAAGGCGACGCCTCCAGGGGCTCGCGGAACAACGCCACCGATATCAGCAATAACGCCACCGTGGCCGCCAGCAACCAGAGGCTGGCGCGCCAGCCGATCCAGTCGTTGGCCATCAGCAACAGGGCGCCGCTGAGAATCAGCCCGACCTTGTAGCCCAGCACCTGGACGCTGTTACCGGGCCCGCGCCACTCCGGACGCAGCAACCGCACGGCGAGGCCGTCGGCGGCGATATCCTGGGTGGCGCTGGCGGTGTTCAGCAGCAGCAACAGCAGTAACAGCAGCGGAAAGGCGTCGGCGAACCAGACCGCCCGCTCGGTGAAGGACAGCAGCAGCAGAATCAGCACCACCAGCGCCTGGCAGCCGATCACCCAGCGTTTGCGGTGGCCCGGGCGGCCCCGGCCGAGCCGGTCCACCCAGGGCGCCCACAGGAACTTCAGCGCCCAGGGCGCGGCCGCCAGGCCCAGCAGACCGATCCACTCCCGGGACAGGCCGCTCTCGCGGGCCAGGGACGGCACCGCCTTGGCCAGCAGGCCGGCGGGCAGACCCTGCAGGAAATACAGCACCGCCAGGGTGCCGAGCAGCACCGGCAGCGCCGGCCGCCGCGCTTCAGGCATCGCGGCAGTCCACCCAGACGGTGATTTCCTCGCGGTCGTGATAGAGGTGCGCGGCCTGGATGCGGGCATCCGGATACTGCCGCGACAGCCCCTCCTGGAGGCGCTCCAGCAAGGTGGCGGTCTCCCGGTAGCGGCGCGCCATCGGCAGCTTGAGATTGAACAAGGCGGTGCGGGCCCAGCCCTGCTGCAGCCACTTCTGCATCAGCGCCAGGGTGCGCGCCGGCTTGTCCACCACATCGCAGACCACCAGATCCACCGGCCGCTCCGGGCGCCAGGTGAAGGCGTCACCGGTCACATGGCGCACCGGGTACTCATCCATCAGGCGCGCGTCCAGCCGGCCATGGTCGACACCGGTGACCTTGATGCCCAGCCGCGCCAGGTGCCAGCTCCAGCCGCCGGGGGCCGCGCCCAGATCCACGGCGGTGTGCAGACCCGGCGGCCGGCCCCGCCCGCAAAAACGCAGCAGCGCCTCTTCCAGCTTGAGCGCCGAACGGCTGGGCGCCTCCGGTGACAGGCGCAGGCGCATCAGGCCGCTCTCCGGCAGCGGCAGTTCCGCCGGGCTGACACCGATCAGGCCGTTGCGGGAGTCGTCGAAAAACAGATGCAAACGCTGGCGTGCGTTGTTGCGCAGCAGGCCGTCCTTACGCAGCCGGGGCTCCAGCGCCTTGCGGAAGCCGCGCAGAAAACGGGCCAGCTCGCGGCCGTCGTTGCTGTCCGCATGCTCCAGGTAGAGCTCGCTGAACGGCCCCAGCGCCCGCAGTGACGGCCACAGGGCGCCGATACGGTCGGTGTCCGGCAGGTCCTCAAAGCGATCCGGGCACGGATACAGGCTGCGCGCGAACACCAGCCCGGTATCCAGCAGCGGCATCACACTGCCCTGCTGGCTGTACCAGAGCACATAGCCTTTGTTCTTGTCCGCGCGCGGATAACCGGCCACGCCCAGATCAGCGGCACGCTCGGTGAATTCCGCGGCCAGATCCGACTCGAACCCCGGCCGGCACAGGGCCAGAAAAGTTTCCATAACAACGACAACCAGTGGTGAAGAGTTAATAGTTAACAGTGAATAGTTAATAGCGAAAAACCCGGCTTCGGAGCCGCCCGCTATTCACTGTTAACTGTTAACTATTAACTATTAACTGACGGTGGTGTTCGTTACTTAACGAACACCACCGTCTTGTTTCCGTCCACGATCACCCGGTCTTCCAGGTGCCAGCGCACCGCGCGCAGCATCACCTGGCGCTCCACGTCCTGGCCCAGGCCGCGCAGCTCCGCCGCCGAATGGCGGTGCGACACGCGCTGCACGTTCTGCTCGATGATCGGCCCCTGGTCCAGGTCCTCGGTGACGTAGTGACTGGTGGCGCCGATCAGTTTGACGCCCCGGTCGTGGGCCTGCTGATAGGGGTTGGCGCCCACGAAGGCGGGCAAGAAAGAGTGGTGAATATTGATGATCCGGTGCGGGTGCCGGGCCACGAAGGTGGGGCTGAGAATCTGCATGTAACGGGCCAGCACGATCACATCCACCTGGCCTTCCAGCAATTCCAGCGCCCGGGCTTCCGCCTCTTCCTTGTTGTCCCGGGTGACCGGAATGTGATGATAGGGAATGCCGAAACGCTCCACTTCGCCGCGCAGGTCGTCGTGGTTGCTGATCACAATCGGAATCACCGCCGGCAGATCGCCCCGCGACACCCGCCACAACAGGTCCATGATCACGTGGTCATGGCGGGACACCAGCACCGCCATGCGCTTTTTATCGGCGGCGTAGCTGATGTGCCACTGCATCCCGTAGCGGTTGGCGACGCGGTTGCGGAAGTTGTTCTCCAGGGCTTCGTGGCTGCAATCCAGGCCCGGGGTCTGGAATTCCAGGCGCAGAAAGAAAGTGCCGTCCTGATGATCGCTGGAGTGCTGATCCAGGTCGGTGATATTGGCGCCGTGGTTGTACAGGAAGGTGGACACCGCGCTGATGATGCCGGGCTGGTCCGGACAGGTCACCAGCAGGCGGGCGGTGGCCGCGTCCTCGGATTTGTCAGCGGGGTTCATTGATGTCTCCGTGCGGATTGCCGAAATGGTCGCGCCGGTAGGCGGACGGGGTCTGACCGGTCCACTTCTTGAACGCCCGATGGAAGGAGCTGGCCTCGCTGAAACCCATCAGCAGCGCGATTTCGTCGATGCTCAGTTCCGGTTTGGAGAGGTAATACACCGAGGCGTCCTTGCGGATCGAATCCTTGATTTCCTGATAGCTGGTGTTGCCTTCCTTGAGACGGCGACGCAGGGTCTGCGGCGTCATGCCGAGCTTTTCACAGATCTCGCCGAAGTCGGGAAAATGGTTGCCGTACTCATTGGAGATGATCGCGCGGATCTGCGCCGGCAGGCCCACGTTGTGCACGTTGCCGTCGAACAACTGAGCCAGCGAGTCGCGCAGAAACTTGGACAGCGACAGCTCGTTCTGCACCAGCGGCAGATCCAGAAAGTACGCCGGGAACACCACCTGGTTCACGTCGCTGTTGTAGTGGGTCGGGCAGTCGAACATAAAGCGGTATTCGTCGTCCTCGCGCACCGGCTCGTAATCCAGGTACNCCGCCTGCGGTTCCACCGCCTTGCCCACCAGCCAACTCATGAAGCGCAGCGACAGAAACAGCATCGCCTCGATGATCACGTCGCGAAAATCCAGGCGGTGATCCACCCGCGTCACGAGAGCGGCCTGATCGCCGTCGCGCAGCAGCTGGCTGTCCATGCTCAGGTTGAACAGGCTGTAAAAGCGGATGCCCCGGTCCACCGCCGCTTCCAGATTGGGGCAGTTGACCACCGCGTGGGCCATCATCGAGAACGTGCCGGGCTTGGATTTGCGGCCCTGCCCGAAGCCCAGGAATTCATCCTGGGTCTGCTCCATGACCAGCAACATCAAACGGATAAAGGTATCGCGCTCGATGCGCGCGTCCGGGTCCTCCAGCACGCGCCNCTCGATACCGCACTGGTCAAGCAGCGCCGGAATGCTCACGCCACCGCGAGCGGCGCCCTGCAGCACCTTCACCACCCGCTGTACGTTGATTGTTCTTCGCTGAATCATTGGCCATCCTGAAACGTCACGTGCCCTGCCCCCATCGGACAAGCGCCCCATGATAAATACTTTTGACCCGGGCTTCATCGTCGGGCGCTACCCTGGGTGCCTGAACCCACCGCTCAAGGACCGCCACCATGGCCGCACCCCGCCTGATACTGATTCTCGGCGACCAGCTCAGCCCCCATGTCAGCAGCCTGGCCGAGGGCGACCCGGCCCGCGACCGGGTGGTAATGGCGGAAGTGGCCGGCGAATGCGACTACGTGCCCCACCACCGCAAGAAGATCGCGTTCCTGTTCGCCGCCATGCGCCATTTCGCCGATCGCCTGCGCCGGGACGGCTGGCGGGTGGACTACTATACCCTGGACCAGGACCATCAGGACCTCACCGACGCCCTGCTGGCCAGCCGCCGCGACAGCGGCGCCCGCCAACTGCTGGTCACCGCCCCCGGCGAATGGCGCCTGCTCGACGCCATGAAGCGCCAGTGGCCGCAAAAGCTCGGCTGTACGGTGCGCATTCTTGACGACCGGCGCTTCCTTTGCACGTCCGACGCGTTCCGTGACTGGGCCGAGGGCCGCAAGCAGCCGCGCATGGAGTACTTCTACCGCACCATGCGCCGCGCCACCGGCCTGCTGATGGACGCCGACGGCCAGCCGCTGGGCGGACGCTGGAACTTCGACAAGGAAAACCGCAAACGCTTCGACGGCGAAGCCCCGCCGCCCGGCCCCAAGCGCTTCACCCCGGACGCCACCACCCGGGAAGTGCTCGACCTGGTGGAAGCCCGCTTCCCCGACCGCTTCGGCGACCTGCAACCGTTCTGGTTCGCGGTCACCGAAGAGCAGGCCCAGGCGTCACTGAGCCACTTTCTGGACCACGCCCTGCCCCACTTCGGCGACTACCAGGACGCCATGGACAGCGGCGACGACTTTCTCTTCCACAGCGTGCTCAGCCAGTACATCAACGCCGGCCTGCTCGACCCTCTGGCGGTGTGCGAGGCCGCCGAGCAGCGCTACCTGCAAAACAAGGCGCCGCTCAACGCGGTGGAAGGCTTTATCCGCCAGATACTGGGCTGGCGCGAATACGTGCGCGGCCTGTACTGGCTGCTGATGCCCGACTACCGGGAAGAAAACCGGCTGGCCAGCCACCGCGACCTGCCCTGGTTCTACTGGAGCGGCGAGACCCGCATGCGCTGCGTGTCCGAAGCGGTACGCGCCACCCGCGAACACGCCTACGCCCACCATATTCAGCGACTGATGGTCACCGGCAACCTGGCCCTGCTGCTGGGCGTGGAAGTGAAACAGATTCACGAATGGTATCTGGCGGTCTACGCGGACGCCTACGAATGGGTGGAGCTGCCCAACACCCTGGGCATGGTGATGCACGCCGACGGCGGCTATCTGGGCTCCAAGCCCTACGCCGCCAGCGGCAAATACATCCAGCGCATGTCCGACTACTGCGGCGACTGCCCCTACAAGGTGAGCAGTGCCGAGGAGGACAACAGCTGCCCGTTCAACAGCCTCTACTGGCATTTCATCCACCGCCACCGCCGACGCTTCGAAAAGCACCCGCGCATGAGCATGATCTACAAAGCCTGGGGCCGCATGGCCGAGAGCAAACGGGACGCGATCCTGGCCCGCGCCGACACCCTGCTCGAGGATCCCGAACACCTTTAGGGAGCCTTTCGGAGCTCCGTATCCGAGACGCGGAGCAATGGTGGTGCCTTCCGGGATCGCTCAAGCCGTCCGTGGGCGCTCTCATTTGGCCATCCCTGGCCAAATAGGTCCCTCCAGGCACCACCATTGCTCCGCTCACTTGGCAGCGGAACCGCCACGGGTCACAACACCGCCCGGACCTTTGCAGAAAGGTTCGGCGCCAGCTATGACCCGGGATGGTGACGCTAGCTAAGGAGCGGGTCTGTGTTAGGCCCTTCCGGGACCCTGGAGAACAGGACGTTCGACAGGGAGCCTACGGGGACGTATTCACGGCGTTCCCGGAAGGGCCTAACACAGACCCGCGTCCCCAGCTGGAGAGAACCAGACTCAAGCTGGAAACAACCTCCCTCTAAAGCGTAACGAACTTTTTTGTAGTACATTGTGGTGACTCGAACCAACAAGCCGTGACCGACCACCATGACCGACAAGCCGCGTAAAAGCCGCCGTGGAAGACGGCCGGCGCCGGAGAGTGAACGCAAGGACCGGGTGATCCAGACCCGCGTGCCCCAGGACCTGGAAGACAGCCTGCGCCACGCCGCTGAGCGGGAGCGGGTAACGGTGTCCCACCTGATCCGCAATGTGCTGGAAGACAGCTTCCGGCTGGTGGACGGCATCGTCGCCGATTCCTCGCAACTGGTGGACAACGTGACCCGGGACGCCCGCCGCCTGGCCTCCGCCGCCAAGGGCCAGGCCCGCGCCCCGGCCACCTTCGTGCCCGCCGACCAGGGCGGCACCGTGGCCCGTGCCCTGCTCGAGGCCGTGGACGCCTGGCAGGAAGTCATCGTCAACAAGCCCACCCACTGCACCCGGTGCGGTGCCCCCCTCTCCCGCGGGCGGAAGGCGCTGCGCGGGCTGACCACCGAGCCCGCCGCCCCGGTGGTGTGGCTGTGCCAGGACTGCCTCGACAAAGACTCCGCCGGGTAATTTTTGTAACAAGTGTTCACATCGCCATTGCCACACCGGTCCGGCTGCCCTATTTTGTACTACATTAAATGACAAGGGGCGTCCCTATGACCGTATCCCGGCAAGCCACAGCGACCGACACGACTGACCGTACCGATGTGGAAAACCAGGACCGCCACTGGCCGGCGCTGAAAGCCTTCAGCGGCCACCAGCAGGACAGCGGCCTGCGCGCCTGGCTGGCGGTGATGGAAGGCACGCTGAAAGCCATCGAACGCACCGCCTGGCAGGGCCGTGAGCTGGCGCAGCAAGCATTGTCCGCCTGGCGCGCCATTGAGAGCGGCGCCGGGGACGTGGCCGGCGAATGCCAGGAGTTGGCCCGCGAGGCGAAGCGCTGGCCCGCCCGGCTGAAACGGCTGTCGGTGACCGGCTGGATGCTCACCCGGGTGGTGGCCAGTTACCGGCTCTGGGGCACGCGTTCGGCGTTCCTGCCCTCCAGCATGCAGGAGGCGGCCCTGACCGCCCTGCACCGCAAGAACGCGCGCCGCTTCCGCAAAACCTCCCTGGAACAGGGCGGCGCCTTCCTCAAGATCGGGCAAATCCTGTCCAGCCGCCCGGACCTGCTGCCCGCCGCCTGGGTGGAAGAACTGGCCCAGCTGCAGGACCAGGCCCGTCCGGAAACCTTTGAGGCGGTGCGCGGCGTGATCGAGCAGGAGTTCGGTGCCCCCTTGGAGCAGCTGTTCGAGCACTTTGATCCGGAACCGCTGGCCGCCGCCAGCATCGGCCAGGTGCATAAAGCCCGCTTGGCGGACGGCCGCGAGGTGGCGGTGAAAATCCAGCGCCCGAAGCTGGATGAGATCATCGAACTGGATATGACCCTGCTCAAGGTGTTCATCGACAGCGTGCGCGGGGCTCTGCCGCCGATGGACTTCGACACCATCATCGGGGAAATCCAGCGTACCGTCCGCGACGAACTGGACTACCCGGGCGAAGCCGACGCCATGCGTCGCGTGCGCGCCCGGTTGGCGGCGCAACCGGCGGTCACCGTCCCCGCCACGGTCGACAGCCTGTGCGGCCGGCGCGTGCTGACCAGCGAATTCATTCGCGGGCGCAAGCTCACCACGGTGCTCGACGAACACCACCAAGGCGGTGATCAGGAGGCCGTCAGCGGCATCCTGCACGCCCTGCTCGATGCCTGGTTCCGGCAGGTGCTGGTGGGCGGCGTGTTCCAGGCCGACCCGCACCCGGGCAACCTGATGGTCGACGACGAAGGCCGCGTGGTGGTGCTCGACTTCGGCTGCACCATGACACTCCCGGAGACCTACCGGCGCGGCTACTTCCGCGTGCTGCAGGCCGCCATCGTCGGCGAACGGACGGTGATCGCGGAAACCCTGGCGGAGCTCGGTTTCGCCACCCGCAGCGGCCGCCCGGACACCCTGCTGGCGTTCACCGACGCCCTGCTCGATCAGATGCGGGTGGCCATGGTGGAGACCGGCGCCGCCGGCACGCAGTGGCCCGGCCCGGAGGCACTGATGGAACAGGTGCGCGCGCTGTTGATCCGCATGGAGGACGACCCGGTGGAAAAAATACCGGCGGAGTTCGTGATGCTGGCGCGGGTGTTCGGCACTCTGGGCGGCCTGTTTCTGCACTATCAGCCGCGCCTGGACATCGGCCGTCTGGTGCTGCGTTATCTCACCATGCCGGAAACACTGGGCGACGCCCGACCGGCGCCGCGCCCCCCGCTGCCCTGGTGGCAGCGCTGGGGGCTGCTGCCCGCCTGATTGTCAGAAGGCGCCGAAACGGTAGCGCACCCCCACGGCGGGCAGGTCGGTGTTCTCGCCGGCCAGACGGTAGCGGGTCCAGGACAGATAGCCCTCCCAGTGATCGCCGAAGCGGCGTTGCGCGTCGGCGCCCATCACGATGCCGGTGCCCCAGCGGGTGCGTTCGTCGCCGGCCACGTCGATTTCCGTGCGCCAATGCAGCAGCCCCAGGCGCGCCCCGACGGACCAGTCGCCGCCCAGCGACCAGCGGTAGCCGGCGCTGGCTTCCAGGCCCTCCCCGGCCACCGGGGTGGCGGCGGCGATGGCGGCGGCGGAGACCGCACCGGTGTCCTGATAATCCACGCTCAGTTCCGCCAGGTTGGTGTAGCCGGCCTGCATCTCCCAGGCGTTGTTCCAGCGATACCCGCCATACAGCCGGCCGGCCAGCCGGTTGTGATCGGATACCCTTGCCGTGCCGGCCTGGCCGCGCATCGCCAGCCGCTCACTGACGTCCCCGTCACTGACGGTGGAACGGGCCTGGCCCAGTTCCGCGCCCAGCAGGGCTTCGCCCGCGTAAGCGGCCGCCGGCATCAGCGTTAGCAGCGCCAGCAGCAGCCAGGCGCCGCCACGCCGCCCGGCGCCGCGCGCCAGCAGCAGCGGCACCAGCAACCACCCGATCACACCGCCGGCGCCACCGCCGCCGCTGTCCACGCTCACCGGGGTGATGGTGTAACGGGCGGTGGCCACGTCCGACACATTCAACCCCGCCTTGTAGCCGATCACCTTGATGGTGGTGTCGGCCTCCACGGAGAGGCGGGTCCGGTTGGCCACTTCGATGCCCTCCGTCGGGGTCGGCGTGGTGCCGTCCAGGGTGTAGCGCAGCGTCGCCCCGGGCGTGGTGCTTTCCAGCGTCACGGTGACGCCGCCGGGATAGGCCCCGGCGGGCGGCGTGAAGCGCGGCGTGGCCACGTCCTCGGCGGCGGTGAGCGTCAGCGTGCACGGCAAGGCCGCCAGGCAGTCGCCGGCTTCGCGCTGCGCCGCCACATAGCCCGGCGCCACCGCTTCCAGCCAGTGCGCCTCATCCCCCGCCAACGGCGGTGCGTACAGAACAAAGCGACCATCGGCGTCCGCCTCCGCGCGGTAGCGCGCGCCTTCGCCATCTTCCAGTGGCAGCGGTTCGGTGCCGCCGGTTTGTGTCAGCAGCGTCACCTCGGCGTCGCCCAACAAAGCGCCCAGCACATCCACCACCTGCCCTTCGTGAACCGTGGCCGGTTCGGCCAGCAGATCGGCGGAACCGTCCGCCAGGCCCGGCGACACGGCGGTCACCGTCACGGTGAGGCTGGCCGCCAGGCTGTCCGGCACCCTGACGGTGAAACGCGCCGGATTGCCGTTGGCGGCGTCATTGTCGGCACTGGCGGGGCCGCTGACCGCGATGCCCTCGGCCTGGCTGGTGGCGTCCGCCGTCAACGTGACGGTGGCACCGGCCGTGGCGCCGGTCACCGTGACCTCGCCGGTGTGGCGCTGTGGGTCCAGACTCAGTAGCGCGGCGCGCTGCAGGGCCACGGAGAGCGGCACCACGACCTCCACCACCTGCTGCCAACCGGTGTTCCGGTCGATGACCGTGACCTGATAGGTGCCGGCGAAGGCGCCCTGGTCCGGAGCCTGGAAGGTCACGGCGCACACTCCGCCACCGCAGGTCGGGGTAAGACTGGAGAGGGTGCCGTCCGGCGCGCGCACGTCAACCTGATAGTCGCTGCCCTCGCCGCCCTGGATGGTCAGGGTACGCCGGTCGCCGCCGGCCAGCGGGGCGCCGTCGCCGTCCACCGCCAGCGGCGGATAGACGGCCCCTGTGGCCTCCGCCCAGCCACTGGCTTGATGGGTGTCGTTGCCCGGGAAGCGGGCGCGGAAGCGATAGCTGCCGGCGGGCAGCCCGCCGCTCAGGGTGTACACGGCGGTGTCACCGCTCAAGGCACTGTCGCCCAGATCCACCCAGCTACCGTTCTCCTCGATCTGGAAGTCCACCGCGCCGCTGGGCAGCGCCGCCTCGGCGCTCAGCGTGGCGGTGAGATCAAAGGCGGTGTTGACGGTGGCCGGCGTGGCCGCGGCCAGGGTCAGACTGGTGCCGATGGGCAGGTTCTCCAGGTCGAAGGTGGCCGGCGCGGCGACGCCGGCGGCGTTCGCGGAAACCTGATAGGCCCCCACCACGCCGTTGGCGGTGACGCTGTCGCCGGCCGCGCCTTCGGCGTCCACGGTGACACTCAGCGGCGAACCGTCAATGCCGGCCCCGGACGCCGGGCCGGTGAAGGTCACCCGGCCGCCGGCCACGGGCTCGCCGTGCTCGCTGGCCACGGTGACGGTAAGCGGCTGATCGAACACGGCATCCACCAGAGCGGTCTGGTCGTCACCACCGGCGATCTTCACGGTAAAGCCCCGGGACTGGAAGGCACCGGCGTCACAGCGCCCGGCGCGGGCCTGGCCGCGCTGGTCGAGGGCGGCGCAGTCGTCGACGTCGCCGGCGCCGATCGCCGGGCTGCCCGGCAGCAGGGCGTAGTAGCCGTCCCGGGCCACCCACAGCGGCGACCCATCGACCACGTCGGTGCCACCGGGGAAGCCGCCTTCCACCACACTGTGGCTGACGGCCACGGAGGGCGTTTCAGCCGGACTGGCGGGCAGGCCCGCCGTGCTGATGGCGGTTCCGCCGGCCAGCACGCTGTTTTTCAGCGTCAGGTCGACCGGCCCGGTGAGCGCCGCGGCGGCTCCCGTCGGGGCGCTGTTGTCGTTCAAGCTGACATGGCGCAGGGTCACACTGGCCGGCGCGTCAGCCTGCACCGCCAGGGCACCGCCCTCGCCGTCCGCGGCGTTGCCGTCCACGGTCAGGTTGGTCAGGCGGGCTTGCGCGCCGCCGATCAAGCCGATCATCAGGGCGCCGCCCCGGCCGGTGGCGCGGTTGCCGGTGAGGCTCAGGTTTTCCAGGGTCAGTTCACCGGCGAAGCCTTCCGCGTTCAGCGCCGCGCCGCTGGCGGCGACACCCTCACGCAGGGTCAGGCCGGCAAGCCGGACCGGTCCGGCGGTGCCGGTGATCGTCAGCACGCCGGTGAGTCCCTCGCCGTGGATCTCGATGTCGGCGCCGGCGCCGTCCAGGTCCAGCGCCTGATCCACCACCAGGGTGCCGCCGTCGGCGATGCGGATGGCGTTGGCGCCGGTGCAGTCCAGACCCGCCTGGAAACGGATCGTGTTGCCGTCCACGGCCCCCTCCAGGATGGTGCGCAGACTGTCCGCCTGGTCGCCGTCGGCGCAGGTCCCCACGGTCCAGGCCGCGTCGTCGGCGGCCTCGGACTGGAAGCTGCGCGAGACGCTGGCCTGCGCCACGTCATCGGTGCCCGCCTGCTCCGCCACCACCGTGACGGTGCCGGTGCCGTTCAGGGTCAGGACATCCCCGGCGACGCTGGCCGGGCCGCTGTCGACCCGGAAGGTGACCGGCAGGCCTCGGTCGCTGCTGGCAACGAGGGTCAGTTGTATCGGGGAACCCGGATACTCCTGGTCGGCGATGGCGTCGAAGGTCAGCGACTGGCTCTGCTTATCCACCGTCAGGGTGCGGGTCACCGAGGCCGCCAGATGGTTATCGTCACCGTCCTGGGACACGGTCAGCTCCGTGCTGCCGGCGCCCACCAGGCTGACGTTGCCGGCGCTGTCCACGGTGGCGACGGCCGGCGATGCGCTGGCGTAGCTCAGGGGCAGGCCGGAGTCCACGCTGGCGCCGAGGTTGAAGTCCGGGTCGCCAAAGGCGCGTGCCGCCGGGGCCGGGAAGGTGATGGTCTGGGATGCCTTGTCCACGGTCAGGGTGCGCGTCACCTCGGTGGCCGCCTGGTAGTTGTCGTTACCGGCCTGGCGGGCGGTCAGAGTGGCGGTGCCGGCGCCCACCACGGTGGCCGTGTCACCGCTCACCGTCACCACCCCGGTGTCGCTGCTGGTGTAGCTGGGGCTGAGACCGGAGGACGCCGTGGCGCCCAGGGCAAAGGGCGCATCACCGAAGGTGCGTGTGGCGGGCGCCGGGAAGGTCAGGGTCTGCGCCGCCTTGGCGATGGTCAGGGTGGCGTCCGTGCTGCCGCTGTAGTTATCGTCATCGGTCTCCACGCGCACCGCGTAGCTGCCCGCGTCGGTGGGCACGGTGGCGCTGCCGTCGTAGGTCACGGTCACCGGTATGCCGGCGGGGCTGGTGGTCACGGTCACCGCTTTGGGGTCGCCGTCGTAGGTCCGTTCGGTGTCCGTCACCGTCAGGGTCACCGGCTGCGGCGCCACGGTCACGGAGCGGCTGACCGGGGTGGCGGCGTTGTAGTTGGCGTTACCGGCCTGGCTGGCGGTGAGGGTCACGGTGCCGGCGTTGCCGATGGTGGCGGTGCCGCCGCTCACCGAGATCACGTCGCTGTCGGAACTGCCGTAGGTGACGGCCAGACCGGCGTCGCTGCTGCCGTTCAGCGCGAACGACGGGTCACCGAAGGTGACTGACGCCGGCGGCGTGAAGGTCAGGGTCTGGTCGGCTTTGAGTACCGTGTGGCCCGCCTGGCCGGATGTGCTCTGGTAGTGGTCCGAATCGCCCGCGTAGCGGGCACGGAACACATAGGCCCCGGCGTCGTAGCCGCCGCCGAGAGTGAGAGCGGCGATGCCGTCGTTCAGCGTGGCGCTGCCCAGCGTGTCCCAACCGGTGCCGTTGCTGCGTTCGAAGGTGACGTTGCCGGTGGCGGTCTGGGGATCCAGGGTGGCGACCAGATTGATGTCGTCACCGTAGGTGGTGGCACCGCCGGTACTCAGCGTGGTCCCGGTGGCCAGCAGCACCTTGGTGACGTCCTCGACACTGGCGCCGGCGGCGTCGCCGCCACCGGACACGGACGCACGGTTGGTGAGGCTGGTGGCGGCGTCGCTGGCGACGTCCACGGTCAGGGTCACTGGCGGATACTTACCGTCCACCGCCAGCACGTCGTCCCGACTGCAGCTTACGGTAGCGAGATCGCAGTTCCAGCCGGNGCCGCCGAGGGCCGTGGCGGTCAGTCCCGCCGGCAGGGTATCGCTGAGTGTCACGGTGGTGCCCAGGGTGTCACCGGGACCGTCATTGCCCACCGTCAGTACATAGCTGGCGCCGGTCTGTCCCTGGTGGAAATTGCCGGTGTGGGTCTTGGTGAGTGTCAGGTCCGGTGGCGGCAGCACCGTGAACTGGAAACTTTCCTGGCTCTGATGGCTTTCCTGGCTGCCGTTGTTGTCCTCATAGCCGGTGGCGGTCAAGGTCACCGTGGTGGTGCCGTACTGGCCGTCGGCGGGCGTCAACGACAGGGTACGGGCGTTGCCGCTGCCACTGATGGCCAGATTGCCGGCGGGCAGCAGGTCACCGTCGGCGGCGCTGGCGGTCAAATCAATCGCCGGCGTGCGATCCGCGTCGCCGACCAGGAAGTCCACCTCCACGGTGGGCGCGCCGCTGAGCAACCCGAGCACTTCTTCGTCGTCGATCAGGCTAAGCGTGGGATGGGCCTCGTAGGCACCGATATCCGGCAGCGCCTGGGGCGTGGTGGACGCCGCCGCGAAGGCGCGGTCCCAGCCACGCTGATCGGCGGCCAGGTTGGCGCCGGGCAGCGCGGCGTCGGCGGCGTCCAGGGCCGGGCTGCCGTTGCGTAGCGCCAGCGTGCGGGTAAAACCGTTGTTATCGGCGAGCGTGGCGAGGCCGGGCTCGGCGACACCCACCTGGTTGCCCTGAGCCCCGTCCGCCAGGCCGCCGGCGCCGCCCGTGCCGATCAGGTTGTGGGCGCTGGCGCCATCCAGAGTGCCGCCCACGTCATTGGGATCGTCGTTACCCAGGTGGTTCTGCGCCACCAGCGTGTTGAAAAGAGTGACCGGCGCGTTGTTATTGGCCACGTTAACACCACCGCCGACACCGTTGCCGTCGCTGTCGCCGTCGGCGGTGTTGCCGGCGGCGGTCACATGGACCAGCCGTATCTCCGAAGCGGCCGCCCCCGGAGCCAGATTCAGACCGCCGCCGTTGGTGCCGGCGCGGTTACCGGAAAAGGTGCTGTTGCTGAGCCTGGCGGCGCCGTCCAGATCGGCGATCACCAGGCCGCCACCGGGCCCGCTGGCGGCTACGTTGTCGGCCACCGTGCTGGCGGTGATGTCCACCAGAGTGCCGACCAGATACAGACCGGCGCCGCCGGCGCTGCCTGCACTGTTGCCGTCGATGCTGACCCGGTCGAGGGTCACGGAACCGGTATAGGTGACCGACAGGGCGCCGCTGTCGCCTACCGGGACACCGTTGTACTCCACCCGGTTATTACGGAAGGTGGAACGCTCCACGTGCACGCTGGCGCCGTAAAACGCGGCCACGGCGCCGCCGCTACCGGCGCTGTCGTTGACCACGTTATCGGTGAACAGGGTGTTGTACAGCGTCAGAGTGCCGTCGCCGCTGCCGGCCAGGTCCTCGCTGCCGTCCCAGTCCAGGGCGCCGCCGTAACCGTTGCTGATGTTGTAGCCGTGGCGCAGCCACAGGGCGGCGAAGCGGGTATCGAAGCTGTTGTTGTAGTCCGGGTTGATGCGGAACAGCTGCCCGTTGGCGGGCTCATTTGCGTTCGCCCCGGCCTGGAGAATGGTGGCTCGGGGGTCGCTCTCCGGGTCGCCTCCGCCACCGATCAGCGCCATGGGGCGCTGAATTTCCAGGGTATCGCCGAGCGTATAGGTGCCCGCCGGGATATTGAGGGTCACCATCGCCTCGCTGCTTTCGGGAATCCCGTTGGCCTCGGTCACCGCCTGGCGCAGCGTACAGACACCGCCGCCCTGGCAGTCACCGCCGGTGGTGTCGTCGGTGCTGTTCACGGTCAGCGTCAGCGCCTGCCCCAGGGAAGCCAGCCCCAGCAGGCCGGCCGTCAAAAACACACGTCCCAGTTGCCCCGCGGCCCCCCGGCCGGAAGCGGTTCCTTTATGATCTTTCACGTTTTTCCCCCAAAAAACACAACCCAAAGTGCGACGCACCGCGTATCACGGCCTGGACGGAAACAGTCCCATCAAGGCGATGATGAAATGAACCCCCAGGACGGGCTGCCGATTGTTGTGTGGCTGTGACCCCCCGGCGGTCTGCAGCGCCTCCGGCGCCATGATCACGTCGGCGGCGCCGTCACTGTACAGCCGAGCCCGGCTGCGGCGGTCACCGGCCCAGACAGCGCCACCCGGCGAACTGCTTTGCGGGCCACCGCTGCTGGCGCGAATGTCGCCGTGACCGTGGCCGGGCAGTTGGCTCTGCGTCAGCGTTTCGGTGGCCGCGCCGCCCTTCTCGCCCAACCGCCGGTTGGTCAGGCCCGGCCCCTGACCGGGGTGCAGAGGCGCCCGGCCCTGAAGATCCGGCAACGCGAAGGTGCTTCGCCCGTCGCCGCCGTAGGTGGTCCCGACCAGGGAAAACAGCGCCGTGTTCTGAGCCAGCGGCATTAGCTGTCCGTTGCAGAACGCCCAGCCACGAGGCGCGAAATTGCCGGCGAAAATACGAATTTCAGCAATAAAGGGTTCGGACATGGTCGCCTCTCAACTCCAGGACGGGAAAAGCCCCTGAAGGGCGATACAGAAGTTCAATGCCAGCGACGGCTGGCAATTCTCATGGGGCATGGCGGCGCCGCTCCGGTTGAGCTCCACCGCGCCCGGCGCCATGGCCACGCCCCCCGCCGGACCATAAAAAGCCTGGCTGGTCACCGCCCAGGTGTTCCCTCCCGGCGCGGCGGAATTGGCCGGTTGGCCACTGGCGCGCAAGGCGTGGGTGTGGGCGGCCATTTCGGCTTCCGTCAGGGAGTGAGTCTCCGACCCGACGGCACTTCCCTGGGTGATCTGGGTGCCGTCGACGTGCACCGGGGAACGTCCGCGCAGGTCCGGCAGCGCGAAGCTCACCCGGCCATCACCGCCGTAGACCGTGCCGAGAAGAGAGTACAGGGCCTGGTTCTGATTGATGGGCAGCAACTGACCGTCGCAGAAGGCCCAACCGCGCGGCGCGAAGTTGAAGGCGACCATGCGGATCTCGGCGAGAAAGGGTTCGGACATGGCATTACCCTCCTAGGTGGGGCTCGGATAGATGCCGAACAGGGCGATAATGAAGTTCACCCCGAGGAACGGCATCATGTTGTTATGCGGCTGGTTGCCCCCGGTTTCCGTGACCAGACCCGAGGCCATGGCCTGGTCCGGCGTATCCTGCCGGTAGACGGCATTGGGCGCCTCGGCCCAGACATTGCCGGCCGGGGAGCGGCTGCTGGCCGCCGCGTCGGTCCCTGACGGTCGGTGCTCATGACCGGGAATCTGGTCGCTGTCCAGCGTCACCCGTTCCAGGCCGAAGCTGGCAGCCAAGGCCCGCGGGCTGAGACCAGGGCCCTGGCCGGCATGCACCGGCACCCGCCCGCGCAGGTCCGGCAGGCCGAAGGTGTTCATCCCGTCGCCGCCATAGAGCGTGCCGAGAAGAGAAAACAGGGTGTCGTTCTCGCTGATAGGCAACAGCTGACCGTCGCAGAACGCCCAGCCGAGCGGCGCGAAGTTACCCGCGAACATGCGAATTTCGCCCACGAAGGGTTGGGACATGGGTTATTCCCCCTCGCTCTTGTCGTTGATCTGGCTGAATACCGCCCGGTAGAGATCGCGCTCCGGATCGCTGCCGAAGGGCTGCATGTAGAGCGCCAGCCGACCGCCGGTGGGATGCTCCAGGGGCCAGCGCCCCTCGGGCAGATCGGTGCCCGGCGCGGTGGAAAAAGTGAGCACGAACTGTTCCACGGCCTCGTCCACGGTGTGATCGGCGACCCCTTCGAGCACCGCATCCACCACACCGTAGGTGGGATGGCCCAGGTAGAACGTCTGCCCCTCCAGGGAGCGGAACAGTTGGGCACGCAGCGAGCGGGCCCCTTCCAGGCTGGGCGTGGTGGGCTGGGCGACGATATCGCCGCCGCCACCGCCATCACCACCGCAGCCGGCCATCAGCATGGGCAGGGTCGCCACCCCCACCAGAAAGGCGCGTCGGTCCATGTTGTTGTTCCCCACAACCAAAAAGTGCCGGCGTTGAAGCCGGTCAGTTATTGAATAGCGCCTCGTAAACAGCGCTCTCGCCATCCACCGTCAGCGGCACCAGAAACAACCATTGCTCGCCCAGCGTCTCGTGGCGCAGGCGATAGGTTTGCTGAGGCAATACCGGTTCCGGAGCGGTGCGGAAAATCATCGAAAACGCCTGGCCAGGGCCGGTCACCGTGTTCACTTCCCGCAACCACAGGTCCAGGGGCGTGTTCAGGTCGAGAACGAAGGGGGTGTCCAGGGCCGAGCGGGCCTGTTCCAGATTCAGGCTCATGCGCTGGCCTCCGCCAGGGCCGGCGGCCACCACACCAGGGTCTCGTGGAAATCACCACGGACGCCCTCGGAACAAAAGCCCAGACGCGTGTAAAGCTCGCGGGCCACGCCGTTGCCCCGATCCACGGCCAGCATCACCGGGGCGCCGATACGTTCGGCGGTTCGCTGCAAAGCCCGCAGCACCGCGGCGCCATGCCCGCGCCCCCGTGCGGCGGGAATCAGAGAAATATCCACCACATGCACGCGACCGGCGCTGAAATCGAGAATCAGCCGGCCGATGCGGTCCTGATGGAGACCGATAATGAAATGCAGAGCGTCCGGGTAATCGCGACCGTAGCTTTCGGTCTGAGCTCGGAATTGGAGTTCAATCAGCGTATGAGACAGGTCCGGATCCGCCAGCGAGCGCAGATCGGCCCGTGTGGACGCGTACAATTCGCCCAGAAAGGCGGTGTCGGACGTCCGCGCAGCGCGCAGCGTCAACCCGCCGGGCAGCTCAATGGATCGAGTCAGCACTTTATCCCCCACAACCCGGCCTGGGGCACTGGCGGTCATTCAGCCGCCTATTATTTGGTGCGTGGTGCCGCCCCAGGCCCTTAAGATCGATGCCGGAACTTTAGCATGGCCGATATCACCGCGCTACCATCCGGACACATTGGGGATACCTAAAGATACATACCGCGAGCCCGGCGAATCAGTCCACCCAGGCGCGCTCCAGGGCCGCGCCGAGGCGCTCGTTGCCCCAGAACAGCTCGCCGTTCACCACGAACGACGGGGCACCGAAAATATCCCGCTGGCGGGCCGCGGCCACATCGGCGCGTGTGCGCTCGCCGCCGCCTTCCGCCAGCGCCCGGTCCAGGGGCGCGCGGTCCAGCCCGGCCTGGCGCAGGCACTCCTCGATCACCGTGGGCGTGGCCGGATCACGGCGCTCGGCGAAGCCGGCCCGGAACACCGCGCGGCAGTACGCCGGCAGCCGGAACCCGGTGTCGATCCAGGTGGCGGTTTTGGTCGCCAGGGTGCTGTTGAACGGGAAGCGCGCCGGCCGGCGCCAGGCAATGCCCAGGCGCCGGGTCTCCCGTTGGAGATCCAACCACAGGTAGCGCCCCCGGGCCGGGTAAAGGTTGAAGGGCGAGTCGGTCCAGCCCTGCTCGCTGAAAATCGGGCCCAGCAGGAACGGCTTCCAGATCACCCGCACACCGGCCTCGGCGGCGGCCGGCTCGATGGTCTCCGCCGCCAGATAGGCGTAGGGGCTGGCGAAATCGAACCAGAATTCCAGATCCGCCATATCAGCGCACCGCCACGATGGCCAGGGTCACGGTGGCCTTGGCGATCAGCTTTCGGCCGCCGTTGTCGTCCTCGGCGAACACCTCGGACTCCGCCACCGTCAATGTCTTGCCCATTTTCAGCACCGTCGCCTCGCACACCAACGCCACGCCCAGGGCCGGGCGCAGCAAATTGACCTTGAACTCGGCGGTCAACGGCATATGGCCGTCGTCCAGCAAGGTGCCGCAGGCGGCGCCGGCGGTGTGATCCGCCAGNGTGCCCACCGCGCCGGCGTGCACATAACCGTTCTGTTGATTGAGCTCTTCGCGCACCGGCAGGCGGGACACCACCCTGCCCGGCTCGATACTGTCCACTTCCACCCCCAGCAAGCGCAAAAACGGCGCCTGCATCAAGGTGCGCACCTGGTCCTGGTCGGCCATTTGTCGTGATTCTCCCCGGTTACCTAAAGAGCCAAGGATTCCCTATCCAGGCGATGTTGACCAGCCTTGGCACACCAGCAGGCTTTTTAGCATCCCGCCGGGTGGCTGGCACCATGCTTTCACGGGCCGGGCCCGCCCCCACAAGGTCAGACTGAATGGTCGCCCACAAAAAAGCCCCACCAAAAGGCGGGGCCGAAAAATAAAAACAGGACAAAACAGCGATGCCGCGAGAACGGCACCGCCGGGTTGGCTTACTGGAAGATTTCGCCCTTCTCGGCTTTCTCCACCAGCGACTTGGGCGGCGTGAACCGCTCGCCGTAGGTGTCGGCCAGCTGCTGGGCACGGGCCACGAAGCCGCGCAGACCGCCGTCGTACTGGTTCATGTACTGAACCACGCCGCCGGTCCAGGCCGGGAAGCCGATGCCGAAGATGGACCCAATGTTGGTGTCGCCCACCGATTCGATCACGCCTTCGTCGAAACACTTCACGGTTTCGATGGCTTCGGCGAACAGCATGCGCTCCTGCATGTCCTGGAACGGAATCGCTTCTTTTTCTCCGAACTGTTCTTTCAGGCCCGGCCAGAGGTGCGCCTTGCCGTTTTCCGGATACTCGTAGAAGCCCTTGCCGTCCAGCTTGCCGGGGCGGTCCAGTTCGCGAACCATTTTCTCCATCACCGCCAGGGCGGGATGGGCCTGGTTGGCGCCTTCGCCTTTGCTGGCCGCTTCCTTGTACTCATCGGCGATCTTCAACGACAGCTTCATGTTGATTTCGTCGATCAGCTTGAGCGCGCCCACCGGGTAGCCGGCCTGAGTGGCGGCCTGCTCGATGGAGTTGGGGTTCTGGCCTTCCCCGACCATGGCGATGGCTTCGTTGATGAAGGTGCCGATCACGCGGCTGGTGAAGAAGCCGCGGGAATCGTTGACCACGATCGGCGTCTTCTTGATCTGCAGGGTGTAGTCGAACACCTTGGCGAGCACTTCATCACTGGTGTTTTCACCACGGATGATTTCCACCAGCGGCATTTTTTCAACCGGGCTGAAGAAGTGGATGCCGATAAAGTTCTCCTGCTTCTTCACCCCTTTGGCGAGGCCGGTGATCGGCAGGGTGGACGTATTGGAGCCCAGTACCGCATCCGGTTTGACCACGTCTTCCACTTCCTGGAACACCTTGTGCTTGAGCTCGGTGTTCTCGAACACGGCTTCGACGATGAAGTCCACGCCTTCCAGGGCCGCCGCGTCGGCGGTGGGGGTGATGCGCGCGAGAATTTCTTCTTTCTTCTCTTTGCTCATCTTGCCCTTGGACACTTCCTTGTCGAGCAGCTTGGCGGAGTACGCCTTGCCCTTCTCGGCGTTCTCGATGGAAATGTCCTTGAGCACCACCTGGGCGCCGGAGCGCGCGGTGACGTAGGCGATGCCCGCGCCCATCATGCCCGCACCCAACACCGCCACTTTCTCGGCCTTGTACTTGGGCACGTCGTTGGGGCGGCTGGCGCCGGCGTTGATCGCCTGCAGATTAAAGAAGAAGGCGGTGATCATGTTCTTGGAAACCTGGCCGCAGGCCAGTTCCACGAAGTAGCGGCCTTCGATGGTGAGGGCGTCGTCGAAGCTCACCTGGGCGCCTTCCACGGCGGCCGCCATGATGTTGCGCGGTGCCGGGTAGTTGGCGCCTTTGAGTTGCTTGCGCAGGTTGGCCGGGAACGCCGGCAGGTTCTGCGCCATGGCCGGAGTGCTGGGGGTGCCGCCGGGAATCTTGTAGCCCTTTTCGTCCCAGGGTTGCTTGGACTTGGGGTTGGCTTTGATCCACTCGCGGGCCTTGGCCAGCATCTCTTCCTGGCTGTCCACCACCTCGTCGATGATGCCCACGGATTTGGCTTTTTCCACTTTCAGCCGCTGGCCCTGCATCAGCACCTGCATCAGGGCGTTCTGGATGCCCAGCATGCGCACGCTGCGCACCACGCCGCCGGCGCCGGGCAGCAGGCCCAGGCTGACTTCCGGAAAGCCGAATTGCGCTTTCGGATTGTTCAGCGCGATACGACGGTGGCAGGCCAGCGCGATTTCCAGACCGCCGCCCAGGGCGGTACCGTTGAGCGCCGCGACCACGGGTTTGCCCAGGGTTTCCAGGCGGCGCAGTTGCGCCTTGCCGGCTTCCACGCCCTTGGCGAATTCGGCGGCGTGTTCCGGGGTCACTTTGATCAGGTCATTGAGGTCGCCGCCGGCGAAGAAGGTGCTTTTCGCGGAGGTGACGATGACGCCGGCGATCTGGTCTTTTTCTTTCTCCAGACGGGCGACCATCTCTTCCATGGAACGCATGTAGCGCTCGTTCATGGTGTTGGCGGACTGCTGGGGATCGTCCAGGATCAGGGTAACGATGTTATCCGCGTCCTGTTCCCAGCGGATGGTTGATTCACTCATATTCTTTCTCCGAATCCGTTGGGTTTACAGACGCTCGATAATGGTGGCGATGCCCATGCCGCCGCCCACGCACAGGGTGCACAGGGCGAATTTCTTATCACGGCGTTCCAGTTCGTCGAGCGCGGTGCCCAGGATCATGGCGCCGGTGGCGCCCAGCGGGTGGCCCATGGCGATGGCGCCGCCGTTGACGTTGACCTTGTCGTGGTCGAGGCCCATGTCACGCATGAAACGCATCGCCACGGAGGCGAAGGCTTCGTTGATTTCCACCAGGTCCATCTGGTCCACGGTCATGCCGGCTTTCTTCAATACCTTGCGGCAGGCCGGCGCGGGACCGGTGAGCATGATGGTGGCGTCGGCGCCGCTGATCGCGGTGGCGACGATGCGCCCGCGCGGCTTCATGCCGTAGTCCTTGCCCACCTGCTCGTTGCCCAGCACCACCAGGGCGGCGCCGTCGACGATGCCGGAGGAGTTACCACCGGTGTGCACGTGGTTGATCTTCTCCACATAGTGGTATTTCTGCAGGGCCACGGCGTCGAAGCCGCCCATTTCGCCCATCACTTCGAAGGACGGGTTGAGGTTGCCCAGCACGTCGGCGGTGGTGCCGGCGCGCACGTGCTCGTCGCGGTCCAGCACGGTCATGCCGTTGCGGTCCTTGACCGGTACCACGGAGCGCTGGAAGTAGCCCTTTTCCCAGGCGTTGGCGGCACGGGCCTGGGACTCGGCGGCGAACTCGTCCACGTCGCGGCGGGAAAAGCCCTCGATGGTGGCGATCAGGTCGGCGCCGATGCCCTGCGGCACGAAGCCGGTCTCATAGTTGGTGATCGGGTCCATGGCCCAGGCGCCGCCGTCGGAGCCCATGGGAATGCGGCTCATGGCTTCCACGCCACCGGCGAGAATCAGATCGTCCCACCCGGAGGCGACTTTCTGGGCACCGGTGTTCACCGCTTCCAGGCCGGAGGCGCAGAAACGGTTGAGCTGGTAACCGGCCACGGTATCGGGCAGGCCCGCCGCCAGCGCGGCGGTCTTGGCGATACAGGCGCCCTGGTCGCCCACCGGAGTGACCACGCCGAGCAGCACGTCGTCGATGCGGTTCACATCCATATCGGGGAAACGGCCGCGAACCTCGTCGATCAGGCCGACCACCAGGTCCAGCGGTTTAACGGTGTGCAGTGAGCCGTCCCGCTTACCCCGGCCACGCGGGGTACGGATAGCGTCATAAATATAGGCTTCGGTCATGTAACCTTCCTCTCGCCTTGGGCCAATGCCGGCGGCGCCCGCCAATCGGGAGCGCCGGCTCCTGTGAAAATCAGGCGCTCAGAGTGCCCCACCGACGGCGCCTCAACAATGACAGGAGTGCTCAAAGGCCCTGAGCGGAAAGGACACGCTCTTTCCGATAACGCCCGGGGCGGCGGCGGCACGGCCATTGCGGGCCCCGGCGACAGGCCCTAGCGTAGCGTCAACCGATCAAGGAGTTAGCCATGTCCTCACCCCTGCCCCGCACCCTGGATATCGCCCGTTCCCTGGCCTCCACCCTGGCCCAGCAAGGCCGCGGCATCGCCACCCGGCCCGCCGGCCGGCAACCCGCCGAGCCGCTGGAACTGTACGACATGGAGGGCTGCCCGTTCTGCCGTCTGGTGCGCGAAGCGCTCACCGATCTGGACCTGGACGTGCTGATCTACCCCTGCCCCAAGGGTGGCGACCGCTACCGGCCGCTGGTGGAAAGACTCGGCGGCAAGCAGCTGTTCCCCTTTCTGATGGATCCCAATACCGGCGTGGACCTGTACGAATCCGCCGACATTATCGATTACCTGTACCGCGAGTACGGCGGCCGCCCGGCCCCGGCCGCCTGGCGTCTGCGCACCTTGCGCACGGCCAGCTCGTTCGCCGCGTCGCTACCCCGTGGTGGGCGCGGTCTGCGCAGCCAGAACAGCGAGCCGGCCAAGGAACCGTTGATCCTGTATTCCTTCGAGGCCAGCCCGTTCGCGCGGCTGGTGCGCGAGCGGCTGTGCGAGCTGCAGCTGCCGTTCCTGGTGCGCCAGTGCGGACGCGATCAGTGGCAGGACTGGCTGCTGCCGCAGGTGCGCGCGGCGCTGGATATGGACTACCAGCCGAGCCAGCGTCACCGCCAGGAACTGGTGGCCCGTACCGGCCGCGTGGCGATTCCCTATCTGATCGATCCCAATACCGGCGAGGAACACTTTGAGTCCGGACACATTCTTGACTACCTGCAGGAAACCTACGCGCGTTAAATCACAACACGGCCTTCTCCGGGACCGTTTTCGGTGCTATATAAGACTCAGTGATTGCGATATCGATATTGCGACATAGCCACTGTGATATAGAGAGTACCGAACATGAGTCGTCGCCAATTTGATGACTACGACGCCCAGGAATGGCGGGAAGAACACGAGCGGGCCGACAAGGAGCGTCGTAAACGGGAAGCCAAGAAACAGCGCCATCACCTGGATGATGACGACCCGGCTCCCGCGGGACGGTCCCGACCCCAGCGCCACACGCACTGACCTTTTCCGTCCCCGCAAAGGCACACTCCAGGGAACATGCCCGCATGCGCCCTGGCTCCCTTTTGACGCGTCGTCTTGGTAGGATTGGGGTTCACACTTCTTTAAAGGAGAGGGGCCATGGCCGACTTCGACGATGATCTATTCCGTCAGGAAATGACCGGTGTGACGCCTCTCAAGGAAGACGACCGGGTGCGCGACTTCCGGCGCGGCGAGCCCACGCTGACCCAGCGCCTGCGCCGCGCCTCCGCGGTGGCGCGCCCGGACCGCGACCCCAACCCGCTGACCCTGCCCGACCAGGTCCCCCAGGCCGGCCCCTACGATATTGTCGGTCTGAAGAAGAACGGCGTGCAGGAAGGCGTCTACCGCAAGCTGCGCCTGGGCAAGTACGAGCCCCAGGCGACCCTGGATCTGCACCGGGTACGCCTGGTGGAAGCCCGCGACCGGGTCTATCTGTTTATTCAGGAATCCCAGCAGAACGGGCTGCGCACGGTGCTGATCAGCCACGGCAAGGGCGAGCACAGCGAACGCCCGGCGCTGTTGAAAAGCTATGTGCTGTTCTGGCTGGAGCAGTTCGAGCAGGTGCTGGCGTTTCACAGCGCGCCGGCCAACCGGGGCGGCGCCGGCGTGACCCTGGCGCTGCTGCGCAAGTCCACCAGCGCCAGCCAGAAAACCCGGGAATTCTTCCACGAGCGCAGCCGCGCCCAGCGTTAACGGTTGACCCGGTTCATGCCGTTAATCGCCGCCACCCGGTAGCCCTCCGCCATGGTCGGGTAATTGAAGGTGGTGTCGACGAAATAATGCAGGGTGTTGTTGGGGGCGGGCTGGCGCATCACCGCCTGCCCCACATGGACGATTTCCATGGCCTGATAACCGAAGCAGTGAATCCCCAGCACTTCCAGCGTTTCCCGGTGGAACAGGATCTTCAGCATGCCCACCCGCTCACCGGTGATCTGCGCCCGCGCCAGATTCTTGAAGAACGCCTGGCCCACTTCGTAGGGCACGCGGGCCTCGGTGAGCTCCTGTTCGGTGCGGCCCACGGAGCTGATGCCGGGAATGGTATAAATACCGGTGGGCACGTCGGTGACCTGTTTGACCGGGCCGCCCTCGACGATGCCCTGGGCGCAGAACCGGCCCTGGTCGTAGGAGGCACTGGCCAGTGACGGCCAGCCGATCACGTCGCCCACCGCATAGACGCCGGCCACTTCCGTCTGGTAGCGCTCGTCCACCGCCAGCTGGCCACGGCTGTTGGGCTTGAGGCCCAGGTTTTCCAGGCCGATGTTCTGGGTGTTGCCCGAGCGGCCGTTGCTCCACATCAGCGCGTCGGCGCGCAGCCGTTTGCCGGAGCGCAGCACCAGCGTCACGCCGTCGTCGTCCGCCTCGATATGGGTGTATTCCTCGCTATGGCGAATGGTGGCGCCCTGGTCGCGCAGGTGGTAACTGAGCGCGTCGGAGATTTCCGCGTCGAGGAAATCGAGCAGATGCTGACGGTTGTTGACCAGGTCCACGCGAATGCCCAGGCCGGTGAACAGGCAGCTGTATTCGCAGCCGATCACGCCGGCGCCGTAGACGATCATGTTGCGCGGCGTGTGCTTCATTTCCAGGATGGTGTCGGAGTCGTAGATGCGCGGGTGGTCGAAGTCCACGTCCGCCGGACGGTACGGCCGCGAGCCGGTGGCGATCAGAATGTTGCGGGTGCGCAGGGACCACTGGCGGCCGGCCTGGTCATCGACGCGCACTTCACCGGCGCTTTCGATACGGCCCTGACCGTTAAACAGGCGCACCCGGTTGCGCACGTAAAAGTCGGTGCGCACCTGCACCTGGCTGTCCACCACTTCGCGGGAACGCTGAATCAGATCCTGCCAGCGTACCTGGCGCGGGCTGATCAGGCCGCGCAGCAACGGATTGCGCTGCGAGCGCACCACCTGACGCACCTGATGGCGCAGGGCCTTGGAGGGGATGGTGCCCCAGTGGGTGCAGTTGCCGCCTATCTGGTCGTCGCGGTCGACCATGGCGACCCGCAAGCCGCCCTTGGCCGCCTGCATGGCGGCGGCTTCCCCGGCCGGGCCGCTGCCCAGCACCACTAGATCCCATCCGGAGCTGATATCCATAACTGGCTGTTACCTCCCGCGTCGCCCGCGCCTCCGCAGGAGGCGCCTTGATAAATACTTGACCGAGACCGTGATAGTCTGGAACTTCGTTACAGTATCGCCGCACACGAACCGCCCGCAGCGCATCGAAGGAGCCGATCTATGGAAACGGACCCCTATGACACCCAACGCTCATCGTCCCCCCTGGCGCGGACCGCGCGCGGCGCCGGCGGCTGGCTGCGCCGTCATCCGCTGGGCGCGCTGCAGATTCTGCTGCTGATCCTGGTGCTGATCGTGATCGCCCAGAATCTGGAAACCACGTCCATCGACGTGCTGTTCTGGACCCTGGCGAGCCTGCCCAAACTGGTGCTGATTCTGATCAGCATGGTGGTCGGCGCTCTGGTCTGGGAAGGGCTGCGCCGCAAGCTGCTGAAGCCGGACCGGGCGCGCGGCGCCACGGTCACCAGCCGAACACATCCTTGACGAAAGGAATGGTCAGCGCCCGCTGGCGTGCCAGGGCCACCCGGTCGAGGGTGGCCAGCCGCTGAATCAGGGCCGCCGGCGCCCGCTCGCTGCGCAGCACCATGAAGCGGGCCACGTCGCCGCCCAGCTTGAGGCCGCGCTCGTTGGCCCGCTCGATCAGCAGGGTCACCAGATCGTCCTCTTCCAGGGGCTGCAGCCGGAACACCGGGCCGGCGGCCAACCGCGTGGCCAGGTCCGGCAGCCCCCAGGGCACGCCGCCCGGCGACGCGCCGGCGCTGAACAGCAGGGTCCCGCCCAGGGCCATCACGCGGTTATAGAGGTGGAACAGCGCCTCCTCCCACTCTTCGCGGCCGGCGAACAGATCCACGTCGTCCACCGCCAGCAGTTGGAACTGCTCCATGGATTCCAACACGTCCGGCACCAGCGGCAGCAGTTCGGCGGCGGGCAACAGGCAGGCGTCGCGGCCCTGCTCCTGGGCCCGGCGCACCGCCCCTTCGAGCAAATGGCTGCGGCCCTGACCGGCGGCGCTCCACACGAACACCTGACGCTCGTCGCCGTCGCCGGCGGCGGACACCGTGGCCCAGGCGGCGCGGTTCGGCCCGGCGTGGAAGTTCTCCAGGGCGTGGCCTTCGCGCAGCTCAAGGGCGAGGGGCAGTTGACCGGTCACGGGCGGCTAGCGGAGGCAGAACGTGGGTGACTCGGCGGCCGGCTCCTCGCATTCGCTGAGCCCCTCCACGCCGGTCACGCTGCGTATCAACTGCGAGCGGCCGCCGGCGAAATCCACCTCGAACTGAACGCGGTCGTCACTGGCCACCCGCAGCGCCACCGAGCGCATCGGCCCCAGATCCGACAGCGCCTGGCGCAGCCGTTGCCAGTCGCTCAGGCTGTGAACACCGCGCACGGTGATCCAGCCGGAGCGGTCCACCAGCGCGTCGCCGGCCGGCTCGGAGGGCTCGCCATCGTCGGCCCCATCGCCGCCGTCGCCGGCGCCGGAACGCACCGAGTAGCGCTCGGCGATCCGGTCGGCGATCACATCCACCAGGCGGTCCACGGCGGCACCGCTGTCGTCGGCGCGGTCGCGGCTGCCGGCCACGGCGTCGCCGTCCTGCAATAAACGCCAGTTCAGGGTGGTGGCGCCGCCCTGGCCACTGTCGTAGAGCACCGCCGTGGCCACCCAGTCGGTCTCGTAACGGCGGGAAGCCTGCAGCAGCGGGCCGTCGAAACGACCGCGAATATCGGCGACGGCGACCGTGTCCCGATCGCGCTGGTCCCACTCGGGCAGCGTCAGGGAAACGCCGCGGCGGGCCGCCGCCGAGGTGAGTTGTTCCGCCAGCGGGTCGCCGGCCGCCACCATGCGGCCCCGGCCGGCCCCCTCCGACACCAGCCATACCAGCACCGGAGGCCGATCCCCGCTCCACACCGGCGCGCCCTGGTCGGACAGATGGCGCACCAGCGCGCGGTCGTCGAATACCGCTTCCAGACGCGGCGGCGTGCCACCGTCGTAGGCGTAGCGCATCAACCAGCGGGACGGATCCTCGAGAACGCCGGCGACACCGGGCAGATCCGCCACCTGGTCGCGGCCGGTGAGCCGTCGGATCACCGTTTCCAGGCCCTGCCGCAGCGCCTGCTCACGGGCCTCCGCGCCCCGTGGTTGCTCACCCTCCAGGGGCACCGAGACCTCACCGGCATCGGCGGCGAACGCAGGGGAAACGCACAGAAACCCGACAATCAGGCCTAACAGCAAGCGATACATCGAACCATTCCGAATCAGAGAACTTCAGGGCGCGACATTATCACTGATATGACCGGCGCTGGCGAATATCCACTCGCCGGTTCCCCCGCGGGGACGGCGGTTGCTAGAATAGCGCGCCCTCACCTTCCTGGAGCCTGCCATGAGCGAACAAAAACGGCCGCTGACGTACCGCGACGCCGGCGTGGACATCGATGCCGGTAATGATCTGGTCAAGCGCATCGGCCCGATAGCCAAGCGAACCCTGCGCCCGGAAGTCATGGGCGGCCTGGGCGGCTTCGGCGCGCTCTGCGCCCTGCCCCAGGGGTACAAGAACCCGGTGCTGGTGGCCGGCACCGACGGCGTCGGCACCAAGCTGCGTCTGGCCATGGAACACGACAGCCACGACACCGTGGGCATCGACCTGGTGGCCATGTGCGTCAACGATCTGGTGGTGGGCGGCGCGGAACCGCTGTTCTTCCTCGACTACTACGCCACCGGCAAGCTGGATGTGGATACCGCCGCGCGGGTGGTCTCCGGTATCGGTGAGGGTTGCGAGCAGGCGGGCTGCGCGCTGATCGGCGGCGAGACCGCGGAAATGCCCGGCATGTATGAAGGCGAGGACTACGACCTGGCCGGCTTCTGCGTCGGCGTGGTGGAGCGCGACGGCATCATCGACGGCAGCAAGGTGGCGCCCGGCGACACCATTATCGGCCTGGGGGCTTCCGGCCCCCATTCCAACGGCTACTCCCTGGTGCGGCGTATTCTCGAGCAGGCCGACGACACCGGCGACCTGGACGGCAANCCGCTGATGGAGCACCTGCTGGCGCCCACCCGCATTTACGTGAAGAGTCTGCTGGAGCTGATCAAGCAGGTGCCCGTGCACGCCCTGGCGCACATCACCGGCGGCGGCCTGCCGGAGAACCTGCCGCGGGTGCTGCCCAAGGGCACCCGCGCGGTGATCGACACCCAGTCCTGGCAGTGGCCGGCGGTGTTCCGCTGGCTCCAGGAGCAGGGCCAGGTGCCGACCAACGAAATGTACCGCACCTTCAACTGCGGCGTCGGCATGGTGGTGGTGGTGCCGGAAGCACAGGTGGACCAGACCCTGGCGCTGCTGGAAGCGAGCGGCGAAAACGCCTTTGTGATCGGCGGCATCCACGCCAGCGACAATGAGGAACCCGAAGTGTCCCTGGAAGGCCTGGCCCCATGACCCACCGGCTTGCGGTGCTGATCAGCGGCACCGGCTCCAACCTGCAAGCCATTCTGGACGCCATCGACGCCGGGGAACTGCCCGCCCGGGTCAGCCTGGTGCTGAGCAATAAAGCCGGCGCCGCCGGCCTGGCCCGCGCCGAGCGGGCCGGCGTGCCGGCGCAGGCGATCAACCATCGGGGCTTCCCGGACCGCGCCAGCTTCGATCAGGCGATGATCGAGCGCATCGACGCCCACGGCGCCGACACCGTGGTGCTGGCCGGGTTCATGCGCATTCTCAGTCCCGGCTTCGTGCACCACTACCAGGGCCGGCTGATCAACATCCACCCTTCCCTGCTGCCCAAGTATCCGGGACTCAACACCCATGCCCGGGCGCTGGAAGCCGGCGACCAGGAGCACGGCTGCTCGCTGCATTTCGTCACCGACGAGCTGGACGGCGGACCACTGATCGCCCAGGCCCGTTTCCCGGTGGCGGCGAACGATACCGCCGAAACCCTGTCAGAAAAGGTTCAAGCGCAAGAACATCGCTTGTACCCTCAAGTATTGCGCTGGCGTGCACAGCAGCGCCTACAGATGACCGACCAGGGAGTGGAACTGGATGGCGAACGCCTGCCCCCGCAGGGCTTTCAGATGGACTCGCACGGCTAGCGCCCTGCTCGCCGGCCTGCTGGCCGCGGCCCCGGCTTTCGCGGAATCCCCGGTGCAAAGCTTCGACACCCAATATCGGCTGAAAGCCGCCGGCTTCCCGTTCACCGTGGGCGCGCAGCGCACCCTCTCCAAGGCCGGCGGCGAGCGCTGGCGGATGGAGGTGTCGGCCAGTAATTTTCTCGGCGAGATCCGCGAAACCTCGGTGTTCACCTGGCAGGACTGCCTGCCCGTGACCCAGTACTACGGCTACCACCGGGAAGGCCTGGGCCGGGTCAAGGCGGCGGAGTTGCGCATCGCCGACGAGCAGGCCACCAGCGAACGCACCGAGCACGAGCCCTACCGCTACGCGGTGGAGGAACCCGCCACCGATAAAATCGCCCTGACCCTGGCGCTGCAGTGCCGGCTGGCCCGGGGCGACCGGGACATTACCCTCAACGTGGCCGACGAGCGCGGCGTGGAAACGCAGCGCTTCCAGGTGGAAGGCCGGGAAACGCTGGAAATCGACGGCGAGGACGTGACCACGGTGAAGGTGCGGCGGCTGCGCGAAGCGGACAGTGAGCGGCAAACCTGGTTGTGGTTCGCCCCCGGCAATGATTACACCCTGGTGCAACTGGTTCAGGAAAACGATGACGGCCGCCACGTCATGAACCTGGAGAGCCTGCCATGAAATACCTGAGCGGCCTGGCCCTGCTGGTGACGACAAGCCTGTTACCGGCCCTGGCGGCGGGCGCTTCACTGCCGCCTTTCTCCGCCGAATACCGCATCTACGTCAACAAAATCCCCACCCCGATCAAGGCCGACCTGGTGCTGGAGCCGGCCAGCGGCGAAGACCGCTACCACATGCGCTTCGAGGCGCACTCCTGGCTGCTCAACAACCGCGAGGAGAGCTGGTTCCGCTGGAACGACTGCGCTCCCCGTACCGATCGCTACACCCACGAGTTCAAGGGCTTCGGCAAGCACCGTTACCACGACACCGACTTCAACTGGGCGCAGGGCCGGGCGGTGAGCGAATCGGATTCCGGCGAGGAGTCCTTCCCGATTCCCGACCAGGCCCTCGACGAGCTCAGCATGCTGCTGCGCGCGCGCTGCGTGTTCGCCACCGGCGACAAGGAATACAGCGCCACCAGTGTTTACGGTGACGATATTCGCGAGCATCACTTTATCGTTATCGACCGGGAAACCATCGACACACCGATGGGCGAGCTGGACACCCTGGTGGTGGAAAAGAAGCGGGAAGAAGACAAGGAAGAGAGCCGCCGCACCCTGTTCTGGGTGGCCCCGGAGGTGGGCTACATGGTGGTCAAAGCGCGCCATATTGAAAGCGCGCTGTTGCACGGGGAACTGATCATGACCGAATACAACGGCCCCACGCCCTAGGCCGGATCAGGTGCGCGGCAAGGTGACGCCGCGCTGGCCCTGGTATTTACCGCCGCGATCCTTGTACGACGTCTCGCACACTTCATCGGATTCCAGAAACAGCATCTGCGCCACGCCCTCGTGGGCGTAGATGCGCGCGGGCAGATTGGTGGTGTTGGAAAACTCCAGCGTCACATGCCCTTCCCACTCCGGCTCCAGCGGCGTCACGTTAACGATGATGCCGCAACGGGCGTAGGTGGATTTGCCCAGGCAGATGGTCAGCACACTGCGCGGAATCCGGAAGTACTCCACGGTGCGCGCCAGGGCGAAGGAGTTGGGCGGAATGGTGCAGTAGTCCCCCTTGATGTCGACGAAGCTTTTCTCGTCGAAATGCTTGGGGTCCACGGTGGCCGAGTGAATATTGGTGAACACCTTGAATTCGTCGGCGCAGCGCACGTCATAACCGTAGCTGGAGACCCCGTAGGAAATCAGTTTTTCGCCGTTGGCATCGGCGCGCACCTGGCCGGCCTGGAACGGCTCGATCATGCCGTGCTCGGTGGCCATGCGGGTGATCCAGCGATCGGACTTGATGCTCATTGGAATCCTTTATCGGTTCGGCAACCCTAAACCGTGAATGGTACCCGGAATTCAGTGCTGCATCACCACCTTGGGAAACGCGCGCCGCCCCTCCCGGGTCAGGGACAGGCGCGCCGCCATGCGCCGCGCGGTGTCCATGTACAGGCGGGCCTCGGCGCTGTCCGGGTCCGCCGCCACCGTGGGGGTGCCGCCGTCCGCCTGCTCGCGAATGCGCAGCGACAGCGGCAGCGAGCCCAGCACCGGGGTATCGTAGTCGCGGCCCATGCGGTCGGCGCCGCCCTGGCCGAACACATGCTCCTCGTGGCCGCAGTTGGAGCAGATGTGCACCGCCATGTTCTCGACGATACCCAGCACGCCGATGTCCACCTTGCGGAACATCTCCACGCCTTTGATCGCGTCCAGCAGGGCGATGTCCTGGGGCGTGGTGACCACCACCGCCCCCGCCACCGGGATTTTCTGCGCCAGGGTGAGCTGGATGTCGCCGGTGCCCGGCGGCAGGTCGACGATCAGATAATCCAGATCGTGCCACAGCGTCTGCTGCATCATCTGGGTGAGCGCGCCGCTGGCCTTGGGCCCGCGCCACACCACCGGGGTCTGCTCGGTGACCAGGTAGCCCATGGACATGGTCTGGATGCCGTGCGCCATCACCGGCACGAAGGCGTTGCCGTCGCGGGTTTCCGGGCGGGTGCCCTTGGGCAGGCCGAGCATGATCGGCTGGCTGGGGCCGAAGATGTCCGCGTCCAGCAGGCCCACCTTGGCGCCCTCGGCGTGCAGCGCCAGCGCCAGGTTCACGGCGGTGGTGGATTTGCCCACCCCACCCTTGCCGGAGGCCACCGCGATCACATTGGCCGCCTGCTGCATGGCCGGCATGTCATGCTGGGCCCGGTGCGGTTTAACACGCACCGACAGATCCAGCGCCAGCTCACGGCCTTCCAGCAGCGGAGTCACCCGCTCCTCGATCTCCCGGCGCAGCGCCGGCAACCGCGAGGCGCAGGGGTACCCGGGGTGCACCGCCAGACGCACGCGCCCCTCCTGTTCCTCGATTTCCGCCACCGTGCCGGCGGAAACCAGGTCGACGCCGAGTTCCTCGGGGATGATTTCGCCCAGGGACTGTCTAACCGCCTGCTCAATACGCGTCATGGTACCTCCTGCAACTCAGGAGGGGATGATAGAGTTAGCGCAGTCCACAACCAAGGGCCGTACGCACTTAATCACAAGGAGTAACCCCCATGAGGAAGACCGCCCACCTTTTGACCGGCCTGCTGGCCGTGCTGGTCCTCACCGCCTGTGGCGGCGACAACGGCCAGGCGATCTCGGAACGCGACACCGTCAGCGTTTCCGGCGAGGGCACCATCAAGGCGCGCCCGGATATCTTCAACCTGGTGGCCGTGGCCCGCGAGCGCGGCGACGACGTGGCCGCCATGAAGGACGAGGTGGACCGGCAGGTGCAGGCGATGCTGGATCTGGCCGAGCGGCTGCAAATCGACGACAAGCACATCACCGCCAGCGACATCCAGATCGCCCCGGAATGGGAATACCAGCCGGAGCGCAAGTTGATCGGCCATCAGGTGAGCCGTGAAGTGAGCTTTCGCACCTCCGGCGTGGAGCGCTACGCGGAACTGGCGGACGGCCTGGCCGGCCTGGGCCTGAAGGAAGTACGTCCGGGCGGCACGGAAATCAGCAACGCCGACGAGCTGGCCAATCAGGCCCTGGAAAAGGCGGTGCGCGCCGCCCGCGAGAAGGCCGAAATACTGGCCCGGGCCGCCGGCCGCGAGCTCGGCGAGGCGATGCAGATCAACGCCCAGGGTTATAACGTCCCCGGTCCGATGCCCATGCGTGCCGCCATGGCCAAGGAAGACGCCTCGCAGAGCTACCGCCCCGGCGAGCAGGACGTGACCGCCAGCGTTCAGATCACCTTCGAACTGAACTGACCACCCATGGGTCCGTTGGGCTTCGTTTCCGCGGCCGGACTGCGCGCCTATCTTGCCGCGGCCCGGGCCGCCGGCGTGGACAGCGCCGGCGCGCTNACGGCGGCGGGCATTGACCCGCGGGTGCTGGATATGCCGGACCTCCATGTGCCGGGCGATCGCTTCGAAGNCCTGATCGCGGAACTGGCCGAGCGCAGCGGGGACCCGCTGTTCGGCCTGCACGCCAGCGAACATCTGCCCCCGGGCGTGTTCAACGTGCTCGGCTATATCGCCCTGAGCGCCAGCACGCTGCTGGAGGCCCTNGCCAAGGTGGCGCGCTACGAGAAACGGGTCGGCGACCTGGGCAGCGTCGAAACCCGGTTGCGCGGTAACGAATCGCGGATACTCTGGCATCCCCGTTTCACCCGCCAGCCGGTGCGGCGCCATCTGCTGGAGGCCGTGTTCGCCGGCTGGCTGCGGTACACCCGCTGGCTCGCCGACGATCAAACGCTCAACCCGGAACGGGTCTGGTTCGAGCACGCCGGCCCCGGCGACCCCCAGCAGGCCCGGGAATACCAGCGGTTGTTCGGCTGCCCGGTGGATTTCAACCAGCCCTACTCCGCCCTTATCGGCGACCGNGACATGCTCGCCCGCCCGCCGCGCCGGCCCGAGCCCCACCAACTGGGGCCCCTGGAGGAGCATGCCGCCCGGCACCTGGGCACCCTGGGCATCGCCACCAGCCTGTCTCTGCGCGTGCGTCATTACCTGCAAGCCGCGCTGGGCGGCCCCCTCCCCGACCGCGACCAGGTGGCCCACGCCCTGCGCTTAAACACCCGCACCCTGCATCGGCATCTNTTGGCGGAAGGCACCGGCTGGCGGGAAATCCTCGACAGCGTGCGCCTGGAGCGCGCCAAGGCCCGTNTGCTGGANAGCCGCTGCCCGCAAGCGGAGATCGCCGCGGACCTGGGTTACGCCGACATCCGCTGCTTCCAGCGCAGCTTCAAACGCCATACCGGCGTCACACCCGGGCAGTACCGTCGCGGCATGGACAGCGACGGCGAATAGCCACAATATTTACATCACCCGATGGCAATATTATCACTTTGTCGGACAATCCGGGCGCCAGGGCCTGTCCGCGCGAGGCTAGACTCGGGGACAACGATAAAAACAGTATCCGCCAGGGAGAAACGCATGAAACGCACGCTCAAACAGCTTGAGCGCGCTATCGCGCAAGCCAGCAGCTACGAAGAGTGGCGCCACGCCAGCCGTGAGTACGACCGGCTCGGCGGCGCCGACGAGTGGAAAGAGATCGACCGCTCGCCCCACTACGATTACGAACTGATCCGTAACCGCCTGTGGCAGATCCGCCAGGCCCGCGAGCGCAATGACGTCAACAAACTGGTGTTTCATCTGCATGAAGGCCTGCACGGCAATCTGGGCAACATCTCCAACCCCGCCCTCTACGGCCACAGCCGCATCGGCACCAAGCGGCTGATCGAGCGGTATCTGGAAGAGGTGTGCACCGCCCTGGACTACCTCTGCGACGGCGACTTCGCCGAATTCGGACTCAAGCAGAAACTGGATTTCTTCGAAACCACCGGCCAGGCCTTCGGCCAGAGCTGCCTGATGTTTTCCGGCGGCGCCGCCCTCGGGCTATTCCACATCGGCGTGGCGAAAACCCTCTGGGAACAGGGCCTGTTGCCCTCGGTGATCTCCGGCTCCAGTGCCGGCAGCATCATCGCCGCCGTGGTCGGCACCCATGACGACGACGAGCTGGCCGCCAAGCTGGAACCGGAAAACATCTACCTGGAAGCGTTCAAGGCGATCGGCTGGAAAGGCCTGTTGCGCGGAACCCCGGTGCTCGACGGCGACCACCTGGAAGCCTGCCTGGAAGAGAACATCAAGGATCTGACGTTCGAGGAGGCGTACCGGAAAACCGGCCGTGAGATCAACATCACCGTCAGCCCCTACGACCGCAACCAGCAAAGCCGCCTGCTCAACTGGCGCACCTCGCCCAACGTGCTGATCCGAAAAGCGGCGCTGGCCAGCTGCGCGATTCCCGGTATCTATCCGCCGGTGAGCCTGTGGGCCAAGAACCTGGACGGCGAGCGCGTGCCCTATATCCCCGGGCGTAAATTCGTCGACGGCTCGATTCAGGACGATCTGCCGATCCGCCGTCTGTCGCGGCTGTTCGGCGTCAACCACTCGATCGTCAGCCAGACCAATCCGCACGTGGTGCCCTTCCTGCCGCGCAGTGAAAGCACCGACTCCAGCCTCAGCACCCTGAGCGACTGGGCGATCCGCAACGTGTCCATGAACCTGCACTACGCGCTTGATCTGGTGCGCCGCCGGGTGCGCTCCAACGACCTGGGGCTGGTGGTGGACAAGGCGCAGACCGTGGTCAAGCAACGCTACATCGGCGATATCAACCTGATCCCGCCGCGCCAGCCCCGCAACGCCCTGCGCGTGCTCAGTAATCCGTCGCTGGAAGACGTGCGCGCCTTCATCCGCGCCGGGGAGCAGACCACCTGGCCGAAGCTGGCGATGATCGACAATACCACCCGCATCAGCCGCACCTTCCGCGCCTGTCGCGAGCGCCTGGACCGTCTGGAAGAGCGCACCCTCAACCGTCTCAGCGTGGCCGCCAACGGCTGACCGCCACCGGCACCCCGCGCCGCGGGGTGCTATTTGCTTAGCGCGATTGATTATGACCGGCCCCCTTTAAAGGGGGGCCGGAAGTCTCTATGTTCTTAGCACCAGCCACACATCTCGTTAATACCAAGACCAGGAGACACACCCATGGCACTGCAACTCGGCGATACCGCCCCGGATTTCAAACAGGACTCCACCGACGGCCCGATCTCATTCCACGACTGGGCCGGCGACAGCTGGGTGGTGCTGTTCTCCCACCCGAAGGATTTCACCCCGGTGTGCACCACCGAGCTGGGCGAAGTGGCCCGCCTCAAGCCTGAGTTCGACAAGCGCAACGCCAAGGTTATCGGCCTCTCCGTGGACCCCCTGGAGGACCACAACGCCTGGTGCGGCGACATCGAGGAAACCCAGGGCTCGGCGCTGAACTTCCCGCTGCTGGCCGACGCGGACCGCTCCGTGAGCCAGGCCTACGGCATGATTCATCCCAATGCCGACAACACCCTGACGGTGCGCAGCGTGTTCGTGATCGACCCGAACAAGAAGATCCGCCTGACCATCACCTACCCGGCCAGCACCGGCCGTAACTTCGATGAAATCCTGCGGGTGATCGACAGCCTGCAGCTCACCGACGGCTACAAGGTGGCCACTCCGGTGAACTGGAACGACGGCGACGACGTGATCATCGTGCCCTCGCTGGACAACGAGGCCGCCGCCAAGCTGTTCCCGGAAGGCTGGGACGAGAAGAAACCCTACCTGCGGATGGTGAAGCAGCCGAAGAAGAGCTGATGCGCCGGAAGGTGTAGACATCAAGAAAAAGGGTCGCCATAGGCGACCCTTTTTTGTCTGGAGCGGGTGAAGGGAATCGAACCCTCGTATGCAGCTTGGGAAGCTGCCGTTCTACCATTGAACTACACCCGCGAAGGGCCGCCATTACACCGGGAATCCGGGCCGCTGTCCAGCACGGCGGGACCGGACCACTGACCCCGCTTCCGGTCCGGGCCTTTCAATAAGTGTCGTTCTGGCTTACACCGATTTCATCCCTGGCCGACAGAGCCACCTCCCCGATTGTTGCAGACTGACCACTTCCGTTTATTGATGGGAGGGGACAAGGATGTCTCGTGCAATTTTTCTGTTCGTACTCGCCACGGTGCTGGCCTTCGGCGTGGTGGTGGCCAGCGTCGGGCACGGCCGCACCGTGCCGGCGCTGACCCAGGCCCGAATCTATCAGGGGGACGCGGATCTTTCCCGCTACTGGGTCAGCGAGAAGTTCGACGGGGTGCGCGCCTACTGGGACGGCGAAGACCTGATTTCCCGCCACGGCAACCGCTTCGATGTGCCGGCGACCTTCACGCGGGGCTTCCCGGAGCAGCCCCTGGACGGCGAGCTGTGGATGGGGCGCGGCACTTTCAGCCGGATGGTGGGCCTGATCAATCGCCACGACACCGGACCGGAGCACTGGCGGGATGTCTATTACATGGTGTTCGATCTGCCCCGGGCGGCGGGGCCGTTTAATGACAGGTTGCGAACCCTGCGCCGGTTGCTCAAGGACCACGACAATCCGCATTTGCGTCTGGTGCGTCAGATCAAGGTGGCCGACCGGGCGGCGCTCAACCGCCGACTGGAGAAAGTGATCGAAGCCGGCGGCGAGGGCCTGATGCTGCACCGGGGCGATGCGCCCTATCGCAGCTACCGCTCGACGGACCTTCTCAAGGTGAAGCCCTACCAGGACGCCGAAGCGCGAGTGGTGGCGCACCTGCCCGGCGAGGGACGGCTGGAAGGGAAAATGGGCGCGCTGCTGCTGGAAACCGCCAGCGGCCGGCATTTTCGTCTCGGCACCGGCTTCAGTGACGCCCAGCGGGCCAATCCACCGCCGATCGGCAGCCTGGTGACCTACAAGTTTTATGGCCGCACGCGCCACGGCCTGCCCCGCTTCCCCAGTTTCCTTCGGGTGCGGCGGGAGGGGCCGGGCTTTATCCGCTGAGGGTTGCAGGACGGCGCCGGCTGGGCGATAAGTAGCACACCGAAACGAGGAGTGCGCGCTATGCCCAGCGCTTTTATTACCGGGGCCCGGGGTTTCCTGGGCGGCCACATCACGCGACAGTTGCTCGACGCCGGCTGGGAGGTGACCGCCCTGCTGCGCCCCGGCGGCGACGGCAGCGCCCTGTCCGCCCTGGGGGTCAAAGTGGTGGAGGCGCCGATGGACAACGCCACGGAAGTCACCCTGGTGATGCCGCCGGCGGTGGACGCGGTGTTCCATGTGGCGGGCAACACCAGCCTGTGGCGCCACAACAATCAGCGCCAGTATCAGGACAACGTGATGGGCACCCGGGCGTTGATCACCGCCGCGCTGCGCAACCAGGCCGGGCGCTTTATTCATACCTCGTCGATTTCCGCCTGGGGCATCCAGGACGACGCCATCGACGAGGCGTCACCCTCCAACGCCGCCGACGACTGGATCGGCTATAACCGCACCAAGTATCTGGCGGAGGAAGAGATCCGCCACGGTATGCAGCACGGTCTCGACGCGGTGATTCTCAACCCCTGCGGGATTATCGGCGCCGGAGACACCCACAACTGGTCGCAGATGATCACGCTGATCGAGCAGCGCAAACTGCCCGGCGTGCCGCCCGGCGGGGGTAACTTCTGCGCGGTGGAGGAAGTGGCGCGAGCGCATCTGACGGCGGTGGAGAAAGGAGTGCGTGGTGAGAACTATATTCTCGCCGGCGTTGAGGCCAGCTTTCTGCAACTGGCCAACACCATCGGCCGGCTGCTCGACCGGCCCACGCCCCGCAAGCCGATGCCGGTCTGGTTGCTGCGGCTGGCCGGGCAGGTCTACGCGGTGGGCGGGCTGTTCACCCGGGAGGAACCGCGCCTGACTCCGGAGAAGGTGGCGCTGGTCACCAGCCGGGTTCACGCGGATGGCGGCAAAGCGGTGCAGGAGCTGGGGTTCGACGCCACGGTGCCGCTGGAAACCATGTTGCGCCGCTGCATCGACTGGATGCGCGACACCGGGCGCCTTTAGCGCAGCGCCCGGTAGACGCGAAAGCGGTTGGTCTCGCTCACCACCTGCACGTGCCGGAAGGCGGCATCAAGCCACTGCACATAGGGCAGCTCCCGATTCGCCACCATCCAGAATTCACCGTCTTCCTGGAGATGGCCAGGCGCCTGTTCGATCAGGCGTCGGGTGATCGACGTGGTGCGGTCACGGCCGTCGTGGAACGGTGGGTTGGTCACCAGGGTCCGGTAACGCCCCTCCACGCCGCCGTAGAGATCCCCGCCCACCACCTTGCCCTGCAGCTGGTTCCGGTCGAGGGTGGCGCGGGCGGCCGCCACCGCGGTGGCACTCACATCGGTGCCGGTCACGTTACAGCCGGCGTGGGCGAGCGCGGCGGTGATCACCCCGCACCCGCAGCCCATATCCAGCGCCTTGCCCCGGGGCGCCGCCTCGGCGAGCGCCCGCAGCAACAGAGCGGTGCCTTCGTCCAGGCGGCCGTGGCTGAACACACCCGGATAGCTGATCACGTCCAGATGGTCGACGCGTACCACGCTTTCCAACTGTTCCAGGGACAGTGCCGGCCCCGGCCGCAAGGCGCCGCGATAGACTTTGCAGTGGCGGGCGCTGTCCATCAGGGTGACTGCGTCGGCGTGGCGGGACAGCCGCGTCACACCACCGCGTATACCGCCCTTCGCCGGCCCCACCAGCCACACCTCCAGCGGCTGCTTCACGCTGCCGGCGAGCCCGCGCAGCAGCAGTTCCAGGCGCTCCGATGACTTCGGCAGCGGCAGAATCACCAGATCGGTGCCCTCGGGGAGCGTGGGCAGCGGCGCCCACTGGTGGGCGCCGACGGTGTAATCGTCGGCGTGCAGATAGACCTGTTCGGCGGGCAAGTCGGCCAGCTCCGGGTCGTTGGCGTCGATCACCAGAACCCGCCTTCCGGCCAGGTTCTCTTCCAGTCGCCACAGTAACCGTGTGCTGTTTTCCATCGCTTGGCGCCTCGGCAAAGCGGGCAGTATAAACAAACCGGGCCTCCGGGCATAAATCCGGTCTTCATGGCGCGCCTGAAGTTTTACATAAACACCACGCCCCGGGTGCTTTCCTACCGCTAGAATGCGCGAATCAGATGATGTTGTGGAGGCAAAGGATGGTCCGTTCCGCAGTTCTGGCTATGGGTATTTTAATGGCGTCCCTGGCCTGCGCCGACAACAGCGACAGCGCCTTTGAACAAGCGCTGCACGCCGCCCGCAATAATGATTGGAACGGTCTCGCGCAGGCAGAGAAACGCCTGTCCGACGATCACCCGCTGCAGGCTTACCTGGAGTTCCACCGGCTGCGCGCCGCCCTGCCCGAGCTGTCCGCGCAGCGGGTGGTGGCATACGGTGAGCGCTACCCGGATTCCCCGCTGCCCGACGATATTCGCCAGCATGCTCTGGTGGCCTACGCCAAGGCGTCGCGCTGGCGCGACGTGCTGAAGGTGTACGACCAGGCGCCACGCGGTATCGAGCTGCGCTGCCACTACCTGCGCGCCCAGTGGGAAACCGGTGACAAGAGTGTGCTGCCCCAGGTTCGCGAGCTCTGGCTTTCCGGCAGCTCAAGGCCCTCCAGTTGCGACCCACTGTTCGACACCGCCCGGGACCGGGGCGTGATCGGCGAACAGGAAATCTGGGAGCGTCTGCTGCTCGCCTTCGACCAGGGCGCCACCGGCCTGATGAGCTACCTGGCCGACATGCAGAGCGGCGACGACGCCACAGCCGGCGAATGGCTGGGCCGTCTGCACCGGGATCCGGAACGGCTGCGCGAGCTGCCCGAAGGCATCCGTGATGAACGTCGTGAACAGCTGCTCAGCGCCGCCCTGCGCCGTCTCGCCTACACCGACACGGTGCGCGCCCGGGAACTGTTTGAACAGGAGAGCGCCAACCTGGGCCTCAAGGATCCGGCGCTGCGCGAGCGCGCCGCGGAACGCATCGCCTGGTACTCCACCATTCGCGGCATTGAAGAGAATCGCCAGTGGCTGGACGGCTGGCTGGCGAACAACGGCAGTGCGGACACCCTGGACCAGCGCGCCCGGCGCAGTGTGATCGAACAGCGCTGGGACGAGTTGCCTGACTGGGTGGCCCGGCTGCCGGCGGCGGCGCGCGACGACAGCCGCTGGCAGTACTGGCTGGGCCGTGCCGCCGAGGAGAACGGCGATGATGAGGCGGCACGCGCCCACTGGGGCCGCGCCGCCGAACAGCGTAACTTCTATGGCTTCCTGGCCGCCGAACGGCTCGGCCAGGCCCCGGTGTTCAGCAATGCCTCGCCGGCCACTGACGACAGTGCCCTGACGCAACCGGGTCTGGCACGGGTGGCGCTGTTGCGGGATATCGACGAGCCACAGCTGGCCTGGGACGAATGGAACTGGATGCTCTGGCACAGCAGCGAGGCGCAGCGCCGTAAGCTGGCCCAGCACGCCTTGCAGCAAGGCTGGTACGACTTGGTGGTGCAGGCGTCGATCCAGGCCCGTGCCTGGAACGTGCTGGCCTGGCGCTTCCCGGCCGCGCACCGGGACCTGTTCGTGGAGGCCGCCCGCCGCCACGATCTGGACCCCTGGTTGACCATGGCGGTGGCACGCCGGGAAAGCGCCTTCTACNCCCACGCCCGTTCGCCGGTGGGCGCCCAGGGGNTGATGCAACTGATGCCCGGCACCGCCCGCAAGGTGGCGCTCGACGCCGGCCAGACCCCGCCCGGAGCCAGCCAGGTGATGGATCCGGACATCAATGTGGCCCTGGGCACCCGTTATCTGGCGGAGTTGCTGGAGCGCTTCAACGGTAACCGGATACTGGCGCTGGCCGCCTACAACGCCGGCCCGCACCGGGTGGACGACTGGCTCGCCGAGGAAGAGGAAGCGGTGCCCGCGGACGTCTGGATTGAGTCGATTCCCTTCTATGAAACCCGGGAATACGTCCAGGCCGTGCTCACCTACCGGGTGCTGTTCCAGGGCTTGCACGGCGATCGGCAGGAACTGGTACTGCTGCGGCCCGACGAGCGCGGCACCCCCTACTCCGTGGCGATGATGGATTAGGCGCCGGCTCAGTCGAGCTGGCGAATGTGGTAGTCCAGGCGCCCCCGGCGCAGCAGCGGCGCCAGCCGGGCGTCCTGCTGCAGGCGGCGGCGCAGATGCACACTGCGCGCCGGGTCGCGGGTGAAGGCCACCACCGCGTTGTGGCAGTCGCCGCAGGATAACCGGAAGCGGCTGCTCCAGCCCTTCATGGCGTGCTGATCGGCGGCGTGGCTCAGCCGGTATTCGGTGAAATCGCCGAAATTCATCACCAGGGTGCCGCGCTCACTGACGTGACGGGCCAGGGTCCGCACCCAGGCCCGGTCGGCGGGCACCGCCCGGCTGACCGCCTCGTTATCCGGGGCGAACAGGTCTTCGATGATCAGATCGAACGGTTCGCCGTCATAGGCATTAAGCCAGGCCACCGCGTCGCCGAGCACGGTCTGCTCCCCCTCGCCCACCACCGAAAACACCTCGCGGGCCACCGCCAGGTGGTGCGGGTCCAGTTCCACCGCGATCAGCGTGTCCGGGGCCAGCAACTCGCGGATCGGCGGCAGCAGAGTGCCGCCGCCCAGCCCCAGAATCAGCACCCGCCGGAAGCGCTCGGGCTCACTGAGCAGCGCCGGCAACCAGAGCAGGTCCCAGACGCTGCCGGTGACCAGCCGCTTGGGGTGGAACTCGGAGTGCTGCACGCCGTTGGCGAACAGCCGCATGCGGTCGCCGCGACGGTGCACCTGGTACAGCACGCCGTCTTCCTGGCGCTGCCAGACCACCGCCATCAGGAGTCCACGCCCAGGCCCACCCCGGTCACGTCGCCGTCGGCGTCGGGATCGCCCAGCCGCACCTGGTCCTCGGGCAGACCATGCTCCTCGATCAGCTGGTTACGGGCCAGTCGCGCCCGCTCCCCGGCCAGTTCCAGCAGAGTCTCCTGGTCCACGCCGGCGGCCGCCTGTTCCAGCATCCGCCGCCAGGCTTCCCGGGCGCGATCGGCGTCGCTGTCGCCTTCCAGGGTGTCCCGGTCGCGGTCCAGGCGGTCCTCATAGGTGTCGAAAATACGTTCGCGCCAGTCTTCGCCGGTGAGCGCGGTATCCAGGCCCGGCCAGTCACCGCCCAGATCGTCGATCACGTCGGCTTCGCCAAGCGCGCGCCGGTCGTCCTCACTGGCCTGCCCGGTGAGGATCACGGTCAGGTTGTCGCGGTCCTTGAGAATGTCCGCCAGGCGCGCCACTTTATCGAGCGTCTCCCCCGTGGGCCGGTCGTCGCCGGCCCGGAAGGGCAGGTATTGCAGGTCACCGTCGCCGCCACCGGCCAGGCTGGCGAGCATGGAGAACGGCGCGGTGGCGGCTTTCACCAGCACATTGCGGATCACCCGCAGCACCACGCCGCCGGCGCTGAAGCCCGGATCGTTGAGATCACCGGAAATGGTGACCGGCAGGCGGATCATGCCGGAGCTGTCACGCAGCACCGACAGGCCCAGCTTCACCGGTGCGTCCAGCGCCTGCTCGCTGTCCACCCGATCGCCCAGGTAGAACTTGTCGGCGGCGATCTTGGTGGTGCTGTTCAGCTGGCCGTCCTCGATCGACACGTCGGTGTCCACGTCCAGGCGACCGCGCTCGACCCCGAAGCCCAGATAACGGGTGGTGAACGGCGTCAGAGTTTCCATGCCGTAGCCGTCCAGCTGACCGGTAAGATCCAGATACAGCGGGCTCACCGCCAGATTGCCCTGGGCGCGCAGACGGGCCTGGCCGTTAACGCGCCCCGAGGTTTCCAGCCGGGCACGGCCGGAGCCGGTGTCGAAGTTCTCCATGACGCCGCTCCATTGCTCCAGCGTGACGTCGAAATCCGGCGTCAGGGTATTGTCCCGGTGGGCCAGCCGGGACGCTTCCACCGACACGCGCCCGAGCGTCACCCGCCAGGCCGGGCCCGCGTCCTCGCCGTCATCGTCGCCGGCAAGGCGGGTCATCAAGCCGCGGCCCTGCTCATCCAGAAGATGACGGAAATCGAGACCACGGCCGGTAAGGCGTTCCACGGCCACGCGCCGATCCGCGGTTTTGACACTCAGACCATCAGCGGACAACCGGGCCACTTTGAGGGTTTCGCGTCCGTTTTCGCGAATATCGGTATCGGCCAGGCTGGCGCGGCCGGTGACCGTGATGTCCGGCGCGTCACCGGTCACGGCGAGCGCCAGCTCGCCGCTGGCGCTGCCCCGCTCGATGGTCAACGGCACGGCGCTGGCCAGCCAGGGAGACAGCGTCGTCAGCGGCAGGCCCTCGAGCGAGAGATCGGCGGACACGTCCAGCGGCGTCAGTTGTCCGTTGCCGGAATGGGAAAGCTTGCCGCTCTCCGCCAACACCGCGCTCCCCTTCCATTGCCACTTGACGCTGTCCTCGATCCGAAAATCGCTCAGGTCGAGGGCGCCTTCACTGAGCGTTACTTCAACCGGGTCGGCCAGCGTCTCGTCACGGAATACCACGCTGCCGTTTTCCACCTTGAACCGGTCCAGGGTGACGGCCCAGGCCTCGCCTTCGCGAATACGCTCGGCGGACTGTTCCGCCTCCTCGCGCACCTTCTCGCGGGTCTCCCGGGNCTGGTCCGGATCGGACGGCAGGAACAAGGTGGCCAGGTCCAGCCCTTCGTCGGTCAGCACCGCCCGCATCGCCGGCTCGGTCAACGTCACTTCCGGTACGCTGACGCGGCGCTTGGTCAGATCCAGGCTGACGCCGTCCACCTGGAGGGTCGGCACCACGAAGCTGGGCGCCTCGTTGCCGTCCCGCAGAATACGCAACCGGTCCAACTGGAAGCGGCCGTTGTCCACGGTCAGGCCTTCGCCATCCCCGGTGCCGTAGCGGTAATCCGCCGCCAGGCCGAGCAGGCCGGAGGGTACCTGGAACGGGAAATGCGGTTCCAGCAAACGCGTGAAGGCGGCCACATCCACCTTTTCCATCCGCAGGCGGCCATCCACGGTGAGCGGCTCGAACACGAAGCGGCCCTGCCAATCCAGGGTCCCGCCGTCGGGGCCTTCGACGTGCATCCGATACTGATTGTTCTCTTCACCCACGCCCCGGGTGGTGAGGTCCTCGATACTGAAGGCCACCGGCAGACTCAGGGAGCTGGGCTCGCTGCCGGAAGCATCGCTCACGGTAACGCGGCCTTCGGACAGGCGCAGATGGCTGATGGTGAAAGCCGGCGGACCGGAGGCCTGGTCTTCCGGCGGGGGCTCGCCAGCGGCGTCCTCCTCGCCGCTTTCGCGCAGGCGGGTAACGATGTCGTCCAGGTTGAGAGCGCCGTCCTCGCCCCGGCGCAGCCGTATCTCCAGCCCCTCCAGGTCCACATCGCTGACCCAGGGGCGCCAGTGAAACAGGGACGCCCAGAAGGCGGTATTCACGTACAGACGATCGAAGCGGGCCAGAAAATCGGTGCCGGGATCCGCGATCCGGAACCGTTCGGCGGTCGCCGAAAGAGTCAGGGGGTTGAGCCGCACCTCTTCGACGGTCACGTCCCGCCCCAGCAGACCGGACAGGCGCTGCTCGATTTCGCCGCGTACCCAGCCGGGCAGGATCAGAAAGACCGTCAGCGCGTACAGCACATACAACAGGGCCAGAATCGCGAGAATCCGGGCGCCCCATCCCCGCGAGCGCCACCACTGTACCGGTGTGTCCATGTCGTCGTTCCCTCTGCCCGATTGCGCAAGCGCAAAGTCTAGCATTAACGCCGTGAACGGGTCGCCCCGGCGGCCATTGCGCCGGCGGCGGCAAGGTTCACACTCAACCTTTTCCCAGGAGGCCGCCATGAGCGACAACTATCTACTCAAGATGTACCAGAAAGCGGCGAAACTGCCCCGCGGCCGCCGGCTTTTCTCCATCATGTTCAGCCGCAAGGCGCCCTATTTCGGCACCATCAAACCGCTGATCACGGAACTGCGCCCGAATTACTGCAAGGTCACCTTCAAGAAGCGCCGGGCGGTGGAGAACCATATCGGCACGGTGCATGTAATCGCCATATGCAACGCCCTGGAAGCGGCCATGGGGGCGCTGGCGGAAGCGTCGATTCCCAAGCACCTGCGCTGGATCCCCAAGGGCATGGACGTGCGCTATACCGCCAAGGCGACCTCGGATATTACCGCCGTCGCGGAAGTCGCCCCCGGCGCCTGGGAAAACGGCCCCGAGTTGCCGGTCACGGTCACCGCCTACCGCGACGAAGGCACCGTGGTGGTGGAAGGCACCATCCACCTGTGGGTCACCGAGAAGCCCACCCGCGAATAAAGTCGGCGGCCCGGTCGGCGGCGCCGGCCAGGTTGGCACTCGGGTCGATGCCGCTGCGTTTGCGCGGCGTGAGATCGTGGTCACCGTCGGCCACCCAGTGCAAGGTTACCCGGGACGGCAGGCTGTAATCGGCCACCTCCCCGGGCTTGCCGAACGGGTCCCTCTCCCCCTGGCAGATCAACACCGGCGCGGTGAGCGCCGGAAAATGCTCAAGCCGGGTCTTCTCCGGTTTGCCGGGGGGATGGAACGGGTAGCCGAACACCACGCAACCGTCCGGGGCAATGCCCGCGTCCGCCGCCAGCATGGTCGCCATGCGTCCACCCATGGATTTGCCGCCCACCCAGACCGGGCCCGGCGCGGTTTCGCGCACCTCGTCCAGGACCGCCTGGAAACGCTCCATCAACCGGGGGGCACGGTCCGGCGGCGCCTTGACGCCCTCTTCACGGCGCCGGGCCATGTAGTCGAATTCAAAGCGCATCACCTCGATGCCGCGCTCCGCCAACAGCGCCGCCATTGTCGCCATGAACGGGCTGTCCATGGGCGCGCCGGCGCCGTGGGCCAGCACCAGGGTGGCGATGGGCGTGGCCGGCGCCCGGTTCCAGAGTCGTTGCGTCATCGTCGTTCAGGCCTCCCAAAGGTGCATTTGTCCGGCCAGACCCGGCGGCCGGAACGCGCTGGTATCCAGGGTGAAACTCTCCCGTGGCGCCAGCCCGTGACGCTGGCAGGCCACCTGGAAGCGTCGCGCCAGCAGGTCCGCCATCGGCCCCTGGCCGCGCTGTCGGTGGTGCCAGCGACTGTCGTAACTGGCGCCACCGTGCATGGCCTTAAGGGCCGACATCACCCGTTCCGCCCGCTCCGGATAATGCCGCTGCAGCCACTCCTCCCACAGCGGCCCCACCTCGTGGGGCAGGCGCAGGGTCACATAGCCGGCGCTACGGGCGCCGGCGGCGGCCACCTGCTCGACGATATCCTCCATCTCCTGGTCGTTGATAAAGGGAATCAGCGGCGCCACCAGCACGGTCACCGGCACCCCGGCGCGGGCCAGCTCGCGCACGGTTTTCAGCCGCTCGCGACCGCCGCTGGCACGCGGCTCCAGTTGATTCTTGAGGCGATTATCCAGGGTGGTCACCGACACCGCCACCGAGGCACGCCCCTCCACCGCCATCGGCGCGATCAGATCCAGGTCGCGCAGCACCAGCGCGCTCTTGGTGATCAGGCTGAACGGATGCCGGCATTCCGCCAGCACCTGCAGTATTTCACGGGTCAGAAGGCGCTCGCGCTCCACCGGCTGGTAGGGGTCGGTGGCGGTGCCGATCACCAGCGGCCGGCAGCGGTAACCGGGCTTGCGCAAGGTGTCGCGCAGCACCTCGGCGGCGTTGTCCTTGCAGAAAATCTCGGCCTCGAAGTCCTGCCCGGGAGAGAGATCCACATAGGCGTGGTTGGGGCGGGCAAAACAGTAAATGCAGCCGTGCTCACAGCCCCGATAGGGGTTGATGCTGCTGTCGAAGTGCAGGTCCGGGCTCTGGTTGTGGGTAATGATCGACCTGGCCTGCTCCCGGTGATAGCGGGTGGGCCGGGCGGTGTCCGTCTCGTCGCTGACCACGGTGGTGACCTGAAAGCGGCCCGGGTGGCGGCTGAGGGTGCCGCGGTTGGATGCGCTGGTGGCCATGCTGCCTCCAAAATACTGACCATATGGACAGCATTATGGGCAGGCCTTCGGGGAACCGCAACCGCGGATTATCAGACCGGGTGGCTCAGTGAGGCCGCACCGGCTGCACCAGTACCCAGGGCATCACGACCACGGTCCACAGCGTTTGGCCGGACTCGAACCAGGTCCGCGCCTGGTCGTCGGTGACGCCGCCGACGCGGCCCTGGTCACGCCAGGGCTTGAGCTGCTCGGTCCGGTCCTCGGCGAACGCCACGGCCACTTCGATCAGATCCAGATCGCCGGCCACGGCCACGATCTGGCCACGGGCGAAGAACGGCTGCAGCTCTTTCCAGTCCGCCTTGGCGGTTTCCTGGTTGAGTTTGGCTCTGAGAATGTCGCTGTCGGTGGGGTCGGCCATGACGTCTCCTGTTGGTGGCCCGCCCGGCTGGCGGTCAGGCGGCGGCGCCATTATCGCCCACGGCGTTCGTAACGCAAGGCGTGGTGGCGAGTGAGGAACTGAAGAGAGGGAGAAAAAGAGCGCCCGCCTGGGGAGGACGGGCGTCTGTACCGAAAGGAACATCCGTGTTCTTTCGCGTCCTTGCCCGATCCAATATAAGAGCCCTGTCGGCTCTTACCTATAATCCATCGCCGCCAATCGATGTAAGAGATTTGCTCATTCTCGGCGACGTTATTACCACCTGATCTGCGTCCCCACGTCCGGCACGGACTTGCCGTCCCGGTCGAACAGCGCCAGGGTGGCGCCGTTTTCGTCCAGGCTGACACGGGAGAAGGCGTCCCGGCTGTATACCTCGCCGGGCACCGTGACCCGCCCCAGGGAGGGCTTCCAGAGGCCACGCAGGGTGTGGTCGTCACGGATCATCGGCCGGTACCAGCGGAACGCCATCAGCGCGGTGGGCCAGAACAGGCCGGAGCAGATCCAGCCGTGGATCGGTGTCCGTCCGCGGCGGTCCAGACGGGCGTAGAGGGAGGCGTGCACGTCACCGCTGAGCACCAGCAATCGCCGGCAGCCGCTGTCATGGATGGCGTCCACCAGCCGCTGGCGCTGGGCGGCGAAGCCTTCCCAGCTGTCCTGTCCGCGGAACGGCCAGCGCTGCTCGGGAAACAGCGGCACCGACGACACCAGGCATTTGACCCGGTCCGGCTCGTCCTGGAGCCAGGCCACCACCGCGTCCTCCTGGGCCCGCGACATGATCTTGCGCTGCCAGGGCCAGCGGCTGAGGACGCGCTCGGTGCGCAGATCCATGAGGAAGAAATCCGCGCAGCCCCAGCGAAACTGGTACCAGAGCGCGTCCGGGTCGCGCTCCAGACGGGTACCTGCCGCATTCAGCGGCACCGCCGGGGAGTGGGCGGCCTGGTAGATCTGGTACGCCTTCATGGCGGCCGGGTACTTACTGGTCCACAGATCCGGGTTGGCCCGCGCCGGCCAGTTATTCTCGATCTCGTGGTCGTCGAGGATCATGTGGTGGTTGTAGTTGGCCATCAGCCGGCGGATGTGGGGCTGGCCGAAACTCTGACGGTAGAGGTCGAAATACTCACGCTGGGAGGACGCCGCCGCCACTCTCCAGGTGGCGTCGGCGTACACCTGGTCGCCGCCGTAGAGGACGAAGTCCGTGGGGCTGGCGGCGGCGTTGTCCGCCATGCGGGAGAAGATCCGGTCGGCCCTGGCGTCCTCCACCTCGTGGTCGAGGCCCACGAAACGGTAGCAGCAGGAGCCGAACAGGAAGCTCACCGGCGCCCGGGGCGAAGCCGGCGCGGTACGAAAATGACCGGTGTTCACGTGGCCCCAGTCCAGGGCCTTGTCCTCGCTGTCCGCCGGCGCCACCGCGCCGGCCTGGAACTGATAGCGCCGCCCCGGTTCCAGGTCCCGCAGCACCACCACGCCGCTGCTGTCGAAGTTGCCGTTGATGCGAAAGTGCATCGGTCCGCGCCAGCGCTGTTCACCCTCCAGCCGCCAGCGTATGCGCCCGTGCGGTGCTTTTTGGCCGGCTTTCAAGGTTCCGGCGGGCATCACGCCGAGAATACGGATGCTGGTTTGGCCGGCGGTGCCCACGATCGGACCGACGGCAAACGGTTCTACCCTGCTCTGCATTTATGGTTCCCCCCAAAAGAGCGCGGATACGTCACTGATTGAGCCACCTCTTAAGCACTGCTAGCATCCAGAAAGATTACTTAGCGGGGTGGCGGTTATTTTGTTGCAAGATGCGGTATCTCACACCTTGCGGTTCGCCGCTCTCGTCCTGCTGCTGGGCGCCGCCGCCGGCCCGGCCCGCAGTGACGATGCCGCGGTGCTGACCTCACAAACCGAAACCCTGAAACCGTATCCGGCGGTGCGCTATTTTTGTAGTCCGGCGGCCGAATCACCGGCCCCGGAGCAGTTGTTCGGCAATCCCGAGGCGTGGCCCTGGCGGGCCACCGGCAACGAAATGGCCAACCTGGGGTTCACCGCCGATCACTGCTGGTTCCACTTCACCGTGCGCAACCAGGACAACCCCGAGCACGAATGGCGCCTGGTGGTGAACTACGCCCTGCTGGGGCAGCTGGACACCTATGTACTGAACCCCGACGGCGAACGCCTGGCGCATTTCAGCGCCGGCATGGACAGCGCCTTCAATGAACGGACCAGCGCCGAAGCGACGCCCTCTTTCCCGCTGAACCTGCCCCCAGGCGAACAACGGGAACTGTATCTGAAGGTGGTGTCACCACACAGCATTCAACTGCCTCTGGAGTTGATGAGCAACCCCGCGTTCCAGTCCGCCACGCTGGCCCATACGCTGGTGCAGGGTTTGTTCTTCGGCGGCATGCTGGTGATGATTCTCTACAACCTGTCGCTGTTTTTCTCGATCCGGGAAAAAGCCTATCTGTTGTACGTGTGCTGGTCGTTGGCGATCACCCTGTTCATGGCGGTGCTGCACGGCTACGCGCAGAAGTATCTGTGGCCCGGCTCGGCGCTGATCAGTCAGTACATCCTGCATTACCTGCTGCCGCTGCTGGTGATTCTGCCCTCCCTGTTCACGCTCCACTTCCTGGGCCTGCCGGAACGCTCCCCACCCCTGGCGCGTCTGCTGAGAGGCCTGGTGGGGGTCGGCGTGGCCCTGCTGCTGGCGGCGCCGTTCGTAAGCCGGGAGCTGCTGATTCCGGTGGCGGTGCTGGCGATCCTGGCGATGGATTTCAGCATTCTGCTGATCGGGCTGCTGCGCACCAAGGCCGGCGACCCGGACGCGAGGGTGTTCACGCTGGCCTGGCTGTGCTTCCTGGTGGGGGCCGCCGCCATGTCGTTGAACAAGTACGGCATCGTGCCGCGCAACGGCTTCACCGAAAACCTGCTGCAGGTGGGCGTGTTCCTGGAGGTGGTGCTGCTGTCACTGGCCCTGGCACGGCGCATCAACCGCCTTAAGGAAGCCCATGCCCTGTCCGTGCGCGACAAGGCGGTGGCGGAGATGGACGCCTTCAAGGCCGGCGCGCGCAACCAGGCGAAAAGCGAGTTCCTGGCCACCATGAGCCACGAAATCCGCACCCCCATGAACGGCATCATCGGCATGACCGACCTGCTGCGGCGAACCACGCTGAATGGCCAGCAGGCGCAGTACGTGGACACCATCTACCAGTCCACCCAGTCGCTGGTAACGGTGATCAACGACATCCTGGATTACTCACGGATCGAGTCCGGCAAGCTGGAGCTGGAATACCAGGAAGTGGATGTGGAACACCTGGTGGACGACTGCGTGCGACTGTTTTCACTACGGGCGTCGGAAACCCGGGTGCCGCTTTACACTTTTATCGACTCCCGCGTGCCCCAGCGCATTCACACCGACCCGATCCGCGTGAAACAGGTGCTCACCAACCTGCTCAGCAACGCCTACAAGTTCACCGATCAGGGTCAGGTGGCGCTACACCTGAGCGTACGCCAGCCCCCCGACGACCAGGGGCAGTGCGTGATGATGCTGGAGGTGGTGGACACCGGCATCGGCCTGGACGAGGCCCAGCAGCAGAACCTGTTCCAGGTGTTCAGCCAGGGCGCCCGGGGCAGCCGCCACAAGTCCCAGGGCGCCGGACTCGGCCTGACCATCTGCAAACGGCTCACCGAGTTGCTGGGCGGGGAGATCGGCGTATCCAGCTCGCTGGGGCGCGGCGCCACCTTCTGGATCACCCTGCCGACCCGGGTGGGCGCCCCCAGCCGCGAGAAAAACCCGCTCGCCGGCCACCAGGTGATGATGATCAACGAGAACGCCTCCCTGTCGTTGAGCCTGTCTCAGCTGATGGCTCGCTGGGGGCTCGGCGTGATCGAGTTCGCGGACTGTGATCAGGCCCTGGCGGGCCTCAGCGCGGATACCCTGCGGGCGGATATTTTGCTGGCGTCGGAGGCCAACCTGGCGCGGCGCGGGGAACTGATCCATATCCGCAACCGGCTGGGGGACCCGCCGCTGCTGATTCTCCAGGCCACCGGCGCGGAAATCACCGGCGAGCTGCCCGGCGACATGCTGCTGGTGGAAACGCCGGTGTCCTCCCGGGCGCTCAAGCACACGCTTTCCACCCAGCTGCAGGAGCGTCTGGAGCAGGCCGAACCCGCCGACAGCGAACCCAGCGGCGCCTCGGAGCATCCCGGCCTGCGCCGTCTGAACGTGATGGTGGTGGAAGACAACGCCGTCAATCAGCTGGTGATCGACAGCATTCTGCGCTCCATCGGCATTCAGGCCACCCTGCTCAACGACGGCGCCCAGGCCCTGCGCCGGGTCAGCGAGCGCCCCGGCAACTGGGACGTGATCTTCATGGATTGCGAAATGCCGGTCATGGACGGTTACCAGTCCACCCGCGAAATCCGNCTGTTCGAGCAGAGCCGGGANGTGGACCCCTGCTGGATCATCGCCCTGTCCGCCCACGCCGCCGGCGACTATGTGCAAAAAGCCCGCNACGCCGGGGTCGACGATTACCTCAGCAAGCCGGTGTCCCGCTCCCAGGTGCTGGAGGCGCTGCAGCGCAACCGGGCGCTGTCCGCCGGCGGCGACTGATCGCGACGGATGAAATGGCCGGCGCGGGCCAGTATCATGTCGGTTCGTTTTTCTGCCGACGTTGAAGTTCTCCCATGAGCGAAGCACCCCGCAAGATACTGGTCACCAGCGCCCTGCCCTACGCCAACGGNCCGATTCATCTGGGCCACCTTCTGGAATACATCCAGACCGACATCTGGGTGCGCTTTCAGAAGCTGCGTGGCGAGCAGTGCCTGTACGTTTGCGCCGATGACGCCCACGGCACCGCCATCATGCTCAAGGCGGAAGAGAAAGGCATCACNCCGGAGCAGCAGATCGAGCAGGTGAANGCCGAGCANGAGCGCGACTTCGCCGCTTTCCAGATCCGCTTCGACAATTACTACAGCACCCACAGCCCGGAGAACAAAGCGCTCTCGGANATGATTTTCCAGCGCAACAAGGACGCCGGCTACATNCTNGAAAANACNATCACCCAGCTCTACGACCCGGAAAAAGGCATGTTCCTGGCCGACCGGTTCGTNCGCGGCACCTGCCCCAAGTGCCACACCGCCGACCAGTACGGCGACAACTGCGAGGCCTGCGGCGCCACCTATTCGCCGTCNGAGCTGATCGACCCCTANTCCGCGGTGAGCGGCGCCACNCCGNTGGANAANGAAACCACCCAGCTGTTNTTCGACCTGCCCAAGTTCGAGCCGCTGCTGCGCCANTGGACCCGCTCCGGCTCGCTGCAGGAAGGCGTCGCCAACAAACTNCAGGAGTGGATGGAAGACCTGCAGCCCTGGGACATTTCCCGGGAAGCGCCCTACTTCGGCTTTGAGATCCCCGGCTATCCCGGNAAGTATTTCTACGTGTGGATGGACGCGCCGGTGGGCTACATGGCCAGCTTCCAGAATCTNTGCGAGCGCGAAGGCATCAACTTCGACGACTACTGGAAAGCGGATTCCGACGCCGAGCTGTACCACTTCATCGGCAAGGACATTATCAACTTCCACGGNCTNTTCTGGCCGGCCATGCTCGACGGCGCCGGCCTGCGCAAGCCCACCGCCATCTTCAGCCACGGCTTCGTCACCGTGAACGGCGCCAAGATGTCCAAATCCCGGGGCACCTTCATCATGGCGCGCACCTATCTGGACCACNTGGATCCGGAGTACCTGCGCTACTACTTCGCCGCCAAACTGAACAGCCGGGTGGATGATTTCGACCTGAATCTGGAAGACTTCGCCCAGCGCGTGAACACCGACCTGGTCGGCAAGGTGGTCAACATCGCCAGCCGCACCGGCAATTTCGTCAAGAAATTCGGCGGCCGGCTCGGCGANGANCTGGACAACCCGCTGCTGGCCCGNGAAGCCCAGGAAGCGGCAAGCCGCATCGCCGCCTTCTACGAGCAGCGTGAGTTCAGCAAGGCGATGCGCGAGATCATGAGCCTGGCCGATCACGCCAACGGCTANATCGCCGACAAGGCGCCCTGGAGCCTGGCCAAGGAAGACGGCAAGGAGCAGGAGGTGCTGGCGATCTGCACCACCGCCCTCAATGTGTTCCGGCTGCTGGTGCTGTATCTCAAGCCGGTNCTGCCGGGTCTGGCGGAACGCGCCGAGGCGTTCCTGGATATTCCGCCGCTGACCTGGGCGGACGCGGACACCCTGNTGATCAACCATCCGATCAACAAGTTCAAACCGCTGCTGTCGCGGGTGGACATGGCGCACATTGAAGCGATGCTGGCCGATTCCCGCGANACCAACCCGACCGCCCCCGCCGGTGAAGCGCCGGCCCAGGNCACNCCCGAGGAGGACGACGACACCATCACCATCGACGACTTCCTCAAGGTCAAGTTGCGCGCCGCCCGCATCGCCAAGGCNGCGCCGGTGGAAGGCGCCGACAAGCTGCTGCGGCTGACCCTGGACGTGGGCGAGCTGGGCGAGCGCAACGTGTTCGCCGGCATCAAAAGCAAATACCGTCCCGAGGANCTGGAAGGNCGCATGGTGGTGCTGGTGGCCAATCTGGCGCCGCGCAAGATGAAGTTCGGCGTCTCCGAAGGCATGGTGCTGGCCGCCGGGCCCGGTGGCGACGACATCTTNCTGCTCAGTCCGGACGACGGCGCCCAGCCCGGTATGGAGGTGCGCTAAGCGCGCCGGCCATGAGCGGCTCCGAGGCTGACCGGGTGCCCGTGCTCGCCGGCCCCGTGCTGCGCCGGGTCGATCCCCACCGGCTGGTGCTGTGGCTGGTCGCGCGCCGCCCCCTGGCGCTGGAACTGGTGCTGCACGAGGCCCACGGGCACGCCCCCCGGCGCCTGACGTTGGGCGACAGCCAATGCCGGGTGCTGCCGCTGGGCGACCAGGCCCAGGTGCACCTGATCGATGTGGCNTTCGACACGCCGCTGCCGGAAGACACGCTGNTCGGCTATGACCTGATCATCGACGGCGAAGGCGGCGTCGCCGACTGGGCCGGACACCTGCTCTATCCCGNCCAGCGGCGGCCCGCCTTCGTNCTGCACAGCCGCCGCCGGCAACTGCTGCACGGCTCCTGCCGCAAACCNCACCATAAGGACCGCGACGGCCTGGTCCGGGCCGACCAGCTGATCGCCAGCGCCCCGGAGGACCCGTCNGCNCGGCCCGCCCTGCTGCTGCTGACCGGCGACCAGGTGTACGTGGACGACGTCAGCGCNCCGATGCTGGCCGCCATNCAGGCCCTGATTCCCGCCCTGGGCCTGCACGACGAACAGCTTCGCGGNGCCAGCGTCGCCACCGGCACCGAGCTCTACGGCCACCCGGACAACCACCGCCGCGAACGGCTGCTGCCGGAGCTGAAAGCCAACCGGGATCTCCGCGAACGGTTCTTCGGCGGAGTCCGCAAGCCGGTGTTCACCAGCGACAACGCCCACCGTCACCTGATCACCCTGGCCGAGGTGAGCGCCATGTACCTGCTGGTCTGGTCGCCCCTGCCCTGGCGGCTGATCGATCCCGCGGAACCGGCGCTGGAAGAGCGTGACCGGGAATACTACCCGCGCCACAAGGACGCCGTGGACGCCTTCGTGAAGGACTTACCGGCGGTGGCCCGGGTCCTGGCCCAGCTGCCGACGCTGATGATCTTCGACGATCACGACATCACCGACGACTGGAACCTGACCGCCGCCTGGGAGGCCTCCGCCTACGGCCACCCGTTTTCGCGCCAGATCATCGGCAACGCCCTGATCGGCTATCTGCTGTTCCAGGGCTGGGGCAATAACCCGGATGCCTTCAACGAGGTACTCCCCGACGTGGATCGGATGCTGCGGCAAACGACACCGGACCGGGCCCTGGCGCAGCCGCTTCAGAGCGAGGTGATCGACACGCTGCTGGCGTTCGAGCACTGGCACTACACCCTGCCGGGCAGCCCCAAACTGGTGGTGCTGGACACCCGCACCCGGCGCTGGCGCAGTGAACGGCGCGCCGCACGGCCCTCCGGACTGATGGATTGGGAGGCCCTCACCGAGCTGCAACAGGCGTTACTGGGCGAGCCGTCCGTGGTGGTGGTGTCGCCGGCGCCGATCTTCGGCGTCAAGCTGATCGAAGCGGTGCAGAAGCTGTTCACCCTGGTGGGCAAGCCGCTCACCGTGGACGCGGAAAACTGGATGGCTCATCGCGGCGCGGCGCGGGTGATTCTGAATATNTTCCGACACTCCAAAACACCGGCGAACTACGTGATCCTGTCCGGGGACGTGCACTACTCCTTCGCCTACAAGGTGCGCATCCGCCAGCGGGAGCACGGGCCCAACGTCTGGCAGCTCACCGACAGCGGCCTGAAAAACAGCTTCCCGCCCACCCTGCTGACCCTCTTCGACCGGCTCAACCGCTGGCTGTATTCGCCGCGTTCGCCGCTCAACTGGTTCACTAAACGGCGCCGCCTGAGCGTGGCCCCCTATGTCCCCGATCACAGCGACGCCGGCGAACGCCTCTGGAACGGCGCCGGCATCGGGCTGGTNACCCTCGACGAGGACGGCAGCCCGGCCCGCATCCAGCACCTGGNCAGCGCCGGCACCGATATTGAATTCCTGCTCCACGACGACGCCGAGTAATAATCACNCCCTTGGGAGCGNGCCCTGCCCGCGAAAGGGCGCGGAGCGCCCGGCAGGATGCCAGAGCTCTTTCTAACGGCGACATAAAAAAACCGCGGCCGATTGGCCGCGGTTTCCGGGCTCCGTGACGCCCGCTCGGGGCGCCGGGCGCACAGGGGATTTACTGACCGCCCTGCTGTTGCTGCTGACGCATCTGTTCCTGCATCTGGCGCATCTGCTCACGCTGCTGCTGAGCACGCTTTTCCAGGGTGGCGCGCTGCTCTTCGGTGAGCGTGTCCTGGATGCGGGCCTGCAAGAGAACGCTTTCGGCGGTCACATCGCCGGTCAGCTCGCCCAGCTCTTCGGCGTTGTCGCGGATTTCACCTTCGTCGTAATCCGGACCGATCTGGTCGCTCAGGGCCTGCTGCAACTGCTGCGCTTCGGTGCGCATTTCCGTGATCTTGCCTTCGGAATCCTTGATCAGTTCACGCAGCTCCTGTTTTTGGTCGTCGCTCAGATCGACCATGCGATCCAGCTGGTCCACCTGATCGCCCTGCTGCTGGCCGGGGGCCGCTTGCTGAGCGGTTGCGGTGGCACCGAGACCAAGGGCCAACAGGGCCGCCAGGCTCACTTGCTTTAAGGTCGTCATAGAGATCTCCCAGACGTTTTGTGGACTGTTTAAAGTCGTGAACGGGTCACGCTACCGGATCGGGCAACGGAACGTCACCCCCGGTTCCCCGGGCAATCGGGAACCTTCCCGCCTGACTTCCGGGTCACGACTGTGCAGCCGGGTCATGACGCGGGGTCCAGCGGGACACCTCGGAAACGGAAAATTTTGCTAAACTCGCCGTTCCCAAGCGCGGACCGACCCAAATTGATGACTGAATACCTCCTGATCCTGATCAGCGCGGTGCTGGTGAACAACTTCGTCCTGGTGCAGTTCCTCGGCCTGTGCCCGTTCATGGGCGTCTCCAATAAGGTGGAGACCGCCATGGGCATGTCGCTGGCCACCACCTTCGTGCTGACCCTGTCGTCGGTGCTGGCCTATCTGACCTGGGCCTATATCCTGGTGCCGTTCGAGCTGGAGTACCTGCGCACCATCAGCTTCATCCTGGTGATCGCGGTGGCGGTGCAGTTCACCGAGATGTTCGTGAAGAAAGCCAGCCCGCTGCTGTACCGGGTGCTGGGCGTGTTCCTGCCGCTGATCACCTCCAACTGCGCGGTGCTGGGCGTGGCGCTGCTCAATGTGCGTCAGAGCGACGCCACCTTCATGAGTTCGCTGACCTACGGCCTGGGCGCCGCCCTGGGCTTCTCGCTGGTACTGATTCTGTTCGCCGCCATGCGTGAACGGATCGCCGTGGCCGATGTGCCCGAGGCCTTTCGCGGCCCCAGCATCGGTCTGATCACCGCCGGGCTGATGTCCCTGGCGTTCATGGGCTTTTCCGGGTTGATCAAGTTATGACCACGGTACTGATCGCCATCGCCGCCCTGCTCGGGCTGGCGGCGCTGTTCGGCGCCGTGCTCGGCTACGCCTCCGAGAAATTCAAGGTGGAGGGCGACCCCATCGTCGAGCAGATCGACGCCCTGCTGCCGCAAACCCAGTGCGGCCAGTGCGGCCACCCCGGTTGCCGCCCCTACGCCGAGGCCATCGCCGAAGGCGAGGAGCACAACCGCTGCCCGCCCGGCGGCGAAACCACCGTGGAAGCGCTCGCCGACCTGCTCGGCCGCGAGGTGCTGCCGCTGGACAACGAGGGCGCCGAGGACGCCAGCGTGGAGCGCGTGGCCTACATCCGCGAGGACGAATGCATCGGCTGTACCAAGTGCATTCAGGCCTGCCCGGTGGACGCCATCGTCGGTGCCGCCAAACAGATGCACACGGTGATCGCCGACGAGTGCACCGGTTGCGACCTGTGCGTGGACCCCTGTCCGGTGGACTGCATCGACATGATCGAGCGCCCGGTGACCCTGGCCACCTGGACCTGGGACCGGCCCGCCGGCATCGGCCGCCGCCCGGAACAGCGCATTGAGGTGGTGAATCTGTGAGAGCGAACCTGTCCCTGTTCCAGCGTCTGCTGCCCGGTGCGCGGCGCACGCCGACCTATGATTTCCCCGGCGGCGTGCACCCCGCCGAACACAAAACCGTGTCCAACCGGACGCCGATCGCGCCGGGGCCGAGGCCGGCGCAGCTGGTGCTGCCGCTGAACATGCACCTGGGCGCCCCGGCCCGCCCCATCGTGGCGGTGGGCGACCGGGTGTTGAAGGGGCAGATGCTGGCCGAGCCCGCGGGCACCGTCAGCGCCGCCCTGCACGCGCCGACTTCCGGCACCGTGGTGGCCCTTGGGCCGCGCCCGATCCAGCACCCCTCCGGCATGGACGCGCTGTGCATCGTGCTGGAGCCGGACGGCGAGGACCGCTGGAGGGAGCGTCGGCCGGTGGCCGACCACACCCGCCTGGGTCCGGGCAAGCTGATCGCTCTGCTGCGCGACGCCGGGGTCGCCGGCCTGGGCGGCGCCGGCTTTCCCACCAGCGTCAAGGTGAACCTGGGCGACCATCAGCGCGTCGAGCAGCTGATCATCAACGCGGTGGAGTGCGAGCCCTACATCACCGCCGACGACCGCCTGATGCGTGAACGGGCGGACGAGATCGTGCTCGGCATCCAGATTCTGCAGTACCTGCTCAACCCCCACGACACCCTGATCGGCATCGAGGACAACAAACCCGAGGCCATCGCCGCCCTGCGCGCCGCCTGCGCCGACAGCGACGTGGAAATCCGCGTGGTGCCCACCAAATACCCTTCCGGCGGCGAGAAACAGCTGATCCAGCTGCTCACCGGCAAGGAGGTGCCCAGCGGCAGCATCCCCGCCCAGTGCGGCGTGGTGTGCCAGAACGTGGGTACCGCCTGGGCGGTGAAACGGGCGGTGCACGACGGCGAGCCGCTGCTGTCACGGATCACCACCGTCACCGGCGACGCCGTGGCGCGCCCCGGCAACTACGAAGTATGGCTGGGCACCCCGGTGGCCGACCTGCTGCACCACGCCGGCGTGGACAAGGAGCGGCTCGGCCGTCTGGTCATGGGCGGCCCGATGATGGGCTTTACGTTGCACGATCCGTCCGTGCCGGTGGTCAAGACCAGCAACTGCGTGATCGCCGCCAGCGCCGAGGAGCTGCCGGAACCGCCGCCGGAGCAGGCGTGCATCCGCTGCGGCGCCTGCGCCGAGGTGTGCCCGGCCAACCTGCTGCCGCAACAGCTCTACTGGTACGCCAAGACCGACGACTTCGAGCGCGCCCAGCACCACAACCTGATGGACTGCATCGAGTGCGGCGCCTGCGCCTATGTGTGCCCCAGCCACATTCCGCTGGTGCAGTACTACCGCTACGCCAAGGGGGAAATCCGCACCCAGACCGCCGAGCAGATCAAGGCGGACCGCGCCCGGGAGCGCTTCGAGGCCCGCCAGGCCCGGCTGGAGCGGGAACAGGCGGAAAAAGAAGCCCGCCGCCGTGCCCGTCTGGAAGCCAACCGCAAGAAACAGGAAGCGGCGACCGACGGCGGCGCCGGCGACGAAAAACTGGCGGCGCTCAAGAAACAAGTGGGCCAGGCTTCCAGCGCCTACAAAGCGGCGGTGAAAGCGGCCAAGACCGCCGAAGCCCAGGAAGCGGACAATGCCGCCGAGCTGCGCGCCCGGGCGGACAGCCTCAAGGCGGAAGCGGACCGGGCCAAGGCGGCCCTGCGCGACGCCAAGGCCGCCGCCCCCGCACCGGCGGCGGCGCCCGCCGGGTCCTCCGCCCTGGCGGACCTGAAGAAGGCGGTGGGCGAAGCCTCCAGCGCCTACAAGGCGGCGGTGAAAGCCGCCAAGGCCGCCGAGGCCGAGGAAGCGGACGACGCCACCGAATTGCGCGCCTGGGCCGATCAGTCTGAAAGCGGAGGCGGACCGCCTGAAAGCCGAGTTGCGCGACGCCAAGGCGGCCCAGGGGCCGGCGGCCGCCCCCGCCGCGCCGGCGCCGGCGCCGTCGAAGCAGGACAAAGACACCGCGNCGGAGCAACCGGCCGCCGTCGGGGCCACGCCGGACGCCGGGACCACCGGCGATGAGCAGGCCGCCGCCAAGCGCCAGAAGCGCCTGAAAGCCCTGAAAACCGCCTACAACATGGCGCACAAACAGTACAAGGAAGCCCACGCCGCGGTGGAACGGGCCGAGCGCGCCGGCCAGGAGAGCGATGAGGCCCTGGCCGCCATGCACGCCAAGGTGGAGAAACTGAAAGCCAAGGCGGACCACTGCCGCGACGCCCTGGACGCGCTGGTGGAGCAGGCCAAGGCGGATATCCTCGCCCACACCGGCAAGGATCTGAAAACCCTGAAACTGGACGCGGCCCGGGCGGAAAGTGCCCTGCGCGACAAGGCCGCTGAGCTGGAACGGCGCCGCGACACCTCCGACGCGGACACCCTGGAAACCCTGAATTCGGAACTGGACGCTTTGCAAGAACACGCGCAACTGACCCGCCTGGCGTTGAAAACCGCCGTGGAAGAACAGGGGCTGGTGGAAGAATGAGCCTGATCAACGCCCCTTCCCCACACACCAGCCGGCACACCGACACCGGCGCCGTCATGCGCCAGGTGGTCTACGCCACCCTGCCCGGCCTGGCGGCGCTGGTCTGGCAGTTCGGCCTGGGCAGCCTGCTTAACGTGCTCTGGGCGGTGCTGGTGGCGGTGGTCTGCGAGGCCCTGTTCCTGCGCGCCCGGGGCAAGCCGGTGGCGTTTTATCTGAAGGACTGGAGCGCGGTGGTCACCGCCGTGCTTCTGGGCCTGGCCCTGCCGCCCACCGCGCCCTGGTGGCTGACGCTGATCGGCGTCGGCTTCGCCATCGTGGTGGCCAAGCAGCTCTATGGCGGCCTGGGCATGAACCCTTTCAACCCGGCGATGATCGGCTATGTGCTGTTGCTGATCTCTTTTCCGGTGGCCATGACCCAGTGGATCGCGCCCGGCGACGCGCCCGCCCCGGCGGACAGCCTCGCCCTGTTCCTCGGCCAGACGCCGGCGGACTCCTTCACCGGCGCCACGCCGCTGGACACTTTCCGCACCTGGGCCGGCGACGCCGAGGCGCTGGCCGGCCGCGACATTCTCGCCGGGCAGCTGGCGGGTCCCGGCTGGGAGACCGTTAATCTGGCGTTCCTGCTCGGTGGCCTCTACCTGCTGGCGCGCCGCATCATCACCTGGCAGATTCCGGTGGCGTTCCTGGCCGGCCTGGCACTGCCGGCGCTGATCGCCCACCAGGTGGACGCGGCGCGCTTTGCCGGCCCGCTGTTTCATCTGTTTTCCGGCGGCGCCATGCTGGGCGCGTTCTTCATCGCCACCGACCCGGTGAGCGCCGCCACCAGCCGGCTGGGCCGGTTTATCTACGCCCTGCTGATCGGCCTGCTGATCTGGGTGATCCGCACCTTCGGCGGCTACCCGGACGCGGTGGCGTTCGCCGTGCTGCTGCTCAATCTGTCGGCGCCGTTTATCGATTACTACACCCAGCCGCGCGCCTACGGGCACCGCAAGGCGAACAAGGGGGCCAACCCATGATCCGCCAGGCGATAACCCGCAACGCCGTGATCCTGGGGCTGTTCGCCATCGGCACCGCCGCCGCCCTGGCCCTGACCAACCAGGCCACGCTGCCGAGGGTGGAGTGCAACCGCCAGAACGCACTGATCGCGTCTCTCGCCCAGGTGATGCCCGACGACCGTCACGACAACGTGCTGATCACGGATCGCATTGAAGTGCGTGACCCGCTGCTCGGCAACGGCGCGCAGCATATCTACCGGGCCCGCCGNNACGGCGCGCCGTCCGGCGNGGTNNTCGAAGCCACCGCCCCNGACGGCTATGGCGGCGCCATNGATCTGATCGTGGGCGTGGACACCGNCGGCCGCGTGCTGGGCGTGCGGGCGGTGCCGCCGCACAACGAAACCCCGGGNCTGGGCGANAAAATNGANCGGCGCAAATCCGACTGGATCACCACCTTCAACGGCCGCTCCCTGACCAACCCGGACGACGCCGGCTGGGCGGTGAAGAAAGACGGCGGCGCCTTCGACAGCTTCACCGGCGCCACCATCACCCCACGGGCCGTGGTCGGTGCCGTGCACCGCGCCCTGCTTTATTTCCGNGATCANAAAGNGCNGGTNTTCCAGGCNCCGGCCACCGACGACGCGCCAGACAGCATGAGGGAGGCCTGCCGTGGCTGAGACCGACTANCGGAAAATCACCCTNGACGGGCTCTGGAACAACAACCCGGCCACCGTGCAGATACTCGGCCTGTGCCCGCTGCTGGCGGTCACCGGTACGGTGGTGAACGCCCTGGGGCTGGGGCTGGCCACGCTGGTGGTGCTGATGGGCTCCAACGGCGCCGTGTCACTGATCCGCGCCTATGTCACCGACGCGGTGCGGCTGCCCGCCTTCGTGATGATCATCGCCGCCCTGGTGACGGTGATCGAAATGCTGATGCGCGCCTTCACCTTCGAGTTGTACGAGATCCTGGGGATTTTCATTCCCCTGATCGTGACGAACTGCACCGTGCTGGGCCGCGCCGACGCCTTCGCCAGCAAGAACCCGGTGCTGCCCTCGCTGGTGGACGGCTTCATGGTGGGCGCCGGCTTCCTGGTGATCCTGGTGATCCTCGGCGGCATGCGCGAGCTGATCGGTCAGGGCACGCTGTTCGATAATATGCAATTGCTGCTCGGGCCGGTGGCGTCCAACTGGCGCCTGGAAGTGATCTCCGACTATCCCGGCTTTCTGTTCGCCGTGCTGCCACCGGGCGCGTTCATCGGCCTGGGGCTGATCATCGCCGGCAAGAACGTTATCGACCGGCGCCTTAAAGCGGCCCGCAAAGCCAAACANGCGGGCCAACCCACCACCAGCCGGCGGGTGCGCACCACCGGCAAGGTGAGCTGAACGGCGGGNGACCGGGCCAACACGGTGAACTGGTTCAAAGGCACGGCGCTTTTAACAGCGTTATACAACTTTCACAGCCTCTTCCGGGTGAGAATAGGGTCATTACCTGAAGGCGCGCGCCAGTGAGCGGCGCACGCCAATAATCAGAAAGGAGGCCCTCATGAAAACAGCAGCAACCGTGGCACTGGCCGTGGTCGGTACCGTGGCTGTCGCCGGTGTCGGTTACGGCGGCTATCAGGCGATCAACGGCGAAGGCCGTTACGCCGAAGTGGTCAAGGTGGAACCCGCCACCAAAACCTGGCAAGAGCCCAACCAGCGGTGCGAACAGGTCACCGTGCAACGGCAGAAGCCGGTCAAGGACAAACACCAGATCGCCGGCAGCGCCATCGGCGCCGTGGTGGGCGGTGTGATCGGCCACCAGTTCGGTGGCGGCAGCGGCAAGGACGTGGCCACCGCCGCGGGCGCCGTGGCCGGCGGCTACGCGGGCAACAAGGCGCAGGAACGCATCCAGGAAGGCAACACCTACACCACCACCGAAGAGCGTTGCCAGACCATCATGGAAACCCGCAGCGAACAGGTCGGCTATAACGTCACCTACCGCTTCGACGGCCAGACGAAGACCGTGCGCATGGACAACGAACCCGGCGACCGCCTGCCGGTGGAGAACGGTCAGGTCGTCACCGACTAGCGTACCGCTGAAAAACCACCCCGCCGGGCGGCGTCGCCGCCCGGTCCCGCCTTCGTTATACTGCCCGTTTTTCGCCAGCGAAGCCGACGCCATGAACCGCGAAAAACGCACCGAAATCTTTCGGCGGTTGCGCGAACAGCGACCGCACCCCACCACCGAACTGGCCTTCACCACCCCGTTCGAACTGCTGGTGGCCGTGGTGCTGTCCGCCCAGGCCACCGACGTGGGCGTGAACAAGGCCACGGCGAAACTGTTTCCGGTGGCCAACACACCCCACGCCATCCGCGCCCTGGGCGTGGACGGTCTCAAGACCTACATCAAGACCATCGGCCTGTTTAATTCCAAGGCCGCCAACATCATCAAACTCTGCGACCAGCTGATCGAACAGCACGACGGCGAAGTGCCGCGCTCACGGGCGGCCCTGGAAGCACTGCCCGGTGTCGGCCGCAAGACCGCCAACGTGGTACTGAACACCGCCTTCGGCGAGCCCACCATCGCCGTGGACACGCACATCTTCCGGGTCTCGAACAGGACGCGCATCGCGCCGGGAAAGAACGTGGTGGAGGTGGAGCAGCGGCTGATGCGGACCGTGCCGGAAGAGTTCAAGCGGGACTGCCACCACTGGCTGATTCTGCACGGGCGCTACACCTGCGTGGCGCGCAAACCCAAATGCGGCGAGTGCCTCATCGCCGACCTCTGCGAGTTCCCAATCACCAAGCGTCCGAGCTGAGTCCGACCTCTACAGAAAGCCCCGCACCGGGATCGCGCTTGTGGGAGCGGGCCCCGCCCGCGAAAGGTTGGCTTACAGCCACCCGGCAGGATCCCAGAGGCCTTGGTTTCCAGGTGTTCGTAGCTCCGTATCCGAGACGCGGTGCAATGGTGGTGCCTTCCGGGATCGCTCAAGCCATCCCTGGCCGCTCTCATTTGGCCATCCCTGGCCAAATAGGTCCCTCCAGGCACCACCATTGCCCCGCTCACCGGGCAGCGGAACCGCCACGGGCCATAACACCGCCGAACCCTCCAGGGAGGGGAAGCGCAGAATCTTCCAAGGAGCGCCGGGATCGGGTGTGCCCGTCCAGGACCGTCTTTGGCCAGGGATGGCCAAAGCCGAGCCTACATGGATGTACTCGCGGCGTGTCCTGGACGGGCACACCCGATCCCGGTGCGGGCTCTCTGGAGAGACAGGTCTCTGGTATCCCACCGGATAAAGAGAACCGAGCCTTCCCGGTAGAGGGCGATAAACATAAAAAGCCGGCCGTCCCGGGGAAAGGACGGCCGGTAAAGCGGAATGACGGAAGAGCGGGCGGCATTCCGCGTCAACGGTCTCCGGCACTCAGAGACTCAGCCGGTCGCGGATCCGCGACAACGTCATCTCGCCGATGCCCTTCACCGCCATCAACTGATCGACGGATTCAAACGGCCCTTCCCGGTCCCGCCAGGCCACGATCGACGCGGCGGTCTTGGGCCCGATGCCTTTCAGGGTCTGCAGCTCCTCTACGCCGGCGTTATTCAGGCTCACCGTGGTGTCCACGGCCGCGGCACCGCCGCCGGCGCCTTCCGCTTCCGGGGCGGCCTGGGCGGCGGGCAGGCCGCCGGCGAGCAGCATCAGACTCAGTAGCAGGGATGGGTACAGTTTTCGTCCATGGAGTTTCATGGTCCTTCCTCCTTATCGGTTTGGGTTAGGACCTTCTACTCTAGGTGGGACGACGGGGCGGAGCTGTAAGCCTGCGCGGTGACTTTTCGCGCTCTGATCAGGAAAGACTTTGTAGGATATCGTCGACCGCGACCGTGGGATTTTCCGCACGGGTGATGGGGCGACCGATCACCATGAAGTCCACGCCCCATTCCCGGGCCTGGGGCGGCGTCACCACCCGACGCTGGTCGTCGCCGGCGCTGCCGGCCGGTCGAATGCCGGGGGTCACGAGGGCGAAATCGTCGCCGCAGGCGGCGCGCAGCATGGCGGCCTCGCGGGCCGAGCAGACCACGCCGTCCAGCCCGCTGTCGCGGGTCAGGGCCGCCAGGCGGCGGACCTGGTCCTCGGGTTCGTGGTCGATGCCGATTTCCTGAAGGTCGGCCCGTTCCTGGCTGGTGAGCACGGTCACCGCGATCAGCAGCGGCGGACGCTCATGGCCGACCAGCGCCTCACGGGCGGCAAGCATCATGCGGCTGCCGCCGCTGGCATGGACGTTGACCATCCATACGCCCAGGTCGGCGGCGGCCTTGACGGCGCCGGCCACGGTGTTGGGGATGTCGTGGAATTTGAGGTCCAGGAACACCTGGAAGCCTTTGTCGTGCAGGGCGCGCACCACGTCCGGTCCGCCCCGGGTGAACAGCTCCTTGCCCACTTTCACCCGCACTTTGGCCGGGTCGAGCCGGTCCGCCATCGCCAGCGCCTGGTCCGGCTGCGAGTAATCCAGGGCGACGATAATGGGGCTGGCGGCGGTCACGGCTTAATCTCTCCTTCGGAGCGGGGTTTGATGGTGCCCCAGCGGCGGCAGCTGGGGCAGCGCCACTGCAGCAACGGGGTCTGAAACCCGCAACGGCGGCACTGATAGATGGTTTTACCACTGGTGAGCCGCTCGGTGAGCGCCTTGAGCAGACCGAGATGTTCGCGGGTCTCGCCTTCCGCCGATCCTTGCAGGTTCATGTCGATCAGGCGATGCAGGCCGAGCACGGTGGGGTTGGCCTGCATGTAGTCGGCGATGAACTGGCTCGCCTCGCGGTCGCCGTAACGCTCGCGCAGCTGCTCGGACAGCAACAGCACCCGGGCGGTGCTGGGTGTCTCGGCGCTGTAGTCGGCGAGCATGCGGATGAAGTCCTCTTCTTTCTCCAGCGCCTGAAAGCACTGGCGCAGCTCGGTGAGCACCTCGTCGAAGAAGTCCGGGTCCTGTTTCCAGATGCGGCGGAACGCTTCGATCGCCGCGTTCCAGTCTTCCTCGCGCATCTCCAGGCGCCCCTGCAGGACGCTGGCGCGGACGCAGTTCTTGTCGAAGCCGAGGGCGCGGCGCAGCATGCGGCGCGCCGGGTTAAGCTCGCTGCGGGCGATCTGCGCTTCCGCTTCCTCGCAGCAGTAATGGGCCAGCACCGGGGCGATCTTGGGTTGTGATTTAACCAGGTGCTCGCCCATGGAGATGGCGTTGGTCCAGTCCCGTTCCTGCTCGTACAGGTAGGTGAGCTGGCGAATCACCTGCTCGCGCTTCTCACACTCCTGGTCGAGCATTTCCAGCAGCACTTCCTCGGCCCGGTCGAACAGGCCGCCGGCGAGGTAGTCCTCGGCCAGCTCCAGTTGAATCTGTTCCTGGGTGGCCCGGGGCAGCTCGCCCTGTTCAAGAAGGTGGGAGTGAATCAGGGTGGCGCGGTCGAATTCGCCGCGCTTGCGGAACAGGCGCGCCATGCTGAGGTGCGTTTCCAGGGTCTGGTCGTTGACCTCCAGGCTGTTGAGCAGGGCCTGCACGGCCTTGTCCGGCTCTTCGTTGAGCAGGAAATTCAGGCCGGCCACGTACTCCTGGGACAGGGAATCCATCCGCCGGCGCTGGCGCCGTTTGCCCTCGCGCCGGCCGAGGAAAAAGCCCGTGGCGATGGCGAAAAAGAACAGCGGAATAAGCCAAAGCGGTTCGCTCATGAACGGGGTCCGAACAGGCCACGCAACCCTTTCAGGCCGAGGCCGGTGACCAGCCCCGCCAGCAGGCCGAGCGCCAGCAGCACCACCACCAGCGCGCCCAGCGTCACCTGGTATTGCCAGTCGGCGATGGGCACCGCCAGGGTCACCGGCTGGGTATTGGCGGTGACGAACAGGAAAGCCGCCATGAAGATCAGCAGCAAAACCAGAATCAGAAAAATACGGTAAAGATTTCGCATCACATCGTCCTGCTAAGGCGATCAGCCGTTGACGGCTTCGCCGGGGGCATCATCGGCGTTGCGTTTGTCGTCGCCATGGGTTCCGGACGACGCGTCGAACATGGAGTCGTTGACCCGTTCGCGCAGCTCTTTACCGGATTTGAAATGGGGAACGTACTTGCCATGCAGCTTCACGCTGGCGCCGGTCTTGGGGTTACGGCCCACGCGAGGTGCACGGAAATGAAGGGAAAAACTGCCGAAACCGCGTATTTCAATGCGGCCCCCTTCAGCGAGGGTGTCGGCCATGTAATCAATCAGGGTTTTTACGGCGAGCTCCACATCCCTGGGAGACAATTGCTGGTTTTCCTTGGAAATTCGGGCAATCAGTTTCGATTTGGTTAACGCTGACGCCATTGCAACCTACTCCCGTGGGCTCCCTGCCCAAGCGGGGCCGGCCTGGTGGCCGGCCCCCGGGAGGAGCCGTTATGACTCGTTGCTGTTTTCCATCTGCTTCTTGATCAGATCACCAATGGTCTTCGGCGCGTTGGCGTCCGGACCCTGGGTATCCAGTGCTTCCTTGTCCTGCGCCTGATCTTTGGCGCGTACGGACAGGGTGATCACACGGTTCTTGCGATCCACGTTGGTGATGCGGGCTTCCACCTCGTCACCGACGCTGAGCACTTCGGTCGCATCGTTGACCTTGTCGCGGCTGAGTTCGCTGGCACGCAGGGAGGCTTCCACGTTTTCAGCCAACTCCACGGTGGCGCCTTTGGCGTCCACTTCCGTTACCTTGCCTTTTACGATGGCGCCCTTCTCGTTTGCAGCAACATACTGAGCAAACGGATCATCTGTCAACTGCTTGATTCCAAGGGAAATTCTTTCCCGCTCGGCGTCAATGGACAGTACCACGGTTTCCAGCTCGTCGCCCTTGTTGAAGTTGCGCACCGCCTCTTCGCCCTGCTCTTCCCAGGAGATGTCGGACAGGTGCACCAGGCCGTCGATGCCGCCTTCCAGGCCGATGAAGATACCAAAATCGGTGATCGACTTGATCTTGCCGCTGATGCGGTCGCCTTTCTGGTAGTTCTCGGAGAAGGATTCCCACGGGTTGGACTGGCACTGCTTGATGCCCAGGGAGATACGACGACGGTCTTCGTCGATGTCCAGGATCATCACTTCCACTTCGTCGCCGATCTCGACAACCTTGGACGGGTGGATGTTCTTGTTGGTCCAGTCCATCTCGGACACGTGCACCAGGCCTTCCACGCCCTCTTCGATTTCCGCGAAGCAGCCGTAGTCGGTGAGGTTGGTGACGCGGGCCTTGACGCGGGCACCTTCCGGGTACTTCTGCACGATATCGTGCCAGGGATCTTCGCCCAGCTGCTTGAGACCCAGGGACACACGCATCTTCTCGCGGTCGAACTTGAGGACCTTGATTTCGATTTCCTGGCCCACTTCGACGATTTCGCTGGGATGCTTGATGCGCTTCCAGGCCATGTCGGTGATGTGCAGCAGGCCGTCGATGCCGCCCAGGTCGACGAACGCGCCGTAGTCGGTCAGGTTCTTGACGATACCCTTGACGACCATGCCTTCCTGCAGAGACTCGAGCAGCGCTTCGCGCTCGGCGGAGTGCTCGGCTTCCATGACCGCGCGGCGGGACACCACCACGTTGTTACGCTTGGGATCGAGCTTGATGACCTTGAAATCCAGGTCCTTGCCTTCCAGGTGGGTCACGTCGCGTACCGGACGGATGTCCACCAGGGAGCCGGGCAGGAACGCGCGGATCGGGCCGATATCGACGGTGAAGCCACCCTTCACCTTGCCGGAAATCTGACCTTTGACGATCTCGTCTTTGTCGAAAGCCACTTCCAGTTCGCCCCACACTTCGGCGCGCTTGGCCTTTTCGCGGGACAGACGGGTGAAGCCCATGCCGTCATCGATAGCGTCAACCGCCACTTCCACTTCATCGCCTTCGGCGATTTCCAGTTCACCGGTTTCGCTGATGAACTCACCGCGGGCGATGATGCCCTCGGACTTGAGGCCGGCGTTGACGGTCACCCAGTCGCTGTCGATGGCGACCACGGTGCCTTTGATGATGGAACCACGGGCAACGTCGAGGTCCTTAAGGCTTTCTTCAAAAAGTTCGGCAAAAGATTCAGTCATGGAGAAGTCTCACGGATACACATACCAACCAGCAGGCATGGGTTATTACTAAAAGGCCACCGCCCCAAGCTGGTTTACTGTCAGGGGCCGGGCGACCTGTCACTTAACACTCATTGCGGGAGCGGCCCTGCCCGCGGACCCCGCGTAATCGGGGTTGCCGCGGCCAGGACCGCTCCTACGGATGAATACGGTTTTACCGCCTTCAGACCAGAGATCGGCGGGCGGCCTCATCGAGAATCGCGTCCACCACCTGTTCCACGGAGAGCGAGGTGGAATCGATCTCCACCGCGTCATCGGCGGGCTTCAGCGGTGCCACATCGCGGTTCATGTCCCGGTCGTCCCGGGTCTGGATGTCCTCGATAAGGGTCGCGAGGGTAGCATCAAAGCCCTTTTCCTTCAACTGGGCGTAGCGCCGGCGGGCGCGCTCCTCGGCGCTGGCGTTGAGGTAGATCTTGAGCGGCGCGTCCTGGAACACCACCGTGCCCATGTCACGGCCGTCGGCCACCAGGCCCGGGCTCAGGGCGAAGGCCCGCTGGCGGGCGAACAGCGCGTCGCGCACCGGCTGCAGCACCGCCACCTGGCTGGCCATCTCGCCCACTTCCTCGCGGCGGATGTCGGCGCTCACGTCCTCGCCGTCGAGCACCACGGCGGTGTCGCCGTTCTGCTCGCGGAACACCACCGGCAGGTTCTCGGCGAGCCGGATCAGCGCCGGCTGGTCATCCAGGGCCACGCCCTGGCGGGTGGCGTACAGCCCCAGCACCCGGTAGAGGGCGCCGGAGTCGAGCAGGTGCCAGGCCAGCCGGGCGGCCACCAGGCGCGCCACGGTGCCCTTGCCGGAGGACACCGGGCCGTCGATGGTGATGATCGGGATCATGCGTTCTCCTTGGATGCGTGCACCTCCAGGTCGAGACCGGCGCCGCGGGCCAGCTCCGCGAAGCCCGGGAAGCTGGTGGCCACGTTGGCGCAGCGGCGAATGGTGATGGGCGCCGAGGCGCGCAGCGCCGCCATGGCGAAACTCATGGCGATGCGGTGATCGCCGTGGGAATCCACCTCACCGCCGCCGAACGGGCCGCCGACGATGCGGATACCGTCCTCATACACTTCGTGCTCCACGCCCAGCGCCGCCAGGCCGTCCGCCATCACCTGAATGCGGTCGGACTCCTTGACGCGCAGCTCCTCGGCACCGCGCAGCACGGTTTCGCCCTGGGCGCAGGCGGCGGCGATGAAGATCGCCGGAAACTCGTCGATGGCCAGCGGCACCAGCTCCCGGGGGATCTCGATACCCTTCAGCGGCGCGCTCCTGACCACCAGGTCCGCCACCGGCTCACCGCCGGAATCGCGCGGGTTCTCCAGGCGGATGTCCGCGCCCATCAGCTTCAGAATGTCGATCACCCCGGTGCGGGTGGGGTTCACCCCCACATGGGGCAGGGTCAGCTCGCTGCCTTCGGCGATGGAGGCGCCGACCAGGAAAAACGCCGCCGAGGAGATGTCCGCCGGCACGTCCAGGGGGCCCGCCGCCAGACGCGCGCCGCCGGCCACCGTGCTGGTGGCGCCGTCGCGCCGCACCGGCACGCCGAAACCGCCCAGCATCCGCTCGGTATGGTCGCGGGTGGGGGCCGGCTCGGTCACCGAGGTCTCGCCCTCGGCGTACAGGCCCGCCAGCAACACCGCCGACTTCACCTGGGCCGAGGCCATCGGCAGCGGGTAATGGATGCCCTTCAGCGTCTGGCCACCATGGATGCGCACCGGCGGGCGGCCGCCTTCGCCGGTGTCGATGCGCGCGCCCATTTCCCGCAGCGGGCCGGCGACCCGCTCCATGGGCCGTTTGGAGAGCGATTCATCGCCGGTCAGTTCGGTGTCGAACGCCTGGCCGGCGAGCAGGCCGGTGAGCAGCCGCATGGAGGTGCCGGAATTGCCCATGTAGAGCGGTTTGCCCGGCGCCTTGAGGCCGTGCAGGCCGACCCCGTGCACGATCACCTGACCGTGGTGGGGGCCTTCGATCAGCACCCCCATGTCGCGGAACGCCTGCAGCGTGGCCAGGGCGTCCTCCCCTTCCAGAAACCCCTCCACGGTGGTGGTGCCCTCGGCCAGGGACGCCAGCATGATGGCCCGGTGGGACATGGATTTATCACCCGGCACCCGCAGCCGGCCGTTAAGCCGGCCGCCGGGGCGCGCCAGGAAGGTGGGGTTGGATTGCTGTGTCATGCCTGTCTCGTCGTCGGAATGCCGGGCGCGGGTGTAGGAAGTGCGCTCGTTCATGGCCAGAAAGTGGGCCCGGGCGGCGTTGGCCCGGGTCATGACGCCCATCAGGGCCTCGTCGTCGTTGTGCTCGATGGCGTTCTGGAAGCGATCGATACCGTCCCGGAACAGGGCCAGCGCTTCCAGCACCGCCTCCCGATTCTCGCGGAAGATGTCGTGCCACATCACCGGGTCGGAGCTGGCGATGCGGGTAAAGTCGCGAAAGCCGCCGGCGGCGTAGCGGAAAATCTCGGTGGAATCGCCCTGCCGGGCCAGGGTATCGACCAGCGAAAACGCCAGCAAATGCGGCAGATGGCTGGTTTCCGCCAGCACCCGGTCGTGGTGATCCGGCGCCATCTCCAGCACTTCCGCGCCCACCGCCGTCCACAGCGCCCGCACCCGCGCGGTGGCGGCGGCGTCGGTGTCCGGGGTGGGCGTCAGAATCACCCGGTGCTGGCGATAGAGCCCGGCGTCGGCGGCCTCCACGCCGCTTTTTTCCTTGCCGGCGATCGGATGCCCCGGCACGAAGTGCGGAAAATGATCGCCCAGGGCCCGGCGGGCCTCGGCGATCACCGCGCCCTTGACGCTGCCGCCGTCGGTGACGATGGCGCGCTCGGCGAGCCCCGGGCGCAGCGCCTTCAGCACCGCCCCCATGGACGACACCGGCGTCGCCACGAACACCAGATCGGCGCCGCGCACCGCCACCGCCAGGTCCTGGCTGCCCTCGTCGATCAGCCCCAGGGCCAGGCCCTGCTCCAGGGTGCGCGTGGAGCGGGAGCCGGCCACCAGGGTGCGCGCCAGCCCCTGCTCGCGGATGGCGGCGGCCAGCGAGCCGCCGATCAGGCCCAGCCCGATGATGGCGACACGCTGAAACAGAGGGGCCCGGGGCGCGGTCATCGGCGGCGCGTCACTTGTTTCAGGGCCAGGAGGAAACGTTCGTTGTCGCGGGCGGTGCCGGCGGTGACCCGCAGGTGGTTGGGCAGGCCGTAGCCGCCCAGCGGACGCACGATCACCCCTTCTCTCAGCAGCGCCTGGTAGACAGGCTCGGCCTCGCCGCCACAGTCGAAGGCGATGAAATTGGCCACTGAGGGAATCTGCGTGAAACCGAGACCGTCGAGCCCTTCCGCCAGTTGCACCAGTCCGGCGGTGTTCTCGCCCTTGGAGTTCTCGATGTGATCGATGTCGCCAAGGGCCGCCTGGGCCGCCGCCAGCGCCGGAATATTGACGTTGAAAGGCTGGCGCACCCGGTTGAGCACATCGGCGATCTGCGGGTGCGATACGGCGTAGCCCACGCGCAGGCCGGCCAGCCCGTGGATCTTGGAAAAGGTGCGGGTGACCACCAGGTTCGGGTAGCGGTCGAGCCGCTTCAGGCCGTCCGGGTAGTGGCTTTCCTCCACGTACTCGAAGTACGCCTCGTCCAGCACCACGATCACCCGCTCCGGCACCCGGGCCAGGAAGTTGTCCAGCGCCTGATCGTTGAACCAGGTGCCGGTGGGGTTGTTGGGGTTGGCCAGGAACACCACGCGGGTGCGCTCGGTGATCGCGTCCGCCATGGCGGCCAGGTCGTGGCCGTAGAGGTGCGAATCCACCGATACCGGCTTGGCCGAGCAGGCCAGCGTCACCAGCGGGTAGACGGCGAAGGCGTACTCGGAAAACACCGCTTCGTCGCCGGGCTGCAGGTAGGCGCGCGCCACCAGTTCCAGCACGTCGTTGGAGCCGTTGCCGAGGGTGATGCGGTCACTGCCCACGCCCAGGTTATCCGCCAGGGCGTGTTTCAGCTCGAAGCCGGCGCCGTCCGGATAGAGGTGAATCTGATCCAGCGACCGGCGCGCCGCCTCCAGCGCCCGGTGGCTGGGGCCCAGCGGGTTCTCGTTGCTGGCCAGCTTGACCACGTCGCGCAGGCCCAGCTCACGCTGCAGCTCCTCGACGGGTTTGCCCGGCTGATAGGGGCGCAGTTGCTGCACGCCGTCGTTGGCCAGTTGGATGTAGTCGCAAGTCATAACGCTTTCCTAAAGGACCGCCTTCGGATAGGAGCCCAGCACCTTGATGGTATTGCCGTCGGCTTCCAGAGTCTCCAGCACCTCGGTGAGCGGGGCGTCGGCCTTGTGGCCCTCGCAGTCGACGAAGAACACGTAGCTCCAGTTGGCGATGCGCGAGGGCCGGCTTTCCAGACGGGTCAGGTTGATGCCCTTGTCCCGGAACGGCCGCAGCAGATCGGACAGCAGCCCCGGACGGTTCTTGCCGGAGATCAGCAGGCTGGTCTTGTCGCGGCCGGAGGGCGGCGTGTCCTGGCGGCCGATGATCAGGAAGCGGGTGGTATTGTCCGGCCGGTCCTCGATATTGCGCTGCACCGGCTCCAGGCCGTACAGCTCGCGGGCCATGTCGCCGGCGATGGCCATGGCGTTCCATTCGTCCTTGAGCCGCCGCGCGGCCTCCGCGTTGGAGCTCACCGCCACCCGCTCCACCGCGGGCATGTGCGCGTCCAGCCACTGGCGGCACTGGGCCAGGGTCTGCTGGTGGGAGTAGATGCGCGTCACCTTGTCGCGGCGGGTATGGGGGCCGGCGAGCAGGTGGTGGTGGATACGCAGTTCCACCTCACCGCAGATCTTGAGGTCGGAGTTCATGAACGAATCCAGGGTGTGGTTCACCATGCCCTCGGTGGAATTTTCCACCGGCACCACGCCGAAGTGCACGGCGCCCGCCTCCACCTCGCGGAATACCTCGTCGATGGCGCCCAGCGGCACGCTTTCCACCGCGTGGCCGAAATGCTTGATCGCCGCCTGCTGGGTGAAGGTGCCTTCCGGGCCCAGAAACGCCACGCGCATGGGCTGTTCCAGCGCCAGGCACACGCTCATCACCTCGCGGAACAGGCGCGCCATGGATTCCGCGTCGATGGGGCCCTTATTGCGTTCCTTGATGCGGCTCAGTACCTGGGCCTCCCGCTCCGGGCGGTAAAACACCGGCTCGGCGTCCTCGCGGCGCTTCACTTCGGCCACCTGGTGGGCGAGCTCGGCGCGGTGATTGAGCAGATCCTGGAGCTGCTGGTCCAGGGCGTCGATCTGATCTCTCAGCTTGTCCAATGATTCGGTCATGTCAGGTTCCGCCTGGGCGCGCCACGGCTGGCGAGTGCGCGCGCACCCGCCTTATCCGTTGCGTTTTTCGAAGTCCGCCATGAAATCTATCAGGGCATCCACGGCCGTTTCCGGTACCGCATTATAAATGCTGGCGCGCATGCCGCCGACACTGCGGTGGCCCTTGAGGTTGCGCAGCCCGGCGGCGTCCGCCTCGGCCAGAAACGCCTTGTCCAGGGCGCTGTCGGAGAGAATGAAAGGCACATTCATCCAGCTGCGCTGGGTGGGCGTGACCGGATTACTGTAGAAGCCGCTGGCGTCGATGAAACCGTACAGCTTCTCCGCCTTGCGCCGGTTGATCTCGCCCATGGCTTCCACCCCACCCTGCTCCTTGAGCCACTGGAACACCAGGCCGGCCAGATACCAGGCGAAGGTGGGCGGCGTGTTGTACATGGAGCCGTTCTCGGCGTGGATCTGGTAGTTCATCATCGCCGGCACGGAGGCGCCGGCCCGGCCGAGCAGGTCCTTGCGGACGATCACCACGGTGATCCCGGCCGGGCCGATGTTCTTCTGCGCGCCGGCGTAGATCAGGCCGAAGCGGCTGACATCCAGCGGACGGGACAGAATGGTGGAGCTCATATCCGCCACCAGCGGCTTGTCCACCTCGGGCACGAAGTCGAACTCCAGCCCGCCGATGGTCTCGTTGGGGCAGTAATGCACGTAGGCGGCGTCGTCGGAGAGCCGCCAGTCGCTCCGCGCCGGCGCATAGGTGAAGTTGCGGTCCTCGCTGGAGGCCGCCACGTTGATATCACCGAAACGGCGCGCTTCCTTGATCGCCTTGGTGGACCACTGGCCGGTGTTGATGTAATCGGCGCGACCCGCGTCGCCGAGCAGGTTCATGGGCACCATGGCGAACTGGGTACTGGCGCCGCCCTGCAGGAACAGCACCGCGTAGTCGTCGGAAATCCCCATCAGGTCGCGCAGGTCCTGTTCGGCCTGCTCCGCCATGGCCACGATCACGTCGTCGCGATGGCTCATCTCCATCACCGACATGCCGGTGCCACGGTAATCCAGCATTTCCTCGCGGGCCCGCTGAAGGACCGCTTCCGGCAAGGCCGCCGGGCCGGCGCAAAAGTTATAAGCGCGGGACATTCGATTCTCCGGATATTAGCGGCTGACGCCGCGATACAGGATTCAGGATGAAGGATACAGGGGATGGCAACGTGCCCGCCCTTCAACCTGTATCCTGCATCCTGTATCGGGCGGCCATGCCGCCCTCTCTTCTATTTACTCTTCGCCGCCGTCCGCCGGAGCGTTGTCGGCTCCGTCAGCGCCGTTTTCTTCGCCGGCGCGCTCTTCCAGCTCGTCGTCGTCCACGTCCAGTTCCGGAATCGGCGCCAGACCGGACAACGCCTCGCCCTCGCCAAGACGGATCAGACGAACACCCTGGGTGTTGCGGCCCAGATGGCTGACTTCGTCCACGCGGGTGCGCACCAGGGTGCCCTGGTTGGAGATCAGCATGATGTCCTCGTTGCCGAACACCTGGGCGGCGCCCACCAGCGGGCCGTTACGCTCGTTGACCACCATGCCGATCACACCCTGGGTGCCCCGGCCCTTGGTGGGGAACTCGCTCAGGTCGGTGCGCTTGCCGTAGCCGTTCTCGGACGCGGCCAGCATCTGGCCGCCTTCCTGCGGCACCATCAGGGCGATCACTTCCTCGCCCTCGGCCACTTTCATGCCACGCACGCCGCGGGCGGTGCGGCCCATCACCCGGACCTTGGATTCCTGGAAGCGGACCACTTTGCCGTTGCCGGCCACCAGCACTACGTCCTCGTCGCCCTGGGTAATGGCCACGTTGACCAGGTGCTCGCCTTCCTGCAGACGCACGGCGATCAGGCCGTTGCTGCGCGGCTTGGCGAACTTGGCCAGCTCGGTGCGTTTGACCACGCCGTTGGAGATCGCCATGAAGATGAACGGCCCTTCGGCGGCCTGCGGCTCGCTGTCGGCGCCGTCGGCTTCCATATCTTCCACCACCTCGGTGGCTTCGCCGTCGACGGCCGCCGCCTCGGCGTCCGTTTCGTCCTCGTCATCGCCGCCGGCGCGCTGGCGGACCATTTCCGCATCCAGACGCAGAATGGCGGTGATGCGCTCCTCGGGCTTGAGCGCCGGAATCAGGTTGACGATCGGCTTGCCACGGGAGGCGCGGCCGCCCTGGGGCAGCTCGAACACCCGCAGCCAGTAGACCTTGCCCTCATTGGTGAAGCACAACAGGGTGTCGTGGGTGCCGGCCACCAGCAGATGTTCGACATAGTCCTCGTCCTTGAGCTGGCCGGCGGACTTGCCGCGCCCGCCGCGCTTCTGCGCCCGGTAGGTGTCGATCGGCTGGGTCTTGGCGTAGCCGGAATGGCTGAGCGTGACCACCACGGTTTCCTCGGCGATCAGATCCTCCATGCTCAGATCCAGCCGCGAGGTCTGAATCTCGGTGCGGCGCTCGTCGCTGTACTCCGAACGGATCGCGTGCAGCTCGTCGCGGATCACCTGCATCAGCCGGTCCGGGTCGGCCAGGATCAGCATCATTTCGCGGATCTGATCCAGCAGCACCTGGTAGTCGGTGATCAGTTTTTCCCGTTCCAGGCCGGTCAGTTTCTGCAGGCGCAGATCGAGAATCGCCTGAGCCTGCTCCGGGCTCAGGTGGTAGACGTCGTCGCGCAGCCCGTAGTGTTCATCGAGACCGTCCGGACGGGCGGCGTCTTCGCCGCCGGCGCGCTCCAGCATGGCCAGCACGTCGCCCGGCGCCCAGCCCTTGGCGAGCAGTTTTTCCTTCGCCTCGGCGGCGCTCGGCGAGCCTTTGATCAGTTCGATCACCGGGTCGATGTTGGCCAGCGCCACCGCCAGACCTTCCAGCAGGTGGGCCTTTTCACGGGCCTTGCGCAGTTCGTACACGGTGCGGCGGGTGACCACCTCGCGGCGGTGGCGCAGGAAAGCGTCCAGCAGCTCGCGCAGGTTCAGGGTGCGCGGCTGGCCGTCCACCAGCGCCACGGTGTTGATGCCGAACACGGTCTCCATCTGCGTCTGCTGATAGAGGTTGTTGAGCACCACCTCCGCGTTCTCGCCCCGGCGCAGCTCGATATAGACCCGCATGCCCTGCTTGTCGGATTCGTCGCGCAGCTCGGTGATGCCCTCGATCTTCTTTTCCTTGACCAGCTCGGCGATTTTCTCGATCAGCCGTGCCTTGTTCACCTGGTAGGGCAGCTCATGAATGATGATGGCTTCCTTGCCACTCTTGTCGGTCTGCTCGATCTCGGCGCGGGCACGGACATAAATGCGGCCCCGGCCGGTGCGGTAGGCCTGCACGATACCGGCACGGCCGTTGATGATGCCGGCGGTGGGGAAATCCGGACCCTTGATGTACTCCATCAGGTCGTCCGGTGTCAGGCTGTCGTCGTCGATCAGCGCCAGACAGCCGTCGATCACCTCGCCCATGTTATGGGGCGGAATATTGGTGGCCATGCCCACGGCGATGCCGGAGGAGCCGTTGACCAGCAGGTTGGGCACCCGCGTCGGCATGACGTCGGGGATGCGCTCGGTGCCGTCGTAGTTGTCCACATAGTCGACGGTTTCCTTGTCCAGATCGGCCAGCAGTTCGTGGGCGATCTTGGCCATGCGCACTTCGGTGTAACGCATGGCGGCGGCGGAGTCGCCGTCGATGGAACCGAAGTTGCCCTGCCCGTCCACCAGCATGTAACGCAGGGAGAACGGCTGGGCCATTCGGACAATGGTGTCGTACACAGCGGAATCGCCGTGGGGGTGATATTTACCAATCACATCACCCACCACACGGGCGGACTTTTTATAGGGTTTATTCCAGTCGTTGCTGAGCTCGTGCATGGCGAACAGCACGCGGCGGTGCACCGGCTTGAGGCCGTCGCGCACGTCCGGCAGGGCCCGGCCCACGATCACGCTCATGGCGTAATCCAGGTACGACTGTCTGAGTTCGTCCTCGATGTTGACGGGAGTAACTTCTTTGGCGAGGTCCGTCATGGCGTTCCTTATATCCCTCGGTGGCGTGGATAGCGACCCGCGGAAGCCCCGGTCGCGGAGCTCCTAAAAGCCACCGATGATAGCACAGCTTTGCCGCCTCTAAATAATTCCCATCAACCCCGTCACCACAAGCCCGGCGCCGGCATCGGACGAGGCTGGCCAGACAGGTTATACTCGCCGCCGGACCGACCGGGCCGGGCCCGGTCTCACGCCCACTTCCGCGCGGAGAAGGCGCCGTCAGCGGGAGCTAATAAGGAGCCGTCAGCGATGCAGGACAAGCCGTCAGCGATGCAGAATCAGCCGTCCCCGGATCACCAACACGCCGACCTCATCATCAAGGCCGGCTGGATCGCGCCGGTGGCCCCGGATACCGGCGCCCTCGCCGACCACGCCCTGGTGGTCCGCGGCGACACCATCGTCGACCTGCTGCCGACCCCCCTGGCGGACCAGAAGTGGCGCGCCGACGAGGTGGTGGAGCTGGGCAATCACCTGCTGATCCCCGGCCTGGTGAACGCCCACACCCACGCCGCCATGAACCTGTTCCGCGGCCTGGCCGACGACCTGCCGCTGATGACCTGGCTGGAGCAGCACATCTGGCCGGCCGAAGGGCAATGGATGAGCGAAGCCTTCGTGCGCGACGGCACCCGCCTGGCCGCCGCCGAGATGATCCGCTCCGGCACCACCTGCTTCGCCGACATGTACTTCTTCCCGGAAACCACCGCCCGGGTGGCCATGGAGGCGGGCCTGCGGGCGGTGCTGTTCTCGCCGATCCTGGACTTCCCCACCCCCATGGGTGACGGTCCCGACGATTACCTGCGCCTGGCCACGGAGGCCGCCGATAACTGGCGCCACGAACCCCGGGTGACCATCGGCTTCGGCCCGCACGCCCCCTACACCGTTTCCGACGGGCCGCTGGAGAAGGTGCTCACCCTGGCCGAGGAACTGGACGCGCCGGTGATGATGCACGTGCATGAAACCGCCGGCGAGATCCACCAGGCGGTGGAAGCCAGCGGCGAGCGGCCGCTGACCCGCCTCAAGCAACTGGGCCTGCTCAACCCGCGCCTGCTGGCGGTGCACATGACCCAGCTGCTCGACGAGGAGATCCAGTGGCTGGCGGAAACCGGCAGCCAGGTGGTGCACTGCCCCGAGTCCAACCTGAAACTGGCCAGCGGCTTCTGCCCGGTGCAGAAACTGCTCGACGCCGGCATCAATGTGGCCCTGGGCACCGACGGCTCGGCCAGCAACAATGATCTGGACATGATCGGCGAGACCCGCACCGCCGCCCTGCTCGCCAAAGGCGTGAGCCTGCGCGCCGACGCGGTGCCGGCGGCCACCGCCCTGCGCATGGCGACCCTGAACGGCGCCCGGGCGCTGGGCCTGGAGAGCCGCACGGGTTCACTGGAAATCGGCAAGCAGGCGGATATGATCGCTGTCGACCTGGGCGCCCTGGAGACCCAGCCGGTCTATGACCCGGTGGCGCAACTGGTGTACGCCGCCACCCGGGACCAGGTCACCCATAGCTGGGTCGCCGGGCGCTGTCTGATGGCGGACCGCCGGCTGACCACGCTGAACGCGGCGCTGATCGCCAGGAACGCGGCCGAATGGCAGCGCAAAATCGCGCCGAACGATGACCGCGCCAACAACGAAAGTCGATGAGGGACACCCGATGAACCAACCCAACGTGGACAGCGGCGAGATCGCCAAATTCAACGCCCTGGCGGAACGCTGGTGGGACCCGAACTCGGAATTCCGCCCGCTGCATGACATCAACCCGCTGCGGCTCAATTACATCGACGAGCGCCTCGGCCTGCCCGGCAAGAAGGTGATCGACATCGGCTGCGGCGGCGGCCTGCTCTCCGAGGGCATGGCCCGGCGCGGCGCCACCGTCACCGGCATCGACCTGGGCGAGGCGCCGCTGGCGGTGGCACGTCTGCACGCCGAGAAGAGCGGCGTGGGGGTGGAATACCTGCAGGTGCTGGCCGAGGAGATCGCCGAGCAGCGCGCCGGCGAGTACGACGCCGTGACCTGCCTGGAAATGCTCGAGCACGTGCCCGACCCGGCGTCGGTGATCCGCGCCTGCGCCAAACTGGTGAAGCCCGGCGGCCAGGTGTTCTTCAGCACCATCAACCGCAATCCCAAGGCGTTCCTGTTCGCCATTGTCGGCGCCGAGTACGTGCTGAGGCTGCTGCCCCGCGGCACCCACGAGTACGCCAAGCTGATCCGCCCCTCGGAGCTGGCCGGCTGGAGCCGTGACGCCGGGCTGGACGTGCGCGACACCACCGGCATGACCTACAACCCAGTGACCCAGGTCTACAAGCTCAACCGCGATGTGTCGGTGAACTATCTGATGCACGCGGTGCGCCATGCTTGAAGCGGTCTTCTTTGATCTGGACGGCACCCTGGTGGACACGGCGCCGGACTTTTACGTGGTGCTCAATCAGCTGCTGCGCGACCACGGCCGGCCGGAGGTCAGTTACCAGGCGGTGCGCGCCACCGTCTCCAACGGCGGCCGGGCGCTCACCGAGCTGGGCTTCGGCCTGGCGCCCGGGGACGCCGGCTTCGACGAGCGGCTCAATGAGCTGCTCGACGCCTACGGCGGCCGCCTGGCGGTGGACACCCGTCTGTTCGACGGCATGGCCGAGACCCTGAGCTGGCTGGAAAATCAGGGCCTGCCCTGGGGCGTGATCACCAACAAGCCGGAGCGCTTCACCCGGCCGGTGCTGGCCGGCCTGGGCCTGCTGGACCGCTGCGCCTCGGTGATCTGCCCCGACCAGGTGCGCGAGCGCAAACCGGACCCGGAAGGCCTGCTGATGGCGGCCGGCGCCGTGGGGGCCAACCCCACCCACTGCGTCTATGTGGGCGATCATTTGCGTGACATCCAGGCCGGACTCAATGCGAAAATGATCACCGTCACCGCCGGGTTCGGCTACATCGACGCGGACGACAATCCGCGCGCCTGGCCGGCCGATTATTTCGTGGAACGCGGCGAGCAACTGCTGCCGCTGCTGAAAACACTGTGAAGAAGTAGGTACAGTCGAAATGGACATCAAGGAACTCAACGGCCTGGCGGCCAACTACCAGTGCCCGCCGGACGCCTTTAAGGATCGTATCATTCTGGTTACCGGCGCCGGTGCCGGCATCGGCCGGGCGGTGGCCCTGGCCCTGGCCGCCCACGGCGCCACCGTGATTCTGCTGGGCCGCACCCAGAGCAAGCTGGAAGCGGTGTACGACAAGATCAAGGCCGCCGGCGGGCCGGAACCGGCGCTGGCGCCGGTCAACATGGAGGTGGCGCGGCCCGAGGACTACCAGGAGCTGGCGACCCTGTTCGGCCGTGAATTCGGGCGTCTGGACGGGGTGCTGCATAACGCCTCGGTGCTCGGCGACATCACGCCCCTGGAGCGCTACGGCGCGGACACCTGGGATTCGGTGATGCGCGTCAACGTCAACAGCGCCTTCTATCTGACCCAGGCGCTGATGCCGCTGCTGCGCGACAGCGACGACGGCCGCATCCTGTTCACCTCTTCCAGCGTGGGCCGCAAGGGCCGCGCCTTCTGGGGCGCCTACGCGGCGTCCAAGGCGGCCACCGAGAACCTTTCGCAGACCCTGGCGGAGGAATTGGAGAACACCTCCAAAATTCGCGTGAACACCATCAACCCGGGTGCCACGCGCACCGATATGCGTGCCCTTGCCTATCCCGGTGAAGACCCGGAAAAACTGAAAACACCGGAACAGATTGTGGCCAGTTATTTGTATCTGCTGGGCCCTGAAGGGGCCGCGATCAACGGGCAGTCCCTGGACGCCCAGCCCCGCTGATACCGGGAGCGGCCGAGGCCGCTCTCCGTTTCACCCGATCTTGACCTCAGCGACATTCCGGTATGTCTGACCAGCATCCGGTCGTGTCCATCTCCATGCTATTACTGCCGGCGACCCTCTCGAATAATAATCAGGGATAGCCATGTTTCGTTTTCTCCTCGCTTTATTGATTCTAACGCTGTCATCGCTGTCCATCGGTGCCGAAGAACTGCGCCTGTCGCAGGAACAGCGGCAAAAAATGGAACAACTGCTCCCCGGAGTGGAGGTGGACCAGGAGCTGGTTCGCGCCCTGGCGGATATTTTTTACTCCCGTGACATGCCGGTGCGGGTGCGGCTGGGCGCCATCGCCAAGCTGGTCGGCATCGACCAGATGCCGCCGGGCACCGCCCTGAACCGCAAGATATGTATCTGGGACATCGCCGGACGCAACGGTCCGGTATTCCAGGCGGCCATGGAGCAGCGCGCCATGGCGCTGGAGTACGGCATCGATCTGGAAATGATCCCGTTCACCAACGAAACCATCCTGGTCGAGGAGCTCAAGGCCGGACGCTGCGACGCCGGGCTGATGAGCGGCATGCGCGCGCGCCTGTTCAACAGCTACACCGGCACCATCGACGCCATCGGCGCGATCCCCGACAACAAACACATGCGCACCCTGTTGCAGGTGCTGGCGCACCCCAGCCAGGCGGGCCGCATGGTCCAGGGCGAATACGTGATCATGGGCATCTTCTCCGGTGGTGCCGCCCATGTGTTCGTCAACGACAAGCGCATCAGTTCACTGGCCAAGGCGGCCGGCAAAAAGGTGGCGGTGCTGGATTACGACAAGACCCAGTCGGAAATGGTGGCCGGCATCGGCGCGACGCCGGTGCCCTCCGACATCGTCAGCGCCCCCAATAAATTCAATAACGGCGTGGTCGACATCCTGGCCGCGCCGCTGATCGCCTATGAATTGCTGGAACTCTATAAAGGCATGGAGCCCGACGGCGGCATCGTCGACTACCCGATCGCCCAGATCAGCATGCAACTGGTGGGTCGGCTGGATAAATTCCCCAACGAAGTGGCGCAGCTGATCCGTGAAGCCTCCTTTGAAGCCTATGACCGGGTGCGGGCGCGGGTGAAAACCGAGGAAGACCGGGTGCCGGACCGCTGGTGGATCGACATCCCCAGCGATGAGAAACGCGAATACGAAGCCATGATGCAGGAAGCCCGCGACACCCTGCGCCAGCAGGATTATTACGACGGCCGCATGCTGGACCTGCAGAGCCGGATCCGCTGCAAATTCGATCCGTCCCGTGGCGAATGCTCGAACAAAAAATAAAACCGTACCAGGAGGCCAAGTGTCCATGACCCGTCTATTGCGTAACGCCCTGCTCGCCGTGGGCGCGTCCCTGGCCTTCACGGTGGCGCCGGCGTCCGCGTCCGACGCCGATCTGCGCGCCACCGTCTACAACGACGCGCTGCCCATGACCCAGCGCGTCGAAGCCATGCGCGAACTGACCGGCCTCGGCAAGCCCGGCAACGACACCCGCAAGATCTGCATCTGGGACATTGTCGGCCGCAACGGGCCGATTTTTTCGGCGGCCCAGGATCAGCGCGCCAGGCTCCTCGAGTACGGCATCCAGCTGGATCTGGTGCCCTATACCGACGAGCGGGTAATGGTGGACGAATTCAAGGCCGGTCTCTGTGACGCGGCACTGATGAGCGGCCTGCGCGCCCGGCTGTTCAACACCTACACCGGCACCATCGACTCCATCGGCGGGCTGCCCACCCAGCAACACATGCGTATTCTGCTGCAGGTACTCGCCGATCCCGCCTCCGCGAAGCACATGGTGCAGGGGGACTACGTGGTGGCCGGCATCGCCCCCGGCGGCGGCGCCTATCTGTTCGTCAACGACAAGAAGATCAACAGCCTGGCGGCGGCGGCCGGTAAAAACGTGGCGGTGCTGGACTACGACCCGGTGCAGGCGGAGATGGTCGGCCAGGTGGGCGCTTCGCCGGTGCCCACGGACATCGTCAACGCGCCCAACATGTTCAATAACGGCGTGGTGGACGTGCTCGCGGCGCCGCTGGCGGCCTATGAGATCGTCGAGCTGTATAAGGGCATGACGCCGGACGGCGGCATCGTCAACTACCCGATCGCGCAGATCAGCATGCAGCTGGTGGCCCGCCGTGACCGCATACCCAACGAAGCCGCGCAGCTGGTGCGTGAGGTGTTCTTCGAGAGCTATCAGCGGATCATTGACCGGGTGCACGAAGAGACCAAGAACATCCCCGACCGCTGGTGGATCGAGATTCCGGATGACGACAAGCGCGAGTACGAGGTNATGATGCGGGATGTGCGCCTGCANCTGCGCGAACGCGGCTACTACAGCGCCGACATGCTGACCCTGCAGCGCCGCATCCGTTGCAAGCTGGATTCNTCGCGGGCCGAGTGCGCCGACCCGCGGGAATGANCCGGGCCGCTCAGTGNAGCGGCTCGTCCCCGGGCAGCTGGTCCAGGGTGCCGAACAGGTCCACGCGCTGGTCGCTGAACATGTCCAGTTCCGGCGCCAGCGCCTGCACGTAGCGGTCGAAATAGAGGAACTGCTTGAGCAGTAGCGCGAACTCGCGGGGGAAGCGGATACCGTGGCCCTCGCCGATGCGCACCAGATCGGTGAGCAGCTGATTCACCTCGCGGTCGTTGCGGTCGGCCTGCACCAGAGCGCTGGCGTCCACGTCCGTGAGCCGATCCTGCAGAGCGGAGATATCCCGTGCCAGGGCGTCCACGTCCACCTCTTCGCTGGTCATGCCCACCATGGCCATGGCCCGGGCCATGGCGGGCACGTCGCCACTGCCGATCGCCTCGAAGAACGCCATCATGCCCTGCCAGGCTTCCGGGCGGATGCGCCCCACCATGCCGAAGTCGATGAAGCCCACCCGGCCGTCTTCCAGCAGCATCAGGTTGCCGGCGTGCACGTCGGCGTGGAAGAAGTCGCACACCATAAGGCTGGAGAACCAGGTGTTCAGCGCGGTGATCAGCGTTCCCGCCGGGTCGTCCGTGTAGCGGCGCAGCACCTGCAGATCGGTGAGCGGCACGCCATGGAAGCGCTCCATGGTGAGCACCCGCTTGGTGGTGTGCGTGGCCACCGGGCGCGGCGCCACGGCGGCGGTGTTGCCGGTTTCCGCGAGGAAGCGATTGAACGCGTCCAGGTTGCGGGCTTCCTGCAGGAAATCACACTCCTCGAGCATGCCCGCCTGCAGTTCCTCGACCACGCCGGAGAGCGCCGAGCGGGACAACCCCGGGGCCAGCGACTCGACCAGGCGCGCCGACGCATAGAGAAAATTGAAGTCGGTGAGCAGCACCTGGCGCACGCCCGGGCGCTGGACCTTGATCACCACGTCGGCGCCGTTCTTCAGGCGGGCCGCGTGCACCTGGGCGATGGAGGCGCTGGCCAGCGGCTTGGGATCGACCCATTCATACAGGGTGTCCAGGGGGGCGCCGAGCTCCGCTTCCACGGTTTCGCGGATATAATGGAACGGCAGCGGCGGCGTGCGATCCAGGCACTTCTGGAATTCGCTGACGTACTCCTCCGGGAACAGCGACGGCGAACTGGCGATGAACTGACCCAGCTTGATATAGGTGGCGCCCAGGGACTCAAAGGTGCGGCGCAGGTGCCTGGGCAGGGCTTCGCGGTCGCCCAGCAGCCAGCCCAGACCCTGGCGGCCGACCACGCCCACCGTTTCGAAGACACGGAACGCGCCGCGGGCGGTGTTGCGCACCAGGGCCAGGCCCTCCCGCTCACGGGCAAGGTTTGCGCGCATTTCATTAACGATGGTGTCTTTGCTCATTACATCTACCTAGAGTTCCGTTGAAAGAGTCAACACCGCCCCGTTTATTGTTCGCGCTATTGTGGACAGCGATTTTAAAAAAACAGGCCCGTTTTCGACCGACCCCCCGGAAGCCGGTCGGGAGCCGAACGCTAACAGATTGAAAAATAAAGCATAAAGAGAGAGGCTCCTGAAGTTCCCTGAAGGCATTGGCTGTTCCGACATAAGAGCCGAGACCCAGGGTCATTATCAGCGACGTGCCGCGAACTCATGATCGCAAGCCTAGCATTAGGTTTGTAATGGCTTACATGCATTTTTGTAATCGGCGCTTGTGCCAACTCAACAAGGTTGGGTACTGTCATCGACGCCGTGAGAACAATAAAAAGGAGCTCAAGGAATGCGTTCTCTACTCAGTAAAATCGCGCGCCCCGCGCGTGCTCTCATCGCCGGTGGCGTGATCACTGCACTTTCCGGTTGTGGCATCATCTACAAAACCACTGGTGACGTTCTGGTCAGCTTCGGCCAGGCGGAACTCGCCCCCCATCTGCTCGCCTACGACGACGTGCGCATGGGCTGCATCACCGGCGAGGCACAGACCCCCCTGCTGATGTCCTTCAGCGAAGTGGGTTCCCACCCGGAAAAGCTGGGCGTCATGACCTACACCACCGCCGCGGTGTGCGCGGAGCAGATGGCGCTGGAATCCGAGCTCAGCTATCTGCGCGCGGTCAACGACGGCCGGGTGAGCGAAGCCCAGGACGCGCGCATCCAGCAGAAGCGCTGGTCCAAGATCGCCGCCAAGCGCCTGCTCAAGTCCTACCAGCTGATGGACGAAGTCTACGGTCCGCTGGACGAGGGCGAATGCCCCAAACTCAACCACGAGCTTGACCAGATCGTCTGGCTGATCGGCAACATCGCCGGCGTTCAGGCCCTGGTCGCCGACGGCGCCGCCGACGGTTCCGTGGGCGTGCCGCGCAACATCGTGGCCAAGGTCGAGCGCAACGCCAAGTGCCTGAACAACGACGACTGGTGGGGCGCGCCCCAGGGCCTGCGTGCCGCGGTCTGGACCATCCTGCCGCAGCTGGCACCGGAAGGCGCCCAGCCCTGGCAGACCCTGGAACAGTCCGCTGAAAAAGGCTTCGAAAGCGGCGTCCGTCTGGGCAGCGCCTTCTACGCCATCAGCGCTTACGGCAAAGGCGACAATGACCGCCTGCGCACCGCGATCCGCGATTTCGCCGCCAACGGTGAAAACATCAATGAAGACTACGCCATGATCGACGCCATCGCGGAAATCCTGATAACCGGCCTTTCCGACCGTCTCTGGACCGAGAACACCGGCAAGCGTACCCCGCTCAACGGCCTCGGTACTTTCTGGGACGACGCTTCCAGCGAACCGAAGATGAACATCGACGATCTGCTGTAGTCCCTATTATCAAGGCAAGCGGTTATATGCGCGGGTCCTTCACGGGCCCGCCTTCCAAATAGACAAGAAGTAAGCAAGGAGAGAAACCGATGCGCGTTTTCAAAGCCTTAGCGATGGCGGCGGTGACGACGGTGGGCCTGGCCTCCATGTCCGCCCAGGCCGCCAACACCGAGCGCAGCCTCTGCGTATTCGATATCATCGGTGCCAGCGGTGATGTGTATAACATCATGAAGGACTACAAGACCCAGGCGGCCGGTTGGGGCGTGGACCTCAAGCTCAAGCCCTACACCGACGAGAAAATCGCCGCCGAGGACCTGAAGGCGGGCCAGTGTGACGGCGCCGTTCTCACCGGTCTGCGGGTGCGTCAGTTCAACAGCTACGCCGGCAGCATGGAAGCCGTGGGGGCGATCCCCTCCTACGAGGAACTGCAAACCGTGTTCCGGGTGATGGCCAGCGGCAACGCGTCCATCAACAAGCAGCTCAAGCAGAACGGCTACACCATCGCCGGTTTCGCCCCCATGGGCGCGGCCTATCTGTTCGTTAAGGACCAGAGCATCGATACCGTCGGTGAGCTGTCCGGTAAATCCATCTCGGTGATGGAATACGCCCCGGACCAGGCCAACATGGCTTCCCAGGTGGGCATGTCCCCGGTACCGTCGGACATCACCAACTTCGCCGGCCGGTTCAACAACGACTCGGTGGATATCTGCTTCGCCCCGGTGGTCGCCTACTCCGCCCTGGAGCTGTACAAGGGCATGCAGCCGGACGGCGGTATCGTTCGCTACACCCTGGGTCAGCTGACCAACCAGATCGTATTGCGCAGCGACAAGTTCTCCGACGAGTTCGCCGCCAAATCACGTACCTGGATGCTGGGCCAGTTCGATCGCGCCATGCAGGTGATCCGCAACGCCGAGAACGAAGTGGATGACAAGTGGTGGATCGACATCCCTGAAGAAGACAAACGCCGCTACAACGAAATGCTGCGCGAAGCCCGCGTGAACATGACCGAGAGCGGTATGTATAACAAGGACCTGATGGACCTCCTCCGCAAGGTGCGCTGCAAAACCGACCCGAGCCGGGCGGAGTGCACCTTGGCGATGGAGTAATCACCTCGCCGGACGCGAACCAACGGGGCCTCACCGGGCCCCGTTTTCTCTTTGTATGTAGTACGCACGCTGGCGCCGCGGGCGAGCCTCGGTGCCGGTAAGGTGATAGTGCCGTTTGAAAACGGCATAACAATAACCGGGTGAATAATGGAAAAACCTCAGTTGACCGTGGCCAGGCGTTCGGTGGGGGAGTGGTTATCATCGCTGCCCACCCTGTTCATTCTTCTGACCGTGATCTTTTTATCTTCGGGTCAGATTATCCACTCCCAGCTTCTCAAAATCGGTGAAAACACCTGGGACGAATACTTCCTGTTGCGTGGCGCCGGCATGGTGTCCGAGCCCACCTGTAATCCCGACCCCGATATCAACCAGCGGGTCCGGGAAATCGTCGAGCAACGCAAAGCGGAAGCCGCCAACGATCCTCTTGGGGATATCCTGGGCGGCTCGTCCGTGGATCCGGACGCGATCAGGGGCTCGCTTGAAGCGTCCAGGGAGAATTGCCGCAACAAGTGGGACCGCTTCAAAATCGTCGAGGAAAAGGTCACCCCGGCGGTGATCATGTTCCGCAATATCGAGGGCGGCGTCGCCAAGGTGGTGTCCACGCTCGGCGACTACAAACGCCTCCTGCTCTGTCTCCTGGTGATGATCTGCGCGATCACCGCCACGCTCGCCCGACACCATATTTCCTTGCGCCCCTCGCGCACCAAGAAGGACCATGTCGTCACCACCACCGCGCAATTGATCGCCAACGCGGCACTATTGATGTCGGCGACGGTGTACCGCGCGGAGGAAGTGGAAGCCATCGCTTCCGGCGTGACGGTGAGCAACTTCTACCTGCACCAGTTCTGGATCGCGGGCTTCGCGTTACTGACGGCGGCCTCGATTTATCAGTTGATCCGACCGCCCAAGGATCTGGAAACCGGCGGCTCCTGGCCCAAGGCGTTCCTGACCATCCCGCTGTACAGCTTTATGTCGCTGACCGCGGCGGCGCAATTCGCCAGCCAGGGCTATTACCACGGCATCAGCGTCTATCTGAACATGATGATGGAGCTGTCCACCCTGTTCCTGAACCTGGCGCTGTATATCTGGATCGGCATGCTGCTCAAGCAGACCAAGCTGGCGCATCTGGTGTTCGATATCCTGCGACCCTGGAAGATGTCGCCGGAGCTGATGTGTTTCGTGGTCCTGGCGGTTGCCGCCATCCCCACCGCCTATACCGGCGCTTCCGGTATCTTCGTTATCGCGGCGGGTGCCACGATCTATCAGGAACTGATTCGGGTGGGCGCCCGCAAGCAGCTCGCCCTGGCCGCCACCGCCATGTCCGGCTCCATGGGTGTGGTGTTGCGTCCCTGCTTGCTGGTGGTGATTATCGCCGCGCTCAACAAGAGCGTGACCACCGCCGAGCTGTTCTCGTCCGGCTATAANATCTTCTTCCTGAGCCTGTTCCTGTTCTTTATCTACAGCCAGTTCGCGCGCACCTCGCCGGCCCGCATCGCNCCGTTCNCCGAAGCNCTGCCCAAGAGCCTCAAGCGCATGGTGCCGCTGATGCCCTACGCGATCATCGTGGGNGCCNTNCTGGTGCTGTTCAGTGACGTGCTCGGCCGTCAGCTCGACGAATTCTCCGCCCCCATCATTCTGCCCGTGATGATGATCGGCATTCTCTTCTACGAGAAGCTCAGCCGNCATCTGCTGCACCTGTTCACCCTCTTCCTGGTNCCCATGGTGGTGATGTCCTTCATGGGTATCTGGGAGGGNTATCANGCGCTGACCAGNGGGCAGGTNCCGGTGGGCGTGTCCGCCGCGGAGCTGGAAGACATCCTGTGGGCCGAATTCTGGCGCAACATCTTCCTGACCGCCTTCATGGTGATCCACTACCTGGTGAAAACCGGCGATCAGGACCCGCACTATCAGCCTGAAGCCGGNGTNTCNGAGAAGCTGGAAGGCTCCCTGCGCATGGCCACCAATGAAACCACCGGNCACATCGGTGCCCTGCTGATGCTGATGGCCCTGTCGGTNAGCACCGGCGGCATCATTGANCGCTCCGGCCTGCTGGAGATGCTGCCCGAGGTGTTCCCGTCGATCTGGGTGGCGATGGGCATCCTGGTGGNGACCATGGTGATCATCGGCATGATCATGGACCCCTACGGGGCGGTGATNCTTGTCAACGCCACCATTGCCCAGGTGGCCTTCAATAACGGCATTGATCCACTGCACTTCTGGATGATCACGCTGGTGGCCTTCGAGCTGGGGTACCTGACACCACCGGTGGCCCTCAACCATCTGCTGACCCGNCAGGTGGTGGGCGACGACGAGGTGGAGAGCGCCAAGCTCAGCACCGGCAGCTTCTTCCGGCGCTATGAGAAGTTCCTGCTTCCCATCGCGACCATGCTGACCGCGCTGCTGATCGTGTCGTTCCTGCCGCTGGTTTCCGACGGCCTGCACGAGTGGCTGTTCCAGAAAATCCAGTCCGGCGGCTGATCACGGCCACCACTCGGCAATACCCACAAGGGCNGCTTTCGCGGCCCTTTTTTATGGCAACGTGGAAAGCGCCGAGCGATTTGGACGGAGACCGAAAAAGAGCTAGACTGATCAAAATAACAACAATCATCACCAAAAAAATAAAAAAGGAATGCTCCCATGACGGAACGGACCCTGGGCATGCCACGGCGCACGCCCACTGAATGGTTTTCCACCCTGCCGACACTGTTGCTTCTTCTGATCGTCGTGTTCCTGTCCTCCGGGCAGATCATCCACTCGCAACTGCTCAAGATCGGTGAAGCCACCTGGCAGGAATATTTCATGCTGCGGAGCGCCGGCGTCATGCCGGAGCCCACCTGCAACCCGGACCCGGACATCGACCAGCGCGTCCGTGAGATCGTGAAGCAGCGCAAGGCGGAGTCCGCCGGCGACCCGCTGGCCGGTATTCTCGGNGGCGCCTCGGTGGACGAAACCGCGATCCGGAATTCCCTGGAAGCCACCCGTGAAAACTGCCGCGCGAAACGGGAGCGCTTCCAGACCGTGCAGGAGAAGGTGACGCCGGCGGTGATCGCTTTCCGTAACGTGGAAGGCGGTGTTGCTCTGGTGGTGTCCACGCTGGGCGAGTACAAGCGCCTGCTGCTTTGCCTGCTGCTGCTGATCTGCGCCACCACCACTACTTTTCAGCGCCACCATATCGCGCTGCGGCCGGCGCGCACCGATAGAGATCATCTGGTGTCTCTGAGCGGTCAACTGGCGGCAAACGCGTTGCTGCTGGTGTCGGCGATCGCGTATCGAATCCAGGATACGGAATCCATGGCCGCCGGCGTCACCGTGGATAATTTTTACCTGCACAATATCTGGATCGCCGGCTTCGNCACNCTCACCCTGGCGTCGCTGTACCGGCTGCTGCGACGTCCGCGCGATCTGGAGCGNGGCGGTTCCTGGGCCAAGGCCTTTCTGACCATCCCGCTGTACAGTTATATGTGTCTGTCGGCGTCGGCGCAGTTCTTTTCCCAGGGTTATTTNCACGGCACCAGCGTCTATCTGAACATGATGATGGAGCTGTCCAGCGTCTTCCTGAACCTGGCGCTGTATATCTGGATCGGCATGATGCTGAAGCAGACCCGCCTGACGCATATTTTCTTTGACGCCCTGCGCCCCTGGCGGATGTCGCCGGAACTGATGTGCGTGGTGGTGCTGGCGATCGCCGCCGTGCTCACCGCCTATACCGGCGCGTCCGGTATCTTCGTGATCGCCGCCGGCGCGACCATCTACACCGAGCTGCGGCGTGTCGGCGCGCGCAAGCAGCTGGCCCTGGCGGCCACCGCCATGTCCGGCTCCATGGGCGTGGTGCTGCGGCCCTGCCTGCTGGTGGTAATGATCGCCGCGCTGAACAAGAGCGTGACCACCAGCGAGCTGTTCGCCTCCGGCGCCAAGGTGTTCGCGCTCAGCCTGTTTATTTTCTTTATCTACAGCCAGTTCGCGCGCACCACCCCGGCGCGCATCGCGCCGTTCTCGCAAGCGCTGCCGGCCAGTCTCAAAAAGATGATCCCGCTGACGCCCTACGGCGTGGTGGTGGGCGCCGTGGCGGTGTTCTTCAGCGACGTGCTGGGGCGCCAGCTGGACGAGTTCTCCGCGCCGATCATCCTGCCGGTGATGCTGCTGGCGATTCTGATCTATGAGAAGTTAAGCCGTCATACCCTGCATCTGTTCAGCCTCTTCCTGGTGNCGATGCTGCTGCTTTCCTTCATGGGCATCGCGGATGGCTACCAGGTGCTCGTCAGCGGCGAGATCCCCGGCGGCACCTCCGCCGCCGAGCTGGAAGCGGCGCTGTGGAGCGAGACCTGGCGCAACCTGCTGATGATTCTGTTCCTGGGCGTGCACTATGGATCCGCGTTGTTGTCCCGGAACAACAGCGACCCGGTGGCGGATTACCCGCCTGAAGAAGGCGTTTCCGAGAAACTGGAAGGCAGCCTGCGCTTCGCCACCGGCGAAACCGCCGGCCATATCGGCGCCATGCTGATGTTGATCGCCCTGTCCGTGGGCACCGCCGGTATCATCGAACGCTCCGGGATGCTGACGCTGNTGCCGGACGCCTTCGCATCGATCTGGATCGCCGGCCTGTTCCTGGTGGTGGCCCTGGTGCTGGTGGGCATGTTCATCGACCCCCTGGGCGCGGTGATTCTGGTCAACGCCACCTTCGCGCCGCTGGCCGCCGCCAACGGCATCGCGCCGTTGCACTTCTGGATGATCGCGCTGGTCGCCTTCGAGCTCGGCTATCTCACGCCACCGGTGGCCCTGAACCATCTGCTGACCCGACAAGTGGTGGGCGACGACGAGGTGGAAAGCGCCAGGCTCTCCACCGGCAGCTTCTTCCGACGCTATGAGAAGTTCCTGCTGCCGATCGCGGTGATGCTCACCGCCCTGCTGGTGGTCGCCTTCCTGCCGCTGCTGTCCGACGGGCTGCACGACTGGCTGTTCCAGAAAATCCAGACCGCGGCTTGAAGGAGAGAAACTCTATGGAAGGAAACGCTATGAGTCAGACCGACGTTATTACCCTGCCCAAGGTGCTGGGTAAAGTGCCTGAAGTGGTGATGAACCTGCCGGGACTGATCAAAGGCGCCCGGATGAGCAAAATCACCGACACCAGCACGCCGCTGGGGCTGGGCGTGGCTTTTGAAAAGGTGGCGACGAGCAATCCGGAGGGCCTCGCGGTGATCTACCGCGACCGCCACTACACCTATCGACAGTTCAACGCCTGGGCCAACCGCATCGCCGACTACCTGGCCTCCATCGGCCTGAAGAAAGGCGACACCGTGGCCCTGGACATGGAGAACCGTCCGGAGTTTCCGGCCACGCTTATCGGCTGTGCCAAACTGGGCGTGTGCGCCGCCCTGATCAACACCTCCCAGAAAGGGAAAGTGCTGATACACAGCTTCAACCTGGTGAAGCCCAAGGCGGCGATCATCGGCCAGGAGCTGCTGGACGTGATCCAGGAAGTCCGTGACGATCTGGACCTGAAGCAGAACTTCTTCTACTTCGCCGACCAGGACACCCTGGCCGACCCGGGCACCGCCCCGGAAGGCTTCACCAACCTGGCCGCCGCGATCCAGGGTTGTTCCAGCGAGAACCCGGAGAGCACCCACCAGACCTTCCTGCGCGATCCGCTGTTCTACATCTACACCTCCGGCACCACCGGCCTGCCCAAGGCGGTGGTGTTCAACCATGGCCGCTGGGAGAAGGCCCATGGCGGGTTTGGATTCTCTTCGGTGCGGCTGACAAACGCTGACCGGCTTTATTGCACCCTGCCGTTCTATCACGCCACCGGCCTGGTGGTCTGCTGGGCCTCGGTGATCGCCGGCCGGGGTTGCCTGGTTCTGGCCAGACGCTTCTCCGCCAGCCGCTTCTGGGACGACATCCGCAAGCACAACTGCACCGCCTTCGGTTACGTCGGCGAGCTGTGCCGCTACCTGCACGAGCAGCCC
>FUFK010040890.1_pt1 | contig 156695 bp, 131 predicted proteins | sample 1021851 | NCBI WGS metagenome assembly FUFK01 (sample SAMEA51879418, study PRJEB19060) | metagenome | reverse complement strand
TCAGATATCTGGGCCCTGAAGTTCCTGAAGAGGATATGATATGGCAAGATCCTGTTACTCCTGGCATTGTTCACATGAGTAAAAACGGAACCATTCTATCTGAACTAACTCCATCAGACATAATATCTGCTAATTTAGGAATGAATGCATCTAAGGAAGCTCCAAAACATCATACATTGATATTCGTTTTACTTGCACAACTCTCTCTCAATAACCCTGGTAGAGCAGCAGCAATTTTGACACATTCACCTTGGACAGTAGCAGCCACCAACAATGAAGATATTTTCGTATTAGATGTAAGTCACATAGGCCTTGGTAGAATTGCAATTATTGATGAGGGAAGTGAAGAGAGCCAAATTAGTGAGATCACGGAAGCCGTAACTCAAATGACAGGTCCAGCAGTAGTGATCAGAAATCAATTTGTTCTTGGTTTTGGACCCGATCTTGTATCTATTGCTTCAAATCTTACTAAATTAGAACAAGAAATGCAAAGAAAACAACTTCGGAATTAATGATAGTTTCATGGGGTGACTGTTTGGGGCATATTCATGGGTGAAACCGAGCCACGCTTGGTGATCGATGTGATCGATAACGGTGGTCAATGGACTCACAGAGAATGGAGAATGCTCAGATATCTTGGAGTTGATACTAAAATTCTACCAAATGACACACCATTGAATGAATTACGGGATTTAGATGGGCTCATTCTTTCAGGTGGAGCAGAACGCGTTGGGATTACCGGAGAATTGGCAAATTGTGCTCAATATCTTACATTAGATATTCCAATACTGGGTATTTGTGCAGGACATCAATTCATGGCAGGATATTATGGCGGTCAGGCAGCACCTGCACCTGAACCAGAATTTGGTGCTGCAGAAATCAATTTAGTTGGTGGGGGTGGGTTAATTTTTGCAGACACTCCAGAGACCCAACAAGTTTGGGAATCACATAATGATGAAGTGGTTGTAGTCCCAGAAAATTTCTGGATTACCGCTAGCAGCGATTCATGTAAGGTTCAAGCAATGGAAAATGAAGCTAAAGATAGGTTCGGTCTCCAATTCCATCCTGAAGTAGATCATTCAGAGTTTGGAAAAAAAATGTTTGAAAATTTCATTGATGTTTGTAAAAAATCAAAAAGTAAAAAATCTATTTGAGAATTTCTCCACATCTAATTCAGAATCACCTCTAAAGTGACTTAGCAACTCAAGGACCCATCATGAACTGGCCATTCAATCATATCACTGGTTGAGTTTTCAAACAAACCGTCCCATTCGCCGCTGCAAATTAGATAATCAGGATAATCATAATCACCCACTGCATCAACTCTTAATCCAGAGAAACTAACCGACATGTCGCCCAGCTGGTCAGCATTACCGGTAACGATTTTTACATGAGAAACATTCTCTACCGAACTATCAAAAGCATGTCTAAACCACTCGCCAAAATAAAATCCTGCGATTCGCGTTTCGTGTGAGGCCTCCCGTTCATAATCGCCAAACATGTAAGGCGAGTCGATTTGTAGCTCCCACTGTGAATTACTGTTAGTCATTGTATAGACTTCAAGACCCGAATAACCAACCGTCTGTCCGCCAGGATGCGGCATAACTAGCATGCTAATCCCATCAATATCTGAGACCTCTTGTAATTCAATTTCAAACTCAAATACTGATGACCCTCCAGTTCGATACCGGTAGGTGCATACGCCGCCATTGATGACTAGATCTGTATCAGAATACGTGCCATCCTCTCTATTCGGCTCATTATCATCCAATGCTCTTTCATATACTGCGTTAAGTGGCACTGTAACAGGATAATTTACACTTTCATCACACCACGAATCGGGCATCTCCTCCTCGAAGACCTCGTCCATGATCGCACCCAATGGCGTGAAAAAGAATAAACCAGCAAAAACAAAAATCACCCACGAAACGCGCAAACGTGAAGTAATTCCTATTCCAGAATGAGTTTGATTGGTTTCTGAGTCTTTTACTAAATGTTCGCTGACGGATTTGATTTCATTATCTACTTGAACGTCCAACTCCTGTTGCTGTATCGAATGTTCTAGTTGTTGCTTAAAAACATCAACTAAATCCTCACTTTGTTGTACATCTTCTTCTGAGATTATTGATTCAAGATATTTTAGCGCATCATCAATATCGCCACTTTGCTGATGCTGCATTACACCATCTGTCCAATATTCAATCAGTCCACTTTCGATATGCATCTGAAAAAAGGCATTTCTATTTGCGTCTAAGTTGATAATCCAAAATTCATTGCTAGTAAGGATTTCACGGATTGCATCGTAGGACAATTCTGTTTGATTCTCGAGTTGAAAATCCGTTACTTTACCATCAACTTCAATTTTTAATGGATTAGGAAATTGAATTTTATCAGGGCGCACAGCTTGAATAAATTCAGAACCCTTTGTTGTTATACGTGGAGTTGACACAGTGTCCTTCTGTTTTATGATTCCAATACCTATCCCTATGTTGTACAATCCACCAAATACCACCATTCCTCCAACACCTATGAAAGGCAAACTAAAGAAAATGAGAAACAGTCCGAAAAGACCATCGTTCAGAAGTATATCGACTCCTTCAATGAGTGTAAATAGACCTGCACCCAAAAATGGAGTACCAAAAGCAGTAAGAAACAGCGCTCCAAGAACACCACCTACATCACTTAACTCAGAGAACGTTGGATCACCTTCATCCCATGTATCACCGAATGGTAATTCATCGAATGTTGGTTCATCCATGCATTCTGGTGCATCCTTTCTGTTTTCAATATTATACCGTCGCATTCAATAATGAGTCCTATGTCGGCGTGTTATGGCAGAAGTCGATTATCGATGTCTAAGATGTGGACACATGATTGCTATTGATACCATGGGTGAAACTAGTACACTCCAGTGCAAAGCATGCGGCTATCGAATTTTCACTAAACCTCGACGCGGTGGTTACAAATCAGTTATTGCTGAATAACCTCCACTTGCGTTGAATTGAAAGACCCTCGCTCACTTCAGTAAATGTGGCACTTTGGTTAACAACACACTCTCCTCGTCGATTTGACGAGTTATTATTGCCACAGAATCTTCGTGATGCTCTACATTCTGCTAGTATGGAAGGAGATCCTCCTCATTTGTTGATATCAGGCCCAACAGGTTGTGGGAAAACAACAACTTGGAAATTAGTTGCTAGACAAGTTTTGGGCCCGGGTTGGGAAGCGACACACCATGTGTTACAAGCAAGAGATTTAGCTGGTTCATCTGGAGCAATGGGTAAGTTTGAAGATTTTCTGAAAGGCGGCTCTAAATCTTCTTCAACGTTAGCAAATAGAACCAGTTTGGATGCGTTTGATAGATCATTATGGCAAACAAACTCATCAGATCCTCCACCTAGTGGTGAGGAAATAAATTTACAAGATGGAAGGATTCCAATTTCTAGATTAATCATTATTGAAGATGCTGACCACCTTGGAATGAAGAGACAAGCATATCTTAGAAGAATGATGGAAAAGTCAGGAAAAACATCTCGATTTATTTTAGTTGCGAGATCTCCAAGTAGGATAATTGACGCTTTACGTTCCAGAACTAGATCTATTCGTTTACCTGCTCCCTCATTAGAACAGATAGAGAATTTACTTCGCGAAATTGTATCCAAAGAGAATGCAAAAGTTTCAGATGGTGTTTTTGGAGATATCGCACATATTTCAAATGGGGATTTACGTAAAGCTATTTTCACTCTTGATCTATTGGTACATAGGGGATTGGCACAAGATAGAGAAGCAGTGGTAAGATTAGTCAATTCTGTCACATTACAAGCCGGCCGTCATATGGTTGAATTGGCCTTACGAGGTAGAGTGAATGAATGGAAAAATGAACAAGTAGGTAATAGAAGAAAACGCATTCCGGCGGGGGCGTTACGTGAGTTAGATAACATGCTCCGAGAACATGCATTAGAAGGCAGCGATATTGTAAATCAAGTCCACATGGCAGTAATGAACGGTCGATTATCTATTCCTGATTCAATGCGTCAAGAATTGTTAGATGCTCTAGCTTTAACGGAGGTTGAAATGATTGGGACTCAAAACCCACGGATCCATCTGCAAGATCTTCTACATCGTTATGGAACAATAGGACAATCATATGGTCTTTCGATTGGATGATTTTTCTTATTTTACACGGGCGCGGCAGGATTCGAACCCGCGGTCCCCGGCTTAGGAGGCCGGTGCATTATCCAGGCTATGCTACACGCCCATTTGCAATGGAACCGCCTTTCCTTCATGAATAGTTGCGATGGGATGAAGTTTGTTGACGTTAACGGAGCATCATGGAAGGCGACGATTCTCTCGATCTCTCGTCGACCATGCCATTACAAATTCCAGATCCTGATGGGAACAATATCCCTTTAGATGAATTTGAAGAGAATGAGGAAATTTATACAGATAAACTCAGGAATATATCTGTAAATTTCTCTTCATCTTTACCTGTTAAACTGTTGAGATTATTATTGGGACCTGTCATGATATTTTGTCTGATAGTTTTGATGGTTTTCTCAGAACAAGTCGAAACAAACAATATTGGTATTTTTATGATTGTTTTTCCATCATTAGTACTCCTTCCTTCTTGGTATGCCGCTGAAAAACAATTTGCTACTGCTGAGAATGATTTTGGTGACAACAATAAAAATACAGACAAATTATCACTGAATTCATTTCCCGGAGCAGAACGAATTTTGAGTATGATACGAGGAAATAGATTGAACGAAAGAATACGTTTAGTAACATTTTCTTCTGTTGGTATCTTGGTACTTCTCCACAATAATTTTGAAGACGGTAGTCTAGGTAATGTCTTGATTTTAATGACTAGTTTGATTCTTTTGTCTATTGGAGTAGCACAAACAATACGGTTGGAAAGATCAATTCAAATGAGGTCTACAGAATTCAAATATTTACCTTTCCATGCTCCAACACAACATAGTAGTCAAATGCACACAGTTCTAAGTGATTTAATTGAAGCTCACATGGATCCAGATTCAGCATCTCAATGGTCTGCGTGGTTAGACGAGCTCAAGCCATCAATTCGAAATAAATTACCAGCATCCTTAGCTAGAGAAAGAATTGTTCAAGCCGTATATCTATCAAATATGACTGGGGAAGATGGAACGAATGCTTGGAAATTAAACAATATCTTGACATCGATTGTCAGAAGAGAAATGCGAGATAGAATTATGCAACAAGAATCTACTTCATCAGAATTCGAAGAAGAACCTCTTTCCCCAACTGAGAAACCACTACCGTTCAATATTACAACTCTTAACCGTTTATTGGAACATACAGAGGCTTGGCAACCTGGATTGTTTCGCATTATTCGTAGAGTAAGGAATGACATACTTTCAGGCAATGTATCGCTTACAGATTCTGAATGGAGAATGGACCATGATTTACCTCTTACTTGTTCAGACGGTCAAGGAGACTTATTCTTGATGATCCATAATTTCGGAGAAGTCGAAGAAACTGTAGAAGTAGAAGTAGTTGTTCCGGACGGCCTCCCCATTTCTCAAACGTTTAGGGTCACTCCTCAGCCTACCCCAAGTTTACCTGCTGCCATTCCTCTGAATACCATGTCAATGACAGAAACACTTGCCGATCGTCTTTCCATTCTAATGGAAAGAGGCCTTGTATTATGGATTGGAATTGCTTGGTCTCCAAAGAGTAGAGGGCAACATCCGGTCCAGATTCATTTAAGAAAAGAAGGTGGTGAAACCATTTCGTCAGTGGTATTGTCTACAGATGTTCTGCAACGTAGTAGTGGATCTGGAAGTACACAAGTTAGGATGAGACGTGCAAGTAGTCTAGGTATTGAGGCCCTTCGAGAGGTTAGTAGTACCTTGAAAATGAGATAATTTAGATGCTCTTCAAGCCGCCGCGTTTATGTTGTTGTTTCATGTGGGAAATACGTCGGTGAGTCAATGGAGTCATGGGATGTAGTAGTCATTGGCTCTGGAATTGCAGCACTTCGGTCAGCTATCGCTGCCTCTGATGCAGGTGCTACTGTAGCAGTAATCGAAAGTGGCGGACCTAGTAACGCTCAGTCAAAGGCCTGTTCTACAGGCCTTGCAGTATCTGTTTTCGAAAGCGACCACATACATCACGGAAAGAACACCTCTTCTGCAGGATTCGGACTTTCAAACTCTTCAATAGTGAATCAACGATGTGAATCAGCTTTAGACAATTTAATCGAGCTTGAGAAATGGGGATTTAATTTCCAAAGAAACGAATCTGGTTCACCATATCCCTCTGATAGTATAGGCCATTCATCCCCGAGACTATGTACTGCAGGAGACTCAACAGGCAGAGAAATCATTCGAATTTTAGAAGAACAGTGTATGAAACGTGGGATTCCTCGCAAATACGATCTTCATTCAGTATCTATTTCTGTGGAAAGTGAAAGAGTTAGAGGATTAGTTGTTTTAGATGTTCAAACAGGAGTGATAACCTCAATTCAATGTAAGGCAATTATTCTCGCTACAGAAGATCATTCTGGCCTTTGGATAGATGAAGGAGGAAATGGCTTAGGGGCATCACTTGCATTGAGGGCTGGGGCGAAATTACGCGGAATGGAATTTATTTCATGGCACCCATTATGTGTCCCAACATCGAACTATCGTTTACCAATTTCTTTGTTATCAGCAGGTGCGCGAGTCCGAAAATCTAACGGCGATGATGTTGAATTAACAGGAACAATGACCGAGGCGTCTGTCTCATTGCTAGATGGCGATTATGTTTTAGATGCTAGAAACGTACCTATTCCTGAACGAGAATGGTTTACTACTACTGTGAATATTCTTGAATCAAGATTTAGTATTAATTTATGGAAAGATGTAGTCCCAATCGAACCACAACCTGATTTCGCAATTGGGGGTGTAGCAGTAGATAATCAAGGCCGAGCTCTACTTTCTCATGATATGTGGCTAACCGGCTTGTACGCCGCTGGTGGCTCAGCAGATTCAGGAATGCATGGGGCTGACACTATCCCAGGTAATCGAATTTTAGATGACTTGATAGGTGGCTCAAATGCAGGACTTTCCGCNGCNAAATGGAGCAATACTGTTGGATTCGGAAAACAAGATTTTCTACATGAAATGGCATTAATATCTGAAAATTCCATAGAGGCATTATCACGAACTGAATCTGGCACATCAGTTGGAGCTGGATTGGCATCACTGCGTAGATTGATGAATTCAAGTCTGGGCTTAGAGAGGGATGCATTAATCATATCATCTTGTACTACCAAGATAGAAGAGATGGTAAAAGAAAGCACACGGATATCCGATGAATCATTTGTAATGAATACTGAATTGGTTAGAGCATTGGAACTTGAAGGGATGCTTGCACTTGCTCGAACCATTGCATCTACTGCTGATGCGCGTGAAGAAAGTCGAGGATCTCATAGAAGAACAGATTATCCAGAAATGGATGACAAACAATCTGAATCGTTAGTTGTGGATGCAGAAGGAATAATCACAACTCTAAATTAGATTCGGGCCAAAAACATAACTGGGGGCGTAATTATAGAAGAGGAAGAATTTTTCCGTGGCACTCAAAAAAACTCCTCAAATGAATCCAATAATTCACAGCATGTTCGCGTAATCATTCAACAGAATCAACGAACTCCCCCAGTGGGAGATATTTTTCGTGCCTTCATGGACAACATGTATTTCCAACAACCCGTCATGAGACACGAGGGATCATTTTGGCATTTTTCTAGAAGAGAAATGAACGATCTGATTTTAGCTACACTTGCATTTGGCCTAGCTTTGGCCTTCATGCGAATGGGTGGCATATTCGCGATATTGTCTAGTGGTGATTCCTTGTTTGCCGTTATTATTGGTATGCTTATTTGGGGAATCCTGTACATTTTAGCTTTAGGGCCAGCATTCATAATTCACGAATTAGCGCATAAATTTCTAGCTCGTCATTATGGTTGCTGGGCAGAATTTAGGGCAGATCCTAAGGGACTGAAAACAGGAATTGTGATTGCTGCTCTATTGGGAATTGTTTTCATGGCTCCTGGTGCAGTGATGGTTGCAGGAAATATCAGTAGAGAACAAAATGGAAAAATTGCACTGGTTGGACCCATATCAAACTTGATTCTATTTGGAATAGGAATAGTTGCTGGAGGTTTACTCTTAGGTATAACCAGTAACATTTTTGTCAATCAATTTGTAATGGCTTGGTTATGGGGAAATTCAATATTGGCTGCCTTTAATATGATACCATATGGCCCCCTAGATGGCCGTAAAGTAAAGAATTGGTCTGAACCAATTTTTTGGATTTTTATGATATTCACATTGGGCTTAGTATATGCTTTACTTACTGCTCAATTCGACCCCATTTTGGTATCTATTTCCAATTTAGTTTGATATTTTATCATAGATTACTGACAAGAATTTCATCTTCTTGTCCTGTAATTAGATCTTTGATCTTTATTTTACCGTTTTTCCATTCTTCTGGCATTATCATTACCAGACGAGATGCACCAATCCTGTCTGCATGACGAAATGCCCATTTCAATTTTTTATTGTCTAGGATTACATCTACAGTTCTACCCTTTTTTCTTAGTTTTGAAGCAACAGACATTGCCACAGTACGCAACTCTTCACCTAGTGAAATTACAACATCTTCACTCCCAGAAGTAATGGTGGGCAACAATCCTCGTTCGGTTAATAGTTCCATAATGACCATATCGCCGAAACCAAAACCACTAGCCGGCAAGTCATTTCCACCCAGGCTAGAAAGTAAACGGTCATATCTTCCGCCACCACAAATCGCTCTTAACTCACCTTTTCTGTCATGTGCTTCGAAAACTGACCCAGTATAATATGCTAAACCACGTACAATAGATGCGTCAAATTCTACCCATTCTTGGATGTTGTAAGATTCCAACATTGAGAATAACTCTTTCAATTCTAGAACCGCTGAACTTTGCTCTCCAAGATGCCCTTCCAATTTGTCTAACTCTCTTATTCCAAGAATAGTTTGGATAGTTGTAATCGAAGTAGAGTCTAGTCCAATCTCTGATAATTGGTTTTCAATTACATCAGCGGGAAGTTTGTCCATTTTATCTACAATAATACATGTTTGAGTGAAACCGTTGCCCTTTATTCCTAATGTTCCTAACACCTCTTCGAGCACCTTTCTACTACTAATTTTGATGACAAGATCGTTTGAATTTAGTCCTACACTTTTGAAAAAATGGACCATTACTGATATCAATTCAGCATCTGCAGAGATATTTTCAGTGCCCCAAATATCCACATTCCATTGGTAGTGTTCTCTGCCCCTTCCTCTTTGTGTTCTTTCATATCTCCAACACTGGGGAATAGAGTACCACTTAAGTGGCAATGGTAATGTTTTAGCTTGTGCCATAACCATTCTAGCGAGCGAAGGAGTCATTTCAGGCCGAAGGGATACTTTTCTCCCACCTTTATCTTCAAAGTTGAATAATTGTTGAGTGATTTCTTCTCCTTGTTTACGAGTATACAATTCTTCATATTCTAGAATAGGCGAATCATATTCTTCAAATCCGTGTGCTTTGGAAGCGGCATGAAACTTGTCAAATAACCAAGATCTCAGTCTCATCTCATTTGGATAGAAGTCCCTAGTTCCCCTTGGGCGTTCCACCATAGTACTACATGCATCAGCACTGGTTCATCAGTCATCCGCTATTTTTTCTTCAAAATTCTTCATTGACGCGTTTTACCAATCGTGTCAGTACCAAGTATAAGATAGGTGGAATACACATTGAAAAGAACCCAACAACAACAAAACTATCCACTCCAATAGTAAATGCAATTGAGTTACTAAATCGTTGGAGTGGCCCTCCCGTAATTCCCATAGTCAACGCAGAATCTTCATAAATTTCATCTAATGAATCAGCTCCAGATTTCGTTAAGCAACTACCTAAAATTGTTCGTTCGTAAGATTCATTTTCAATGATTATTCTACTTTCTAGAACTACCAGAAAATCACCTTCTTCTTCAGATTGAGCCAAAGGAATCTTTGATACAAAATTAGTTGAATTCTTTGACGAAATCTCAAATGTATGGTTATGAATATTATAACTCGTGGAATGACCACCGAAATTATGGTGATGTGAAATTAATTGAATCTCACCATGTTTTGTCATGTTTGAATTTCCGAGCACATCGAAAGTGTATGCCACCGGAAATTGTTCAGGGCATTCTTTTACACCCCAATAGTTAATTTCATTATCTGGATACTCTCTTTTTTCGTCAAGATAGTCTTGAAAATGATGATGTCCGTACCCATAGTAACCATATTCGTCTTCATGATCGGCAAGCAATTCTGCTTGTTCTAATTTTGTAGAATTATACAGCATACCCCAAAACGAATCAACAGTAAATTCGCAATTCGTATTTCTTTGTCCATACATATTGTAATTGAAATTGGTATACATCATTTGAGAGTTACAATTTACATCAATAAATTCTGCAAGATATAATTGATTGAAAGCGTCAAACATATCCTGGTCACATAGTTCCACAATTTCGTCTATTTGGTTTGCTGAGATATATCCCCAATTATTTGCACACGCCAATCTTGAGTCTATTTCAATATTTGACCACTCATTAAGAAAATGAAACGATGTGTAATTAATTGCTGAACAATTTATGCATGATGTCTGATTATCACCATACCATTGAGTTTTTGTAATCCTAGTTGTGAGATTAATTTCTTGCCAACCTGATTGAATTGGGTTGAAGTACGAGTCTGCGTATATTGATAAATGAGGATACAAAGTCTCATTATTCGATAATTCAATTGTGTTGTTTTGCATTCCCAATTCTGAGCTAATTACCCATTGTCCATAATTACAATAGGTATCGGGATAATAACCCCACTCTCTATCTACATAATCATAGCGATAAGAATAACTTTCCACACAATATTCATCTGGAGACCAAATATTTACTTCTGAAGAAACACTCAGTTCAACTGTAATATTGAAATTATTAGGGTTTTGGAGAATACATCCTAGGTGTTTCACGACATCACCAGAAGGTAAGTCAGGTCTAACCTCATATGAATTATGCATTCTACCTGGTGGAATAATCTGTGGCCGTGATGCTTCTTCAACACAATCAAAAAAGAACTCTGGACCTACTCTTTCAATTACAGTATCCTGATTTCCACTTTCAGAGTCATTATTTTCTTCGGATGCAACCATGGGGCATAGAGACAACAATACAACTAGGATCAGCCCTAAAATCCTATACATATCACAAATATGGTAGACTTCATTTTCAAATTTCCTCCGAATTGATTTAGAAAATCCTATGATTGAAAGAATCGATTAGTCAGTCAAGACATCATTAAACACACCCCCAACATCCGAAGTATATGCGTGTTGAAACCCTAGCTCTGGCATTCCTATTATTTTGTTCTGCTCTGGCTGGATGCCTCAGTGAAGATTTAGACAGAGATGATGATTTATCTGAAGATATTGAATTAGAAAGAATAGACACTGACATGGACGGAATAGCAGATGAGGATGAGGAACGACGTTATAGAACAGATCCATTAAATGACGATACAGATGGAGATGGGGTAATAGACGGTTGGGAGATAACTTACGGATACGACCCATTGAATGGAACTGATAACGCTCTTCGCGCATTATGTGAATGGTATGAATCAAATGAGACTGCTGATCAATCGATAGAGGCCCTATGCAACTCCAATGATAACGACAGAGATGATAGAGAGGAAAATCGAGAAATTACACAAGAAGATTGTGAACGTAGAAATGGAACTTGGGTCGAAACATCAGATAGATCAAGAGAACCTTACTGTGATTTTGGTGAGAACGACAGAGATGATAGAGACGAAGATCGAGAGATTACGCAGGAAGACTGTGAACGCAGAAATGGAACTTGGGAGGAAGCACCAGATAGACCTCGAGAGTTTTACTGTGATTTCGGTGATAGGGATAGTGAAGAAGAATCGAGATTCAGATATAGCAATATTACGTTGCATATTTTCCATGGAGAGAATCTTGAGAATTCAACAGTAAATTATACAATCAAAATCCAATTAAATCATAGTGCTGCTCCTATCCATGCAGATAATTTCCTCAAACATGTGTTATACGGAAATTTCAATAATTCAACTTTTCATCGAATCATAGATGATTTCATGATTCAAGGTGGAGATTTTCAGAATAGTTCTGGAGCAGGTGGATATGCCGCCGATTGGTATGGCATTTGTAATGGTACTAGAATAGCAAATCAAAGTGATTGTCCCAATCAAGAAAATTGGAACATTCCAGATGAAGCAGATAATGGCTTGAGACATTTACCTTGTACAATTTCTATGGCAAAGACTGCTGAACCTAACACAGGAGGATCACAATTTTTCTTGATTCCAGGTGATATCACACATCATAATTGGCTAGATGGTATTCACACTGTGTTTGGTGAAGTCACGGAAGGTTGTGAACATATCACTAGTCTCTCTGAAGTAGAAACAGGTGAAATGGATCGCCCAGTCGTAACTGTTGTTATTTTCAGTGCAACTGTAGATAATTGATTTTTAATAGTCAATTTTTTGCCATGAAGCAATAAATCGTGGTAGAGACGGGAAATCTCCAATAGAGTTGTTTTCTGAAGTAAATCGAGTAAAATTGACTAGACGTAGATCTGTAAATTGACTTTCTAGCCAAACTCTCCCTAGTGGCCATGGTGGAACTGGTTGTTCTACAATATTTGATTCAAATAACCGCCCAATACAAAGAAGATGGCCATTATTAGTCAATAATAATGAAAGATTTTTTGCCGCAGTATCTCGAATGTTTTCGGGAATAACTTGTAAAATATGTATCTCAACGATTAGATCGAATTTATTTTCCCAATTTTCAGGAGGAGACAATATGTCCGCAACACAGTAATCCACAGTTGAATCTGGAAATCGTTCTTTACACCAATCGATCGAGGATTTTGAAATATCAAATGCGGTAACATCGAAGCCAATTTCTTCGAGCCATTCTGCATCATCTCCCAGACCACAACCTACAACCAATGCCTTGCCATTAATTTCTGGTCGATTTGCGATCCATTCTACCATTTGTGGATGGGGCTCCATTCGTGCCCATGGAATATCTTCTGACTTACGATTTGCACTATCATAGAGATCTTCAAACCAAGCCAAGGGCTCTCCATTAACCTCAGCTACTTCAGCCATTTTTTGGATTTTTATTCGAATATCATCTAGATTTTCATCCATATATTCAACTCACATGTGGTTGATTATTGCTTCACCAAATTCTGAGCATTTGAGCAATGTTGCATCATCCATTAATCTTTCAAAATCATATGTAACTGTCTTTGCTGAGATTGCTCCCTCCATTCCTTTGACTATTAGATCGGCAGCATCCGTCCAGCCCATATGCCGCAACATCATTTCTGCTGATAGAATCAATGAACCTGGATTGACTTTATCTTGACCTGTATATTTTGGAGCAGTTCCATGTGTTGCTTCAAAGATTGAAATCCCAGTATCATAATTGATATTTGCACCGGGGGCAATTCCAATTCCACCTACTTGGGCAGCCAGAGCATCTGAAATATAGTCGCCATTCAGATTCATCGTTGCTAGGACACCATACTCTCGAGGGCGAGTCAAAACTTGTTGGAGCATAGCATCAGCAATAACATCCTTAATTATGATTTTAGTTCCAGTATTTGGATTTGTCATGGTGCACCAAGGCCCTTCATCTAGTAATTCAGCTCCAAATTCCTCTTGTGCAATTTGATATCCCCAATCTCTGAATCCTCCTTCTGTGAATTTCATGATATTTCCTTTATGCACTAATGTTAGACTATCCCTATCATTATCAATTACATATTGTATTGCAGCTCTAACAATTCTACCAGTCCCTTCGCTAGATATTGGCTTGATCCCGATTCCACTAGTATTGGGGAATCTTATTTTATCCACTCCCATTTCATTTCGTAGAAAATCGATAACCTTTGCAACATCATCAGTTCCTGCTTCCCATTCAATTCCAGCATATACATCTTCACTATTTTCTCTGAAAATTATCATATCTACTGCACCCGGATCTCTAACAGGACTAGGTGTTCCAGCATACCATCTTACAGGTCGGACACAAGCAAACAAGTCGAGTTTTTGTCGAAGAGCAACATTTAGACTTCTTATTCCCCCTCCAACAGGGGTCGTTAAAGGCCCTTTAATTGATACAAGTCCATTTTTCATCGCATCTAATGTCTCTTCTGGCAACCATTCACCAGTAGAATTGAATGCTTTCTCTCCAGCCAAAACTTCATTCCAGTGAATCTTTTTTTCTCCATTGTAAGCTTTTTCAACACTCGCATCGACTACGCTAATCATTACTGGAGTAATATCAATCCCAATTCCATCACCTTCAATGAAATGTACAACTGGGTCATTTGGTACATTCAAGATTCCATTTTCCATTGTAATACTCGTACCTGACATCGTAATCATTCTATGGGATTAAGACCCTATTCATCAATGAACCGCCCGAGGACACTAGTTATTCATAACAGTCATGAAAGCCCATCTAGAGTGGTATCGTCTGTACTGGATGCCGGATTATGTAAGAATGAACCATCTTCTTGTTGCCACCACCAACGACCCTCTGGGTCAACATAGACTGTGTGTCCTGTAGATTGATCGTACACCCCGCCACTGGTGAGGTGATTGTAACTAGGAACATGTAATGTTTCGGCCTGTTCTTGATTGGTGGATGTTGATTCTGAATAGTCTGCATCATCTATCGAATCTTCTTCTATACGTTCATCTGTGAGATTTTGTTTTCGTAGTCGAATTGCAAGTACAACGGTGAAGATCGATAGGGCTAGTATGGCTAGAGCGACAATCAACCCACCCAATGTGTTGACTACCCAATTTCCCTCTGACTGTGAGTTTTCGTTGTCCAGTGTTTCAGTGTTCTCCACCGAATCAAGCGGTGGTTCTATCTGAAATTGTAAAACTGTATGTAAATCTGCACCATCTGTTACCTGAATAAACAGCTCTGTATTGTTCCAGTCCCACCACAAAATTACACCATCTTGACTAAGTATATTCCAAGTCAAATTATCATCAGACCATTCAATATTTGTTGGTCCACTGCCTAGCCCATCATCGATAGTTAACTTAACTACTAATTTGGGTATTGGCGAGCGAGAAATGTTGAGATGCTCAATTGCAACTATCGGTGCATTTCTATCAACGCGAATCCAAGTTGCATCCGCAGATCCTATGTTTCCAGCTTCGTCAATTGCTCGAACCTCGAACGAATACCGACCATCCATGAGCATTGACAGATTTACTATCGACTCATTTTGTGTTACTGGTGCCCACAAACCACCTGCCCATCGGACTTCATAGTGTGAAACTCCAGACAGATTATCAACGACAGGTTGCCAATAAATAGTAAGTTCATCAACGTTTTTCCATTCATCCATCGGGGTGATTTGAGGTACTGGAGGCGGACTCAAATCAGTCTCGATACTTGCATTTGCTGTGATGAATCTCAATTGATAGGGACCACCAGGCTTGGCTGGATCCCAAGTAACTCTAATGTGGTACAACAGCCCAATATCATCAGGATCATCGTTCAAGGCAGAAATTGTAATCCAACGTATCTCATCATCGACAGTTCCTTGCCCAAGTGCCCCTGAACCATTTAACACGACGACGTCTAGATTCGCACCTTCAGCACTCAATGCAACGGATGTTCGGTTTCCTGGATCGATTACAATCGCATACCAATCGACAACATCTAAACCCGTAAGGCAACCATCTACTGTGAGGTTTGCATTCGCGCCCAAATGATGCGCTGACGAGCGTGTCGCCGCCGCATCTGATTCAAAGATACCATCAGTTTGTGGGTCATCACATCCAGAGAGGGTATCGCCTGCTGGTGGAGGACTAGTTGAATCAATTGTGATTGTTGAATTAGATATACGAATATTATTTGTTTCATCATCTTCATAGTGCTCATCTCCAGAATCAATAACTAGAACAATCCACCAAATACCATCTATATCACCGACTAAATTGACTACTTGTGAATCGATGAACGTTGAACTACTCTGCAGCACTGGAACTCGGGATTGTGAAAGGCGAATGTCTCCACTTCCCAATATGAGATCTTCAGAAAGCCAAATCTCGATGTCGAAACCTAGGGATTCCTGACCTAAATTCTCGACTCCCCACTCAATCGATACCGTTTGACCTGGCTCAGCCGAAAGTGGTGATTCAACCCACGAAGCCAAAAGGTCGCGCGATGGTGCTGAAATTGTGAAAGGGGCGCTTGCAGCTACATTGTTTGATTCATCGTCCTCTTCAACTTCAGAGGCGGTGTCTACAATAACAACCCAGTGAAAATCTCCAATGTGCTGACCCGGGATGATGATATTACGTACAATATTGACGGAAGAACCAGTAGTTAATGACTCGACATGAAAACTGTCCACTTGTGTATCGTCGGTTCCAGACTGGGCATCAAGTGATAACAATAGAAGTGCACTGAAAGAAGAAGCATCAGAGCCGCCAATATTGCTGAGGTTGATGAATACGGTGCTTGATTGCCCGCTTACAGCATTGGAGGAGTATCCTATTGAATCGATTACAATATCCGCTTGTTCTAAGCAAAACTGTCCACTCGATGGGATTGCATTGTTTGTTTCATCCATCTCTACAATCGAGTTGTTTGGGTCGACAAGGATGCCCCAATACCAACAACCGTTTCCGAGATTAGATGGGATGCCTAGGTTGATAGATCCTGACCATGAAGCACTCTGTGCAATGGTACTGGTCACATCTGAACCAATCAATACATCATTTCCGGCTCCAGTGATTGATGAATCATTGGAAAGATAGACGCTGTATTCGACACTGGCAACATCCTCCATTCCAATGTTCGAAATTTGAACGGAAACTTGTGCTGTTCCACCCCGAACACCAGATACTGGTCCAGATATAGATGCAGGCTCTAGATCGGGAGCACAATCAACCACAGTCAATTGGGCACTGTTTGTCACGGCGATGTTATTGTTTTCATCTGATTCTGAAATGTAATCTCCATAATCTACATAGAGGCCGACATAGTATGTGCCTGGTGTGATAGTCGTTGGTAGAGTTGCCTGAATACTTGAGTGCGTGTAGGAAGGGACATTTGCTGTTCCACTCGCATAGCCAAGTGAGGTACCAGAATAGATTGCAGAAACCGAATTCCCAGTAGAAATTATAGCTTCATAATAGTGAGAACCCGCATTGTCTGTACCCAAATTGGTCACACTCAAAGTGATGTAAATATCAGAACCTTCGCAAACTTGACGATAACCAGAATCGACTGAAACTGAGGTTGCTTCCAAATCATAATCTGGAACCGTGATATAGAGTGAATTACCTACTCCTACATTGTTTGTTTCATCTCCTTCCGACACTCGACTGGTAGAATCTACTATAATTCCAAAATAATAGGTCCCCTGAGCCAAATTGCTGGGCAATGTCGGACTATATGTTCCACTTCGATATGATCCCCCGGAAATACTACTTGCCTGTTGGGTGGTTCCTAATTTCATATCATTAGTTGTGATAGTAGAATCAGTTGAAAGGTACATTTCCCAATAGAACCATCCTGATGTATCATCTCCAGTATTGTCAACTCTCCAAGAAATACTCACTTGTTGACCGGCTTGAGCTGTACTTGGTCCAGACGGGTTGTCTGGAATCAAATCAGCAGGTTCTTCGATATCGATTCGTGAACTTGAAGAAACGATGTTATTCGTCTCATCCAATTCATTTACACCGTCGCGATTGTCAGCTATTAGACCAAGATAGTAGTACCCTGGATTCATACCAGTTGGAATAGGAACATTGTATTCGTAACCAGAGCGGTAAGAACCACCACTGATACTGCTCTCGCTGAATTCGTCGACGAATGTATCTGATGTGGTGATGGTTGAATCAGTGGAAAGATATAGTTTCCAATAGAATGAACCAGAATAGTCGGTGCCAATATTGTTTATCCGATACTGCACAGTGATAGTATCACCCATGATTGCAGAAGAAGAAGAGGTGCTGACTGATGCCGCCTCCAAATCTGGTAGATCCTCTTGGAGCGTAATTTGATTACAAGTCCGGGCATTGTTCGATTCGCTGACTTCGTCCACATCAGAATCTACATCGAGGATGTATCCCCAATAATAGGTCCCAGCATTCATAGAGGAAGGGATTCGAGTGCTACTAGATAGAGAATCTGTCCGATAACTACCTGAAGACAAACTGGACGAGTATTGATCGCTGCCAACTTGTGTGTCACTAGTTGTAATGGTAGAATCCGTGGAGAGATACATTGCCCAGTAGAATGCACCAGTCGATTGTCCGTGAGTGCTGGAAACATCATTTTCATATTGAATTGAAATCGATGATGTGAGATAGTCCCCAATCGTCCCTGTGGTTGGAGTAGAACATGACGATGAGGTAGTTCGAGGAACCAAATCAGGCAATTCATAGACGCGGACTCGACCTGAATCGTAATCGTAATTGTTGTTCTCATCAGACTCACTGACTTGGTTATTGATATCGACAATCATGCCGACATAGTAGTAGCCACCCGTGATTGATGATGGAATGGTGACAGTCTTGGTCGATGAACGCGTGCTCCCTGAAGAAATACTTGACTGCGACCAATCATCCAATAGGAGGTCGCTGGTTGTAATTGTTCTATCAGTGGACAAATACAATCCCCATCGGAATGAACCTGATGATGAACTTCCATCGTTTTTGATTCTCGTACTGATACTTTTGGAATCTCCAGCATCTGCTGAAGTCCAAGACGCCGAGAGATAATCAACTGTAAGATCAGGGCTACTTCGTGCTACTGTTTCCATAACAACATCATTTTGACTCAATTCCTTAACTTTGGAGACTGGCGCCAAGGCCAATAACATAGAAAAAAGTGCTAAAAGTGCGACAGTTCGAATCGAACTTGCTTTGGAGACCATAGTTATCACGCCTAGCAGTTGTTGAACCTATATCTTGTGGTTTTAATCCCAATGTTCTAGCGTAATGACTCAGTCAGTAGGCCATGAATGGAGAGGTTCGTTGGACAGCTGTAGATGGATATGTTGGTACAACTTCAGGCGGCAAGTCATTTCAGATATATGGCGAATCATCCCCAAGTCCAATGGAAATGGTGTTACATGCTCATGCAGCCTGCTCTTTGATTGATGTAAAAGAAGGATTGAAGGATAGAATAGAGAATGTGGATTATATGATTATCGAAATTGAATCCCAAAGAGCTCAAGAGTCCCCCAAAGTTTTCACGGCTGTCGTAATGAAATACATTGTCAAAGGAGAAGTTCCTGAGAAATTACTTCATAGATTAATTGAATCTAGTCATGAAAAATTCTGTAGTGTCGGGAAAATGATTACTAGATCCGGAGCAACACTCGATTGGTCGTTGGAAATGTTGTAGAATTAGATGCCTAATTTTGTAACTATTTCATCAAAAAATGAAGGAATATCAATATCTTCGGGTTCATCTCCTTGCATCCATGCACCCATGGCGAAACTAGTGCCAAGACCAATAGATTCCATCCAAGCGAACACACTCTTCCATCCATTTTTGGTCATTCCAACATCCAAAGCCATTCTTCCCAAGTGTTGAGCACATCTATCTCCTTGACTTGGAAACCAATTTTCTAAATCTTCTACATACGCTTTCAAAGCCGTTTTTCCGGCCCCAACACCCTGAGAAATGGCCGGTAAAGTTTCAGTAAATTCCATTTCGATGTTTTCTCTTTCTTTTGATGATAGATTAAACATCTTTGAGAGCCTAGAAAGTAAATGATGCCCCTCTACATTTAATGCATCATCTCCCCAACCATACTCAAGACCGATTGTATACGGATGTTTCATAATATCACCCAATCAGTTCTTCAACCAACTCAAGATGTCGTTCAAATGTGATATTTAATTCAGCCCTTTTCTTAGATAATAGTCTCACTTCTGCAGGATCTAGTATTCCATCAACCCATACAGTTTGAAGTAACATTACATAGATACTTTCTGACTTTGAATGCCCTTCTTCAGAATCACTACCACCTTCTCCGTCATCATCTTCTGGGTCATCATTCATTAGTTCAGAAAAGGCATCATAACCTTTACTTACGTTTTTTTCATCTGTTGATGTAATAGAGCGAGAACCTATACCAAGTTCCTCAAATGGATCAACATCATCATGTGTCTCTGAATCAATTGAATCATCCATTTCTAACCCACTATCAGGTATACTATATTCCCCATCATCATTGCCGCTCATAATGAATAGGATGGGGCAGGGGTTGTTCAATCCATCCCGCACATGTTTTAGAAAAATATATAATTATTATATCAGTAATTATCAAATTATAGGGAATCGATATACTCTTGTCGTTTTTCTATATCATGATTAACAAAAAAAACCTTAATTTTTGGTCTTATCATCTTCTATCTACCGTCAACATTCAATAACCCTCGATTGAGCCAGCAGATTCCCGCGCGATTATGAAGTGCGTACGATGTCAAATAGGTGAAAGGAGGGTTAAGAATGCAGACTACTATGAACAATAGCAACGAAGGAACTAGTGGTATGACGATTAAACGTAGATTTACTACTAATGGCGAAGATCCATTTGACTCCTTTGATTGGATCACTACTGATTTAGAAATTCGCAACATGGATGGAACTGTAGCTGATAATATGTTGGGCGTATGTTTCCCAAGTGGATTTGAAGGAGTTCCAGGTACCGTTGCTGCACAAAAGTATCTTCGAAAAGCAGGGGTCCCAGCAGCACTTAGACCAGTACCCGAAGAGGGAGTACCAACTTGGCTTCAACGCTCTGCACCAGACGAAGAGAAATTACAGAATTTAGAAGCATCAGAGCGATATATCGCTGAAACCGATTTCCGTCAAATGTTCCGCAGATTAGCAGGAACCTGGACATACTGGGGATGGAAGTATGGATATTTTGCATCGGAAGAAGATGCAAGATCATATTATGATGAAATGTGCTTTCTGATTGCTAGTCAACGCTCTGCACCGAATAGCCCTCAATGGTTCAACACAGGACTTCATTGGGCATATGGAATAGAAGGTAATCCACAAGGACACATGTATGTAGATCCTGATACTGGAACAATGACACAATCTTCCAATTCTTACGAGCACCCTCAACCACATGCATGTTTCATTCAGTCAGTAAGTGATTCATTAGTAGGTGGAAGCGAATCGATTATGGGACTTTGGGAGAGAGAGGCTTTATTGTTTAAATTTGGTTCAGGAACGGGTTCCAATTTCAGTAATATCCGAGGTAAGGACGAACCACTTTCAGGTGGAGGTCGATCAAGTGGGCTTCTCTCATTTTTGAAGATTGGTGACCGTGCTGCAGGCGCAATCAAGTCGGGTGGTACGACTAGGCGTGCTGCAAAAATGGTAACATTAGACCTGGATCACCCAGATATCGAGGAATACATAAATTGGAAGGCATCAGAAGAAGAGAAAGTTTCATCTCTAATTATTGGAAGTCAACTCTTACAAAAACATGCGAACGAAATTATGTCTGCTATGTGGTCAGACGGAGCAGAGATAGCTGCATCAGATATGAATTCGAATCCAGAATTAAAGTCGGCGATTGTAGCTGCGGTAAAGAATGGGGTACCTGAACCGCATATCAAGAGAATTATGGATCTTGGTGAACAAGGATGGCGCTCAGTAAACTTTGAAGTCTTTGATTCAGATTGGCAAGGAGAAGGCTACCTTACCGTATCTGGTCAGAATAGTAACAATTCAGTAAGAGTGCCCAATCATTTCATGGATGCAGTTGAATCTGGAGATGATTGGAATCTTTATTGGCGTACTGAATTGGCGGCAGCTGAAAAAGAAGATCGTAGCCCTGAGCCTTGTAAGACACTTCCTGCGAGAGATCTTTGGGATCAGGTTGCTTACACTGCATGGGCATGTGCAGACCCAGGAGTTCAATATGACTCCACGATTAATGAGTGGCACACCTGTCCTGAAGGTGGAAGGATCAACGGGTCAAATCCATGTTCAGAATACATGTTCCTTGACGATACAGCATGTAATCTAGCAAGTATTAACCTCCTAGAATACTATGATGCTGATACAAGAACATTCCAAATCGAAGATTTCCAACATAGTGTACGTCTCTGGACAGCTACATTAGAAATTTCAGTATTAATGGCCCAATTCCCTAGCGAGGAAATAGCTCGAAAGTCCTATGAATACAGAACCTTAGGATTGGGCTATTGTAATCTCGGCTCGTTATTGATGCACATGGGCATCCCATATGATGATGATAAGGCAAGAGCTATTTGCGGCTCATTAAGTGCAATAATGTGTGGAGAATCATATGCAACAAGTGCTGAGATGGCTAGTTTCCTTGGACCCTTTGAAAGATATGGAGAAAACAAAGAACACATGCTTCGAGTAATTCAAAATCATCGTCGCGCAGCATATGATGTTGAATCAAAAGAATATGTTGGTCTCTCAGTAAAACCGTTAGGTATTGATGCAGAACTGTGTCCTGATGATTTATTGGATGCTGCAAGAGATACTTGGGACCGTGCTCTTAACTTAGGAACCGAATTTGGTTTTAGAAATGCACAAACAACTGTAATCGCTCCAACTGGAACTATTGGTCTTGTAATGAATTGTGATACTACTGGTGTCGAACCATCATTTTCCTTAGTTCAATTCAAATCTCTTGCTGGCGGAGGGATGTTGAAAATAATCAACAATGGTGTCAAGTTAGCTCTCACTGAATTAGGATATGACGATGATCAAATCGATGAAATTGAATCATATGTCATGGGAAGTAAAAGTATCGAAGGTTGCTCAAGTATTTCTCGTGAACGTTTGACAAAGGCAGGATTTGGAGAAGCAGAATTTGCAATGATAGAGGATTCAATCGGTGCTGCTTATGATATCCGTGGCGCTTTCAATGTTAATACATTAGGTTCTGACTTCTGTACTAACGTACTTGGTTTGAATCAGAATCAACTTGACAACCCTTTCTTCGATGTACTAAAACACATTGGATTTACACCTTCAGAAATCGATGCAGCAAACGATTATGTCTTTGGACGAATGACAATCGAAGGCGCACCGAATCTGAAAGAAGAACATTTAGCTGTATTTGATTGCGCGACTCCTTGTGGAAAATATGGCGAGCGTTCTATTGCATGGCCGGCTCATGTTAGAATGATGGCTGCAGCACAACCATTCATCTCAGGTGCAATATCGAAGACCGTTAATCTTCCATCATCTGCAACTATTGATGATATACGGGAAGTGTACAATTTATCACACACAACTATGAACAAGGCAACAGCTGTATACAGAGATCAAAGTAAATTGTCTCAACCTCTGATGAATAAACTAGTTGATACATCATCAATGGATGAGGAAGATGTAAATGAATCATCCACAATCACGACAGAAAATGCCATTCAACAAGTCATTGAGGCACTTCCATTGCCAGCTGAACAAGCTAAACCTCTGGCAGATGCATATGTTCACAATTATATCGCAACTCGTCGTCCACTTCCTGACGTTAGAGAATCTAAGACAATGAAGGCACGTGTTGGTGGACATACCGTTTATCTTTCTTCAAGTATGTATGAAGATGGCCGCCTAGGGGAAATTATGCTAACAACTTCGAAAGAAGGAATGGCTTGGCGCTCACTGTTGAATCAGTTTGCTATCGCAGTTTCAATAGGACTACAATATGGTGTTCCATTGGATGCATTTGTTAAATCATTTACTTTCCAAAAGTTTGAACCAAGTGGAATGGTTTCTGGTGGGTCAGGCCGTGTAAAGATGGCTACCTCCATAGTTGATTACATATTCAGAGAGTTAGCAATTAATCATTTGAATCGTGATGATTTAGCCCACGTTTTAGCAGAAGATCTTGACTCAACTTCCATTAGTAGGCCAGAACACACTTCAGATGGTATTGCTAGAAATGTAGGCCATCAACGCAACATTCAGACAACTCTAGACGTTGATATGATGGACACACCACTTATCGAAACAGTAGTCGAAAATGAAGAATCCTCGCAGAATGTGGAAGTAGAAAGCGACGCTGCATATTCAGTAGCAGAGTCAGCTCGTGCTATGGGATTCACTGGAGATATTTGCACAACCTGCGGAAGTAGTCAAATGGTTCGAAATGGAACTTGTTTGAAATGCAATGAATGTGGAGAAACCACTGGCTGTTCATGATTGAAATAACCACTCTGCATCTATTCCATGTTCGTCTAGTACTCTGGCAATTTTTTCTTTAGAACTAGGATTTATTTCACACATTTCACGTGCAAAACGACGTAATCTCACTCTTGAAAAATCATCATTTTCTATTAATAAATTCATTAGAATAGATCGAGAATCGATTGGGTCAATCTGCATTAATATCCTCAAACCACTTTGAACAAACTTCCTTCTTGAGCGTATATCTGTATGATATGCTGCAACTTCAACACGACTCAAAAATGCCTGTTCATCATGTGCTGCCAAGGCACTCAGGGCACTCTGAGCAATCACAGCCGCATCACCACCTCGATCAAATCCAGCATCAATTAATTGCAAAGAAATATGGATAGAATGAAATGAAAGTCTTTCTGAAATAGAGACCATTTTTGCTAGATTTTTTACGTCAATTCCTTCTAATAAATTTTCAATCAATTTCTGGGTTAGTTCTAAATCTTGAATTACGAGGTAAGAAATACAATTCAAATGGACATTCAAGTAGTCTTTATTCCCAATAGATTGACTTATTCTTTCATTCATTCTAAGTGGGATGTATAAGTGTGGTCGATTGATTATTTCTGGCCACCACCTTTCCATCAATTTTCTTTCATTATTTAGTGCATCAAGTATCCAAGCCGCAGCAATCGCACCATCAACATGTATTTCTACAAGATTTTCAGAAACATCTAGTCCATTCCAATCAACTAGGTGAGGTCCTTTTTGTGCTTTGGTTTGCCATCGACCTGGTGGTGCACCCAATGTGATGGATTCTAAGAGATGAAACCCATCATCTAGAATTGCTTCCGGACGCCGAATACTAACTCCAACAAAGAGAGAAATTGCCCACCACCATCGATCTGTATCTGGGACTTCAGGATTCAGTCCCGATCTAAACCATTCAGTGATTCTTGCGATTAGAAATTTATCAATTAACATGTCAATTGAATCGTAGATATACTGGTCTAATGCTCGCTCTTGGTCTATTGAACGTTTGACAAGATCTGGTAAATTGGAATTGAGATAATTCTCGACAATTCGTCTGAATCCAGCTCTATCTATTGAATTTAAACCAATTACTTGTTGACAAATAATATCTGGTCCAGGCTGAACAATGGGCATCTGTTCGAATAGGTATGGCGGAGAAGGAAGTGGGGCGAATTTTACTCCCTCTTCTATGCACGAACATAACACACTATGCGCTTTTTCCCACAGCAATGCCATAGGCTCCCTTCGAGCCAAATTTACACCTCAAGCTCCCATGAACAAATTCGGATGCCAAGCAGTAATTTTTCCCGTAAATGCGCTAGCCATTACCGTTAATGGACTTGCAAGGTATAATTTTCCAGGGCCTGAACGACCCTGAAAATTCCTATTAATTGCGGAAACTGAAACTTGATCTGGATTATTGGAGACGCCTGGTCCAGCGCCAATACATGCCCCACACCCCGGATCGATTAATTTGACTCCTGCGGCTTCAAATAAAGCAGTCCATCCATTTTTTTGAGACAAATCTTTCACAGTCTTTGATCCAAATTGTATGTAACAATCCACTCCGTCTGCTACTTGTAAACCCGCATCTAAGGCTGCCTTGGTAACCATCGCGTAGTAAGCAAAATCATCATCTTTTCCTGCAGTACACGATCCAGCATATGCAATATCTATTTTCACATCTCCAATTTCGTCGATATATGCCCCATTTGTTGGGTCTGATGGAACACCTTCGTCCGGATTTCCAGGATGAGCGACCATTGGACGGATTTGATCCAAATCAATTGTATGTATTCCTCCTTCATAGTGAGCATTTTCATCAGGTAATACAAATTCTGCTCTAATATCTTCCTCCGTAAGATCATTTCTTCTATCCATTAACCAATCAATTGTTAATTGATCAGGTTCACAAATTCCGGTTTTTGCACTACATTCTGTTGCCATATTACAGAGTGTAGCTCTTTCATCCATTGAAAGAGATGCGAGCCCAGGTCCACCAAATTCCATTGAACGATCTAATGTATCAGAATGCTTTGCATAGTACCAAAGTATGTGTAAGATCACATCCTTTGCAGTACAACCAGGATTTAATTCTCCAACAAGTTCGAATCGAATACTTTCAGGGACCTTTACGAATGCAAACTGATTGTGAACTAAATTCGCATATTCTGTCGCTCCAACTCCATATGTAAGAGCATTGGAAGCACCACCCATGCAAGTATGACTATCAGTTGCTTGAATAAAATCTCCAACATCAATGAATTCTTCTCTTGCAACTTGATGACAAATACCAGGACTAATTCCATTCACGGCTGAATAATCTCTGACACCTGTATGTTGTTGAAAAGTCATTTGAAGATCGCGTAGAGTCTGTATTTTCTCTACAAATGGCCCAAAACGAGGTACGCCTGTCGCATAAAGTAAATGATCTTCAAAAACGGCAAATTTTGGTGGATTAGGAATAGTGTAATCTTCTCCATATTCTGAGCTTAAGAAATTATGAACCTGTGCAGTTGTAAATTCATGACTGTATCCTCCATCGACAGTTGCTAAAACAGCATCTCCTGGGGAAACAAAACATTTTTTGTTATTGGTTCCGATTAATTTCTTTGCAATTATCTTTTCAGCCATCGTCATTGGTTTTTCCATTTCATTTACAGGAGGAAGAACCATCTCTCCTCTTCCCAACTTTTTAGCAAAAGGAAAAATCCCTCCACTTTCTAAAATCAATCTAGTCACAGGATCGTATTTATTTGTGAATTCTTCAAGAGGAATTTGTTCTCCTCTTTGTAGACGTGTTAACATCTCATGATTTCCCATCAATTGTCCAAGATTGATATTATTTCTTTCATGGATAGGTGCGAAAGATGCAGCAATAACGATTCGAATGCCTGACCATCGTTCACATTGAGGTGCTGTTTCTCTACTGGATCCAGTACCCTTTCTATGTCCAGAAACTATTACCTCAAAACCACCCGTCTTCAATGCATTTTCTGTAAAAACTCTTTCACCTTCGTGCATTAACCCGGCATATGCATTCTCGGCAATAATTGCTGGATCGTGATCAAAACACACCCATGCAGGAGTCATAACATCTGTATTGATATCATCCAGTAAATCTTCGACGGACAAGTCCTCCATTTGTAATTCAAGACCTTCATACAATTGCTTTTTGATTAGGTCCAAATCTTTGGTCAAAAATAAGACTCGAGCATCATCTGACAATTGCACAAATGATGGAGGCCATGACTCATCCATGTTCGACACCGTGCTGAGCATGGACTGACTCTATTTGACCTTGGCCGTGATTCTAATCATAGGAATGAAAAAATTTCCTAAAAAATAAGAATTTCTTGTCAAAAAAGATTTATAAGATAGAATTATTCGAGTGTATAATATCTTCGGAGATAATCAATATGTCAGACCCCCAAGTAGAAGACATCGTAAAATGCCCAGAATGTGGAAGTCGTGATTTAGATCGTGACGAGACCAGAGGCGAGATTGTTTGTGCCGTTTGCGGTTTAGTTGTGGAAGATAACGTAATCGATCAAGGTGCAGAATGGCGTGTTTTCAGTCCAGAACAGGGAGATCAAAGAGCTAGAACTGGTGCACCAATGACAGTTATGCTTCACGACAAAGGACTCTCCACAGATATTGATTGGCAAAACAAAGATTATTCTGGAAAAACAATCAGCAGCCGCTATCGTAGCCAATTCTACAGAATGAGGAAATGGCAGAAGAGAAGTAGAGTTAGTAATGCAACTGAACGAAATCTGGCTATGGCATTGGCTGAACTAGATAGAATGGCTAGCCGGTTGAATCTTCCAAAGTCAATACGTGAAGCAGCTGCTGTGAACTATAAACGTGCAGTAGAAGCAAGATTAATTCGCGGTAGATCTATTGAAGGTGTTGCAGCAGCCAGTTTGTATGCTGCTTGTAGGCAGTGTGGAAATCCTAGAACATTAGATGAAATCAGTACAGCGAGTAGAACTGGAAGAAAAGAAATTGGACGTACATACCGGTTCATGGTTCGAGAATTGAAGATGAAAATACCACCAACAACACCGGAGATGTATATTCCACGTTTCTGTAGTGGGTTAGATCTAGATGCAGAAGTGCAATCAAAGGCATATGAGTTGATTCAAAGAGCACAAGAGAAAGAATTGACATCAGGACGAGGCCCAACTGGTATTGCAGCATCGATTATCTATATTGCATCAGTTCTTTGCGGAAAGCGACGTACACAACGTGAGGTTGCAGAGGTTGCAGGAGTTACAGAAGTCACAATTCGAAATAGATACAAGGAATTAATCCAGAATCTAAATATCGAACTTGAAATTTGACGAAATTATTCTCGGTTTTGTAAAATAGTTATTTTTCATTATAACTGATATAACAAGTGTTTAATTAAACACTCTGTGCCATATTACATTGGGGTGCATTGATGAGCGGACGCTTTGAGCAAGATTATTCTTCGATGAGCGATCAAGAATTTATGGAAGGAATTTCTGACACACTTCGTTCTCATTCCTTTTCATCCACTCCAGAATTAAGTCCTAGATTCAAAGAATATCTTACTCGAAATATTCCAGAACAAATTGATCGAAAAATAGATCCTTTGAAGGAATATCCTTTGTTGAAATTAGCCAAGGAATATCTTGAAACTGATGGATGGACGTATGAATTATTGGAAAGTCATAGCACCATAGCATTTGGATTTGAAGGGAAAAACGGTAAGTGGCATTGTATGGTACAAACACGAGAAAAAGAAAATCAATTGATTTTTTATTCATCACTAGAAAACGGAATTCCTGAATCCATGATTGAGAAAATTATGCGTTTTATTACTATTGTAAATTACAGACTAGTAGTTGGAAATTTTGAAATGGATATTTCAGACGGTGAATTAAATTATAAAACAGCATTAGATTTGGAAGGAATAGACCCCCCTCAATTATTAATTAGAAATATTATTCAAACAAATTTGGCTACATTCGATAGACATTTATTGGGAATTAACTCAATTATTGAAGGAAAATCTGTGAACTCTGCATTAGATATGATTGAGACTGAACCCTCTGAAATTTAAATTCAGTTTCAAAACAATAGTATATACGCTATCTGTCACGACTAAATTCATGATCGACACACTGATACTCCTCCTTCAGGTGATTATCGCTATTGTGATTTTTGCCGTTTGGCTAGTCAGGCCAAAACTAGAAACCAATTACCGTGCAGGTAATGCAACAAACATCTTTGAAGAATTCGAAGTATATGGATTGCCAAATTGGTCTGTGTATTTAGTTGGAGGAATAAAACTCGGTTTAGCAATCTTATTGATTGCTGGAATTTGGTATTCTTCAGTCGTCCAATATGCCGCGTTAGGAATGGGTATTTTGATGGCTGGAGCAATTATTTGCCATCTCAAAACTCGAGGCGATCCTTTGAGCAGAGCAACACCAGCATCTTTGATGTTAGTAATGTGTATCCTGGTTACATGCCTCGCTTAATCATTAGAATTCCATTGCATGTCATGATGTGGGCCAATACCTTCGATTTCAAAAATATCTGAAACGATGACAAATCCTCTTCTTTCATACATCGGAACTGCACGAATTCGTGCATTACACCAAATACCTGTATTATTTTCTTTAGCATAATTTTGTAACTTTGAAACAATTTTACTTCCGATCCCATTGTTTTGGAAATCAAAATCAACAGCCATACCCCTAATTCTAAACATGGCCCCATCACGAGGATCAGTTTGTAAGGTTGAACAGCCTACCATTTTATCTTCATGATATGCTACAAGAAAACGAGTTCTTTGATCAGTATCTATTCCATGATAATGTGCCGTATGTCTTGGCTTTCCAATACGAAGAACTTTCCATCGAAGATCTAAATGAGCTTCATTAACTGCAGATTCCCACACATATTGTATATCCATCTAAATTCAGAATAGACGAAGAAGTCCTTGGATTTAGACACTCCCAGTTGACCCAACGGCTCAAACAACAACATCCTGTGCGGGGGGTATGGACGGGCCTGAACCATGGATTCATCCTTCATCGATAATTGATGATGGATCATTCATTGGAAATGGTACTAAGATCTGGCATTTTTCACACATCATGGACAATGTTTCTATTGGTCAAAATTGTACACTTGGACAAAATATTATGATCGGAAGTGGGGTAAAAATAGGTTCAGGCTGTAAAATTCAGAACAATGTTTCAATATTTTCTGGCGTTGTTTTGGAAGAGCATGTATTTTGCGGCCCATCATGTGTTTTTACCAATGTACTATATCCTCGTGCAGAGATTGATAGAAGAGATGAATTCAAAGAAACTATTGTTCGTAGAGGTGTATCCATTGGTGCTAATGCAACAATTCTTTGTGGTGTAGAGATTGGTAAGTATGCCTTAATTGGAGCCGGATCTGTTGTTACCTCCTCTGTAGAACCGTATGCTCTGATGATAGGAAATCCTGCACGTAGAGTTGGTTGGGTTGGCGAATATGGGGAACCCCTTGATTCAAATTTATTCTGTAAGGAAACAGGTGACCAGTACAAATACAATGAAGGAAGTGGGTTGACAAGATGCAACAAGTAGAATTGAAAGTAGTTTTTCTTACTTGCACATTATTGCTCGTTGGATGTATTGGTACAGAAACCAATTCAGAACCCTCTAATCCGTATAATGGATATGAATGGACAGGCGCAAACCCAGCACCATTATTTACCTTAGAATCAATGAATGGTAGTTTGTGGTCATTGGAAGAAGAAAGAGGGAAGACAGTGGTATTGGCATTTACATATTCCAGATGTTACTCAACTTGTCCAGTAATTTCTCATTCACTTTCAGCAATCTATTCTCAATTATCATCTGAAGAGAAAGAAAACATTACTTTTGTTTCAGTAACTATTGACCCCTGGCACGATTCTCCTTCAGTACTACAAGAGTGGACTGAAAGGAATAATTTTTCTTGGACACATTTGACAGGTTCTCCAGATGCAGTAGTCCCTGTGTTGAATGAATTTGGAGTAGCTCCAATTAGTTTTGAAGATCAATCTGAAGAAGGATATGGTTTCAACCATACTCAACCTACATACATTATTGACCACAATGGAGATGTACGTGTTTTATGGGACAATCCAGATTTAATGATAGAGTTATTCTTAGAAGATCTAAGAATTGTGGCTGAGTGAATATATGGAAAACAATCGTACGATTGCACTTTTTTCTCTATTTGGAGTAACTCTTCTATGGGGGGGTACATTCATTTGGATGCAACAATCATTAGATGCAGCATCAACTCTCATTCCAACAGTATCTGAAAATCATGTTGCTATATTTTTTGTTATGATGCGATTTGTAATAGCAGGAGTTTGTCTTTTGTTATTTGTACCTAAAACCTGGGCAGGATTACGAAATACTGAGGTCTGGAAAGGAGGCTTACTTCTGGGAGTTATAGTATGGGGAGGGTTTATTCTTCAAATGCTTGGATTGACAGAGGTTACTCCAGCAGTTTCTGCATTTTTAACTAGTTTATATGTGGTATTTACCGCATTAATTGGCGTATTTACTGGAATGCAAAAACTAACTCGTTTCGCGATTATAGGCGTCATTCTGGCTACATTTGGTGCAGGTTGGATTAGTGGGCCACCACAATTAAATTTTGGTTTAGGCGAATGGCTGACAGTTGGTTGTGCATTGTTATTTGGGGCACATATCATTGCTACTGACAAGGTAACAAAAATTGTTGATCCAATACAAGTTACTGCAACGATGGTGATTACCGTAGCAGTATTATCAATTATCGTATTTTTATTATCATCAAGACAGAGTCTAGACTATTTCGCAATTCTAATGAAAGATTTCGATTTCGTTTTTCCATTGATGCTTTGTGCAATTCTCGGAAGTTTAGTTGCATTATTGGTCCTGAATATTTTTCAAAAACAAGTATCTCCTGTCAGGGCAGCTATATTGTATACATTAGAACCCGTATGGGCAATGTCAGCATCCCTATTTTTAGGACTCGAAGGTAACATTACCTTCTGGTTACCTGTAGGAGCAATTGCATTATTAATTGGAAATTTAATCGTAGAATTAGATCAGAAACCTACAGAATCTAACAACTCTGAAGGATAGATCACTCTTCGATTTTAAATTCTACAATGTTTGCTTTAGATATTCTCCAATATATGAATGGAGAAATAATGAGATACATCAAAACGCCATATACTCCAGAAGGCAAACTCAGTGTAGAAAGACCACCATCAGGTGATGCCAATATTAGTCCACCAATTGTAATGCCTACAGTGGCATTTTGAATTCCAGTTTCTATCGAAACAGTTGTTGCCTTTGCTGCTTCAATGTTGAAAAATTTAGCCGTCTGATAACCTATTCCAAGCATAAGTACATTCAACATGATTACTGATGGTCCTAATGTCCCAATATTTTCCATTAATGTATCCCATTCACTAGCAATTGCTGCGATCACGATAATTACAAACAGAATTGTTGCAATAATATTCACACTTTTCTCTATTGATATTGCCATACTTTTTGCTTGATGTCTAATTGTCATACCAATCAATACAGGCAATGTTGTTAGAAGAAACATAGTTATCCCTAAATCAAAAATATCGATATCAGGTGCAACTTCACCCATGAAATAACTCATCGAGAGCCCAACAATTATCGGTAAAGTGAATACTGCAATTATGGAAATCACAGCAGTATAGGATATGGAAAGAGCCGTGTCTCCTTTTGCTAATTTTGTTAGAATATTTGAGGTGACTCCCCCAGGACAACATGCCAAAATCATTAATCCAACTGCTAGTTCACTATCCAACCCAGATAAAATCACAACACTAAATCCAATTATTGGAAGTACAATCATTTGATTGAAGACCCCGATTAGAAAGGCCTTAGGCTCTTTGAAAATCAAGAAAAAGTCAGCGCTAGTTAGCCCTAATCCCAGTGAAAACATAATGAATGCTAATGCTACTGGTAAGACAATATCGATTATTACATTCCCTTCTTCTTCAACAAGATCTTGAGCTTGAACAGGCAAAGAAATCAAAAATAGTCCAACTAAAATTGAAACGACAACTAAACTTCGTCTCATGGACATTAAAAAAATTGTAAGCGTATAATTTCTTGTGGTTTATATCATCATTCAATGCGAGTCTTCAAGAATCGTTGGTAAGTGGACGATGTTATGGCAACTGTTGACCTCGCGACACCTCTACTTGGTGATTTCAGCACCCAATTAGACGTGGCCTTCGGTCCAACATTTGGATGGATTTTTGGACATTTAATCATTTTAGGGATTGTGGGTGTTTTAATTCAATCAATGAGAAAAACCACACTATTAACAAAAAACTTCGATATTTCATCTGCTAAAATTACAAATTTTATCGGTTACAGTATTGCCTTCATCATTCAATATCAGATTTTTGTTACCTTTTCATTCCCAGTCACTGGAGCAATAATTACAGCAATAACATCAACATTATTGTGGAAATGGACATTCGATATTCTCACTCCAACTGATGTTTAAACGAAATTACGTACGTCGGATTCAAACACCTCCGATCCCCCCTCTTACATATGGCATCGTTTGGTGACCACCCTTTGTTACCAGAAGAACTTGAATCATTACTTTCAGATGATACCACTAGTACAGTATTTCTCAAAGCAGACTGTCCCCCCAGAGTTAAAAGTGGACACATTAGTGAAATCCGTCTTGTAGAATTAGATGAGAGTCTATGGAGTAAAGGCCAGGTCGAATCATTGGCTACTGACCTCAAAGAGATTGTAATTGATAATCAAGATAGATCTGATTGTTTTGTGGAAATTGAGCGAGTTGGATGTACTATTCTCCAAATTGGCGATCTTCGGGTGACTTGCGCATCTCCACCATTCTCAGATGCTTGGGAAATTACGGTCGTCCGTCCCGTTGCTCGTCTCAGTTTGGAAGATTATGATTTGAATCAAGATTTGATTGATAGACTTTCAGATCATCATAGAGGTGTTTTTGTTGTCGGAAAACCAGGTTCAGGTAAGAGTACATTTGCGACTGCTATTGCCGATCACTTAGATCTTGAAATTGGTGCCATGGTAAAGACCATGGAAGCACCTCGTGATCTACAAGTAGCTCAGAGGATTACTCAGTATGCTCCATTAGAAGGAGACTTAGAGAAAACTGCCGAAATTATCTTTTTAGTAAGACCTGACTTTGTAATTTATGATGAGGTAAGAAGAGCAAACGATTTCAGAATATTTTCTGACGTAAGGTTGGCTGGAGTTGGTTTACTTGGTGTAACTCATGCAAATAGTGGACTTGAAGCGATTCAAAGATTAGTTGGAAAAGTAGAACTTGGTCTAATTTCCCAAGTTCTTGATACAGTAATCCATATTGAGAAGGGCAAGGTGTTCCAAGTTCTGGAATTACAGATGGTCGTTCGAGCCCCTACAGGAATGGAATCTGATCTCTCACGACCAGTGATTGAAATTCGTAAATTTCCTTCGGGAGAATTGACTCATGAAATGTTTGCATTTGGTTCAGAAATTGCTGTAGTACCTGTTTCGGGCTCTGATGACCCGACAAAATCAAGTCCAATTCGACAATTAGCTGCTGAAGAATTGAAACGATTGGCAAGATCTTTCACAGGAGTCCACGTCCATCATGTGATATTTACTGGAGAATCAGCGGCTGAAATTTATGTTGATGAAAGTGCAATAGGCGCAATTGTTGGGTCAGGCGGGGACTCAATTCGTGCTTTAGAAGAGGAAGTTGGAGGAGTTCGATTAAAAGTCAAAGCATACAAAGAACTTTCACATTCAGTACGTCGAATTTTAGATCAACAAAATCATCTAAGAGACTATGGTTTTGACCCATCAACCGCCCTACGTTCTTGGGAATCAAGTGGAAGTTCAAAGAGATCGAAAAAAGGTAGAGGGAAAGGAAGACGACGCAGACGATGAAAAAAGATCGGCGAATAATTCAAGTTTAAGCAGTTATATCAGTATTCAATGAGGACAGCATTAGCGTTAGTTATTCTTTTTTTGTTACCATTATCTTTGGGTATTATAGCAGATAAAAACCCAGAGCAGTTGCCCGAAATTTCATTTCCGGACAATTCTGTTGCTGCTACAAATCCACTGGGTTGGGAATGGGTAAACAAAGACAAAGACGCTGGATATACATGGGTTAAGGAAGTAGAAGGACAATCAAACGGTTCTTTCTTTGCTGCAGGGATCTACAGAGGTGGTTCACTAAATCTTCAATCTGGAACAATTACAACGAACTCAATTCAAGTGCTAAATAACGGCGGTCTTGATGTCTTCGTTGGCCATTACACATACAATTCAGGAAATGGGTATTGGTCATGGTTACAAACATTTGGTGGTGAATCAGATGAATATCTAGAAGATATGATTGTAGATTCTAATGGCGATTTGATTTTAGTAGGTTCATTCAGTTCCTCTTCGATTACTGTAAATTCCAATTCTTTGGTTAATCAAGGAGATAGAGATGGTTTTTCATTGAAAATTAACGGTCAAACAGGGTCTTTTCTCTGGGGGAATTCGTTGGGTTCATCTGGATTTGATAATATAACTGGTGTTGCAGAAACCTCTACAGGTAATATTGCTTATTGTGGATGGACAAATAGCAGCTCATTGATTGTAAATGGAACAGCACACAATGGAAGTGGAATTGATAACGATATAATTGTATCATGGTCTACAAATTCTGGAGTTTGGGATCAACTAAGGCGTTATGGAAATAGTGGTGTAGAAGAAGCTCACGATTGTACTACAGATAACAACAATCGTGTAATTGTGGTTGGTGAATTTTCATCCTCATCATTGGTTCTGGATCAAACCACTATTACCCATGGAGGAGGTACAGGATCAGATAGTTTGGTTATGCGAATAGCCACAACTGGAGTTGAATGGGTAAGAAAACCAATAGCAACAGCAAATGATCGAGCCTGGTCTGTAGATATCGACCCCGGTGGAAATATTTTCGTTGCTGGCGAATTGTTCTACAATAATTCGGGATCGCATGAAATCACTTGGGGTTCTATTCGAATGACGACTGGAAAAAATCATCATTCAATTTATGTTGTGAAATTCTCTAATGTTGGAGCTATTGGATGGGCAATAAAAAGCACATCTAATTCGAATAATTACTATTACATGAGTGGGTATAAGCAATGGGGCCCGTCGATAATTGTGCCCGAACAGCCTACTTCCTCAGGAAATTTGGCCCTATCTTTTCACAATACGGGAGATAGCTATGTGAAATTCTACGGTAGTTCATCATCAGACAATCTCTATTCAGGTTGTTCAAGCCCATCTGCTATTTTCGTTGGAATTACAAGTACAGGTTTTATTTCATATTATAGTCAGCGTCATTCTTGCAATTCTAATTTATTTGACATTGATGTAATCGACGTCTCTTCAGGAACGGATTATGCCTTTGCTGGCTGGTCAAATATAGCTAGAACTGGCGAGTCAGAAACTTCTACGGATACTAGTTCAATCACCAACCATTGGTCTGACTCTCCACATACCTCAATGAGAGTACATTCTTGGGATGATTCATCATCACGACCTGGCCCAAGTAGTAGCCATTATGTGAAGGAAGAAATTGGTTTTTCAAATACAGAAACTGTGATAGATTTAGAGAGAATCAACTCTACACATACTGCAGTATTGATTCATGGGGAATCACAAGGTCTTCGATTTGGAAATTTAACTTCCGGTGCTACAAATGATGAGAATGTATGGTTAGCTATTTTCAATGAGACTGGTGCATGGACAGATTTAGATCGTTTTTCATTTCAAACTGAATGGAATTCTGATCGTCAGAAACAAGGACTTTCAATGTCAGTTTCTCCAAATGGAACAATATGGGTAACGGTCCAGTCAAATGGTTTCTTAGATGTTCCAAACATGGGTAGAACAAGTGGAACTAAATTTTGGGTATTAAGTTGGGATCCTTCTATCAGTTCATGGTCATCAATGGATGAAATCTCAGGTTGGAACAAAGGATATGCAGCATTTTTTGAATCAACAATAGATGGAAATGGAGATCTCTGGGTTACAGGAAGTTGTAGATATTCAACTACAATTGTTGGTACAACTTACAGTTTTGGTAGTGATTACCGCATCTGTTTCGCTCAAAGAAATACTACAAATGGTTGGAACAATGTTTTCCGAACTGATGGAAATTACGACTCAGCATCTCTAGATGCGATGGCGGGCCATCCAGATGGTGGTATTGTATTTTGGTCTAGAAGTGACAGATATACTACTCCAGGAGGAACTAGTTATTCTATCAGCGGTAGTTCTGCTGGGGCTTTAGTCCGTCTATATCAGAATGGTACCATGCATCTTTGGGATAGGCCGGATTGTACTTCTGGAAATAGTTGTAATTATGTTCAATCGATGGACGTAAGATCTAATGGAGATATTGTGATTGGGGGTTATTTCGAAAATTCCGTATCATTTTCAGGCTGTTGTTCTGTAAATTCTGGTGGAGCACACGACGGATATCTTGCAATGTGGAATCATTCTAATGTTGGATGGGATTGGTCTATCGCATTAGGTGGAACTTCTAACGATTATCTCTATGATGTCCGTTTTGTTGGCAATGGAAGCATAGTTGGAGTCGGACAAAAGACAGGAGTAATTAGTGTTGGTTTAACCACTCTTTCTAATGCTGGAACTGGATTTGTTGCAATGGCTTCAGATCAAGGTACTTGGTCATGGGCCCAACAACCCACAGGCCCCGTTAATGTTAGAGCAGTCGTACCTGCTTCAAACGGCTCTATTGAGGTGGCCGGAGAAATACTGTATGATAATGGAGGACCTCGGCAATTTGGATTAGATACTTTGACAACTTCAGATGGGAGCGATCTATTTATTTCCAGAATGAGCGCAGATCAAGATGCAGATGGAATAACGAATAATCGAGACAATTGTCAGAGTATTTACAATCCCGTTCAGTCAGATTATGAGTCAGATGGAATTGGAGATATTTGTGATTTAGATGATGATGGTGATGGGATTTCAGACCAATTAGACTCATGTCCTATGGGATCTTTTGGTTGGATATCATCTGCATTTACTGATTATGATGGTGACGGATGTTCAGACACGGTAGAAGATGGTGATGATGACAACGATAGCATACTCGACTCTGATGATTCATGTTTGTATGGTGCTTTGAATTGGACATCATCTAATATTACAGACCATGATGGAGACGGTTGTAAGGATTCAACAGAAGATAATGATGATGATAATGATTTAATTTATGACAATCCTGATTNGTGCCCACTCGGCGTTACAGGATGGACTACTTCTCCTTCTACTGATCTTGATGGCGACGGCTGTCATGACGAATTAGAGGATGATGATGATGATAATGATTCAATAGATGACGACGAAGACTATTGTGAAAAAGGAAAGACAGGGTGGACTTCTTCACCCTCATCAGATAATGATGGCGACGGCTGTCATGATTTGGAGGAAGATGATAATGATGACAATGATGATTTCCCTGATGTTGATGATTTCTGCCCGAATGGAACTGTAGATTGGAGGTCAGGTTCCGTTACTGATTATGATGGCGACGGTTGTCATGATTCGGATGAAGACACTGATGATGATGGCGACGGAATTCCAGATATTGATGACAATTGTCCTAAAGGAATTGATGGATGGAAAACAAATCCATCGATAGATATCGATTCTGACGGTTGTCATGATTGGAATGAAGATTGGGATGATGATGGCGATGGAGTAGGAGATTTAGATGATCGCTGTTCTAGAACACCATCGGGCGCATCCGCTAATACTAATGGTTGCGCTCCTGGAGAAAATCCAGATGACTCCACAAATGGAGGGGGGTCCACTGTTGTGAATAATACGTATGTTAACAATACATATGTCAATAATACATACGAGAATGAAACGTTCATCAACAACACATTTCAAAATGAAACACAAAATGAATTTTTGAATAATACATATGAGAATAATACCTATGCAAACTCTACATCAACAATTTTTGAAAATGAAACATTTCAAAACATGACTTATGTTAATGAAACCAATATTCCTAATGAACAAGATGAAACGAATAATCAATTATCTGATTTAGAGGAAACTAGTGATGAATCTGGATTTACTTTCCCAATAATTGAGATAGCAGTTATCACTCTATTAGCTGCAATTTTCATCATTCAATTAAGTACTGTAATATCTAGACGATCAGAAGACCATAATCCAAAATCACCATTTGAGGTAGATGAAAAATCAATTTTTGAAGAAGAATTGAAAGAAGAAACTAATTCAGAATCGGAGCAATTAGAGATAGAATCCTCAGAAGTTCAATTACCACCTTCAGACGATGTTACCGGAACTGTAGATGAACATGGATTTGAATGGCTAGAGTGGCCCGAAGGTAGTGGAATAAATTATTATCGCAAATCAGATTCTGAAGAATCTTGGGCAATTTGGACTTCGGAATGATTCTTGAAACATGTCCTAGTCGGGAGAATTGGTAATTGCATGTCCGAAGGTGAAGGTACCCCTCCGGTAGTTATTGTTCGTCCAGAGACTACTATCTCTGGTGGAACAGCAGTCCAGGAAAAAATGATAGCAGCAGCACGCGCTTTTGCTGATATACTGAAACCTACTTTTGGTCCTAGAGGATTAGATAAAATGCTATACAAAACCGACGGTACGACTGCGGTAACAAATGATGGTGCAAAAATCGTTGCTGAATTGATGGTAAAACATCCAGCTGCTAAGGCATTTGTTAGTTTGGCTGAATCTCAAGAGAATGCCTGTGGGGATGGAGTGACGCGTAGTCTCTTATTTTGTGGAGAGTTACTTGCAGAAGCCGACCGTTTGATTCGAATGGGATTACATCCCCTCACTATCGTTGATGGCTTTTTATCTGCATTAGAGATTGTTGAAAAAGAAATTTCTAGTTGTAGCACCTCCATAAAATCTGATGATCAAAAAGTCCTAGAATCAATTGCTAACACTGCTCTTCGAGGAAAGTCAGCAGAACAAAATATCAGATTATTTTCTTCCCTAGCTTCAGTAGCAACAATGCAAATATCTCGTTTGGTGGATGGAAAAATCCGTGCAAATTCTGAAGATATATCCATGTATCTTCAAGGAACTGGAGGATTAAATGATAGTTGTGTCATTCAAGGAATTATCGTTCGTCGTCGAGTTTTACTCGATAGATTAGAAGGGACACATGAAAATTCTCGTATTGCAGTGATTAGTGGAGATTTATCCCCTCGCAGTTTGACTAGAGATGCTGAAATTGAAGTTGAAAATCCAGATCAGTTATCTCATTTTATTGAAGAACAAGAAAAGCTTCGAACCTCATTAGTTCAAAAATTACTTGATTTAGACATTCAGGCAATTATCGCCGGCGGAGAAATAGATCGAGACATACTTCATAATTTAGCCGATTATGGAATTTTTGTAGCCGGTGAATTCGATGAATCTGAATTGAGGAATTTGGCTTCTTCGACTGGTTCTACAATTGCTTCGAGCATTCACCATTTGGATAATACAGATATTGGTTTTGCTAAAGAGATAAATTGCCTCAGAAAATCATCAACAGATAGAGTAGAAGATGAGATTACTATACTTGGAGGAACATCATCTAATGTAGCAACAATTGTAGTTGGAGGAGTCGAAGGAACCGCAGGTGAAGAAGTGATTAGAGGATTACATGATGCCATTCGTAGTACAACACTTGTTGTCAATTCAGGTGAAATAGTCTCAGGTGGAGGATCAGTATATGCCACGTTATCATCAAGCATTAGAACAGCATCTGAACAACATTCAAATCGTGCTCGTTTAGCCATGGAAGCATTTTCTCGAGCATTGGAAGTAATCCCATCTACTCTTATTGAAAATGCTGGAGTAGATGTATTAGATACATTATTATCTCTTCGTGCAGCAACTAATGGGAAAGATAATTGGGGAATAAATGAGAATGGAAAGGTGGAAATTATGGATTCTTCAGTAGTCCACCCAACTGGAACTATTCTTAATGGAATAATTGGAGCAACCGAGGCTGCGTGTGCCCTTCTTCGTATAGATCAGGTTATTTCTGCACGCGGTGACTGACTTACGAATCTTCATGGTCTTGAGTCTCACCCCACGGGTGGGGATACATCGTGAAGGACGAATCTCCTCGGGCATTGATTAGCGTATTTGATAAGGACGGAATATCTGATTTCGCTCAGAAATTAACAGATTTAGGTTGGGAAATTCTCTCTACGGGAGGGACATCTAGACTATTGAGAGAAAAAGGAATAGATGTTACCGATGTTACCGATGTTACTGGGCATCCAGAGGTATTCAATGGGAGAGTCAAAACACTTCATCCGGCAATACATGCAGCAATCCTTGCCCGAGGAAACAATTCAGAGGATATGACTACACTTGACGAGTTAGGATATCCGAGGATAGACTTAGTTGCAGTTAATCTGTATCCTTTTGAGGAGGTAGCAGCAAGAGATCCACCAGTTAGTGAAGAAGAATTGATTGAAATGATCGATATCGGGGGGCCAACTCTAGTTAGAGCTGCAGCTAAATCACATCAAGATGTACTTATCGTTACAAATCCAGATGATTATAACGATATTTTGGAATTATTAGAAGATGCAGATGGTAGCCCAAGTGGAATAAATTTGTCAATTAGGCAAAGATTAGCATTAACCGCATATCAACGAACAGCTGCATATGATGTGGCGCTTGCCAATACATTGGCAACTCGATTAGAATCTCTTGAACGGACTACCTCTGAACTTTTACCCGAAAAACTCCTCATCTCAGGTGGAATGAAAAAAAATCTAAGGTATGGTGAAAATCCACATCAACCAGCAGCATTTTATCCAGCAAACGTTGCAGGTGAATCATTACATGGATTAGCATCCGCTAGACAACATGGTGGAAAAGATCTTTCTTTCAATAATTATTTAGATTTAGATGCAGCACTACGCTTTTGTCGTTCTCATATAGGTACAGAGTGGTCTGAATGGCCTCATTGTTGTGTTATCATAAAACATACTAATGCGTGTGGTGTTGCAATATCGAATAATCAAGTTTCTGCCTGGGATGATGCATTAGCAAGCGATCCTGAATCTGCTTTTGGTTGTGTTATTGCTTTCAATACACCAGTAACTAAAGAGACAGCAGAAAGGATTGGAGATCATTTTGTTGAGTGTATTATCGCACCCAATTATGAAGATGGAGCCCTTGAGGAGTTGTCTCAGAAAAAAAATAGAAGGATGCTTACTCTAGAAAATATGACCTCATTAAAAATGCAAACTCATTTCCGAGAGATTGACGGTGGATGGTTGGCACAAACAGAAGGCGCCCCTATTATCGATTGGTCTCAGGTTAAATGTGTAACCAAGGAACAAGCAGATCCTAATCAAATTGATTTGGCTAGATTTGGTGTTGCTGTTTGTGCTCAAGTTAAGAGTAATTGTGTGATATTTATTCAACCCACTGAAACAGGCTTTGCAACAGTAGGAATAGGACCAGGCCAAACAAGTCGCGTGGAAGCAGTAAGAATAGCAGCTCGGCGTGCAGGGGAACGTGCAAAGGGGGCGATGATGGTATCTGATGCATTCTTCCCTTTCAGAGATGGAATTGATACAAGTTTTGAGATTGGCATCACAGCTGTAGTACAACCAGGTGGAAGCATTCGCGATCAAGAGGTCATTGATGCCGCTGATGAACACAAAATGACCATGTTGTTCACAGGTACACGACTATTCAGGCATTAGTAGTGAAGTGAATAATTTCAATTAATTCTCGTTTTTACCCATCTAAGAACGTACACAATACCGATTAAGCCAACGATTAGGATAGTGATTGAACCTGCTGCAAATTCATCTGCACCGGTCCATGTTGAAGGATTCAGCAGATTTCCATTGTCTCCTTTCGTAGATACACTCCATACAAAGAATGCAGAAATTATAGACATTAGCCCTATCATCCCTATAATTATGAATTTTACATGAGAAGGAAGGGTTTTTCCAGTTGCATAATATTCAAACAAGGTTGGTCCAAAGAATCGATTCGAGAGGGTCCATCGGAATAAACGTTCATTGGATAATGAGAATAGAAACGCTGCAGGTACCGCCCATGAGACCGAAGGCCATCCCGGAACCCATATCCCAATAACGGCAAAAACCAGGAAGATTATACCTAATGTAACATAAATTCGGCTCTTTATTTTACTACTGGTAACTGAATAACGTTCAACAACCTCATCGATTGTTTCCAAGCGCTGCATCAAACAGTCCTCATTTTTTTTTGAGTTCAGTGATATGTATAATCGTATTGATGTGTGAATATGCTCAAGCGCTACCCCCCTATCCTATGTACATGTCTCTTAGGGTTGGAACCCCTTCAGATCCATTGAGATTGGCGGTAATGATTTCAGGAAGCGGCTCCGGAATGAAGGCATTATTAGAACATACAGTGCACAAAAAAGCATGCTGTCACAGTACAGTCATCGTCCTTAGTGATAGATCTGAAGCTAAAGGGCTTTCAATCGCTGAAGAATATGGTATTTTTTCTCTTGGTATTCCTTTACCTGAAGGAAATCTTGATCCTATCTCAAGACGATTAGTACATGAGCAATCTGTTCAATCAAAACTTATTGAAAATAATGTAGAGGCTATAATCCTCTCAGGATATATGAGAATTCTAACTCCTAATTTTGTTTCAAAATGGGAGGGAAAAATATTGAATATTCATCCTTCATTATTGCCTAAATTCCCCGGAGCTCATGCTCATCGAGATGTACTTTCTTCCCGAGAAACAGAATCTGGATGTACAGTTCATTTTGTCGATTCTGGGATGGATACAGGTGCAATCATTGAACAATCAACCGTACCAGTGTTTCCCAATGATACATTAGAATCACTACAGAAAAGAGTGAAGATTGAAGAACACAGATTATATCCAAGAATAATTGATGACTTTTCTGAGGGCAAGATTCGTTTGATTAATGGGAAAATAATTAATTTGGAAGATCATGTGGATAATTGAGATTCTTCAGAGCATTAGGATTTGTCAATTCTTTCCAGTTTAATTCTTTGAAATTTTTAGAATTTACAAATTTTCTTAATTGAATTGGTTTCGAATTTGACATTATTTCTAATAAATTTGAAGATTTGACTTGCATTAACAATGGCTCAGGACCATCTTTACTCCAAGGAACAACACCAATTTTTCCACTATTCCTCTTCAAAACACTTGTTAATTGCCGTATAGATTTACCATCAAACCATGGAGAATCAACAGAGACAATTTGTACAATTTCATTACTAGGAAGTGAAAATTTTAGCACATCCCAAATTCCTTTTGAATCATCTGAGTCAATTACTGTCTCCACATTATTTTCAAAGATATTTTTTATCCATTCTGATTGCTTAAAATCTCTTACGGACACCACAATTTGAGAAAAACCTCCTTCTTTGAGATTATTAACAACAATCTCAATCAACATCTTCCCATCTAGAATGAGACTGGCCTTATCGGATCCCATTCGAGTGGAGCGGCCACCGGCTAAAATCAATCCTTGAATTAAATCACCTACCGTAATTCATCTAATCTGCGAGCAGCATGTTCAATTTCAGCTAATAATTCTCTTGTTCGTTCAATCAATGTTTCACGTTCTCTTTTCTTATTGGCTTTAGATATCCAATGCATCAAAATCCCAATATCTTCTGCATCTCTGGCAATAGTCCATTCTAAAACACTCTCAACAATTGGTTCATTTGCTGGAACTATCGAGTTACTCATGGTTAATGCAAATCTAGTATGTCTTTGAGAGTTACGAATTTATTCTAAAGTTTTGTTTCGTATTCGTCGGATTAGACTATCACCATCTGGTAGATCGATATTTTCTAATTTTTCTTTGATAGAATTTGAAATATTATTCTTTTTTGAAAATTGATGCATTCCTAAAATTCCTAAGTATTGTTCAGCAATAGTCCCTTCTAATAATTTCGAAGCAAAGATTTCATCTATCATTGAACAATCAGCTCTGCTCATTTCCTCAATATGAAGAAGCATTACTTCTAAGGGAATTCTTCCCCGTTTTTTTTCTATATGTGAAATTAGTTCTGCTAGAGTAATCCATTTCCAGTTTGAATCCACTTCTTTATCGGGAAGATTAGCCAACAAGATTGAAGATAATACCAAATCTTCTCTTCCAAATCGTTTCCATAATCTTCCAATTATATTTTCTATCTTTTCTGAATGAGAGATATGAGTGAAAATCCAAGATGCGATTCTACGTAACTCAGGTTCTGGGGTTCCTAGATGAAAAGAATACCCTGCATCTAATCCAATTCTGTCTGTAGTGGATTTTATTGAAAGTGCTGGGATTCCGATTGGATATGCATCTCGAATGTGATTAATGACTAATTTTGGTTTTTTTAATGAGCGTTTATCAATAGACGAAAGATAATCATCCAGCGGATCTTCCACCGAATCACTTCCGTAATTTTTTCTTTATTTTATCTACAAAAGTGGACGGATCGCTAGAATCTTCTTTCCTTTGTTTTTCTCTCAGCGGTTCAATAATTGCACTCGCTTCATCTTTTGAAAAATGTAATTCCTCTCTGAGACATTTCATTACAGCAGCTTCATCATCGGATTCATCTTCATTAAAATGCACAGTCAACCATGACTTGCGATAAAGATCAACACGCTCTTTTCGAGTCATTTCTCTACCTCCATCAATTTCTTCTCCACGAAGAACAGCCTCGTAGACCTTTAGTGGATCGCCATCGTCTAGTTCTAATTCTCTTCCGATAGCAATAATCAATCGTTTTTCTTCTTGAGTAAGAACTCCATCGGCAAGGACAACCCGTATCACCGCTGAGAAGACATTGAGTGTCTCTGGTGCTCCGGTCATGAATGTCGTAACCATCTATCCTCCTTGAAGGCTATCAATGTGAATTTGTTTGATTTAGTCTGAAAAATGCCGGTGGGTTAATCCATGATGTTTCACCCCACTAAAATATCCAAGTCACACTCATGACCGAATTTCGGTCTCGTGCCCGCCGGATGGTGGGGATTTGTCTCAGACATTCTGTGTGAGATGGTAGAAGGAATCAATATGGCAGCAGAAGCAAAATATGTTATTGAAGCGAGTATTAAAACAGATGGTACAGTTCAAAGAAAAGACGTCGTCGGGGCAATTTTCGGACAAACTGAAGGCTTACTAGGTGAAAGTCTTCAATTACGTCAGATGCAACGAAAGGGAAGAATAGGGCACGTGGATGTCGAATTAGAAAATCAAAGAGGAAAGGTCCAAGGTATCATTAGATTACCCACCATGATAGATCAAGTAACAACGGCTGTTATTGGTGCATCATTAGAAACAATAGATAGAATCGGACCTTGTCAGGCAGTTATCAAAGTAAAAAAAATTGAAAATGTACGTTCTGCAAAGCGAACTCAAGTTGTAGACCGTGCGAAAGATCTTCTGATACAAATCGTGAATGCGGGTTCAGCAGAATCTTCAAACATTCTCGATGAAGTTCGTTCTGTTTTGACATTAGGAACTGAGACCGATTTTAATGGAATGACTTGTGGTCCAAATGCTGTTGAGAGCACTTCACTCATCATTGTTGAAGGTCGTAATGATGTTCGAAATTTGTTAAAGCATGGAATTAAGAATTCTATTGCAACTATGGGTGCAGGTATTACCAAAGAGTTAGTTGAATTGGCTAAAAGTAAAAAGAATGTTACAGCATTTATGGATGGAGATAGGGGTGGAACACTACTGCTTGTAGAATTAGAAGGTGCATTAGGGAAATCATTGACTCATGTTGCACTAGCTCCAACAAGCAGGGAAGTAGAACATCTTGAGGGTAAGGTAATTACAAAATGTTTGAATCAAAAAGAGCCAGCATCCAAAATAATTTCGAGACTTAAGGCGGATTTGGATAAGCAAGATACAGAAGTTTTAGGGAAAAAAGAAGACTTATCGCCAGTCGAAGTTCCAGATAATGTTCGAGGTTGGAAGGAAAGCTTTGACGGCTTGGCTAAGAATAAAGCTTGTTTTGTTCTCGAGAATGGAGAACTTTCAGACCCAGTAGGTGCAAGTAAACTTGCTGCAGAGGCTGAAAATACATCTGGAGCACTAGGAATGTTGTTCAATGGAAAGGTAACATCTAGAACACTCGAAATAGCCCAGACTGCAAAGATAACTCAGATTTTAGCATCATCGGTGAATGAAGATACCTTAGAAGGAATCGACGTTTTTGTATTAAGTGACCTTTTATTATAATGCAATAATTCCACCAGAAGTGGAAACCACTGCATTTTTTGAAAAATCCTTTATCTCTGCAATCAAATCTTCTGTTTTAGATGGTAAAGGCATTTTATCAAACCCAATTGGTAACTGAATCCCTGGTCCTGGCACATCATCTAACACATCCTGTAATCGATCAATTTTTTGGATAATTCCTCCATTGTTATCCCAACATTGTCGATGTTCACTTCTTATTCGAATCCATTGTTCTATATTTTCGAGGACAGGCAGTAAGTCATCAACTATTTTTTTCTGACCTTCTTCATCGAACTTTGATTCAATTATTGGAATCAATCTTAGAATACGTTGAATTCTTAGATCTCTNTTTCGAGAAGATTCTACTGCCAATGGATCTTCATCTTCTATTCCTAATTTTTTTCTTAGAAAATGATTGGATTTTCTTTTTTCATTAGGAACTGAGACCGATTCTTCAAACGGTTCTTTATGTTCAACAACACCTTCGATTTGAGGAATATTTTCTTCTTTTTTTGCCACTGATTCAAGCATTTCTTCGTGGGTATCTTCCAAGGTATTATCTCGTTGAACTATTTGTTCTGGAATCACTGGTTGAATCTCTTTTTGGGTAAGGGTTTTTTCAGTTTCATCTGTTAATGAAATTATACCATCAGGTTTTGACCAAGTAGACTGCTTAGTTTCCTGATTGTAATAGAATAATTTCCCGTCAGCCGCTTTCTTCTCAGTCCAATTACTCAGGTTAATTTCCTTATCATCGGATGAATTCTCAATCTCTAGTTTAGAGGTAGGAATTATTGGTATTTTTATTATTTTTTGATTTGATTGTATTTTCTTTTTTGCCGCTTTTTCTTTTTCACGATTCCTCATTAATTCAGCATCAAATAGTCTATCTTCAAATTCCGAAATTGTCCAATTATCTGACTCCGTGGTATTCATCGAAAGTTCTTCTGCACGTTCGTATAACATCATTAAATGACGTTCTTGCCTCCGAGAAATTTTGTTAATTTCTTCCATTTCAAATTGGAGAGTATTACGAACATTCCAATCTTGAATTACACTTTCTCGGATTTCATTGATTCTTTCACTGTCTATTGATTGATCTAGATAATCAATTGAATCAAGAATTGAAATTGCTATTTCTGCCAACGATCGTAACCCGTTAATTTTTTCATTCAGTTCCCATAGATTATTTTCTTCAGAAAGTCCACTAATTAATTCTAAATTAAGTCCGTAATTTTTCCACTTTTGAGTCTCTATTTGTATATTTTCACTTATTTGTTTTTGATGATTGGTTAATTCGTCAATCATAGTTAGGATTTTGTCGTACGAATCAACACGCCCTATCCAATCTGGATGTTTTCGCCCTGATTTATTCAAAAGGTTACGTAAAATTATACATTTTTCATCGACCAAGTTCCAATGTTTTTCTAGTTCCTCTAAATTTTCTTCAAATTTCCACAATTGATTGTCCTTTAGAATTTCTGAGTCAGTAATAATCAGACCATTTTGAGACCAATAGTTCAATCGTTGTCTAATTTCCTCATTACTTTTATGAATATCATGAATCTCATCTTTGACGTCCAATTCTAATTGGTTTATTCCATCGCGATTTCCATTAAATCTAGCATTTTCAATAATTTCCAATCCCATTTTAGCTTTAGTTGGTCTCCTCTCTTCAAATCGAAGAATATCTCTTTCCAATGCTTCAATCCGGTCTTCTAATTCGAGCCATTCAGAAACTTCCTCAAACTTTTGTGAAAGATTTGCATGCTCTGAAAACTCTAACTTCCACCCCTTTCGTTCTAGTATATTCATCATATCTTGAAGGATTGCTCCTCTTTCCCTTTGTTTGGCTTCTAAATTTTCAATTGCTTTTCTTACTTCATCTCTTGGTGCAATATTTTCTATTGCTTGAATCACTTCTCTCGTTTCTTCAGGAGGGTTATGATTGATAGATCCTAATCGTCTAAGCCATGCGGCTAATTCAATAGATCTACCTTCCATTGACCATTGATCTCTCATTTTTTCAGCAGATGCAATCCATGGAGCTGTTGCAACAACCATAACACTGTATCTTGCTCGAATATCCTCTAATTCGGAAGGACGTTGCAATAATCGCTTTTTCATACCCTCTGCAGCTTCGCTTAGCGACTTTGGAACATTATCTAACATTGAGATCATTTTTTTTGCATCTTCCAATGTTTCTTGAACGAATAATACTGAATCACTATCTGGATTTTCTCCCAACAAGATTGCAACCCCTTCTTCACTAAACCCTTCTTCAACGAAGTGTTGTAGATACCCGGCCCAGTCAGTCACGCATCCACCTTATGCCTGAATCATATACGCGCCATTTGAAGGATGGTGTTGTTCCTTGCGATATATCCTCTGTAGAAGGGTTTGGACAATCGTCCGAGTTGATAAAAATCGGCTTATACTACCCTTTCAAAGGGAAGCGGCTAAGTGTGGTGAAGTACGAAGTGTGCCAATGGATCCTCTAACTAGTGGATTGATTGCTCTACTCGCGATTGTAATTGGCGGTTCAGTCTATACACTGCAACAAATGAATGAACGCATAAATCAACTACAATTTTCCTCTTCTTCACATGACGCATTGATTGAAGATGATATGACAGTTTTAAGCAATGCAGTTAACGAATTAATCGATGAAGCTGACGCAAGTCGACGCTTATCAGGATCGGATATATTATTGAAATCCCAACAACTGATTGACTCTTTGATTGGAGGTTCAGAATTTGAGATTTCTAGTTTCAACATTTCTCTAAGAAACCTTCTCTCATCATTTCAAGAATCTACATTGGAAGAAGACATGAAGAGATTAGACTCAGTACGTCGAGAACTCTTAATCAATCATATACAAATTATTCAAGAAAATAATGTTGAAATGAAATCTCTTTTTGAAAGAAATGATGTGCAATGTAGGATTTTTTCTTTTATTTGTAATAATCTCGGATTCCGAGACCTTGCACTTTCCAGCCTCCTTGAATCTGAGAGTATCGCTCCACGACATGAAGACACTCTTCGAAGGTTAGCAGTAATCGCAAGAGAAAGTGGAGATGACACATTCTTGAAAACCCGTTTAGATCGATTGCTTCAATTGAATCCAGATGATCCTGAATTATTGAGGGAAAGAGCTCATTTATTATTCAGGCTCGGAGATCCAGATGCAGAATTAGATTCTAGACGCTTGGAAGCCTTAGGATTACAAAATGCTGCAGATAGAATTCTACTAGCTGGACTAAGAGAGAGGGCTGGAGACCCATCCACAGCACTCGAAGAAGTAAATGAAGCTCTTAGAGAAAATCCAGAGGATTCAGAATCTTGGCATCTTAAAGCCAAATTACACTATGTTCGAAATGAACCTGGACGAGCTCTTAGCGCATTAGATCAGTTGTTCAGTCTTGATAGACAACATGGTCCTTCATGGGCATTACAATCTAAATTGTTATCAAATGAACCTAATAGATTAGAAGATGCATTGAAGGCAGCTATTCATGCTGTTGCATTAGGTGAACCCGAATGGATTCTAAAAGCAGATTTATTAATGCAATTAGATAGATTTGAAGAAGCCATCTTCTCACTTCAATCAGTATTGGACATAGATCCAGATAATGGATTAGTAAGAGCTCATTTATCGCTATTGCATATGTTAGATGATAATAATGAGGTCGCAAGAAAGATTCTTGTTGAATCATCTCCTAAGGCATGGGAATGTTCAGAAATGCATATTCAGAAAGGTAGATTGGTTCTAGGAGAAGCAGATGTTGCCAGAGATGGCACAGGATTACATGATCGAGGCTTAGTTAAAGGTGCATTAACATTTTTTGATACCGCACTTTCTTATGACAGAGAATCCGCTTTAGCATGGGTAGGACGTGCTAGAACACTTCGTCAACTAGGAGAACTTGATGAAGCAGAAGTATCGATTGTTAGAGCATCTCGTCTAGATAATGAAGATCCAATGATATTAGCTGAGTATGCTCTTTTGAGAATAGATCAGGGAGAAATTTCTGAAGCAGAAAGATTAGTTCATGAGGCTGAAACATCACTTTCTGATAAGGATGTTTTACACTATATTAGGGGTTTAATCGCAGCAGAATTAGGCAATTATCCAGAAGCTCGACGACGTTTTGATACAGTCTTAGTTCAAGATCCAAAACATGTTCGTGCTCGTTTAAATCGAGCAACTGTAGCAGTTTTGATGAATGATCATTCTTTGGCCCTTGAGGATTCAGAATTATTACTCAAACAATATCCTGACCTTGATTTAGCAAGATTAAGACGAGCTGAATCACTAATGGGTTTAGGAAAATGGGAATGGGCGGAAATAGCATTGAGAGAGATTATTGAGAGAAAACCCGGGCATGTTCCAGCATTGATTTCCATGGGGGCAACACTCTGTGCTCTGGATAGAGCAGAAGAAGCACTGACTCCATTAGATGAGGCAATTCGATTAGAATCAGACAATCCAGATGCTTGGCACATGAGGGCTCAATTTTACGTGGAACAAGGGGCATTACCTGCGGCATTAGCAGATTTTGAATCAGCCATCCGTTCTGAACCATCACATATGGAATCGTTGTTACATGCAGCAGCGATTGCTCATGAGATTGGACCTTTAGATAGAGCTGAATCATGTTGGAGAAGAGTTTTGAATCTAGATCCAACGAATAACATAGCAAGAACTAGATTAGAAGAATTATTGAGTAAGAAAGTCGTTTAATCCGTTAGGTTGAATGCGTTCTTTATGTTGCGACAACCATGCCTTCTGCCAGAGGATTAGAGCCAGGCGATACTGCTGCCGATTTTGAATTACGAAATGCCCAATCATTTGTAATGGATGGAACACATTCCGATCCATCCAAAAGTTCATTCAAACCCGTTCATATGTCACTTGAACAAACAATTGGTGAAGCTGGGGGAGTGATTATGTTTACTTGCAATCATTGCCCATATGTTGTTGCTAGTGAAGAAAGAATAGAATCGATCGCATCTTTGTGTCGAGAGAATGGATTAGGCTTTGTTGGCATAAATTCCAATGATCCTGTTGTTTACTCTAGTGACAATTGGGATAATATGATAATCCGAGCTGGAGAGATGTCGTATCCATATTTGCATGATTCCGATCAGACAATTGCACGTGCATATGGGGCTGAACGCACCCCCGAATTTTTTCTAATTAATGCACATGGAATCATTGTTTACAGGGGTCGTCTTGATGATTCGCCAAAAGATCCTACTAAAGCAACGACTAGTGAATTAGTAGATGCAATTAATTCAACACTTTCTAAAAGTCCTATTGAAATTAATCGAACAGATCCTATTGGTTGTTCAGTAAAGTGGAAGGAATAAGGATGCGTTTAGGGCTCCCTGCTCGAATTTTTGCAACATTATTGAAAGTATTTCCGAGTAAGATTGGAGATCGTATGTGGCGTTGGTGGTACCAACGTCTTGCTAAGGCTAAAGCATGGGGGGATTTTGGTTTCATGAACTATGGGTTTATTGACGATGATCCCCCTGAACTAGAGCCAGATGACGAAACAGACAGATTGTTCATTCAGTTATATCACATGAACATACGAGATATTGAATTGAATGGTAAAGAAGTATTAGAAATAGGTTCAGGTAGGGGAGGCGGTGCAAATTGGATCGCAAGAACCTATTCTCCTCAATCTCTGACGGCTTTAGATTATTCAGAAGCTGCAGTTAAATTGTGTAATCAAATGTATGGTCAGCAAAAAAATTTACAATTCGTAGAAGGAAATGCAATGTCCCTATCTTTTGAAGATGAATCATATGACATAATTTACAATGTCGAATCTAGCCATTGTTACAGCAATATGTCTGAATTTATTTCAGAAGTATATCGAGTTTTAAAGCCAGGAGGCTATTTTGCTTGGACCGACTTTAGAGATAAGAAAACCATGGAATCTATACACCAATTATTCATTTCAGCAGGATTTGAAATAAAGTTTCAATCTGATATCACCGATGAAGTAGTTGCTGCGTTAAACCAAATAAGTGATGATAAACGATCTAGAATTAAAAATGGAACTAACGTAATTATTAGACGGAGCTTTGAGACGTTTGCTGGAGTTCGTAATACTCCTGTATATGATGCATTTATCAAAGGTGATTTAGGTTATTACAGATATCTTCTCAGAAAATAGAGGAAAGGTTTCGATCAATGAAAAGGAAAACTCGATTTCTTGATCGAGGACTGGGACAAGCCCACGTGCCCTAACGGGCTTAGATTGATGTTCAGGCACGCCCGGCAACAATCTTTGGTGTTACGATTACTGTAGCATTGTCTGCTACCTCAACATTAGCTAACTCATTGCGGCTGACCATGCGACCATCCACAAAAATCCACTTTTCATTGTCGAGTGTAGAAATCTCTTGGCGAAGCTGAGCTTCACTTAGAGAATCCATAATTGTATCACCAGATTCGTTAACGATGCGCAATGTAATATTACTCATGTATTCTTCCTCCTTAGTTTAGCGTTCCAAATCGTTCGTTTTACGTCCTAAGACAATTGTATAGTATCTCCAGAGTATATCAATCATGATATTATGCATCAGTTGGTATGTGGTGATTATTAAAAATCCCATCAATCACTAAACTGTAATCTTTCTCAAGTCTTTTCAGTCTATTTGTGGTAATTCCTAACCAGTCTGCAATNCTTTGCTTAAGTCTTGATTGTCCTCTAGCCCTTGTTGCACGAACAGTTAGGCCTGCAGTTACTAATCTGATATTCTGTCCAGAAAGAAAAGCATGACCTTTCGCTTCTTCTAGCATTGCCCAAATCTCTGTAATCATTAACCTGGCTGTCATTATTCCAAATCTATCTTCTAATGAAGGCCTTAATTCATCAATAGCAGCACGAATGTCGGCTTCACTCCATGTCCTTCCTTCACTGAGTCTTCCTGGTGAAATTCCCATTCTAGGTAATGACTGACTTTGATTTCTTTGTTCAATAATCAAATCTTCAGCCTTCCAAATAATTGTAAGATACTTTTTGATATTCATCGACTCTCTAATCAGATGATCATGATGAATATCTAATGCTGTGGACAATTGCTTTGTTGGTAGAGCAATTCCCATTATTTTGGCGGCTATATTCATGACAGCTACTGCTACCATTCTTGTAGAATAATTTCCGTTTCTAGTATCATCATCACCAGTTTTCTGAGCGTGTCTAGTTTGATTGAGTGGCAGCGGAATGTCTTCGCCGTTATTCACATGTTTCATAGCCTCCCACATCACAGAATTACCTTTTCTTTTCTCGTGTTCTTCTGTAGAGTGAGTTTGAGCTAGAATCTTCTTTGCCAATGTCTTCATCACTCTAGAACCAGCCATATTGTTCTCGATGAAACGCTCAACATCAGTTTTCAACCAAGTTCTTTCGGCCCTAGAATTCCTATCAAATCTACTATTTCTCAACCTCTTTTGTCCATTCCATACAACTGGCCTGCCCGCAGCATCTCTTCTGGAAGCCCATGTTTTTCTTTCATCACTTCCGAGCCTGTTCGAATTCATTTCTCTCTCAATCTGGCCTTCACTGTTCATGAATTGAGCCACATTATCATCTAATTGGTCTTCAACAATACATCCACAAATAGTGCAATGATACTCAGCTCTTACACTATCGTGCTCAAATTCATCGTTACCACATTCTATACAATTCTCTTTCATTTCCATATGTTCACCTCTTTTCGCCGCCGGGAAATTGGATTCAGATGGGTAAGGCGCTTGAACTTTTCCCTTGAATCCTANTTTCTAATCCAATTCCTTACCATTTCTCTAGGAATCGATTAGTTCTCAACAGAGATTTAATTTAGCATCGAGAGTATTTAAACCCTTCAAAATTAACATTTTGTAAGCGGTTTTGATTGATCTTCATTAAATTCAATATATGGGGTTTTAGCCAACTGTTTTGACGAAAACCTTCGATCCTGAGAGACTTCTGATCCAACCCAATTAGGGGATATGAAATCACTATTTTCGTCACTGAGTTCAATTTCTGCGAGCCATAACCCCTCATTTAATCCCTGAAATTGATCTAATTCCCACAAATACCCATCTTCTGCTAAAATCTCCCACCGATGTTTTTCCACCATCGGCCAATTTGATTCTGAAAGTAATCTTTCTAGGATTGGATAGTTCTGTAATTCCCATTCAAATTCAATCCTAGAAATTGTATTTATCTTTCCTTTGATACATAGAATTGCAGACTTGCCATTCAGTCGAATTCGAATTGTAGTATTTTCAAGATTGATTAATTCACGAATTTTTCTTTGCCATCCATTTTCAACTTCAGAAACTAATTCTAATTTATTTAGGGTAATTTTACCGTTACATTCTACCAACGATGAAGGAATATACCATTGTCTTAGATGAATGTAATTTTCAAGATTTTTTGGAATGCAGAGAACTCTAAATTTCCGTTCGATTTCAACTGGGAACTCGTTTGACACAATTACTCAAGAATTAACACCATATTTCAATATCTTTCTTGTCACTAATTATACCAAATTGGAACTATCTAGAGTCATTTTGCCATTTATCATGGGATTTGATGGCTTCTTCGATATCTACAAATTCTAGTCCAGCTAATTTACATGCTTCGAAATACCTCATCAATNCATCCATTAATGCGTCATCGGCTTCAATATCCATTTGTATTTTCAACCATTTCTTCAAACCCATCCCAATATCGCTCCTCACCATTATGTTACGAATGTTTTTTCGTTCATCATCATCAGGAATACGAATTTTCATTTTGATACCTCATAAGGAATACATGGTTCATCAGTCCAAGTTGAGAGAGGTTCTACACCCTCTTCCAATGTATGGCCAAATGGTAGGTTGCATACTGTGTGTTTACAATGATCATGCCCCAAGACCAAAGCCTCTTGGATCAGGCCACAAAATTTTGCTAATGTTCCAAGGTCGGTAATACTCCAATACGCATTCCATGGATGAGTATGAATCCATAATTGAAAAGGCAGTTGAGCACCTATTGGCGGATTTAGGGTAACTTCACCAGCAGTTCCAATATCTACCCAAACCTCATTTTTTGCATCCTTAATCCAACTTATTTCTACTCTTAGAGCATGACTAATTTCCCACATCTCAGCCCATCTTTTTTGATTTCCAAGCTCTACAAGAATTTCCTTTATTTCATTATCGTCAGCATTGCCAATTTGAATTTTCTCACACATTTCAACCACTGAATTTGAAGAGATTTCCATTTCTATTCACCTGCTTCTGAATCCAAAGGTTGTCTTATTCCTGTAATTTTTAGAAGTCTATGCCAAATTGCCCCAGGAGATCTTTGATGATGACTTGCAACTCTTTCCAAAGTTAACCCCTTTTTTGCTTGCTCAAGCAATTGTACATCTTCTTTTTCTGACCATAGTTGAGTAGGACGTTTTGGTGGCTGTTGATTGAATGGAACTGTATTTTTTGTTTGTACGAAAACAGGGATCATTCCCATGTCCATGGAAAAACAAACGGGACCTGGAATATTTGTTTTGATACCTATTCTATTCATGAGTGACCTTAGAATGATATTTGCACCAAATGTACCTGCTAAAGCTGAACCAAACTGAATATTGCCACTTTCAATGGCACCATCAGGTTGACAACTAGCAGGTTTATGCTCAGGAGTCAATCTTTCAATATCATCAGGGTGAGTTTCATGTGTAAGTACAAGACAGGAATCAAGCCCACATCTCAAATCATACCATTCTACATTTTCGAGAGAATGTACCATTCTACGAGGTTCAGGTCTATCTACAGCTACAATCACGATATCCGCATTACTAAGCGGTTCGGGGGTTCTAAGATTAGTTGAATGCCCAAAAACACGTATTTTTGGATGAATCAAATCGTAATCTCTCGCCAAGGCTTCAACTTTACACATGTCGATTTGTGACTCGACGAAACGTTGGTGCACCAAATTTTTTTCTTCTACAATATCTGCATCATGAAGATGGAACGAGAGTCCATCCAATTGTTTTGCAACAACTCCGTTTCTTAATGCGGGCAGTAATAATGAAATTAGGTTTGACCCGATTCCACCCGTTCCAATGATATGTATTTCCAACCCTTTTTTCTTCATCCAAGTATGGTAAAGATTACGATATATAAATCGATTAACTCATGAGTCTAGTTGTTATCCAACATATATGAGCCAACATCCATTCGANCAGATTGATATCCGTTTTGAAGTTATAACTGGTTTAATTTTAGTTCTCAATACACTTTCTTTTGGTATTGGATTCGCAGGCCCATGGGGAGATGTAGATTTTACTAGGGGGGTCCTAGGATTAATCGGTCTTACACTACTTTATCGAGCATGGTATGCTAGAACTTTTGGTTTCCATGGAATAATTCCTGCCCTCCATCTTTGGTCCAAACCACATCAATCAATCTCCAGAATTTTACTTGCTAGTATTGCAACGTTAATGTTGTCTTGGCTAATTGGAAACTCAATGCTTCAATCATTATTTGCAGAACCGACATCCTTGATTTTGACTGTATTGGGAATGTTGATGTTATTGATGTCTATCTATGCTAGACTAGTTTTTGTTAGTGGTCTATCGGATGAGGAAGAATGACTATCTTTGTCCAGGTTTCCAAAACTGGAGTGGAATCGCTACTTGATCAGATTGAACTCTAAATGCTAAATGATCCGCTCTTTCATTCCATCTATGTCCTGTATGAGCTTTGATATGAGCTAACTTAATGTCGACTAATTTGTTTGTCTCCTTCCAAATTTCTTGTGCCTTATTTGCTAACACTTTGTTTTCCTTTGCCTTCCAAGAACCGTTCGTAATATTGAGTGCATACATTGAATCACCTCTAATGGTGATTGATGCATCCGGACATTGAGTAATCACCCATCTTAGAGCATATATTATTGCAGATAATTCTGCAGTGTTATTAGAGCCTACTTCAGCCCCAATCCATTCATTTTTTTCTTTATTTGTTACTACTTTACCTGCTTCTTCATAGATGACATCTCCAGTTCCCTTTCCTAATCCTCTGTCACCAGAAACAACCAGAAAACCCCAACCTGCGGGCGTATCCGGCCCTACATTTCGGTTTTCAATACACGATCCATCAACATAAATCGAAATTGGTGGAGAAGAATCATCCTCCACGAAATTAATCACTCTCCAATTACATTAGAATATGCTTCAGCATCGAGTAGATTATTGACATCATCTAGATTATTGGGCTTAATTTTTGCAATCCACCCATCTTGATATGGAGATTGGTTAAGTTGTTCTGGAGCATCTTCTAATGACATGTTAAATTCTAAAATAGTTCCAGATATGGGTGAGTATATTTCGCTAACTGATTTTACAGATTCAACGGAACAGAACGATTCCATTTCTGCTACCTCAGTACCTTCAAGGCCCTGATCAATTTCTACCCAGACAACATCAGTCAATGCATCCTGAGCATAATCGGTAATTCCAACAATTACAATATCTCCATCTATGCGTAACCATTCATGTTCTTTCGTGTATCTTAGTTCACTTGGTATCTCAGACATGTATCTTCCCAACCCCCTCCAGTTCCCGACGAGCAGTCAAAGTTTCGCTTCGATGTTTTTCTTCAAGATTAACGGAGTAAAGACATAAAGGACCGCTGTGTGCCGCTTACATGCCATCAGTCCCATCACGGTTCAATGGGCTTGGCGTAGGCTTTGCTCCGTACCTGATCAAACCTCCTGAGGATGTTGTTAGATGGACAGTCGGTGAGCCAGGTTTTGATACACCACGACCAGTAGTAGATGCAGCAATCGCATCCCTCGAAAGAGGCGAAACTCATTACACTCGAGGCCCTGGTTCAATTGAACTTTGCACAAAAATATCTGAACAACTTAATCGTTTATGGAATTTAACATCAACTCCAGAATCAGTAATGGTTACTCCTGGTGCAAAACAAGCCTTGCTTTATGCGATGATGGTAACTATGGAATCAGGTGATGAGATGCTTGTTCCCTCACCTGCTTGGCCAACATATGATGGCCAAGCCGGATTACTGGGAATCAAACCAGTATTTACTGCAACAGATGAAAACTTTCATCCAGATTTAGAAAATATGAGAAATAAAGTCACCTCAAAAACTCGTTGCATACTCATTAATTCTCCAAACAATCCTACTGGAGCTGTATATACTCCTGAAGAAATTCAAGCGATCGTGGATTTGGCTGTTGAACATGACCTTTGGATCATTAGCGATGAGATTTATGCACGTCTAGTTTGGAGTGAATGGCCTCACGTTTCGCCTGCATCATTACAAGGTGGTAAAGATAGAACATTAGTAGTAACTGGTTTTTCTAAATCTTTTGCAATGACTGGATGGAGGCTTGGAGTATTAAGCGGACCAGAAAATGCAATGAGTGCTGCATTTGCATGTCAGGCTAATGCCAATTCTCATGTCCCTACGTTCTTGATGCCTGCAGCAGAAGTTGCTTTAGATCAAGATGAATCTGTGAATGAATTTTGTGAACAATATCTCAAAAGAAGAGCAATATTATGTGAAGGAATAGATGCAATCCCTGGATTAAACCTTCATTCACCTGAGGGTGCATTTTACGCCTTTATTGATGTGTCTGGAACCGGAATGAGTGACATTGAATTTGCAGATAAAGCACTAGAAGAAGCACGAGTACAATTAATTCCGGGGTCTTTAATAAAAGGGGGAGAGGGACATGTTAGAGTATCATATGCAACCGACGAAAGTCAAATTATTGAAGGAATCAAACGTCTCAAATCATGGCTGATATGATATCTTAAAACGGAGGGAGGAATTCCCCACAAGTCTCTGAAATTCGAAGCAATTGATTGTATTTTGAGGTTCTATCTGATCGAGCCGGTGCTCCAGTTTTTATTTGCCCAGTCCTCGCACCAACCGCCAAATCTGCAATCGTGTCGTCACTAGTTTCTCCAGAACGATGACTCATGATTGTACCCAATCCATTGCTTTTTGCCATTTCTATGCATTCTAGAGTTTCAGTTATTGTTCCAATTTGATTTGGTTTGATTAGAATAGCATTCGCAGATCTGCGTTCAATTCCATCACTTAATCGATTAACATTAGTTACAAACAGGTCATCGCCTACAATTTGAACTCTATCTCCAATTTCTCTAGTCAGTGATGACCATGAACTCCAGTCATCTTCACCAAATGGATCTTCAATAGAAATGATTGGATGTTCATCGGCCCACCTTGCATAGGTTTCAACTAAATTTTCTCCACTAAGCACTTCACCATCAATATGATATCCATCATCATGAAGAAATTCTTGGGCAGCGACATCTAATGCAATTCCTAATTCGTCTCCAGGTGAATAGCCAGCACGTTCAATGGCTTTAGATAACAAACTAAGTCCAGTTTCATTAGAAGGGAGATTTGGAGCAAATCCCCCTTCGTCCCCTATTCCGCCAAGAAGCCCCTGTTCTTTTAGAACAGATTTCAACGAATGGTAGGTTTCTACACCTGCTCTGAGAGCCTCAGAGTAACTATCAAATCCGTGAGGTACAACCATGAATTCCTGTACATCGACATCACTTGCCGCATGCGCCCCTCCATTCAGAATATTCATCAAAGGAACTGGCAGGCATCCACCAGATAATCCTCCAATATATCTCCAGAGTGGTTGAGAGTGAACATTTGCCCCGGCATGAAGGCAAGCCATAGAAGCTCCCAATGTTGCATTGGCTCCAATATTTGCCTTATTTGGAGAATCATCAAGGTCTAGAATACATTGATCGATAGTTGTTTGATCATCAACTCGTAGTCCTACCAACGCATCTTGAATTTTTTCAATGACATTTTGTACCGCATTGTCAACGCCTTTTCCCATCCAACGTTTACCTCCATCACGAAGTTCTACAGCTTCATGACTACCTGTACTCGCACCCGAGGGAACTGCAGCCCTCCCAGCCAATGCACCATTTACGAAACAGTCAACTTCTACAGTGGGATTTCCACGAGAATCAAGAATTGATCTTGCATTCAAGCCTGTAATGTAAGCGTCCATGGTGGTCGCTTTAACTGTAGGTTCATGAATAACACCAACAACTCATGTATTGAGATATTTGATCCAACGTGCTGTTTTTGCTTGTAACACTGGAATATCTGTTTCACAATTTGTGTGCACTGCCCAGTTGAGGTGTTCATTGGATGGAGAAATGGAAAAGATTTCAGCGGAATAAACTGAGCTATTTTCTGTCGACTGTTGGATCTTATCATTATGATCTACAAAACAATGAACCAAATGTTTTGGATAATGTTGCATCTTTCTACTATTAGGGCAGAAGTGGATGATACTTTTTGAGAGAAAAATCAGAGAACATCCTGTTTCATCATTTATCTCATGATGAATAATTTTGGTTTCCCCTAACATCGCTGTTACATCCACTGTATACCAAGATTGAATTCGGGGGTCTAAATCGAGGTCGGCAATCTTATCTAGAAAATCTTGGATGTGGAACTGACCCACCAAGTTTTCCGCCCCCATGGNTACTTTACTGAACTGGTCTCATATGAAGGCAATGGGTATGTAAAAACCAATTACGAGGATTGCCTTCCTTCAATGGATGCATTGAGTAATGCGATTCCAGCCAATACTCGCCGATCAATTTGATGGCCCTGCGGAATGGTCACAACAGTCCGTCTGATAAATGGATTAAATAATTGGTTCAATGTAATTTCTGGAGTTCCAGGGATTTCCATATGGTATCGTGCAGGTATCCATTTACCGAATGGAACGAACCGNCTAACCAGTGCATTACTATCTTCAATCATTTCACCATATTGATTTCCATTTACATCTAATAACTTCCATGTATCTTTTAATATTGATTTGAGACCCTTTCTTTGTGCTGATCCCAAGATTTCTCCAGATGTAACATCAATGATGTCGTATGTTGCTGAAAAATCAATTATATTTCTTGCTTTAATATTTAGAAGAGCAGTAGTACATGTTTCATCAGAATATAGGACAATATCTTCCTTCAATTTGAATGCTTTTTGTTTACAATACGCGACTATATTTCCCTCCATATCTTTGAACCAAAATTTACCTCCGAAAAACTTCCAAAATTTCTCTTGAATTAGGTATTGATCCATTTCAAATAACGGGTGCATATATTCGTCTAAGTATACTTTATTGATAGACTTCTCGCTGTTTTTTCCTAATNTTGTNGAATTCTAATGCTCGTCGTTTTCATATAGAACTGAATGTACGCCTGTTTGACGCACAGGTAGCAAAGCCCGGTTACGCGATGGACTGCAAATCCATTTTACAGGGGTTCGAATCCCCTCCTGTGCTCCATTATTCTTCTTCTAATCGATTTGTAAGGTGCTTCTCTTCTAACTTCGCCCATCCATCGGATATATCACTTATATCGTCTTCAATCATTGAGTCTCTAATTACTTCACTTTCTGATCTGTCATCAAAAAATATTGTAATCCAAATTTTCTGATTCGTATTTTTTGCTATTATTGCTTGTATCCCCAATATAATTCCAATTAATGATATAGATAACAAACCAATTCCAAGTTTCCAATCAAACATTTCTTGATAAGAACATATCGCATTAGTATCACATTCTGGAAGATTGAGAAGTAAGTTTCCACCACCAAATGCGGTAACAGTTGCTACTAGCCAAACCAACCGTTCAACTGTCTTTGCAGGTGTTTCCATGGCATCACATACCTATTGTGTGCATGAAATGAACGGAGGTCAAAAGGTCTCACGCATTAATTTGTGAATTTTGTAAGGAAGAAGAGCACGATTAACCGGCGTGACCTCAAGAATTCGAGCATCATCACGTCGCCTAATGTCTTGAAGTAAAGGATGGCGTGATTTTTTTGCGAGAGTCATTACTGTAGGCTTGTCTAGTTCTAATGCAGCTCTTACAATCTTGACAAATTCTTCAGATTCAACGCTAAATTTTCCGATTTCATCGATAACGATTACTTCTGCCTTGTCCATTGCATGTTGTATCGCTGGAATTGCAACTGTATTCATTGTCTCAGTATCAATTCCAAACCCAAAGACTCTGTTTCTTGAATCAATATCTTTGTGTGCCATAATCGCCTCTTCTTGAGTAACAATATCTATGCAACGATATCCCTTCCTTTCCCCATCTTCGATTACTGGCTCGGTTCTCATTCCAGCGATGATTAGAACATCAGCTGAACTTTCTCCACGAGCTCGAAGTTCGCCAGTCCTTTCGTTAACTAACATCTCCACGACTTTCTGCATCACAGCGGACTTGCCGCTGCGAGGAAGTCCTGTTATTCCGATCTTCGGATGAACACCCATTCTCAGTCTTCGCCTCCGAACGATACATCGCGCGTAGCCTAACGAAGATTGTTCACCTCTATGAACCATCCTCCTAATTATTGATGATTTGTTATCAAAATCCGTATGAGGTTGTTGGCCGAATTTAAAATAAATAATTTATTCCGTATCATTAATTATATCTTTTTCATCAATTTCAACGGCTAGATTTAGCCACTCCCTTGAGTCCTGTAACCATGTCCACCCCTGATCAACCCATTTGAAAATTTTATTCAGATCTTTTTCTCCTAAATCACAATGTTTTGCTAATTCTAAGAGGAATTGAATTTCTTCTTCCTGAAATTCACCATCGCATGCTCCTACGATTGTTGCGTCGCGTAATGCTAACCTAATTGCAACGGGACTCATTCCAACGACTACTTCTTCAATGTCTAATTTTGTTTTCAACTCTTGTCTTAGCAAATCTCTTTTTCCAGGAGGAATCAATGCCCTTCCCATTGCAGCCTCTATAGCAGCAGTTTCTTCTCGAACCAATGTACCATCTGCTCCTGCCATGGCAATTAAGATTCGAACATACCCCTCTCGATCTTCATTTTCTAGAAAATCAATGGCGTCAGGTAACACTTGGTTCCCTCACGAAGCATCGAGGATCTTTATGCCGCGATCCATCCAATCGTATCCATCCATAACCCAATCAAGTAAATCATCAACTACGGATTCTTCCATTCCCAAACCCGTAGCAATTTTTAGTAGTACATCAAACTCTTCTTCATCTACTGTTCCATCTGCAGCAGACATCATTATTGCATCACGTAGTGCTAATTTTCCTGCTTTGCCATCAGAACTAATTTTCAAGTCTTCAAGACATTCCGAAAGTGTCGGTGGATTCTGAAGATAATCTCGAATAGCAGCCCTTTGATTTGGGGATAGTAAAGCAGTTCCCATTCGCTGTTCAAACATAGCCATTTCATCGACTGTAACATCATTATCTATTTTTGCAATGAATGCAAGTAGTTTAGCATAAGCGAACCTTTCGTTTTGTGGGAGGGTGTGCAGCGTGTCTGGCAGCATACCCCTGCCCTAACCTGCCCTCACATCAATCTAGCGTCGAGAAAACGTCAGTCATCGTTAGTCTCTACATCAGATGGCTTACCCGTCAAAATATTTCTTAATCGATAATTATCTGATTGAATAGCTTCCATCCAATCATATTTGACTCCCAATTCTTCAGCTAACACTCTCAGAGCATTGCTATCTTTGGGAAGACATTTACCTCCAAATCCTCTATTCAACCCGAAAATGGGATCTAGATGCGAATCTCCAATCGGTTGAGCTTGCGCAGATGTAATTATCTCTTTTACCTTATACCAATCTGCATTTAGCCCCATACAAATATCATACATCTGATTTGCAAAAATTACCTTAACAGCATAAAATGTATTTTTTGCATATTTTACCATTTCAGCAACTGATGGTTCTACAAAAAATGTCTGATCTGTCTTCAATACTCCTGCGCCAATGTGCTGTTCAAACACTCGATTGGCAACATCTTCGTGGTGTGTTCCACAGACTAGAATATCTTGATTACCAAAGTCTTCCAAATGACGTCTTTCAACTAGAAACTCAGGTGAATATGCAATTTTTAGATGTGGGTATTCATCATGGAATTTTTGGGTTGTGCCTGGAACAACAGTACTTTTTATCACTGCAGTAAATCCACTTGGTAACTCATCTAGGATTGATTTCACAATCGAAAGATCGCATGAACCATCGGTATCTGACATTGGAGTAGGGACAGCAATGTATGCCATATCTACATTATCTGTGACATCGGATAGGGTAGTCCCCCGAACAGGGTCGTGAATGAATAATTCATGAACATCTGAAAACCAATGTTCCATTGCCCCGCCAACAATTCCTGCACCGATTATTCCAACTTTCATTTTAGTACATCCATTTTATCGTGAACCCAGAGGATCGGNATCTCCTGGGCGAATATTGCATGGTTCAGGAGAAAGCAATCCATCTTTTGCTAACTCTGCAGCGCGAAGTAATGCATCAGGAGTTCCACAATCTAACCATTCTTGATCTCCNAGGTCTTTGAGATGAATATCTCCCATTGCAATGTATCTACGATTTAGATCTGAAATAGAGAAACCATCAGATTCAGTAGCACTCACTTCGTCGAGAATATCCCAAAACCTTTCATCGTAAAGGTAGATTCCACCAATTGCAATATTACTAGGAGGATTTGTTGGTTTTTCTACGATGTCTGTTAATTTTCCGTTTTCATCAAAAACACCTACTCCGAATGCTCTAGGATCACTTACAGATCGTCCGAGTAAAAGACAACCTGGGGCCTCTTCAGATTTTTTCCACATATCTACTTCTTCGATTAAATCAGCTGTAGTTATATTATCTGAAAAATATACCATCAAACGACTACCTTCAACATGAGGTCTTGCTAAGTTAAGGGCATATGCTACTCCTTGAGGTTCTTCTTCGATAACATAATGGATATTTTCACCAGGTAATCCAACACCTACGTGTTGAGCAATTTGTCCAATAAACCGGTTTCCAATGATAGTGATATCTTGAATTCCCGTACGTCTAATGAATCCTAGTGCAAAATCGATAACGGGCCTTCTGTGAAGAGGAAGCATTGCTTTTTGCATGTATCTGGTGAATGGCAATAGACGAGAACCATGTCCACCGGCTACGAGAATGGCCTTCATCGACTCCGTCATATGCTCCCCTTCTATTCATGGTTCATGGACTTTCAGAATATTCTTCTGAATTAGATGGAACTGGACCACCAAAATGACCTTGTCCAACTAAATCGCCCAAACGCTCAACTCCGGCCTCAATTAATTCGGGATCGTTTCGTTCAGCCCTTTCCCATGATGTTTGAGAAATTTCAGCAGCAATATTGTCAGCTTCAACCTTGATCAACGTACTTCTTTCCAATTCACCCTCAAGCCCTTCATGCTCGATATTCACTTCCATTCCATCGATTGTGGGCATATTTGAATCAAATGTGTCAGCACCACCACCAAAAGCGACTCCCTTAGGATCTTTTCCTCTAGTCTTGTATATTGCTCCTCCAGTAGAACTAACTTCTTTTGCAAGAGGGTCGTTTGGGGCATTATTGATAATTTGATCGACATTTGACTCCACCAATTCACCATAATCTTCACCAATTGACTCATCTGAATCTACTCTACGTTGATGATCGGCCGCACCCCATGCAATAATCAATAAGATCGGGAACAAAAGAACAAACAATATCGTACTTGGAATACCAACTTGATTCACCAATGGACCAACATCAATAAGCATGTAGATGCTAAAAATCCCAATCAACCAAGTAAGTATCAATGAAATAATTCTGAATATTGTTCGTTGAAATTCTGAATCTAATCTATGTTTTAGCATATCTAGTTCGTCAATTTCAACAGGAGTTACTCTGTCCACTTCACTAGATTTCATGGTTTACAATTATTGCATGTCTTCTTCAAGTGCTCGGACCCATGAGTCAGCAATATTTGTTGGTAAATCAGGTAATGTGATTGTACCTTTTGAATCTGATACCATAACCGAATCAGCAACCGAAATAGTCTGATGTCTGGGTAATCTTGCAATATCTGATAATAAATCACTGAGCATACCTTGTACGGATCGGTTGTTTTCTATAACTTCCTGATTGACTCTTCTTGCATCTTCCATAGCCTGAGCACGCGTATTCTCATTCCTTCGAGCATGTCCATCCATTAGTACTTCAATCATCTCTTTCATCTGATTCCATTTTTCTGTTTCAAATCTTTGGGATTGTCGGATTCCATCCAATAACTCTTGATTTCTGATCATCATTTGATTTTGTTTATCAATAGCCTTCATTGTTTCTTTCATCGCACTTTCTTGAATTGCCAAAGCTCTCCTTTGCTCATCCAACAATTTCCTTGCTTCAGGGGCTCCAATAGCGTCTCTTCTTGTTAATTCATCTTCCAATCCTCTTGAGAAATGATTTAACTTGTCAAAATGAACTCGAATTTCCTTCAATTCTCGAGATAAATGCTCGGCATTTTTCGCTCGCTCTGTGTATAATTGTTTGAATTTTCTATGATTCGATGCATTGTACGGTGCATCAATGAGAGTCATCACAATTATCCAAGTCGAAATAGTAGGTATTGGTGCTGGCCAAAGTGTCCAAAGGTAGTATGCAGAAAAAGACCCAAGAATTATCGCGATTAAACGGGGCATCAACATTCCCTTAGATTCCAAACTATATTACGAGTAGATGGGGGAACCCCGGGGCCCATCAATCTGCAAAGCCGTAGAGCCCATCACCAAGGTGGATAATTTGGTTTGAAGCCATCAGATGTTCAATTGCTTCTTGGACTTCCTTTGAGTCAAAGCCCAATATGGAACAGACTTCCATCATATCATCTTCATGAAGAACAGCATCTTGTGACTCCTCCATTTCTTGAAGAATATGTTCACAACAGATTCGTAAAATAGGATCGTCATCAACAGAATCAATGTCTTCAGTCGGAATCATATCTTCTGATTGAATAACCACAATTTTGGGTTCAATGTTGGATTTTGGTTGTTTATATGCATCAAACAAATTCTTTTGATGAGGATCAGTAATACGTTTAGAATCATCGATTTGTCTTTCAACACGTTCGATCAATCGTTCAATTCTGTGTTGTCGATGCTCTAATTTTAATTGCTCATCATTGAGTTTTGATACAAGTAGTTCCATTTCTTGATTAGCACATTCTACTAACCAATCATACAAGTTCCATGAAGGATCTATCCGAAGCATATTTTCCCATAATTCGCGAACTTCAATTGGTAGAGAGTCAGGATCAATACGAATTTTGGACGAATCCTCAGATGACCCCAGTTCATCCATAGCCGACTAACTCATCACCCCCGTCTATGAACGATTCCCCTGTTTTGCCCATTTATCTTTTAGACAGGGGTATTGATGAATGATTACCGATTGGGAAAGTCATGGCCCACCATCGCATCACAGTTTTACCGGGAGATGGCACCGGTCGAGAGGTCACTTCAGAGGCCTTGAATTTATTGAAAGTTGTAGAGCAGCATTCGCCTTTATCATTCACAATTACTGAAATTCCTTGCGGAGGGCAATATTATCTTGAAACAGGAGAAGAATGGCCATCTGGATCTTTTGAACATTGTCGAGATGAATCTGATGCCATTCTTCTCGGCGCAATTGGTTGGCCGGGAGCANTTAAGCCAAATGGAGATCTTGCTGGTGGTCAAGTAATCCTAGGACTACGTTCAGGCCTCGACTTGTTTGCCAATGTTCGACCAATTAAATTGTACAATGGAATTAGACATAAAATTCATGGAGAATTCAAACAAGTCTGGACTCCTGGACTAGTTGATATGAGTATTATTCGAGAAAATACTGAGGGTCTGTATCAGCCATTACTCTCTCGCTCTGCACATTTGGCTAGGGGAGAAGAGTATTCTGGAATTTCAGATATTTCAATACCTGGAATGGATGGGGAATTTGCGTGGGATCCTCGCCCCATTTCCCGCATAGGTTCAGAAAGAGTCATTCGTTTTGCCTTTGAACTTGCGTTACAAAGATCAGGAAATCCATCTGACGGCACTACCAGAGTGACCTGTGTTGACAAAAGTAATGTTACTAGAGGTTGCCAACTTTTTAGGAAAATTTACCGAGAAATAGCTACAGATTTCCCTAATATTGAAACTGATGAATCTTACATTGATGCGTTTACTATGTGGTTGGTTCGTCAACCTGAATTTTATGACGTAGTAGTGGTTCCAAACATGTTTGGTGATATTGTTACAGATTTAGCCAGTGCTCTTCAAGGTGGCATGGGTATGGCAGCAAGTGCGAATATCGGTGATCATCATATGTTGTTTGAACCAGTTCATGGTTCAACACCTAAAAGAGCAGGTAAGGGACAAGTGAACCCAATAGCAATGTTGAGTTCTGTACAACTAATGTTTGAATGGTTAGGTCGTAGAAAAGAAGATTCGGATGCGACTATCGTATCTCAAATAGTAGAATCAGCTATTGAAGAATTGATTACCAAAGGAAATCCATTGACCTATGATTTAGGTGGTTCGGCATCCACTTCTGAGGTCTCGTTAGCAATATGTGCATCAGTAACTGAGAAACTAAAATCTCACTATGTCAATGCTTAGCCTAATTATTGAAATTTCCAAGTATTTCTTGGATGACATTTTCTAAATTTTCCTTATTATTCCATTCAAGAGAGTTAACAGAGTTTTGCATCAATGATTCAAGAAGAATCGGAACGCAACGCGTTAACTCATCTACAATGGTTACAGTAGCCATCTGTGCAGTTCTAGATAATGGGTTGAGATCAATTACACACACAGTTTTCCCCATTGCAATAAGAGCTTCACATCTATCTCCATCCTCTAAAGGAACAAGTATTGTATCAGCCGATAATATTCCATCTGAGTGACATTTAGCTCGTGGCCCCTCAAGGTTAGGGATTCTACCATCTGGACTTCCTCCAAGAATTTTCACATCAGTGATTTTGTTCTTTATGTTAGGATATAATTTCAATGCAAGTTGTTGTTGTTCAATTAATGTTGAAAGTAAAACCTCCATTCTTTTTGGAGTTCTATAGTAAATGTTGACTTCAATAGGACAGTTCAATACTGCGGCACAAGCAATCAGTTGGGGGCCTGCAAGTGCAACTGTATTTCCATTGACTGAAATAACACATTTTTCAGAATTAAGTAATCTATATGCTGTTTCTGTAATCGCTAATCTAGCAGAATCACAGGTTTTCTCTCCCAATAGATAATCAAAGGCTTCACCTCTTCCATGTGCAATTAATGCCGATTCTGCCAACATTCCTTTTGAAGCAGCATCCACTAGCTTTTGTCTAGACAATAACGACTCCCTTCGAGGATGTGATTCTGGGATATCGCCCATATTTTCTCCTCATTGTTTTGATTACTAGGATACAATCTCTCTAATGCCTTCGTCATCCAATAACATACTCATATCGATTGAAGATACTCCCATGTTGAGTTTGCTAGTCGAAATCACATCCACATCAGTTACTTTCCATTCGTCAATATCTTCGAATTTTACATTTCCACTTGCTTCTGTGTATATCCATTCATTGTATCCATGACTTTTTAGATCCATTACAGCTTCTTTGGTTTTCACAGGTCCCATGTTGTCTAACATGATTACAAGAGGTCTATTTTCGTCAGTTTCCATCATGCGATTACACCATGATTTCGCCACAGTTAACGCCAATGATATAGAATCGACTTCGATTACTGTAAAGGACCCATGCCACTTGAAATCGGTAGTCTCTATCCACCTTTTCATTGTCTCTTTAGATCGACTTTCATCTCCTTCCCTCAGTGCGATTTGATCGTTTTCTTTGATCATTACAGCATCTCCTTTTCGAAGGCGATGCGTCAATCCTCCTCCAACATGAACAGCCCATTTGTCTAGAAGTCCCCATGATGTCTTTCGAGTAGATGCTACTTTCATTCCACTTAGCCCCTTTGTCCATTTTTCTGTAAGAGTGGATATTCCAGAAAGCCGTCCTAAGAAATTTAAGATAATTCGTTCAACTGATAGGATATCTCTGGGTGTTCCATCGAGTATTAGAATTACATCACCGGATTGAAAATGACCGCCTTCTCTGGCCTGCCATGCTCTATTGATATGAGGGAGATGAACATCAAGAAGACGATTAATGACATGAACTCCACACAATGTTCCAGCCTCTTTAGCGACAACACGAGCTCTTACAGTAAGTTTAGAGGCACCTACAGGAACAAACCCATCATCTTCGAGTAACGTACGATTCCAACGATCTATACTTTCTAAAAAAAGAGCCGTAGGTTGATCTTCAAACCATAGCATTCCGCTCTGGTCGTGCGGCAGTCGAACCTTTTCGGCTGTAGTCGAGAGGTCCCCGGACTCCAAAGAGTCCGTCATGGTGGAATCAGTGTCTGTCACCATGCCTACGAACCCCATTTCATGTTTGAATGATTCCGATTAATTTATTTTATTTATTTCACTTGATTTAGTGCAGATTCAGCAGCGGCAAGACACGCTAAAATGTCATCTACTGTACTTCTTAAACTTCTGAGAGAGGTTGAATAAACACGTATTTCCATCCTATCATTTAGAATAATAATATCAAACGAATCAGGGTCATCAATCTCTATTGAGGCTTTTAGGACCTCTAATTCGCCAGGTTTTCCTGCCCAACTCAGTACCGCTTCATGGGACTTCATTAGTATTCACTTATGGATAACCCATAAGGATGCTCCGACATTATTGGTAAGTATGGAGGGCCGAGTTTACCCCTCTAGAGGCCCTCTGCTCGATTGGTATGATCATAATGCAAGAGATCTCCCTTGGAGGAAAAACCCAGAACCGTGGCCTGTTTTACTTTCCGAATTCATTCTTCAACAAACGAAAATGGATGTTGGCCTCGTTTATTGGAAGAGAATGTACGAACGTTTTCCAACATTACATGAAATGTCTATTTCCACATTGGAAGAAGTAATGTTATTGTGGCAGGGTTGTGGGTATTATGCAAGGGCAAGAAATTTACACAAATTGTCAGTGATTATTGGTTCGCGTGATCCTCCAATTATTCCCTCTGATCCCAAAGAATTAGAGAAACTCCCTGGAATTGGTCCATATACCTCTGCAGCCATCGCCTCTATTTCTTTTGATATTCCAATTGCTGCGGTAGATGGAAATATAAAACGAATATTTTCTAGATTAAATGCAATAGAATATCCAAATCCGAAAGATGTGCAGGAATGGGCAAACATCAGTCTAGATGAAATTCGTCCCGGTGACTGGAATCAAGCATTAATGGAGTTAGGTGCCATTGTTTGTACTCCACGTGCCCCTAAATGTAATTCCTGTCCTGTTTCAGAGAATTGTAAGTCAAGGCTTACAGGAGATCCAACGAAATATCCGGCCTCAAAACGTAGATCATCAACTAAAGTGAAGGGTCATGCATTGGTTATTTCTTCCCCAGAGGGTATAGTACTGTCTCAACGTAAAGGTTCTCAACTTGGCGGATTATGGGGGGTACCAATTACAGAAGATCCAAATGGTCTTGAGACATTGTGTATTGATCATCAGATACAATCTCCAGAAAAAGTTGGTGAAATTCATCATGCATTTAGTCACAGAGATTTTTATCTTCAAGTATGGAAAGTAGATGTAATGAAAGGAGGGATTCGCTCAGACAGCGTACCAATATCACGTTTAGATCGAAAAATCTTGGACGCAGCAGGTTGTGGTGAATCATGACAGAGCCAGATTGGGATAATGTACCGTTGGTAGCAGGCTCTGGTGGTGTTCTAACTGAAGAATTACGCACATCACATTCTGGAAGAAAGGCATTGATGCTAACCAGACAAGGGAATCCTTCTGAATTTCTCAGTTTAGCGGAAACAATGGATATTGATGCTGTAGAGATTATTTCTCAAAAAGGGCGTTCAAATCCTCGATTACACTTTGGTAGGGGTCGCCTCGAGGCTATTCGTGACGAACTTAGAATGGCCCCCGAATCTCATCCTTGGTCTGGTATTGATTTGATACTTGTAAATGCAAATTTAACCCCAAGACAATTAGTAAATTTGACTGATTTACTTCAATGTGAAACATGGGATAGGGTTAGATTATTATTGGAATTATTTACTCAACATGCATCAAGTGTAGAGGCAAGAAATCAAGTTAGGATTGCTCGTCTGAATGCTGATAGAAATATTTTACGTGANTTAGTAAATCGTGAAACAACNGGTGAAAGACTTGGTTTTGGAGCCGGAGGAAGAACAGGTTGGAACATTGCTCTTTCTGCATTAAGTCGAGAGTTAAAGACATTGAAAAATCGTCAGAAAAGATATGGAAAAGCAATCAAGGAAAGGCAAAGGCAGAGAAAAGATAGTGGTGCAAAAACTGTAGGTTTAGCCGGTTACACTAATGCGGGCAAGTCAAGTTTGTTTGCTGCTCTCTGTGGTAAACCAGTTTTGGTAGAAGATAGATACTTTTCAACATTGGAAACAACTGTAGGAAGAATGCAGTTCAGTCCTCGAATTTTATTGGTGGATACAATAGGATTTATAGATGAAATTCCATCAGATCTTCTAGATGCATTTTCAGCTACATTACAAGAGAGTATTGACTGTGATCTTCTATTACTCTTACTTGATGCATCAGACTCAATTCCTGAATTAATTAGAAAATTTGAGACATCTAGACGTGAATTATTTGATCGAACAGATCACGATTTAGAACCATATGATCTCCAAGTAGTTCTAACCAAATCAGATTCATGTTCTGAAGAACATCTCAAGGAAGTACAGAGTGCTTTACGATTATTTAGCGTTGAAGATGCTGTAGTTACTTCTTCTTCTTCTTCAGATGGAATAGATGTTCTGAGATCAGAAATATTAACTCGATTGCATGGCCCTCCTATTGAGATGCAAATCACCCATTCATCCATGACTAATGCAAGGCCACTGGCAGCCATAGAATCTCAAATTAGAAGAATGGCAATGGTACGAGAACGAGAAGTGAATGACCAAGGTCTTCGAATGATCGCTTGGATCGATCCAATTGATTGGTTTAGATTACAAGAATCATTAGGATCAAGAGTTTTCGAGATTATCAAAAATTCGCAATCTGAATAAGGGGGGGCACAAATAACCGTCTGTGGACGGAGACGAAGTAGAGCCCAAACCTGTGGAGATCACAGTTTCATCTATTCCAGAGGAAGAGCCTGTATTTGCATCCACTGGAGCAACGCTGATTCTACCTTCTCAGATGCCTAGAGATCCAAGAATGCACGTAGCGTTGTTGTTTATTTTATTGGCAAGTATCTTAGGTACAGTNAATGGTTACGATTTCATTGAAGGAGATGGTGGATTGGTAACAGATCGAGGCTTTATTTACAGTCAAACTCAAACTGCCAATTTATTGAGTACATCTGCTCCAGGGTCTGCGATACTTACTGGTGTACTTACATTACATGACGATTCTCCTGGAGTCAATTTCACCATTGAAGTTGTCACTCCAGTTGTTGACGAAGATGGGTTTCAAAGAATTACACGACCATCTACAATCACTGACTCCCAAGGAAGATTTCGATTAGAGGGTCTTAATCCGGGATTGATGTCTATGTATGTAGTAAATATGTCCAATCCAGATGAGGGAATGACTCATCGAATATTATTGTCTCCTGGAGCACTTTTTGAACCATATGGATTCACCCATCTTAACTTAGATTTTGCATCTCCAGAAGAGTTTGACTTGATTGAACAGAAATCAAATGGTTTGACTCGATGGATGGATCTTAGTGAAGAACAAAGGGGGAAAGAACTGTACGATCCTACAGCAGCAGCTGTTTATGATATAGCAGGAACGATCTTTATCGGAATATCAGTAATTGCGATTTTCTTTGGAATTACAGGATGGCGTACCAAGAGTACTCTGTTATTACGAACTGGAGCTGGTTTGGTATTCTTTAGTCAAGGACACTACTACTCTTCTTGTTGTCTAGGACTACTTGCAATGTTGACCACATTCGGTCTACATGTTGAAGAAATGTAGTTATTGAGCAACCAAAGAATCTCTCATTCGGTTAAACCATGTCATGCCCTTAGAGTGGCTTTCAATCAAACGAAATGCTTTGGAATGCATCTCAATTGATTGCATATATCCGAAAACAGCAAGGTCGACAATGTGAGGTGTATTTCCACCAAAAAACGAGTTCTCTCCAATCTCTTCGGTCCATTCATCGAGTAAATGATGCCATAACTCACCTGGTTTCATTCCAGTTTTCTTGGTTCTTTTTTTAGCGATAATTCCCCACATGATAGGAAAGCCTAGCCAAGCATAGATTCTTCCTGTGAAGAANCCAAATCGTTCGTGTTTCGCGACAGATCTGGTTGTAGATAATGCCGAGCCAATTGATCCGTAGAGAATTGGAATAGTTGCATCTTTCATTTTCGTATCTGCCCATTCCATCCATTTATCTCTTCGAACTTCGTCTTCCATCTTCCATAGGTTTCCATTGTTGTAAACTTCGTCTATTCTTTTCATGATAGGAGTGGAATCTACAACAACTTCTCCGTCAGACATTTTCCAAACTGGTGTTTTACCCCAGTCACCTGCAAATGATACACTTTTTTTGATTTTTAGAGGATTGACTTTTACTCTTTCATGAGGAAGATCTAGATGATCAAGAAGTGCCCGAACTTTCCATGTAAATGGACACGTGTTCAACATGTAAAGTGAACCAGCAGTTTCGCTCATGAATCAAACCAAAACATCCTCCTTTGTGAATATTAGTAAACGACCATACTCAAATCTCAAGAGAAAGTTCTCTAGTCCGGATTTATGGCAGACATTCCAACCTCGGTCATTTCCAGTCTAATTTCAATGGACGGGTACGAACAAATGTTAGAAATAGATAGAATTACTGTTGAATATGGTGTATCTGAAGAGGAATTAATGCAATTAATGGCTAGTGCCAAAGGAGAATCCCCAGAACCTAAACTTGATCCGATTTCCGATCCTTCATTTGCAAGAAGTAAATCTGTGGATTATGATTTGGAACCCACTCAAAGTACGGCAGATAGACCTGAAGCATTGCAAAATGCTCACCGTTTTCGTATGGAGTACGACCCTAGCGAATCAGGACGTGCTCGCCAATCACAAGTGGACCAAGCAATAGTTTGTTCACAGTGCAGGTCTCCACTCGGAATACCTTCAATACGTCCAATTCGTGTTACGTGTCCTAATTGTATGTACGAGTTATATTTTGAGTCGTAATCAAACTCCCCAAAATCGTCCTTGGGTTTCTTGTCTTGTTGACCAGGATTTCACACCGGTTCTTACCATCCAATAAACAACTATTGCAACTACGGCTAATCCCCAATCATTGTAGATCACTCCGGGATCTAATTCGTATGTTACTCCACCTGTAATTTGTCTAGCAACATCGAGTCCTGCTTCAGCAAAAGCGTAAATGACTGCTCCTCCAGCCATAATTTGGAAAACACGTCCTGTAAGAGTACCTCTTCTCCACCTCAGAACTACCATTGACATTGCTACAGCAAGAGAGGCAAGAATTATCCATTGTAGCCCACTATCCATTGCTTCGATTGCTATTTGAACGGTAGATAGACCTGAATCTGCTTGTACAATCGTACGATAGGATTCCAAAATAGCTAGTAGGCTAGAGAACGAAGCAAAAGCCCAAAGAAGCGATGAAACAATTCCTCCCATCGCACTGTCTCTCATATCAAGCATCAAACGCTCAAATTGATTTTCAGCACCAAGACCCTTCGCTAGTAACCAAATTCCGACGATAAGAGGCATTGCACCAATGAGCACTCCTCCTCCGGGCAAGATCATTCCTAAACCAATTATCATCATGAACACTGATAATGGAACAAGAAGTCTTGCTCTCCATTTAGGATCTTCGATTGCCTTCATGATATAGTAAAATGTACCTTCAATGCCCTTACTTTGCCTTACAATAATCTTCTCAACATAATCAATTCGAACTCTACTCTGAATGATTGGCATTACAGCTTCATCTTCCGCTCCGTCGGTAACCAATATTGCACAATCTGGTTGAAATTCTGAAATTACTTCTTCAAGCTGTTTTGCAATTGCCCTATCTGAGCGAGCACCAACTCTTTCATCTCCTGTAAGAATTGCAACTTCAACAGCATCATTTGGTTCACCAGAATCTAAAATTCTATCATGGTGGTGAAGTGCTCCGAGAATTGCATTTGTATCACTCTCTTCTGGATCTGCAAGTCCAAGTCTTAATGCTGCACTGAGAGTAGATTTCCTTCCAATTACTGGCCCTCTGAGTCCTGCTTTGATTCCGAGATCATTATCTCGATCAATGGTCAGCACGAGGGTCCGGGTCATCTTCTTCGGGCTTTAGTAAGAAGTACATCCCTATCAAGGATTGGCCGACTCCGGAGTTTCTTCGATTGATTCTCTTGATTCTTCAGCCTGAGATCTATCTCTTTGTTTCCACCAAACGTATGACAAAGGATGCTTCATTTTCGGCTTATCACAAATCGGGTCGTCTCCTGGTGAAACCGGACATCTTCCATCCATCTTTAATCGACTACAACCAGCCGGGGTATATTCTCTGTCATACACATGCCCGATTTGATACTTGGTAGTTTCAGGATTGTAATCAGGTGCACCTTGAAAGAATGAAGCACACTGTTCTTGTTCGATGCCAAGTGCTGCACTAATCGCAGCAAGAAATACACGACCAGAATGGTTTACATTTTCTCCCATTGATAATTCCTTAATCGCAATTTCCATACAAGGTGGCCAATCCGATCTTGTTGCTTCTCCTGCTTCAAAATCTAATGTAGATCTTGATTGTAGAATAGTTAACACAGCTCCAACAGGTTCACTCAATCTTTCAGCAAACTCTTCATTGATTTTTTCCATTCTTTCATCGCAACGTTTTCTCAAGTCTTCACGAATCCTTTCTTTGATTAGTCTGGCCAATCTTTGTTGACTATTTTCACTATTGGAAGGCCCCATTTCTACCCATCCATCACTCATTGGCCTGTTTGGAAGCCTCCAATAGTCTCCACTAATTCTGGGGCTAAGTTCAATAAAATCAGTCAATGGAATTGAATAGATTGTCTCTCCATTTTTGATCTCACTTTGAATATTGGACAAATAAGTAGTAGCAATTTTTTCAAAAATCTGAACATCACTTCCAAGTAATTTATCAGCACGAGTAGATTCACCCTCTGCCCATCTTGCAGTAACTCTTTCGTCAAATGTGGCACACGCAACCATCATTGCGTAAAGGAACGAGAGACTCTCTGACATTCTTCCAAGTTCTGTACTAAGGTCTCCAGATCGTTGTTCAATTCCATCATCATGTAGGACAGATTCTTTCACNCGCATATCCCCTTTACGTCGNATATCAGATAACCACGCGGCTGAAAGTAGATCTTCCATACTAATTCCGTTATCAGATAATATGGTCCGAGTATTTTCAGCTGATTGAGGTAAAAACGGATAGCGTGCAAGCACTTTTGCATCTTCAATGAGAGGAGGACGCAACGGCATGGGCATGATTCTCAAGCATGAAGTAACACGGGGGTTCTTCAACGCGACCGGTCTGTAGGGGACATGAGCCCTCATGAGGTTCGTTCCATCGGCATGGGGGTCCAAGATAGAGTACGAGCCCAGTTTTCGTGGCCCTTAGAATCCGATAGAGAAAGTGCAATGATGCTCTTACAGAATGTTAACTCACTATCATCAAAGGTTCCAGATTGGACAGAAGAAGAGAGAGAAAACAGCATTACATCTCTTCAAGAGAGATTACTAAACGGTCCAATTGCTGCTGTTGGTGCGGCGGTCAATTCGGATGAGATATTATCTGCCTTGAATTCTAATCATCGATTTATTTTTGCAGACGGTTCAATAGGAATTATTCAGGAATTTAAGAATGAGATAAAAGAAGAAATATGGTCAAAGACGTTAGCATTAGTTACCGATGCTGACGGCCATCCATATATTTCCCACGCAGCAGAACGGAAAATTATGCATATTTTACATGCTCACGGAGATAATGAGGAAGATTGGGCGAAATTAGTCAAAGAGATATCAGAGATGAAAGCACCTCCTAGATTGATTTTGACTCACCAGACTCCAGATAGAATAGAAGGAATGCTCAATCCTGGAGGATTTACTGATGGCGACCGTACAATATGTTTGATTGGTTTCTTAGGGGTACCAATTTCACAAATTTCACTGTTAGGATATCGTAGTGATATTGTTGGCCAATGGTCTGGAGCAACAGATCCGGAAAGAAAATTACGAAAACTAATATTCATGCAAGAGGTCATTGATAGATTGTTAGAGGGGGCACCTAAGTGACTGATGATAATTCACGAAAGTCCGCGATTACTACAATCGTTACTTTTGTTCTCCTGAACATAATTTGGACAGGAGCACTGACATCAGCAGCCGACCAGCATCTTATTTCTCCGAATAGTGATATTGTAACTGAATATCGATTTGATGGCCCTGATATTCTAGGAAAAGAAATCCCGTTTCACGTATTTTATGAAATTAATGAGGTAGAAGGAATGGGATCTTCAGAGGTTACTATTGAATTACAGTTATCTGATGGAACCATCATCGAAGTTTATTCTGGAATCTCAAATGCATCATCAACAGAAACATATGCTTTGTTACCCGGCCCCTCTTCATTTTTGATAACAATAAAACAAGATGGTCAGATATACCCTGTTCCTTCAGACATAGTTGAGATCGATCTTAGAACAGAGATGGAGCTTTACACTCCAATTCGGATTGAAGGATACGTTGTTGCTAACATTCTTGCATTAGTCTTGATAGTAACTGATAGAACTCTTCGTTCATGGGCAAAATCTCGTCGATTGAAACGAGGCTCACCGATTGTACGTAAATTACGTCAAGAATGGAAAGAAGTCGAGAAATCAATTTCTGGAGGAGACCCAGTTGATGTAGATGATTTACTTTCTGAATCTACCTCTGCATCAAATTTGATGTCTAAACGACGCAATTGGTCTGTGGAAGAAACTGAACCAGAAAAGGAAGAAGGAGACCAAGACATGGAGGATGCGGATGCTGAATTAGAGTCGCTAGATGAACTTGGAGAAGGTGACGAATCTAGATTACAAGGTAAAGCCACAATAGATGATGATCTAGATACGATTAGCGATTTATGGGAAAAACTAGGCGATGGACAAAACAAAAGACGAGGTCCTTAGTTAAAGAAAATCATCTAACGTATAGACTGTAACTTTGTCATTTTGAAAGACAGACTCCACACTATCTGCCATCCAATCTACATATTGTTGCGTGTATGGATCAATTCCAAAATTATCGATTACATGATTGATTACGCCAAGATATTTTCTTACAGCTCCCTGAGAAACAGTAAGAATCAGATTACCTCCACATCGGGATTCTTCCATTCGACTTGAATGGTGGCCATGTAATCCTCCACTTGCTCCTTGCATTTGGATACATTTTCCGGCCAGTGGTAATCTTCTGTATGAATGGTTACATTTTGCACATCTAACTTTTTGTCTGCTAAATGCATTCAAATTTCCTCTTACATCTGGGAGTAAGTGGGAACCAATCACAGTTGAAGCAACAATCCTTGCATCTACACTACGTAATTTACGACCAAGGGCTAATTGTGCACTCATTTTGTCAGTCATGCTGCCTAGAGTTTTGTAGGCTGAGTTTACTGGACCTGCATCTAATGATTCTAGATCGTGAGAGAAACCATATCCTCGTACTGCACCTACAGTTCCAATTCGATTGTTGACGAGGTCAACTAATTTTCTATCCATAATTTGTCGTGGGTGAGGGGAATGTAAGGTTTCTAAATAGAATTCCTTGGAATAATTCCATCCGGCATCAACATGCAATGCTTCTTTGTCTAATTCCATTGGATTCAATCTTGTCGTCAATGTCAATGGAGCATCCATTCGTCCACCTCTTGAAGAAGGTAGAATCATTCTACTGAAATTCAACAGTCCATCGAGCAATAACATGACGCAATCTTCATCTCCATCACAATTTCTCCTCTTTGCTGCATGGAATAATGTGTGACCATATCCAGCAGATGCATTTGTCCATCCGATAAACCGGCATAGTACCCCTCCAGAAGTATGTGGAGCAAGTGCAATACCAAGTTGACCAACCAAATCATCGATAGTTTCTGCATTAAATTCTGGTTTCATCTTGTAAAATCTAACCAAGAGGTCATCTAGATATTGGCTGATTTTTAGCAGATGTTCACCTCCATCTCTGCTAGGAATAAAATCCTGAGGAAATAATTCTAAGATTTGAGTATCTTCTTTCAATTCATCTCCTCTAATATCATGAGTGTATCCTAAATCGACTAATTTCTCAACTGATGTGCCAATTTCTATTGGTCTAAAATGAGTTACTGGAACATCAATCATATCGTAACGAATGGTACCATCCCTAAATGCAGATACATCATGAATTGCTCTTAGAATTCCTTTCTCAATAGGTTCAGGGTATTGAGCTTTGGAAGTCAGTCCCTTCATTGCCTTGATTCGTTCAGGCAACCTGTCAAGTCCAAGTGAAATTCGCTTGACTTCTAGGATATCAGCGAGAGGAATAGTTGTTAATTCACCCATCCGATTTCGAAGATGTCCTCCACGCCTATCTGCAGGAACAGTTCTTCCCCCACATTCTTGGGGTTCATTTGGTATAGTTCGATGATGGCAACGAATATGTGGAGTTTCTCTATCGCATCTCAAGCATCTTCTAGGCCCAACAGTTACTCGAATAGATCCTTCTCTAGATACTGCAGTTGCTAACAATCGTTGCGGACCTCCATAATTTTGAATTGGGTAGAGTGCATGTGCTTTCTGCTTCATTTCTCTGGGTGCGGACTTCTCTGGACGCCCCATTCGACAACCAATTCTACATGGAGCAGCATCTATCCACTCCAATGAACTAACATTATTCACAATCCAAAGACTATTCATCACATTGTTTTCATCAATCTCAATTTTTGCATTATTCAGCCCTTCTTCATCATCTGGACCTGGGTCTTCAATTGCATCTTGTGCCTCTTTACCTGCTAATTCCGTTGCTGCAATATCTTCTCCTCTTTGCCTTGCTGCAGTTTCTGCTTGAATCCTAGCAGTACGTCGTTTTTCATCAAGTATCTTATTTCTTTCATTCTCTAATTTAACAATATTTTTTGCATTATCAATACTATTCATTTTTGATTGGATTAATTTTCTAATATCTTTTCCTTCTGTGATTTTTCCATCATTAATCGAAAACTCAAGACCATGTAATAGACCATTCCAATAACTTTCGATAACAATATCATCACTTTCGTGTTGATGTGAAATTCCTAGACACATTAGTACTGATTTTACTAGTCCATGTTGATTGAATCCGAGATTTGGAGATATTTGCTCTGATTCAATCTCAGAAATTTTGTACTTTCCGACATCCAATATCTCTGTTTTTTGATTTGCTGAACTATCCTTTCTTCTAAGATTAGTTTGATTGTTAGTAATTGTGTCAACTATCGGTGTACTTTCGATAATCATTGGTGCAGTCCATCCAAGAACTGCATCTGGGATCCGTAAATTTCCATTTTCGATAATTGCTTCACTTAATGCATCAATGAATTTTGGTAGTATGGAAATCGGCAAATCAGACCATTGTGGATTATGAGATGGATGAATGCCTACATTCCAACGTTTAGAAATTTCAATTGCTGCATTCCAATCAACTTCAATATGACGAAGTGAATTGTGCCAATCACGTAGCTGCCACTCAACTTCCAGTCTCTCAGATTTACTTCGTAATCTTCTCTTTAGTTCCCAGGGTGGAGATCTTTGAAGGTCTATTTCTTGAAAACTCAAAATTGATTTGAGAAAATCCAAGTCATCTTGGTTTTTGATTGAATCCAATACTTCGGATGCCCACCATTCGGAAGTAAATGCAGATGGAACGAGTGTCTTGTTGTTTTCCAAGAATTCACCAAATCCTAGCATCAATTCACCATTGTCCCAAATGGCTCGTACTTGGTCTTCAATTTCATTCCATTTTTCTTCTTCATTTACTCTAACGAAAGTCCCATCATCTAAGAGTACCATTGGACCATCTATCTCAGTACATGGTGTTACAGCACATGCTTTACCAGGGCGTTCAATCTTCATTTGTGTCCCTACAGAAATGAATGAACTCATTGCTTTCATCGACACCGGATTCATTCCAGCAGCAGCTAGTCCGGATGCTCTAGGCCTCCCATATCTTAATCGAAACCCACCAGGCTCGTTCGGCATTCCAAAAACAGGACGACCGGCAATGATATCTTTCATGAATCTAGAATCAGTTTTGATTACTTTTGATACAAATTCGTTTTTTCCCTGAGATTCTGATTTTTTCCCTCTATTCGCAAATTCACTGATGAATCCCCAACCTGGAATTTCTAGTCGTTCAACATGTTTTTGAATCTTTGGTGCTTTGAGACATAACCCTTCTCCAATTACTAGAAGAACACCTCCTCTTACTCTCCCGTCATCGATATTCCTTACTTCTCGATAACCTGCACACTCGATGTCTTCTGTTGATTCTCCATTAATCATTACCGGACATGACTTTACGATTACATCAATTTCTTCGGGAGTAGGTTTGTATTGCATTCCTGCACGATACAATCCAAATTCTTCCTTGACTCGTTCAACTTCTGCAAATGTCGGCTCATATTTCGCAAGACCTAATTCTGAACGAATCATATCACCAATCAGAACTGCCATTGCTTGAGCAGTTCCTCCAGCAGCTCTAATCGGACCACAAAAATCTATGGATAAAAATGTGGAACCGTCGACATTATTCAACAATCTGACTTGTCCGATTCCTTCCAATGGAGCAACCAAGATAGCTTCAGTGAGGATAGCAAGACCTACTCTCAAGCCAGCATCAATGGAACGTTGTTGATCTCCAGTTCTTTCCATCATTTGGTTAGAAACCTGACATGCTATTTTGATCGCAGTAGTTTCGCGATCTTCTTCTTGCAACATTGTTCTGATGCTTTCAGCAATTTCTAGACCATCTAGATATTCTTCAAGTAATTTCTCTGTTCGATCTGCTAAATCTATCGCCCTTGGTATTTCTACTTCAGTTGAAAAATCAAGCCCCTTCTCCCTTGCTTCACTTGCAAGAGTATACAGTCTCTCAGTTTCACTATCCAATTGATTGTGGTATCTTTCCATCTCGGATTGGAGCCTTTCTTCATCGAAAGCAGAGGTTCCAATGCCGCTCATTCCCAACCCTCAGGAAACTATCCTGTGGAATGACGCTACATGAACAAATCGCTAAATGGCTGGGAACCTTCATTCATCGTCTAAGTTAGGAAGTGACATGGCAGAGTCAACAACCCCTGAGAGTGCTAGGGCCACTTTAGCCGATCGTGTTAGAAACCTAGCTTACCTGTATCAGCCAGATGATCCATTTACTCTTGCTTCGGGTAGAGTATCTCCGCATTTCTTTGATATGAAACCAGTAATGTGTGACCCTGAATGTGCTCACTTGCTTGGAGTTTTGATTCATGATAAAATAAACGAGATTGGATCTATTGATGCAGTTGGAGGATTAGAATTAGGGGCAGTTCCATTGACAGGGATTGCGATTGCAAAAGCCCCTTCAGGAAGTGGATTGAGGGGATTCATCATTCGAAAAGAGCCCAAGGGAAGGGGAGGTCGAAAAACAGGAAACCCTCCTGGGATTGAAGGTTCTACACTTGTATCTGGGGATAAGTGTCTGATTTTGGAAGATGTCACAACTACTGGCGGCTCTGCATTACAAGCATGCCAACGTTTGGTGGAAATGGGTTGTGAAATTGTTGGTTGCATCACCATTTTAGATAGAGAAGAAGGAGGTTATGAAGCCTTTACCGATGCTGAAATCCCCCTTTATCCGTTACTTACTTTATCTGATATTGTCAATGCATGAGGCTAAATCCCTCCTAATGCTCGCATGGGCATGGCAGGAACAAACGTCCTCATGAAGACAACAGCAGGAGACATCACGATTGAACTATTTACAGATACAATGCCCATTACAGCAGGCAATTTTCTAGATTTAGCAGACAAGGGTTACTACAATGGTCTTCATTTCCACAGAGTAATTCAAGGATTCATGTTACAAGGGGGATGTCCAAATTCCAAGGATCCAAATTCTCCACGAGCTGGTACAGGTGGTCCAGATGGAGGAGGAACATACACAACTTCTGATGGTCAAGCCATTGTACGGGATAGAGGAGGAAATATTCCAGACGAATTGACTCAAAAATTTAGTAATGAAATTGGAACTCTTTCTATGGCAAATACTGGTCGTCCAAATTCAGGAGGATCCCAATTTTTCATCAATACAAAACACAACAATTTCCTTGATTGGTTTGGCCCTGGTCAATCTGCTCATCCTGTTTTCGGGAAGGTAATTTCTGGAATGGATGTCGTAACAGCAATTGAAACAACTCAAACTGATCGTTCAGATAGACCTACAACCCCTCAAGAAATCATTTCAGTTACTCGAGTCTGAGTGATAAAAATGGCTGGCCCAGTGCTGGTAATACATGGAGGTGCAGGGGGCGACGGTCCTTGGAAAGGAATGACTTCCCTTGATCCAGGTAGAATATCTTGTATGGAAAATGTGTTGTCTACAGTTGGTAAATTTCTTTCAGAGGGCATCAGTGCTCTAGAAGCGGTTACAATTGCTGTAGAGATGATGGAAGATGAACCATTATTCAATGCTGGTAAAGGATCAGTATTGGATGAAAATGGTCAAGTTACGATGGATGCAAGTATTATGCGAGGTTCAGATCAAGCCGCAGGATCTGTAGTTAATGTCTCCAAAGTCCGTCATCCTATTCGGGTTGCAAATGCGTTATTGCAACGTGGTTGGCCAGTTATGTTGAATGGAGCAGCAGCAGATGATTTTGGAATTGAAGCGGGCGTGGAAGCAGTAAATGCAGATTTTTTGGTTACAGACCTCCGTCAAGCTCAATGGAAGAAATGGCATGATACTAGAGCTGCTATTGGCTCAACTGATGAAGACGATTCAGTCTTAGATCATGATCTTGAAGGAAGAGTTGAGACTGAATTTAGTGACGAACCCCAAGGAATGGGAACAGTAGGAGCAGTTGCGTTAGATGTCTTGGGAAATCTTGCAGCAGCAACGAGTACTGGAGGGATGACTGGCAAACCTTCTGGGCGTATTGGAGACACGCCAATCATAGGAGCAGGGACATGGGCTGATGAGAGAATTGCAATTTCTTGTACGGGAGTGGGAGAAGCATACATTCGAACGTGTGCTGCCCACGAATTAGCAATACGTATGAGAAATGACAATTCAAATCTTGAACAAGCATCGATACAGGTGTTAGACATGGTAGCACCATTTGGTGGCCGAGGAGGATTAATTTCTGTCATGGCAGACGGAAGAGTATCCCTCGACTTCCAAACCACATTGATGTATCGAGGAACTTGGAAAGAAAAGCAAATCGAAGTAGGTATAGGCCCTGAATCAATTTAGATTTGCTTTTTTTGAAACATTCTACTGAAGTATATTTTCTATATTGGATATATATTTTTATAACTCAACCTCGCATGCCTCTGATGAAAAGTATATAGCAACATCACATCTGCGTAAGTCATGGACAAACCTCGCGGTCGAAAGTCCGAGATTAGACGCCTTCAATTAACAGGGGGCTCAACATATATCGTATCCTTGCCTAAACGTTGGGTTAAGGAACATGGTCTTGTTGCCAAAGATCAGATAAGGGTTGAATGGAGGCCATCAGGAAACCTCAGAATTATACCTGAAACTTCAATGATATCTAGACGGCGTGAAGTCGAATTGACTTTCCATGAAATACCTCCTGGATTAATAATAGACCATCTTATTGCAGCATATCTATCTGGAGCGAGCATAATTCGAATTAGATCAAAGAGTGGTTTTGATTCCAAGGATAGGAAATTACTTCGCCGATTCATCTCCTTAGGCAGGGGTATCGAAATTGTAAATGAAACCGAAAAGATGATTGAAATCGAATCTTTGGTTAACGCTGTAAGTCTTCCAATTTATTCTTCTCTGAATCGTATGTATTTACTTGTGAGGACCGCCCTAAAAGACGTATTTGAAGCAGTGTCAACTGGAGACATATCATATATCGAGGATATAGAGGAGAGAGAAAATGAAGTCGACGCTTTACGTTTACTTATTGAACGTCAAATCGGGCAGCTCTTAGAAAGTGCCTATCTCGAGGATTCTGCTGGATTAAGTCGCTGGGAAGCATCTGCATTGGGAAATATTGTTCGTACGTTCGAAAGAATGGGAGATCATGTTTACACTTTGGGACAATTGGTAGTAAACCGTAATGATCAAACAAATGTGGATGTAAATGCCCTACCTTTTTCATTAATTCCTTCCTGGCTAATGGCATTGAAACAACTAAATTCTAACATTAAAAAACCTAACCTCTCAGAAGTCCATGAAGCTAAGTTGCAACTTACTCAAGACATGGCTACCCTATCCGAGTTCGAAGAAGCTATGTGGAAACAATCTGACACAGTAAATGCAATTTACATGAACAGGTCTTCAGAATCAATCAGAAGGTTATGTGCTTACGCTAGCGATATGGCTGAAATTGTATTGAATATCCATGTACATAAAAACTCGAATATCGTTGTTTTTGAGTAATAGTAATTCAGATCGCTTAATAGTTGTAAAATTTGTTCTTTTACACTCTATATTTGTAACAAAATTGTGTAAAAAACGGCCCCTTCCTCGTTAAAATCAATTCACTGGATTGTAAACATTTATTCTATATAGTATTATATTGAATCTATCGGACTACATGAAGACATGAACAAAACTCGGGCAAATTGCACGAGAGTGAAAACTATGAACAAAAACCTTGCAAGTTTAGCAATGATTGCGTTAATGCTCGGAATGGCCTTCGCAGGCTGTTTGGGTGGAGACGATACGACTGACGATCCAGCAGATACCACTGGCACAGATACCACTGGCACAGATACCACTGGCACAGATACCACTGGCACAGATACCACTGGCACAGATAACACCACTGGGACTGATAATGGAGGTGGAACAACAACTATCGATGTTGGAACCATTACTTGTGGTCCTGACGGTTCAATTGCAATTGCAGGGTCATCTACTGTACTACCACTAGCTGAAGCATGGGCTCAATACTACGACGCAGCATGCCCTGGAATCTCAATCACTGTAGAAGGTGGAGGCAGTTCTTCTGGAGCAGGCAGAGTATGTGCTAATTCTGAGAAGGGAACTCCAGTTGAAATCGGCGACATGAGCCGGGACTGGAAATCCTCTGAAGCAGATCGAGGAAGCGACGGCTATACCATGTCTTGCTTGAAGGGTGACACTACCCGTAAGGCAATTCAATTGGTTGTTGCTAACGACGGACTTTCAGTTGTAATGAAGAAGGGTGGAGCAGCAGAATCTTGTGTAAACTCCGTAGGCGGTTTGACTGTAGATCAGTTGCGCTGGATGTTCAGTAGCAAGACAGCAACAGAACTTGCTGCAGATGGATGGGACTCAAGCTCTCTTAGGAAATCCTGATAGTGACGACATACGGGAATGGTCTGACCTATCTTCGGACTGTCCTGATTCTGCGATAGTTCTCGCTTACCCAGATGCTGAATCTGGTACTTACGAATACTTCTGTGAAGCAATCATGAATGATGATTGTTCCTTCGGAACAGGTACTCAGAGCGCTGACGACAATGTTCTAGTTAACACATTGACAGGAAATGAAGCAGCAGTTGGTTACTTTGGATTTGCATATTATGTAGAGAATACCGCAACACTATCAGCAGCTGCAGTAAAGAACGCTGATGGGAACTACGTTTCTCCGAGTGGATCAACGGTTGCTGACGGCACCTATAATCCACTTTCTCGTCCTTTGTTCATGAACCTGAATGTAGGTGATTTAGACAAGACTGCACCTTTCCTGAACTTCGGATACGGTGATGGTGGAGACGTTCTAGTCGAAGGGACTGGATATGTCCCACTAACTTCTGATAACGAAGCAGTAATGCGAGATAGGATCGCAATGAGTACCTATCAGACAGAATGTGGCCCTGATGGTGCAATTGCAATTGCAGGGTCATCCACTGTATTGCCATTAGCTGAAGCCTGGGCGCAACGATATGACGCAGATTGCTCTGGGTCAGATATTACTGTAGAAGGTGGAGGTAGTTCTTCTGGAGCAGGCAGAGTATGTGCTAATTCTGAGAAGGGAACCCCAGTCGATATAGGTGATATGAGCCGCGAATGGAAAACTACTGAAGCTGACCGTGGAGCAGATGGCTATACAATGTCATGTCTGAAAGGAGATACTTCTCGTAAGGCAGTACAAATCGTTGTTGCTTATGACGGTCTTTCCGTGGTAATGAAGAAGGGTGGAGTTGCAGAAGCTTGCGTAAATGCTCTAGGTGGCTTAACTCCAGATCAACTACGTTACATATTCAGTGGAAATACTACAGTAGAACTTGCAGCAAATGGATGGGACTCAAGCTCATTAGGAAATCCTGATGGAGACGAAATTCGCGAATGGTCTGATTTATCCTCTGACTGTGATACTGATGCTATCGTGCTAGCATATCCAGATGCAGAATCTGGCACATTCGAGTATTTCTGTGAAGCAATCATGCATGAAGAATGTACATTCGGAACAGGCACACAGAGTCCTGACGACAATGTTCTAGTTAACACATTGACTGGCGACGGAGCCGCAGTTGGTTACTTCGGATATGCATACTACATCAAGAATACAGCAACTCTAGCAGCGGCACCTGTAATGAATTCAGCAGGAGACTATGTTTCACCAGAAGCTGACTCGGTAGCAGACGGTAGTTACAACCCGTTAGCACGCCCTATATTCATGAATCTACACACAGCGGGATTGTCCAAGACTGCACCGTTCTTACAGTTCGGTTTCAGTAATATCGGGGATTCTCTAGTAGAGAGTGTTGGATACGTTCCAATTCCTGATTCTGTAAAGAGACAAATGTTGGGCAGATTAGTTGGTGAAACTGCGGTTTGTGGAGTTAATGACATAATCATTAACGAAATCCATCAAGATGGTGAACCTGAAGATTATATCGAGTTGAAAAATGTTGGATCAGCCGCTTGTTCTCTTCATGGATGGCATATTGCTGATGGGGGGACATATGATTCTAATGACCCATCTTCATCAACTGGATTTACGATTACAGGTTATGCATTAGGAGTTGGCGAATACTGGCTTGGATACGAGGATGAAGTAGAATCCTTCACTTTCGGCCTATCCAAGGGCGGTGAAGATGTTTACCTAATTGCACCTGATGGAACTGTTGTGGATCAAGTAACAGCTGGTTCCTATGGTGATGATGGGAACTCAGTAAATAACTGTGGAAGCAGCGATGAGTCTGCCACTCCATCCCCTGGTGCTGATAACAACTGTTCATGAACAGTGTCCTAAACGATTCAAGCCGGCCCTAAAGGGGGCCGGCTTGAATCACATCAGGCATAGGCAAATTTAGTAACGGATTCACACTCCAATACATGTGGTTGTTGGGATAAAATGAACATACGCTCCAGAGTGGATGAAGCGGCTCCTAACGTAGTACTATTCACATTGGCTATGTCAGTAGTTCTTGTTACAGCGGGAATTGTATTTGTTTTATTTAGTTCAGCATCAAAATTCTACAGTGGATTTGCATGTGGAGCTGACGTATATAATCCTCCCCAAGATTGGTCTCAAGATCTTAAAGATAGAATCGGAGATAATAGAATATATGCTGAAGGCGAATTGAGTGATCCATTTTACCTTAATTCATATTGTGTAATTGATTGGGAATTAAACGGGACCGTTCAATTAGCTGAACCATTAATCGTATTTAATGCGAGTTTGGATGAGATTACAGGGACACCTATTCAAGATTCTAATGGAGATACAATAGGAAATTGGACCTTAAATAATGAAAGAAATGGTAGAGACCGTGATACAAATGTAATTACTAATCAATATTTGATTGGATGGTTTGAGCAAAATCCAGAAAATACACCATATGATGATAATTTTACAGGTACATGGCAAGATGCTCATATCCCGTTATGGGTTATCAAGACCAATGAAAGCAGTCTTATTCTTCATGAGCGCGATGATGTTTTAGATCGTGGTTGGATAGAAATCATGTGGATTGGTAATGTTACTGCTAACGGTAATGATACTATGCCAGGAGATGTCGATGGAGATGGCATCCCCAACGATCAGATCGATCCATCTGGAGCAGGTTTTACTGACAAAGATATTGATGGAGATAGTATCGATAATTTTCGAGATACTGACATGGATGGAGATGGAATTCCTAACGATGTTGACCCTGATCCACAAAATCCTTCAAGAGATAATTACGGTATATCCATGGGCATCATAACTCTTCTAATTCTATTAGGTGCCTATTTCTGTCATCTCTGGCTTCCGCGCATAGAAATTGCGTTGATTGATCAAGTAACTTCTCCTATTCGTGTAATTGGAGGGATAATCATGATTATTTCAGCAATCTCAGTTATAGTTCCACCTAGTGCCCTAATTCTAATTATATCAGGAATAATTGCCCTTCTACTTACAGTTGTAATCTATGTATTGGATAGAAAACTATCGTTAACATCAATTTCTGCATCCAGCGTTTTGATATTACTTGGTGTAACTTCAATCCATACATTTCAGACTGGTCAACTCTTAATGCTCGGTGCCTCGATTTTGGTTATTGGTTCTGTTATGACTGATAGTAGGAATCAGGTTGGTGATTCTGGTAAATTAGCACATTTTTCAGGCGATATGGCATCATTAGCTACTCTAGCAATAATTCTCACTATGACACTCTTGTTCTTTGATAACGTAGCACGTGTTGAAGGATCAATTGGGGAATTTTTAACCCAGACTTATTGGAAAACAGATGTCAGAGGACAAGTATCCGTTGTAACTGTTGATAATACTGTCCATTTGGGGGTAAACTCGTTACTTCAAACAACATTGCAAGTTGCATTAGGAGCTTTAATTGTCGCCATTCCACTGGGATTAGGAACTGCTGTTTATCTTGCAGAATACGCACATCCAAAAATGGCCAATTTAATTAAGCCAATATTGGAGCTTTTAGCAGGTATTCCTTCAGTTGTTTACGGATTCTTTGCTTTTATCGTAATTTCCCCTATTGTCGTTGAAGTTGGTGAACAATTCTTAGAATGGGGGTGGATTGCCGAACCACCTCAGGCTTTTAATCCATTAAATGGTGCAATTGTAGTAGGAGTCATGATCACTCCATTGATTGCATCTCTTTCTGAAGATGCGCTTAGAGCAGTCCCTAACGGCCTAAGGCAGGCCTCTTACGCATTGGGGGCTACAGAGACTGAGACCACAGGTAGAGTCACACTTCCTTCAGCCTTAAGTGGAATTCTAGCATCAATTATTCTTGCATTAAGTCGTGCAATTGGTGAAACAATGGCAGTGACTCTATCAGTTGGTGCAGTTGCTACATTCAGTGATAATATGTTTCTTTCTGCACAAACAATGACAGCATACATCGCTCAAAGAGTCCAGGGAGAATTACCTTCTGGGACTACACCCTATTTCTCACTCTTTGCTGTAGGGCTATATCTGTTTGTCATTACATTGGGACTCAATATCATTGGTCATCGAATAATGACTCGATTTAGGGAGGAATATGAATGAGTGACGGGAAAAATAGGGACGTTGAGGAAAAAGATCCCGTTAGTCTCTTCGGCACGATTCATTTGCCCAAGAGATCTTTAGGCCGTAGGCAATCAGCTGCTCGAATCGGAAAAGTTTCGTTTGTTGCAATAGCAATTATCTGTGGTTTAGTCCTAGTTACGTTACTTTATAGAATTGCAGAGGAATCAGTAGTATCTGGCCAAGAAGTTGAAATTGAAGGCGCAAGAGAAGATTTCCCAATTCAAAATACTGAACTTGTTTGGTTCGTAGAAACTTGGAATAATGGGTGGCCTGAGGAAGATCCAAGAAGAAATAGGGAAAATGTAACTTTAGTTGCATCATGGACTGAGACCACGTTTAAAGCTGTAAATAATCGCGGGGAACCCTTAGAATTTGAAAACCAAACGGTGTATGAACCAGTCAAGGAAACCTTTGAGAGAGATTTGTGTGATTTAGGCTCAGCAAAGATAACCTACGAACCAAAACGCCCTTGGTCCATAGGGAAGTTGTTTGGTTCCAATGATGAACCGATTTCATTCAATCCAGTCGGTGCTGGTAGAATGACTATCTATTATCGAGATACTGCACCTACTCCTGCATTAGGTCAATTCTGGATAAATTCTTCTTCTGATGAACAATTTGTATGGAACGGTTTGAATTGGGCTAATGCTTCTTCTGATATTTACCTTAATGAAGCATTAGAATTCTACACCACTAACTTTGAAGATATCTCAGATGTATTTGGGGATAGAAAAGCTTGGATTTACTACACTTTAACCCCCCCATTATTCAGGGGTGAAGGTGATCTTTGGTTCGAAAAGGATGAAAATGGGATTTATACCAACCTTTCAATGTATAATAGTAGTAGTAGAACTTGGGTAAATATTGCAGAAAATAATGAAACAACTGGGTGGAATTCTTCANTTGGTGGAATAGATTTTGAAGAAGGTGTTCTAAGTAAGCCAGATGATGCATTTGAATCATTCACTCCACAATTCTGCACAAGAGCCGAAGTTGCAAAATTCATATTTGAAAATGGATTAAGTGGAGAAGCTACCATTGGAGAAGTAATCAACGAAAATGGGTATGAAGTAATCCTTCACAATTCAACTGAACAATCTACAATGATCAATATTACTATATCATTCTCGGGTCCGTCTGAACGAAATCTTGTATTCACAAGTGACAATCGTTTTGCTGAAAAACAATCTAATGGTAATGCTGGCCCTGCAATTTCAAATATCACAGTTCTTCCGGGCACAGTAAGTGACAGGGAAAGAGGTAAGGTATACATTGAGTCAACTAAACCATATCCAATTTTAATCAAGCAAATTTCTGGTCCCCATGAAGACTCAGTAGAGACATTAGACCTTGTTGATCCCACAAAGAATCCCCCCACATCATCTGCCTATCGTACAGTTGGTGATTTCATATTATCAAATGGTCCCGGCAATTCTTTGATTGATTTCAGATATTTTCAGGACAATGACCTCGATAATGACGGAATTTCAGATCTTTGTGATGATGATATAGATGGTGATTTGGCAAAGAATCCTGTCATAGGGGGAGACATGGATCAATGTCCTGAAGCACCAACAAAATATTTTGTCAATGAAACTGGCCATTATACAGATCAAAATGGTGACCCATCTAACTCCCCTGTTCTAAATCCATCATGGATGGTAGATGAGAATCAAGACGGAATTCATGATGATGTTGAAGATTTTGATATTGATGGAGACGGCATCCTTAATCTTGTCAATCGCCAAGGCCTAACTTCAGAACAAATATGGGATATTCATGTCGCTGGTGAGTATGATATCAATCTGTCAAGTATCACTAATATGTCTGAAAGGTTTGAACAATTGGGCATTGCTGGTACACCTTATACAGGTTTTGGACATATTTTGGAAAGTAATTTGTCTAATATAACTCCACTATGGGAGGTATTAATTAATGCAGAAAACAATCTTTGTGACGACAATCACAAATCTAATTCACCAGAGTATGCCGAGATGGATTGCGAAAATGTTCGATTGGCAATTCATGAATCAAGTCGACCATCAAGTCCACAAGAATATTGTAATCAACTTAGATTCATAGATACGAAACAATGGGAGTATTTGTGCGGTTCACCTGAGCGAATTGAATCAGGGGATATGATGTACGAGGCAAATTATCAATATACTCCGTTAATTGTGTTCATTCTCCTTTCCATTGTAACAGCTTTGATGCTATTTCCCGCAGCCATAGTAATATATTTTAGGAAGATGACTCTCCAAATCGACCATACTAGTAAATCTAAATTATTTGATAGAATCTCGCCGTATATTTCGTTTTCATCGGAAGTTATTAGGCGATTTTTGAGATTACTTTTAAGGGTAATATTTGTGTTAATTGGATGGGCAATTTTCCAAGCGGGATTATCTCATGTTCTGAATGCTGAACTCACATACATCCTTACTCTTGGTGCATCTATTGTCATTTTTGTCGGCTTAGAATTTTCCTCAACTTTGATAGATGGACCTTTTGGAGTTTGGTTAAGGAAAAACCGTACTTATTGGTCAAGAATAGGTTATGTCGGAATTGGAATAATCTCTATATTTGCTCTTCGAGATATGTTCGCATCTAACCTTTTGACTCCGTTCTTATTTTCTATTGGTTTATCATTCACATTACTAATGATCTTAGCACTGATTGCAAATATTTCGGATTTATTGCGTATCCGGCCTGATTTTGAGATTTCTCGTTCTGATGCGATAGCGGATGGTATTACATTGCTTGTGTCTATATTAGCATGGATATTTGCATTGAGATGGATTTTGATTGAAGGTTGGTTGATTTCAGGTGTCAGTTTGGTTATGATATCCGGAGCATTTACTCGATTAGTTCATGGTTCAATTCAATTGTCAAGGTCTGAAACCTTCAGACGAGATAGAGTGCATCAGGTCATAGGTGGCCGGTCAAGTTGGTTGATGATGTCTTCAGTATTGTTAGTCATATCATTTGTGATGATTCCTTTTGAGATAAATATCGCTTTCATATTTTCTAACTTCCCTAATCCTGATCCATTTGCAGCTGGGCTTAGAGCCGCATTTTGGGGGAGCGTATACGTTGTTGGATATACAATGCTTTTCTCAATTCCAGTATCAATTGGAGCAGCTATTTGGTTAGAAGAATATGCACCGAATAATGCATTCAGACGAGCAATTCAAACATTGATTACTAATTTAGCCGGAGTTCCTGCTGTAGTATTTGGTTTGTTTGGATTAGCGGTTTTCTTAACCGATAGAGGTATTGGATTAGGTTTAGGAGGTTCTATTTTGACTGCTGGCCTCACTATGGCTACTATGGCTATGCCCACAATTGTAATTGCAAGTCAAGAAGCCCTTCGTGCGGTCCCTCCATCTCTACGTCAGGCTGCTTTTGGTCTAGGCTGTACCAAATGGCAAGTGGTCAAAGATCACGTTCTCCCACATTCATTACCTGGTATGATGACTGGAACTATCCTCGCTATGTCAAGAATCATGGGGGAAGCAGCACCCCTGATTTTGGTTGGTGCAGTCGCTGCGACCTTCAGAGAACCAGATCCATTCTTCTATGTTGATTATCAACTACAACCTAATCTTGATGCTCTTTTTGCATGGATTCCTGGTGTTGAATCACAACTTACAAATTTCCCGATTTGGTCGGATCGTTCTCCCTTTTCTGCTACAGTTTCCGAATATTCCGGTCCATCTACGAATACTAGAGGAGGTTACACTGTACTCCCAGTTCAAGTTTATCGGTGGACAGATCAACCTGCAGCAGGTTTCCAAGTGGCAGCTGCTGGGACCTCCCTCGTTCTTCTCGCAACTCTTGTGATGGTAAATTCCATTGCGATATTAGTTAGAGCACATTTTAGGAGGTATACCCGAACATGACACCCACCATAGATAGAGATGACTTGATTGCCGCAGCTGAAGCGTTAGTAGCAGCCGATGGCGAACTGGATGAACAAGAAGTGAAGATGTTACGTATCTTAATTGAAAGCGTAGAAGAGTCAGAAGAAAACTCATTTTCTTTAAATGAAACAGAAGCAATTTTTAGAACAATTACAGAATCAGATGGAGAAACATCATTTGAAGAAACATCTTTTATTCGAAATTTCATAGAGGCTAATTTTGATAATCATCAAGAAAACCGCGAAGAAGATAATGTAATTGATGCGACTAATTCAACCTCTGCAACTGAGGGATTAAATCTTGTATCTACAGATGAGTTAGAAATCGATGGCGATCCACATATTTGGGTCCGTAATCTGGATTTACATTATGGTTCTGCACAGACACTTTTCGAAGTGTCGGTCCCCATTGAAAAGAATGCAGTAACTGCATTAATTGGGCCATCAGGTTGTGGCAAATCTACATTACTGAGATGTTTGAATCGGATGAATGATCTTATTCCAATTTGTAAAATAGACGGTGAAATATCATTCGAAGGAGAAGATATTCAAAGAAGAACCACAGATTTAGTCACATTACGAAGAAGAATAGGTATGGTATTTCAAAAGCCAAATCCATTCCCTAAATCAGTATATGACAATGTAGCATATGGGGTTCGTCTCCATTACAAACCATCACGTAGACGATTAAATGAAATTGTTGAAAATTCGTTAAAAAGGGCAGCAATTTGGGAAGAAGTTTCAGATCGCCTTCATGAATTAGGTACTAGTCTTTCAGGTGGTCAACAACAGCGTTTGTGCATAGCTAGAACGATTGCCGTAGAGCCCGATATAATACTGATGGATGAACCTTGTAGTGCTCTTGATCCAATTGCCACAGCCAAGATTGAGGAATTAATTCTTGAATTAAAGAAACATTTTACAGTTGTAATTGTTACTCATTCAATGTCTCAAGCACAACGAGTTTCAGATTATACAGGGTTTATGTATCTCGGAAGGATGGCTGAATTTGGGAAGACAGAACAGATTTTCTCCAACCCAAAGAATGAGTTAACTCGAAGATATATTAGTGGTCGATTCGGTTGAAATAAATTAATTAAATAATATTTCTAGGGTATGGTATGAAAAATAAGGGTATACTAATTGCTGTTGAGGGCATGGATGGGAGTGGTAAATCCACTCAAGCTATGCTTTTATTCAATTGGATTCGAGCCCTGGGATTACCGGTTCATCATACTGAATGGAACTCAAGTCCAATGGTTGCTACTGCTACCAAGTTTGGTAAAGATAGTAAGAGATTGAAACCTCAAACTTTCCACCTTATTCATGCCGCAGATTTTGCTGATCGATGGAGTAAACAAATTGAGCCAATGTTAGAGGTGGGCGGGATTGTCATTTGCGACCGATATAAGTTCACGGCTATGGCACGAGACGGTGCTCGGGGTGTTAATTTATCGATGATTGAAGCTAATTACTCATTTGCCAGAGAGCCCGATATTACATTATATTTCGATATCCCTACTGATGTAGGTTATGAACGAATTGTATCTGGAAGACCTAATCTGAAGTTTTACGAAGCTGGTCTAGATATGGGTTGGTCATTAGACCCATTTGAATCGTACAAGATTCTCCAAGGGAAAATTAAGTCTATTTATGATGGATTAGTTGTCGAAAATCGAATTGTTCGTGTTGATGCAATGGGCACTGTAGCGGAAGTCCAGTCAAGAGTCCGAGAATTAATTTCAGATTATGTTGCCCTTGATAACATCGAACCTATTGACGAGACCGATCGTATGGCAGAAATGATTCGACTTTCGTCCTTTGATTGGCGGGCTCTTGAGGAGGAGGGTAAATGAGTTACAACGGAAAACTCATCGTTATTGAGGGCCCCGACAATGTAGGTCGGTCTATGCATACACGATTGTTGGGAGAACGCCTCAAGGCACATGGTGTTGCTGTTTCCATAGTGGGTCTTGCTCGTTCTGATTTACTCGGGGATCTCATTAAAAAATCTAATTCAGCCCTCCATCAGTTAAGTTGGCGAACTCGGGCTCTTCTGTATGCTACGGATTTGCATGATCAATTTATCCATAAAATTGAACCACTTCTGTCTGCTGGGTTTGTGATAATCGCTGATAGATATACGGCGACTCCAATGATACGCGAAAAAATCCGTGGAGGAGATCTAGAATGGATTGGAGGATTATACAAAACCATGCCTGAACCTGATGTGACCATAATCCTCCAAGCCGGCGGTCGCCGGCTGTTGAATCGTATGATGAATAATGATTCCATAACCAAACTCAATCACTATGAAGCAGGAGCAGATTTAGCCCTATCCCCCTCGATAACTCGTTCATTCTTGGAATATCAAAAACTCCTCCGTAAGGCCTTCTTGGAATATGCAAATAATGGCGGTCACCCAATTATCCATACTCGTGAATCTGTTGCTAGAGTCCATTCTTCTGTATGGAGTCATGTCAAACCTACTGTAGCTGATATGCTACAAACCATCAAGAAACAAGATCTATAATTCCGTCAATGGGATTCTTAACCGAGGGATTTCGAATTTAGTTGTGTGTTTCGAGGACTTTGGTTTCATCAAGAGTTTTTGCATAGAGGTTTCAATCACCAGTTTTTTAGTAACTGAGTCGAAGGGGGCAGGTGGCCATGCTTCCACCTCAATTCTGTGGTCATTTTCATAATCAATGAGAATGGCTGGAACCCTATTTAGGCCAAGTCGTAAACTGGCTTCATAACGATGATGCCCATCTAGGATAGTTTTCGTCACACTATCTACCAAAAGTGGTTTGTGGAAAAAACCGTTGGATTGAATCTTTGTAAACATCTTCTCAACACGCCAATCATATGTCTTTTCATGAGGCCGTAAGAGAGACAACTCGACTAACTCCCAAGACATGTATATACATCTTTAACGCCGTTCATAGCCCTTATGATAAAAAACACATAATTCTAAGTGGGTGAATGGGTTAATCCACCATGATTCAATTGAATTCAAACTTGAGAAATAAAACAGAAAAGGGAATCAGGAGAATCAAACAAATGATTCCTGCTCGATAGAGTTCTCTGATTCCCAAACCCAATACGTTCTAGATTGTCTTACAATTGCAAAGACGATACTGAAAGCAATTACACTGAGGAAAATCTCAATGGGACCCCATAGCCATGCATCAAACCAACCATTGAAAATAAATGGAAAAGGATAGAACGGTTGTAGTCCAAAAATGCCTGTATGTGATGGGAGATCCATCAAAATATGCGAAAGGTATCCGAGAATTGCTAAGGGAGCTGCACGATGTTTGTTCCAAAATGGTAAAACAAAAAAGGACCAAAAAATAAATCCGTGAGAAAATAACCAAGTTTGATACGTCCAGTGTTGAAGGATTTCTGGGTGATTTATGAAATCTTGAGAAACAGCAAAAGGAATTGTGTGCCCTGCTAACCATCCAAGATATGGATGGACGAATATCACATTTGTAATGTCTGGAAGAATTGCAAAACTTGCTCCAATGGCGTGTCTATTCTTGATATCTTTAGGAGCTATTTCACCAATGCTTGCACCAATGATAAAGTGCGTAAAAACATCCATATCCATCATTTCCTTATATTGAATTATATTAAACTATGATTAACTCTAATCTGATTTTTACCTATTTTTTCACTCATCATATTTTCAGAATAATCCATAATGATTTTTGTTGCTAACCTTGCGCCCCCTTTCAATTCCGGATACGACTGAATTTCAATGCACTGCATTCCCCTATCTACATTATCTTTAGAGAATTCTTTATATGGAATTCTAACAAAATTTTTGTAGCAGAATTCTGCTAATCTTGCATTAATGTCTTGTTCAACCTGGCCGGGCTCGGGGATAAGAATTGAAGGAATCCCTAATGTGGCGACTTCTCCAATTAATTGACTTCCAGCGGTGCTAATAATTAGGTTACAACTTAACAAATCATCAACAAATCCTTGATCTGAGATTGGCATTTTCTTTACATGAGTTGGAATATTTTCTGGATGGAATCCATATAATCTGACCTCTAAACCTAGTTCTTCAGAATAATTGAAAATTTCTGGAAGACATTTGGAAAGAGCTGCTCTGGAATAACACACGATATGAGTATTCGTTGGTTCCCAATTTCCATTTTCAATACTAGGTCTAAGCATAGGGCCCACAAGGTGATATTTATTTTTTCGAACCGGTAGCGAAAATGGTTTACTTACAACGTGAAGTTTTGCATAAGGATTGAATATTTTTGCAATCAATGCGACTATCGAAATTCTCATCCGATGGATAACTGAGAGATAATTTTTCATATCGCAAGCAATAGTAAAATGCTGACTGTCAAATGAAATACAAGGCACTTTCAATTTTTTTGCTACTCTCGGAAGGACAGGCTCAAAATCGCTAATACAAATATCAGGCCTCCAATCTCCCATATCGTCTATTGTTTGTTTTACTTTATTCCGAATTCCAAGAAGGAATACTCCTCCCATTATGCCTGTTGCGGTGACTGAAACTCTCGGCCCGAAAGAAACGAAACGAGGAACGGGCATTATTTGTAATGAATCATGCCCGAATCTTTCAATCAACAGGTCTTCTGATTGTCCCTTGGTAAAGAATCTCAGATCATGGCCTAAGTCAATTAATTCTTGACCTAATGCTACGGCTCGTACAGTATGTCCTCTTCCTTCACCTGCTAATGCCATTGCTATTTTCATGATTAAGTCTCCAATTGTGTGCTCATTTGCAAATAAGATTTATTTCGAGATTCACGAAATTCCTCAACCCTATCAATCATAAAATCAAATGATTTTTTATCAATTAGTGGATTCATTCTCATTGGAACTAACGTTCCATCAATCAATTCACTAATGAACGTTGAATCTTCCATCCAATCTCCGGTATTCCAATATTCCATACCGTTAATTTCGAGTTGTTCTAAACGATGTATATGTCCACATATTACTCCGTCTAATTGTCGTTCCTTTGCTTCATTGATTGCTGCTTCAGCAAGACGAATTCTAGCTCTAACCATTCGTTGATAAGATCGTCTTACCCATTCTGACAAACTCCAAGATTTCTTGCCGATTGATTTTCGTAAAATATTTATTATTCTATTCATTTTTCTTAGTAGCCCAAAAATATGATGCGAGAATTTGGATAATCGTATATGTTGTCTAACTACTAAATCAAACTCATCTCCGTGCATTACAAGTAATTTTTTCCCATTTAATGTGGTGTGAACAAAATCTTGTTCGATTCTAATCCCTGAAAAAGTAGTTCCAACCCACCTTCTAAATCGATCATCATGGTTACCTGGAATGTAAATTACTTCTGTATCTCCCTCTATTGCCATCTCTAAAACCCGATGCAATATTTTGTCATTGATCTCTGGCCAATACCAACTCCTTCCACTAACCCAAGTATCGATGAAATCGCCAACAATCAGCAAACGTTGGCATTGAATTGAATTAAGAAATGCATAGAGTTCTTGTGCCTTTACCCCTCTATATCCCAAATGTGCATCAGAAATAAATACAGTTCTGTAGTAGGTCTTTTTATCAAGATCAGGGGTGTAAATTTCGACATTCTTCATAGAAATCTACCCATTATAATATATAGTAAATTATATTGCTATATTGAAACAATTTATCATCTTCTTTACCATTAATGATAAAATAGAATGAATAAGTTATTATCAATTACTATAAAAATGGATTGAAATCACCTTTTTAGATTAAATTGAGAGATTAATAAAATCAAAATTATTTAAAATATATAGTATTTATCAACATCTAAAAGTAAATAATAGGTTTTCCTCAAATATATATTGACTAAATATCTTATTGGGGAATCTACCCACAACTAGAACTCTCTCGAAGAATCGTGAGGACGCCAACTTTCATCATTGTTGTTTTGTTTTTTGGTTGTTCATTCTCCGGTTGTCTCGGGGACCAGCAAGAAGTTTCAGAAATACCAAATGTATCGAATCAACCAATTACGATACCAGAAGATATAGATGAAAATGCCATTACAATGGCAGGTTCCTCTACAGTTTATCCACTCGCAACTGCTTGGGCTTCATCATTCATGCAGACAAATAGTCAAACATCAGTATATGTTGCCGGTGGTGGTTCAAGTGCAGGAGCATCCAGAGTATGCAGTACAGGGCAAGATCATGTTGACATTGGAGACATGAGTAGAGGTTGGAAGGCAATAGAAGCAAGTAGGCAAGGTAATAGTCGAAATTATACATGTGCCAATAGTGATGTAGAGGTGACTCAAATTCCTATTGCATTAGACGGGATTACTGTTATTGTCAAACGAGGTGGCGCTGCAGCTGAATGTATTGAACGGTTAGGAGGATTATCAATCGCTCAGTTACGATGGATTTATTCAGATTGGACAGATGAAGATTTGGCATATTCATCTGAAGCGGATTTAGATATGGCTAGCGTCACATCAAATAATGACGGAGATACAAATAGAGAATGGTCTGATTTGTCCGATGACCCAGCATGTTCAACACAATCAATTAATTTGTGGGGGGCGGATTCAGAATCTGGCACTTACGAATATTTTGGAGAGAACGTTTTCTGTAGGAAATGTTTCTTGCGTGAATATGGATATGCTGAAGAGAGCTTCGATGGGAATAGGGGCTATCAAAGCAGTGCTGAAGATAACGCAATTATTTCCGCTTTGATTGAAGACGAATATGCTATTGCTTATGTGGGTTATGCATATTTTGCAGAAAGTTCATCAGAATTACTTGCAGTACCGATTGTAGATCATGAAACTATGGGGGCTACTGATGTTATTTCCGAAGGTGGAGAAGCCATTATCCCAACAGAAGACTCCATTAGATCTCTAAATTATACCCCACTTTCACGTGAGATATACATGAATGTAGATGTATCATCTTGGGATAAAGTGCGACCTTTTTTCCAATATGGCTTTTCTGCGGATGGCCAATTGGATGTCTCTTCTGTAGGATACGTACCACTCCCCGAAAACATACGACAAGAAGCATTAGAATTAATTAATTAAAATTAGGAGACAAAAGAATGAACCAAATTAGAATTTATTCAATATTGATTATGTTGATAATAATGCCATTTTCAGGCTGTATTTCATCAAATGAAATCGTAGAAGAATCGTCAATTCCAACACATGTTATTGTACAAGAAGATACACCCTCCAAGATTTCATTCAACAAACAGGATGAGTTAATGGCTTTAGAGTTAAGAGCAGTAAATCCTGCTTGGACCCCTCTTCCAGTGTCTTGGGAAAGTTTGTTACTTATTGTTTCGAATGGTGAAGAGGAATACGGCTGCGTCCCTCCTTTGCTTTCTAGTAGAGTAGAATTGGTAGGTGACGGTCCTGCCACTGTAAGGATAAATGAAATTGTAGTTTCAAACGATAATGGAGCTCAAGATGAGAAAGGGGATTATGATGATTGGATAGAATTATTTAATCCAGGAGAAGAGGACATGAATCTATCTGGATGGATGCTAACAGATGCTTACCAAGAGTGGGCTACTGGCGGAAAAGAGGCATACATCATTCCAAATGGAACAATTATCCCTTCTGCAGGTTTTACAATTATTTGGGCAGATGATGAAATAACAGAAGAGGGGTTACACGCTAATTTCAAACTCAAAGCTGCAGGTGAAATGATTAGTTTAATTCGCCCCAATGGGGAAGTACATCAGAACCTATCTTGGGGTGCTACTGCAACAGATGTCTCAATTGCGGCAGTTCCGGATGGTTCTGTAAACTTCCAAACGGATAGAACTCCTTCACACGGTAGGTCTAATGGCGCAATGTCTGGAGCGAATGTTCTACCTGAGTCCGCTCCAGGATCATTGGGGACGGGATGTATGATTATTGAGTCCAATGAAGATGAAATTTGGGGTCATGATGAGGTGATTTTCATCACGGAAGATGGGGTGGATATTTGCGGAATTGGGGATCGTTTCCCGACATGTTCTTTGACAATTACGGCAACCTTGAACGGAACTGAAATGATTACCGATCCTATTCCTATGGTGGTGACTTGATGAGGGGTGACAATATGTATCGTACAATTTTAATCGCATTACTAATGATATCAATATCTTGGGCTGGCTGTTTATCCGATAATTCCACCCTTGAATCGTCAAGTGAAATTGAGTATCCTAGGGAAAATTGTAATCTTGATTTATCAACTTCGCCTGCTTCCTTAACATGTTCGGATGGGTCATCATTATTTTTGACAATTACTTCTGGAGAAGTTACCGGTTGTACAATCAGTACAGTGGTTGATTCTACTTCTGATTTGACATGTGATCAAAATACTGTTTCAATACGAACTCTACCGGTCGGAGAACGTCTTAGATTTGCCAATGATGGATGTATTATTGGTTTGTTAGCTCAAGGCGATGCAATCTTAGAATGTTCTACTGGGGATAAGGTTCGATTAAATGCAGTAGCAGACTGTTCTCGCCAAGTTACTATCGAAAGAATAGATGCTGTATTTAGTTCATCTACATGCAATGGAGTCAGAGTAAATTATGGAATCCCTACACAGGGCCAAACTCTACAAGCAGAATTAATTGGAATGTATGATCACGATGCAGGTACTTTTGGAACTTTGGAAATACCTGCATACGATCCTGTAACTGAGCGGTTATTTTTGGTTAATGTTTTAGAAAAATCCGTTGATATTGTTTCAGTTGCGGATCCAACCGATCCAGTTCTTGTTGATCGAGTTGATTTGTCCAGAATCGGAGAACCGAATAGTATTGATATCAGAACATCTGATGGAATTCTTGCGATTGCAGTTCATCGTGAAAGGGATGTTTATGATCAATATGATGGGATAGAATATGTGGTAATCAAAGACGAGCCACTTCAAGGATTGATATATTTCATAGATACTCAGGGAAATAAGGTCGCAGATGTATTGGGTTCGTATCAACCTGATGCAATTACATTCAGTCCCGATGGTTCTCACATACTTGTCGCTAATGAAGGAGAACCCAGTCAAGATTACAAAATAGACCCTGAAGGTTCTGTAACAATTATTGATGTTAGTGGGCCATTATCTGAACTTTCTCAGGATCATGTGACCCATGTTTCTTTCAATGATTGGGATGATGATGAAGAACTTTTGAAATCAAGAGGAATACGTATTTTCGGCCCTAATAATCCAACGGTTAGCCAAGATTTGGAACCAGAATACATCACTGTAAGTTCTGATTCTCCTCCTTCGACAGCTTGGGCAGTTATGCAGGAAGCAAATGCGGTTGCGGTGATTGATATTGCTCAAGGTAAAGTTACAGATATCTTACCTCTTGGATTTAAGCCACATTCTGGAGGTGCTTCATTACACTCCCCACAAACGTGGACTCCCCCTAGTACTGGTTTATCAGGGCTTACTTCAATTGGAATTGACTCCAATGGAAATCATCGAATGCTTACTCATGCTGATGGTGATGATGCAAAATTGTATGAGGTATTTTGGGACCCTGTAACAAAAGAAATAACAGATACGGGAGTAGAAATAGATTTGCAAGACTCCGATGGATTGGATCTTGAAGATATTGATGCTTCCGGTCAGTATATTTGGATGTCAGATGAATCAATACCCGCTTTGATAGCTTATCATCACAACGGAACTATGGTTAGGATGCTTGTTCCGGAAGGAACAGATACTTCCAATTTACCTACTGTTGCAAGTGCAACTTTGCCTGGAGCATTTAGTGAAATCGAGAGTAACAAAGGCTTCGAAGCAATTACTCAATCCAACGGTACTGTTTACGCCATGACTCAATCCTCACTTTCAGTCACTGGAAGTACTGAGAGATGGATCAGAATTATCGAGTTGAATGAGACGAACATGTCAGTTACAGGTGTATATCTATACCCTGTAGAATTATCTGATGGAGTTTATTCTCATGGAGGAAAAATGGACAAAGTTTCTGCATTAGAGGTGTTAAATGATGATCATGAACTTCTTGTATTAGAGAGAGACTCTGAAACAGGATCTAGTGCTAGTAAATGGATTTTTAGGGTTAATTTAGAAGGTGCAACAAATTTACTCAATCTTCCTCCTCTACAACAGGCTCCAGGATTTTTCGAATCCATGGATATCAATGATGTTTCCGATGTGGAAGTAGATGTACCGGATGATGAATCTCCGATTAGTTACATTACCAGTCGTTTAGTAATAAATGAAGTAACCGGGAAGACAACCACATCAAAACCAAACCCATATGATGATGGTTCAACCGATTCTGATTTTATTGAGATCTTGAACCCTACTTCAACAACTGTAGATTTGTCAGGATGGACAATTTCTGATGATTCATATTCGTATACATTTCCTACTGGCACTTTTTTGTCCTCTGGTCAAATGCTTTTTGTTTATGCAGATGATACAAATGATGGAGTTTCTGAAGATTCTCCTAATTACATCAATCCTGTAGATTTAGATGGCGATCATCATGTCCCGTTTAAGATCTCCAGTGGTGGAGAAATGATTTCCTTGAAGGATGCTTCAGGGTCTTCAGTAGATCAACTCAATGTTCCTGCATTATCTCAAGATACCACCTATGGCCGCTATCCTGACGGTTCAACAACCTTGATGATAATGGGAGTAAGTTCCCCTGATTCCCCCAATATTGGCGAGTCGGAGAGTACGTCTTCAACCTCTGCAGCAAGTGTTGGATTACGTCCAGTCCAAAAAATGCCATTTGTAGATCTAGGTGCTAGGTATGGAGAAAAACCTGAAGGTATGACAATTATACAGAAAGGAGAAGATACGGTTATTGCATTAGTTTCTGATGATTCAGGCTCTACTATTTTTGGAACAGTCGTCGTACGGATGCACCCTTTAGATGGTTCAGATACTGATGGCGGATATAATCCTCTACCATGGCCTGTAATGGGTATGTACATGCCTGATGGTGTTACTCATTTTACTCATGAAGGAGAATCATATTTGATTACAGGAAATGAAGGAGACATGAGAGATTGGGCATACTTCAATAGCTCATCAGGATTAATGGAAATAGGAATGATTGAGGAAAAGAGATTAGCTGCCTTATCTCTTGACCCAATTCGATTCCCTAATCATGAAGAGATGAAAGAATTGAATGTATTAGGTCGTTTGAATGTTCCAGATAATTGTGGTGATGTAGACAATGACGGTGATTTGGACATGATTTGTGGAGTAGGTGCAAGGTCATTTGCTATTTGGTCTGTTGAGGATGGTTTAGAGCTGGTTTGGGATAGTGGTGAAGAACTTTCCAAATTTAGTACAGATAATGGGAGACATCTCGTTGATGAAATGAATAGTCGAGATGATAACAAAGGCATTGAACCTGAAGGAGTAAAAACAGGAGAAATTGGTGATAGAAGATATGCATTCATTAGTATGGAACGAAGTTTTGGAGTAATGGTTTACGATATCACCGATCCTTCTTCTCCATCATTTCAACAATGGCTTCAAGTTGAGGGTGCCTCGAATCCAGAAGATATGGAGTTTGTCAAACCTCAAGATAGCCCTACTGGTAAAGCGTTGTTGATTGTAGCCAATGAAGATTCAGGAACGGCAGATATTTGGGAATTGACAAATTTGTAACCCCCTCCGATCCAAAGCATCTCCGATAAGATGTCGCTCAAATGATATGGTCCATTGGATTGATAATGATGTATTGTTCTGGACTGGGTATAATTCACCCAAAGTTGAATTCTTATCATGAATCTTGAGAAGTTCAGAGGAAAATTGGTTATTTATCTAAATAATATCAATAGTTAACTTACTAATATATTGTTTATAGACCGTATTTTGAATTCAGTTGGTTTAGAAAAAGGTTCCTAGACAAGGATTTGATGACCGTGGTAAGAAAGAAGATATTAACAGAAGAAGATGAGGCTGTAAGCCCCGTAATCGCAACCATTCTAATGGTCGCTATTACGGTTGTATTAGCAGGCGTACTATACGTCTGGGCTAACAGTTTGGCGAGTGATCAACCAGAAAGTGGAAGTTTAAACAATTTTAATGCGTCAGATGCAACTTCGTTTACAAGTGCAGCTACAGATGATACGCTTTTGCGCATATCTTGGACATACGCGGATGAAGACCTTAACTGGGCATTCATGAGTTTCAAGCTTGAGATCGGCGACAACGTCTTCGACTGTGAAATCGAGACAAACGCTGACGGCGCTGACTGCGTTATTGTGCAGAACGACGGCAATTCAGACACCCAATGGGAAACCGATGAAATTGTTTTCATTAAAGAAAATGGAGTCAACATTTGCGGAGGTCAAGCAGCAAGTACCTGTGATATTCAGTTGACTGTCCAATACAATGGTCAAGTTCTATCAGGTACTAATACTGTAGCTGTGGATAATGGTGGATCTAGTAGTAGTCAAACAACTACCTCAAATGATGCTCTAGAAGTATGCAGTAAAAATAACATCGTCATAACAGAAGCTCACGGTAGTGGAGAACCAGAAGATTGGTTAGAGATCCACAACATGGGAAGTTCTGCATGCTCTCTTGAAGGATTTGAAGTGTATGATAAGGGACTAAAAGAAGATTGCAAAGAAGGAGATCCACCCGAAAAGTGCGATGAAGTTCTAACATTTACAAGTTCAGATAGCATCGGAGCTGGGGCTTACATGTTATTCTGTGAATCAGTAACCTCTGGTGGCACTGGGGATTGTGCTAATTCAGTAACTAATGCAGCAGGCAACACATTTGGATTTGGAATAAAGGGTAGTGGAGATGACATCTACTTGCTAGCACCTGATGGCACAACCACAATGTATTCTACTTCTGATGGGGATGCTGGGTCAAGTGAATGGTGCGGAGGCTCCTCAGGAGCTGCAACATCTGAAGCAACACCTACCCCAGGTTCGGCAAATAGTTGCTAAATGATAGTCATCTTTAGGGTATACCTGGAATAGATTGTATCTATTCCAGGTATACTCTAGATACAGAATTTAAGCTAAAGATTCCTGAGTTGTTAAGCTAGAGATTCCTGAAACCCATTTCAGAAATTTCTCTGATTTATCTTCGTTTACATCGTAAACCTTCAGAACACATGTACCATCTTCCATGGGCTTGACGATGATTCTCGCGAATTCTTGATCGCCCGCCATTAGCCGGAGCATCTCGTCTTTTCCATCCAAGCTAATTTCAATATCGTGTACTTCTACACCTGTCATCTGTTCCACCTACTCAGTCCCCTTCAATTACTTACAGGCAACCACCCATTATAAATGTTATATTGAATATATAGATTAAATAGTTTTTAGAAGTGTAAATTTGTACAGTTCACAATAGGGGCGATTCCCCATTAGCTGCGATGCATATGTATTGTGTATTGCAGCGTTTAGACGATGTCTCCAATGCTTGTGAGAAGGCAGCAAATGCCTTCTTGGCACATCTGGACAAGTAGACTTCCCCATTGGAATTAAATTCCGAGATTAATTGGGAACCACATGAGCGGAGGTGGACACAGGGCTTCACCAATTGCCCTAGTCTGTATTCTGTTGAGCTTCAGTCTAGCGGGATGTGTATCAGATACACAACCAACAGAAGGGTTCGAATTAATTGTTGATTTTGAAAATACGAGTGGCACGATTGTTCATTCATATGTCGACGGAGATCTCGTTTCTACGTCTAATGTGTTTCTTGATTTTGATTTTTCAAATACGGTATCATCCAACCAATTGATAGAATTTGGGATCCGATTAGTTCATAATGGTGATACAACTTCTGTTAACCCGGATTTAACTTCTCAAATTTCAATTGAGTTCACTCATCATGGAATTTATGAGATTATGGCATACGCAATCGGTGAGAATGGTCATGAAGAAAGCAAATCGATTATTGTTCGAATTGAAAATGAAATCAATTGGTTAGAATCCAATACGTATAATCCTAAACCAATAACAATTAATCCAATTCCGAATCCTCTTGGTATTTTCCCGGCATCAATAATCATCGATTCAACCATAGAAAATCCAGTGTTAATAGAAAATATTGGTGGAGGTCGTGAGGTCGAAGTCACTTGGAGTTTATTTGATCAGCAAGAAGATGCGTGCCAAACGAAAAATGACATCATCTATGAAGGAGAAGAAGTTAATTGGAATACTATTCATTTCAATACATATGAACTCCATGATTTAACCATTAGTTATGATGAAGGTCAGGATTACATCAACATCGATCATACGATTTTGATTCAATACAGTGCCATTGAATCATCTCCTACACTTTGAAGATTCTATCCATATACTACAGGAATATGTAGACAATCACCGATCAAAGCTGCTCTCATGGCAAGATGTAAGTGAACTTGGTCGACAAATCCAGAAACACCACCAACATATTGCCCGTAGTTATCAAAGCCCTCACCAACACTTTGATTGATGATTTGAGAGCAACCGCCTTGGTAGAAAACTGGAACAGGACGATTTGTATGACTTTGACTACCATATGGGTCAGATTTGCTCGGTCCCCAATAATGGCCCATATGCTCTACATCTCCACCCATTGCTAAATCAAGGGCACTATTTGATCGAATAAGATTGGGAAAATCATCTGTCAATGTGAGATAGTGGTCATGATCAGCAGTAACTACTAGCATATTTCTTTCCCATCCTCCATTTTCACCAATCCATTTAATCACATTTTCAACGGCTTTATCGAAGTCATTTACTGCTCCTATCAGGGCATCAATATTGTTAGAATGACCAGCCCAATCAATATCTCCAGATTCTATAGTAGCAAAAAAGCCTTGATTGTCTTCATCACAGGCATCAAGAATAGCATCAGTCATATCGGCAAGTGAAGGATTTTCATCTATTTCTTTGGCAATATATTCCTCTTTGGTCATCGGACCATAATCTCTTGAACGATCGCTCGGAGGCCCATTTTTTAGATTTAGACCCCACCCACTTTGTTCGAAGGAACCATTTGCCCCGGAGTAAGGGAGATTTGCCTGTCCAATACTTCCGTAAAGGCCCAGAATTCTATCATCTGTTTCTGAGTCATGAGATTGTGCTGCAGATTTCAGTAGGTCGGAAGCTCCTGGGCTATTGAGTAACAGGGTATGGTTTTCATTCGATTCAAAGGAATCAAGGTATGATGAGTGGACATAATGATCACCAACATGTGTATTTGGATTTCCAGTACCTAACATGATGTCGAGTCCGTTTGCTTGGTTGAACCAAGAAAGAATGTCATCTCCTGCCCTAGATGATGATATTGAATCCCAATGTAAGCGATCACGACTGTTGACTTTAGCATACGTAGAGGCAGGTGTTGCGTGAGTAATTGGAACATTAGATGCAACTCCCAAACACATTCCATTATCAGATGCTACGTTGGTAAGACTGGTTCTAGGACGTTCATACAGCCCTACACCTACAGCACCTTTGAAGGTCTTAACACCGGTCATTAATGTGGTAGCAGTTTGGGCACTATCAGGGTCATCTTCTGTGATATACATTGGGTCAAACGAAGTACTTCCATTGTTCGAAAAATATCTCGCGTCCCAAGGTGTCGTACCTCCTAATTCAATGTTGTATCTAACAAGATTGTTTCTAGGATCGAACTCTACATCTCTGTAATCTTCGCTAGCAGTCGGGACGTTGCTACCTGTATCTTCTCGCAAACTGTTTCGAGTTGAACCATCAACGATGGTTGAGTAGGTTGTTACACTTTGGAATCCTGATAGTTCTTGCATAGCAAGACCACTGCCTTTTCCTTCAGTGTAGAAATCAGAGAGTAAATTCCCTTGGTTTCCTTCCATTACTTGATTGTAAATTGCAGCCATACGGACCATTTCCCACCCCATTCCATCTCCAATCATTAATATCACATTTTTACTCAAATTACAACTTCCATCGTCCTCAGTAGCATTTACGTCGAAATTTCTAGCGTTAATATCCGTACATCCTTCTGATGCAGAAGGCTCCAGTTCCTCGGGTTCAACAGTAGTTGATGCATTTTCTGAAAAACAAGTCCCATCGTTCTCGGTCGCATTAGGATCAAAATTCGAAGCTGTAGAATCAGTACATCCAGGTTTCGGAATTGTAGTAGTCACCTCTTCGCTAATACATCCTGCCATTGGACCAAGCATCACCAATACCAGAATCAACGCGATACTACGACCCATGATTTGGAATTATAGAATCACAGAATTTAGATTATGTGTCAAGGGTAACAGTCAAGTTCGTTCTTTTACACGGCGGTTCATGGATCTGAGTACAGATGAGGCGTTGATAAGAGCAAAACTGAATCTTTCAGATAGAGATCAAAAAGGAATCACCCGAAAAGAATTGAAATCATCCTCGGATGAAAAGTCGTTGGAATGGGCATATTACCTTCCCAACAAAAAACGATTACAAAACGAGAAAAGAATTGCTGAATGTAATTCATTAGCAATTCCTCCCGCTTGGAAAGATGTCTGGATTTGTCCTGATGACAGAGGACATATACAGGCAACAGGTGTTGATGACAAAGGCCGATTACAATACAGATATCATCCCGATTGGATTGAAATCAAAGCAATCATGAAATTTGATGGAATATCTGGGTTTGCTGAGATATTACCTAGTTTGAGATCGCAAATAAATAAAGATCTAAAATCCAAAGATATGACATTGGAAAAAGTCAGTGCTCTAGTGGTTCGATTAATGGATCTTTATCATATCCGAGTAGGCAGTGATGAATATGCTAAATCCAATGATTCGTATGGATTAACTACTTTGAAAGAAGGGCATTTCAAACGTATCACTGGAAAGAAAGCAGAGGGAAAACACGATGCAGTCTTTTCATTTACAGGAAAGTCTGGAAAGGATTGGAATATCACCATCGAAGATGATGACTTAGTTCAAATGATTCTTGATACAAAGAAACTTGGCGATGAACATAAGGATCAAGATTTATTTTATTATCACAACTTAGAAACAGATAATCACAACGATCTGAAAGCAGAACATATTAACTCGTATATTCGAGAAGTTACTGGAGAATCATTTACTGCCAAAGACTTCCGAACATGGGCTGCTACATGGAAATGTGGTTCAAGACTCGCCAAGGTGTCTGCAGGAATTTCCGGAAATGAATTGAAATCATGGTTAGAGGATTTAAGCCAAATTGAAGGGATTGAAAAATTAATTTCTGAGGATGAAAAAATTCCGATTGAAACAGAAACAGAACGAAATAAAGCAATGTTAGCAGTAATTGATACCGTAGCTGCAGATTTAGGAAATACTAGAGCAGTTTGTCGTTCATCGTATATACATCCATTTTTTATGGATTCATTCTTAGATGGTTCACTTCAATCCAAATGGACTGAAGCAAAAAAGAAGGGTAAAATCAAGGGGATGGAAATAGATGAAGCAACCACTCTTCATGCTTTACAGGGTTGAATACACGAAAGGGGTATAATCCTCGCATGGTAAGTATATACCATGGGAGAGCGAATTGAACGAGATACAATGGGAGAATTGAGCGTTCCAGATGATCGTTATTGGGGTGCACAAACAGCACGCTCGTTAATGAATTTCGATATTGGTAATGATTTGATGCCTCGCGAAGTTATCCGTGCTTTTGGCATATTGAAGAAGGCCGCTGCGAGAACCAACAAGGATTTGGGGACAATAGATTCAAGTCTAGCGGATCTAATTATTTCAGCAGCATCAGAGGTAGTTTCAGGAGATTTAGATGACCATTTCCCTCTCAGCGTTTGGCAGACAGGATCTGGAACACAAACAAACATGAATGCAAATGAAGTAATTGCAAATCGTGCAATTGAGATGGCAGGAGGAGTTTTAGGAAGCAAAACTCCAATTCATCCAAATGATCATGTCAACAAGGCTCAATCTAGTAATGATACATTTCCAACTGCGATGCATATTTCTGCTGCTGAAACAATACATCACCATGTTTTGCCTTCTGTCAGAGAGCTACGAGATGCATTGGCTAAAAAGGCAGAGGAATGGCAAGATATTGTCAAAATAGGACGCACTCATTTGATGGATGCAGTACCTCTTACATTGGGGCAAGAAGTAGGCGGATGGGTTGCTCAATTGGATGCTTCAATCAGCAGAGTAGAATCAGCATTGGAAGATTTATTCGAAGTTGCATTGGGTGGAACTGCTGTTGGAACCGGTCTAAACACTCATCCCGAATTTGCTGAAAGAGTGGCTGCTGATATTGCTTCTCAAACTGATTTACCTTTCCGGTCAGCATCAAACAAATTTGCCCAACTTGCTGCACATGATTCTATTGTAGCAATGAGTGGTGCCCTAAGTGTATTAGCAGTTTCATTGATGAAAATTGCAAATGACGTGCGTTGGCTTGGGTCAGGACCTCGTAGTGGCCTTGGTGAATTGGAGCTACCAGCGAATGAACCTGGATCGTCAATAATGCCTGGTAAGGTAAACCCAACACAATGTGAAGCACTAACAATGGTTTGCGCTCAAGTGATGGGAAATCATACTGCAGTTACGGTTGGTGGATCACAAGGTAATTTTGAACTCAATGTCTTCAAACCTATGATGATCTATAATCTCCTACATTCAGCAACTTTGCTTACAGATTCTTGCCGTTCATTTAGGGAGAAATGTATCAAAGGACTTCAGCCAAACCGAGAAAATATTCGCGAGCATCTAGACAATTCTTTGATGCTTGTAACTGCATTAAACAACCATATTGGTTATGATGCTGCAGCTAAAATTGCTAAGAATGCTCATGAAAATGGATTAACATTGAAAGAAAGTGCCCTTCAACTTGGATTACTGACTACTAAGCAATTCGATGAATGGGTTCGTCCTGAAGATATGACTGGACCCAAGTGAAAATTATTTACAAGCGGATATTATCCAATGAATGAGAAAAGAGCATTTCGGCATGAAAATGACCGTAATGATTGATTAGCAGAAGGTATGGGATTCGCATCGTCCAATGAGGACAGGTGGGAGCGAGCAGAGGGGGTTCTGCTTGGGGGCTTCGCCCCCTCTGCTCAACTCCGCGGTGACAATCTTTCTTCTCAGGTTGGTTGCCCTTCCTTTGATTCCAGTTTGTNTTTCCAGTTGACTCAAAATCCACGCAAGCGCTTTTTTTTTGTCTCCCACATTTGTTCCCGTTGAGTCGCCTCTCTGTTCACTNNTGCATACNGGATTTGGNNCNAGCCGTNTTCGCACTAGGCGTTTTTTGCGTTCTCCTCGTTCAGCCTAAGCTTCCCGATTTGTTCCAGCATTGATTGCTCTTTGCTGTCGTATCCAGGTCTCTCATGTTGATCGACCTTTTCCGTCCACTTGTTTGACCAAGTGTCGGAACCACTCAGGTTTGTAGTTCCGGACCGGAGTCCCCGCAATGAATTGCTTCATCACGCCACTCCCCCGGAGCGGTAACTTAGGATAAATCTCGGTAGTCTAAAAACATTTGCACAAAAAAGGCTATTTCCAGCAGAAAATAACCCCTATCGACCCTGTTTTCCACTGGAAATTGTGTTATTTTTTATTCCCTTAACTTTCTCAACCGTTCTCTCATATCTAAACGATGGCCTTCTCCTTCATCAATAGGTTGTTCTTCATTCTCAATCCTTCTTTTCAGCATATTTTCTTCAATCGAAATTACCCTTCCATCATCCAATCCTACGACAGTCATTCCATCTGCATTTGCAATATCCCTGATTCGTGAATTTACAAGAATTTTTAATTTAATTTTAGAAATTCCAATGCTCCGATTTGTATCAATGAGAAATGCACCATTCATGGTTGATGTTATTGTCCAGAAATTAGCATATCCGTCTGTTGATACGCCATCAATCAGATTCAGGAACTCCGGCTCTCCTTCTGACCCTGATATTTCCACAGACTCTGTCACCTTTCCTTTCATATCAACACACAAAATTTCTTTATTTTCTAGAAATAAGAAAATATGTTCATCATTGCTAGCTATATCAATAATTGCAGAATCATTCTCTTTACTTAATTCAAAATTATTGAGTTCACCATTTTCATTTATTTGCGTAATCATCCCATTAGAATGACCGATGAAAAATGGTAAAACATTAGACCCACATAATACTGGAGAATCATGAACTATCTTATGGCTTACAGTGAACTTTCCATTCTTTTCAATTAATTCTAGGACACCTGCTCTTGGTCTACCTAGTCCAAAGAAAGCATGGCCTTCTCTAACTGCATGTATTGACCATGGTCTTTCGTCTAAGATGTGTTTCTCAATTATATTCCCTGAATCAATTAAACTGATTGCAGACTCCATGAAATCGTTGAGTTCTATATCATATACAGATGATACAATCCATGCTCTATGTTCACCATCCAGCTCAATTAAATCGGTTGACCCATCAAATTCAATTTTCCATTTAATTGAACCATTCTCGTAATCAATCCCTATCGCTTCTCTACCTGCAATACACCAGAGCATCTTTTCATCTTTAGAAAGCCGAATTCCAGAAACACGATCACCTAGATCTGCTTCCCAGCAAACATCACCATCTCTAGACCAACAAACCATTGTTCCATTCCAATCTCCTCCAATGATTTTCTTATCATCAATATAGACTGTAGAAATGCTATTTTCTAGGGATCTTTCCATCCAAGCGACAGCCTCAATCTGTCGCTCTACAGTATTCCCCATGCTTCTGCCATATCGGGGATATCGCATAAGGTCGCGCTATACTTGTACATGAAAAGTATAGATTAGGCAAGTCCGTATATTGTTCCGATTTTATCTTTCAAGTAATCCACGAATGGCTCAGGAATGGGAGTATCTCCAGTTGCCTCTTCAATTAAGTCAGCAGGGGTCAGTATAGATCCTCGATGATGTACATTTGTCCTCATCCAGTCTAATAATGGGGTAAATATCCCTCTTCTCCAATCATCTTCAAGGGTATGCCCGTCGGATTCTAAATCATTTCTTGCAGCTTGCAGTAATTGAGCTGAATACAAATTTCCTAGTGTATATGTTGGGAAGTAGCCAAATGCCCCCATGGACCAATGGATATCTTGCAATACACCTTGCTTTCTATCAGGGGAACGAATTCCTAAATATCGTTCATACATATCATCCCACGCGTCAGGCAGATCATCAATTTCAAGTTCTCCAGATATCAGTAACTTCTCAACTTCATACCTAATCATGATGTGAAGATTGTAAGTGGCTTCATCAGATTCAACACGAATTAGTGAAGGTTCGACTTGATTGATGGCTCTCCACAACATCTCTGCGGTTACTCCTTCCATATTCTTTGGAAAATGTTCCTTCCACATCGGTAAAGACCATTCACAGAATGCTAAACTTCGGCCTACTTGATTTTCCCATAATCGACTTTGACTTTCATGAACTCCCAATCCATTTGCATGTCCTGTTGGTTCAAAATCGAGATTTCTGGGACGTCCTTGCTCATACAAAGCGTGACCTGTTTCATGCAAGGCTCCGAAAATAGCTCCCCATGGCTCTTTAACATCATAACGAGTTGTCCATCTTACATCATCTGGGTTAGAACCTCCACAGAATGGGTGGGTTGATTCATCTCTTCTTCCTGCTTGGAAATCGAAGCCAACTGCTTCAGAAAGTGCATGACTTAGTTTCTGTTGACCTTCAACCGACCATTCATGGCGATATACCCAATCGTTCGAATTATCTTTGGATTGATTTACAGACTGAATCAATGGAACGGAAGAATCCCTTAGTCCCGCAAATAATGGATCGAGACGAGCAACAGTAAGTCCAGATTCGTAGAGATCGAGTAGAGCATCATATTTTTCGTTTTCATATCCTAGAAGATCAGCCAATTCTCTTACCAGGTCAATCATCGTTGCTAGATCATCTCTAAAAATTGAGAAATCATTTTTTTCACGTGCTTCAGTCCATGAAATAATAGATCTAGATTTGTGACGAGCCATCCGTTCAACAAATTCAGAAGATTGTTTTGTTGCCTTATCGTATGCATCTCTCATCAATCGTAAATTTCCAGAGCGCACTGAATCTGTTCCATCGTCTTCTTTTTCTGCTTGTGCCAATAATTCACCCATTTCAGCATCAATCATCAATCGATGTCTTGTCTTTGATAACCATGCCATTTGTTCTGCTCGAAGAGGTGCTGCTTTAGGTGGCATCATTACCTCTTGATCCCATCCCAATAATCCTGAGATTTGTCCAATTGTTTCGATATCTTTCTGCTTGGCCATGAGACTCTCGTATGCGCCCATACCACTCGTTTCGATAGGGTGCCTTTACTCCTTCCGGAATTCAGTTCACAATCACATTAACATCATTCGTAATTCTTCGACCGATCTTAACTCATCAAAATACACTACTTCTAACGCATCATATAATTCGCTATCACCTATTTTNTCGATNAGTGGCAGAATCCCTCGATATGTCTCACTAGCAGTCATTTCAGTTTTGTACGCCTCTTTGAGCATNACANTGTAATCTGAAGTATGTACAATTTCAGTACTTTCTCGATCTGTGGTTGCTTCACCACCCAGCTTTACAATGGCCGACCTGACAGTTGCTGCGTGAGTAATTGATTCAGTTACTTCATTATTGAAGTGTGTAGCTAAATTAATTCGATGAATACCAGAAACGTAAGCAGCATAATGTGCATACATTGCAATTGCTCGTAATTCCCATGCTAAAGCCTTGTTTAATGAATCTAAAATTTCGGAATCCGTCATGTTATATCCCTGTTATTCGATTGAACGGGGGTTATTCAATCCATTGAATTTAGAATTAAATGTAAAGCAATCATTGAAGCGGATGACATAGACCCCAGATTATGCGACAGGGCCTCCAGTCAGTACTCTTGTGTTTACTGATGATTTTCGGGTCTCTTTCTGGTTGCTTCGGGTCTGATGAACAGGAAGAAGAAGATGTATCTACACATTGGCTACCCGATGTAGAAGATCGTTCAATGATGATATATGACAACACAGACGTATTCTCCAGAGTTTCAGTAAATGGTTCATATGAAATCGGTGAAGTCATGTCAGTATTTGTTCCAGTTCCAGAAATCGATGCCTCAGACGGCGGTGCAGGAATAACAGGTGGGGCTGAAGTACATNTNGGACTATGGCTACCGATAATTGAGGGATGTGACTGGACATCCTCTGACATTCCCGAAGATTGTAAGGTTCCAGTTATCGCAGAGATTGGGCCGTATTACAATGATGGAGATGTAGATGCCCTAACACCTGCTGATCGCCTTGGTCGGTTTTTGATAGAGAATTTTGTTCCNCATGGTTTTGGAGTTGCTCAAGTATCAGTNTTTGGAACNGGAGATTCGAATCATTGTATGGATTTGATGGGTCACGATGAACAAGCTGGAATCAAAGCTGCAGTTGACTGGTTGGGAACTCAAGAATGGTCAAATGGAAAAGTTGGAGCTATTGGTAAATCATACGATGGAAGTACTCCGTGGAATGCCGCAGCATCAGGTACTGAGTATCTTGCAACTATTGTTCCGATGTCTGGATTAATTGGTGTTCATGATTTGATGTGGAGAAATGGAAGCATGGAAGCTAGAGGAGCAATCATGCACAACGGAGTGTACGGTTCATTTGGTTTGGATGGTGACGGTGGCGATATAGAGAATGCTTGTGAAGGATACGTGGAAGGCTATTACGCTGGCCCTGCAGCATATATGACTGGAGACAATCTTGCATGGACAGGTTCTGATTATTGGGAAGAACGACATTTCCTATCCAATGCATTAGAACTCTACAATGGCTCAATTTACATTATTCATGGAATGCAAGATTGGAATGTAGATCCTCACATGGCATTCCCTGCCCATCAAATGTCAATAGATGCTGGATTTGACGTAAAGGGGCTATATGGTCAATGGGCTCACGACTATCCTGATAGAGAAAGTGGACATTCATCTCTTTCTAGTGGAAGAGGTGGCGAAGCATACCCTTACACATTACGATGGGATTGGGCAGATGATTTGTTAGAATGGTTCGATTATTATCTTCGAGATTTGGGCCCCCAACCTCGTTTGATTGCCGAAATTCAAGACAATATGGGTGGATGGAGAGTCGAGTCAACCTATCCACCAGCAGATATTGAATGGAATATGATTGGTATGGATGAATGTGAAGTTCTTTCAGGTGGAGCTACAATTACATCTTCAAGTCAAACTACCATTGAATGTCCAATGTTTGAGAACGAAACTAGAATTGTAGGAACTCCGACATTCCATGTTTCTGCGCAGATTTCTTTGTTGGCAACATCAGGACATCTGTTTGTAGAGATGGTGCGAGCATCTGATGGTATACATCTTGGGCATGCTGTGATGGATCTTCGCTTCCATGCCGGTGGAAAAGATGGAGAAACCCTTTCTCCTGGAAGTACAGTTTTGGCNAAGATGGAATTTTTNGGAATGGATGTCGTAATTCCAGCAGGAGATGGGATTCAACTAATTGTCAGTCAAACTGGTGAAGACTACATCCCTAGTCCAGTATCTTCTCAAGCGGTTACAATTTCTTTAGATGGAGAAAGTGTCCTAGGTTTGTCTACAGTAGATAGAACATGCGAAGATCTCTTCTTGCCTCCAATGCATGAGATGTATCCTTCTTGTAGTTCAACTGAATAACTCTACTCATCAAATCATGAATCAGATGAAGAGGAGTAAACTAGTTCTTTAGTTAGGAATTCAACAATTAATTCCAATAATTCATTTAATCCCTCTAACTTCTCCAATGATCTTAAGGTAATGTTTGTTTTATCCTGAGTTCCAGAGTTTCTTATTCCAACAGATATTGGTATACTGTTGACATTTCCATGTAAGAGAAATAGTGATGTTTCTCCTTCAATTGATTTTCTTGAAAGCGAGCAACTCTTTTGACCAAAATATTCGATTATCATTGATTCAACGCTATCTGCTAACTTTCCATCTCCTGTCCATTTAGTTCTATCAGAATCAATAATTGAGGTACGTTTTTTCCATCCTGATTTGAAAGTAGGCACAATATTCTCGTTATTATATTGTAATGCACGCACTAGTAGTTGAGAGATAAGAGTTGCAGCACCATCTCCTACCAAGCTCCATTTATTTTCTATCTCAGGATGGGGAGATGCCATTACTAAATGACCTGAATCTTCTGCACCAATTATGCTAGGCCAATTTTTAGAATCTATCCAATCATTANATAGTTGATTTGACAACCATCTATCTCCAACAGCACANTCTAGAAAATTCACTTNCATCCTAAATCTATCATCAGATGATGTNAGAGAAAGNTCAGTTTCAATTGAAAANGCCANTGTTGCATTAGTCACTCCTNNGGAATCCCATGCTCTGGCGATATTGTCTGCCATCTCATCACCATCAATTACCCTTGCTCCACTTTCTGTCGCTTCTATTAGTAAACAACGATCACCATCGCCATCTAATGCAGCACCAATCCTAGTGAACCATTCGGGATTTTTTGTGGGTATTTTTCTGCTAATGATCTCAGTAGAAGGTGTTCACTATCTCTCATTTCAGCCCAAGTCCATGAATCCGTAGGTGAAAGTTCTCCTGCTCCACACTGCTCATTAAGTTCCTTTTCGAGACTAGAAATTTCTTTTACTGGAATACCTCTTCTTGCCAAGCCAGCAGCCAACCAAGTAGTTGCGGCTCCACCTGAAGAATCTAAGAGCAACAAATCGATTCCAAAAATATCTTGCCAGTTACAATTAGACACATTTATTTGGAAAAAATCTGCCATGATGTCTAGCCTTTTTGCTAGAGTAGAACGATGACCTCTTTCAGCATGAATCATCCGATCAGGTAGACAAGATTCAGGATCAGGTTCAGGATCTTCTCCTCTTTCAGCAATTTCCCATGCTAAATCGCTAATNCTTCTTTCTAAGGATGGCATGGACTTTCTCCCTTTAGCATCAAAGAACTTTACACCCGAATCAGTATGTGGATTATGGCTTGCAGTTACCATTAATCCTGCATCTGATTTTGTTCCCAAGACAGCATCATGTAATCCTGGGGTTGCTACAATTCCTGCATGAATTACTCGTACAGAGGAAGAGTGTAATCCGTCTGTTAATCCAGAGACCAACATTGCATTCCCTGGTCTTCGATCCCATCCAATCACAACTTTTGGATAATCATCTAATTCCTCAACTAAGATTTGTCCAATAGCTTCTCCAATAACCATGAATGCTCGACCATTTACTTCTCTTCGATGGACAATTGCTTCTAATGCTTCTAAATCAGTCTTGGGTGATGCACTTACTTTCCCTCGGATACCATCTGTTCCATGAAGAATAGGATGTACCATCAATCTCAATCCTTAATGGCACTACCTTCAGAGTGGATTCCACTTACAGTAACATTTGGCCAAACATTACATTTTGGTCCCAAAATCACTCCAGGATTTGTAACTACATTACACCCTATCTGAGTTCTATCTCCAAGGATGGCTCCAAATTTTCGTAGCCCACTTTCTCCAATTATTTCTCCAGTTTTACCGTCTCGTAGCATTATATTTCTCCCATCATTTCGTAAATTAGACAATTTACAACCTGCGCCTAAATTTACTTCCATACCTAAAATTGAATCTCCAACATAGTTGAAATGTGGAGCTTTAGCTCCAGGCAAAAGAATTGAATGTTTTATCTCTGAGCAGTGCCCTACAACCGCTTTGTGACATATCCAAGAAAATGAACGAATGTATGCTCCTGGGCGAATTTCAACCTCAGATCCGATATATGCTGGACCTTCGATGGTTGCATCATCTGAGATAATTGCAGTTTCGTGAATAAAGATTTGATTTTCCTCATCCTTAACTAATTCAATTAATTGATTTTTTAGCGAATTTTCATAGTTAGGATTCAGGATATTCCAAATATCATTTTCCGGTAAGTAGGGGTCTCCTTCTGTGTTCGGATTATTTGGGAAATTTGGAAACAAATCCCTCCAATTCAGTCCCTGCATGACACATCAACATCGCTGATTATTCATGAGTTGTCCGGTTCTGAGTCAAGAGAAACAGGCCCCGCTCCAACAACTGATGCACCTGCATCCTCTGAAAATAATTCAAAATTTTCTTGGAAAAGGGAAACTAATGCTTCTGCTGCATTATCATAGTCCACAGGATTATTCCAAGTTGCTTTAACATCGAGAATTTCACTAGGTACTCCTTCGCATTCTATCGGAACTTCAAATCCAAAGCGTTCATCGATTCTCATAGGAGAATCATTCAATGATCCATTCAATGCTGCATTTAGGAGAGCTCTGGTCCACTTAATTCGAATTCTATCACTTTTCCCAAATCCACCTGCAATCCATCCAGTGTTTAACATCCAACAAGATGCATTGTGTTCATCGATTTTTTCTGATAAAAGTTCGCCATATACACTTGGATGCATTGGCATAAATGGAGCACCGAAGCACGCACTAAACGTAGCCTTAGGTTCTGTAACTCCCATTTCAGTTCCTGCTACTTTTGCTGTATATCCAGATATGAAGTGGTATGCTGCTTGTTTTGGATTTAATTTGGCAATTGGGGGAAGCACTCCAAATGCATCGCATGTGAGGAATACAACATTATGAGGATGCCCTCCCATCGAAGAAGGAACACGATTTTCAATAAATTCAATCGGATATGACCCTCGAGTATTTTCGGTTAAAGTCGAATCGTTGAAATCAGGAACTCCTTCAGGATCCAGAATTACATTTTCAAGGATAGATCCTGGCTTTCGAGTAGTTTCGAATATTGCAGGTTCATCATCTTCATTCAAACGGATCATTTTTGCATAACATCCACCTTCAAAATTGAATACACCTTCATCCGACCATCCATGTTCATCATCTCCAATTAATGGCCTCGATGGATCAGCAGAGAGAGTAGTTTTTCCAGTTCCAGATAATCCAAAGAAAACTGCAGTATCACCATTTTCACCAATATTGGCAGAACAATGCATCGGTAAATGTCCACGAGTAGGTAGAATATGATTCATTATTGAGAAAATAGATTTCTTAATTTCACCAGCATATCTTGTTCCACCGATTAGAATTAGTCCATCTTCAAATGAGATGATAATAAATACCTCAGAATTAATTCCTGGAGTTCCTTCCGGTGCAAGGAAATTTGGAGCATGCAGAATAGTAAATTCAGGTTTCATCTGCTGAATTTCTTCTGAAGTTATTCTGAGAAACATGTTTCGAGCAAAGGANGCATGCCATGCATTTTCTGTAACTACTCTGAGTGGTAATCTCAAACTAGGATTTGCGCCACAAGCAAGATCTTCGATAAACAGTTCATTAACGGAGTTCAGATGATTTTGAACCATTTTCTTTATTTCTAAATAATTCGATCTTTCAATCGGACGGTTGACGTCTCCCCACCATATTGCATCTGTGTAAGGAGTTTCATCAACAATAAATCGGTCATTTGGAGATCTACCAGTTCTTTCTCCTGTTTCTGCAACAAAAACGCCGTGAGCAGTTAGTCTTCCTTCTTCTCTTCGAAGAGCATGAGAAATCAGTTCTTCAGATTCCAAATTCCAATGAACGTCTCCTTTGGGAGACAGTCCATGGGCACCTAACCCAAGAATTCCAGCGACACCAGCAGTGTCCAGCCGGGGCAAGACCATGACTGCGTGGCCTCCGACCATATCTTTCAATGATTGCTCTCAAAAATTGATACTTTACTGTTTTATTTGCATTTGTAAGTGATACCTTCATCCCACATATCTACTCATCGCGTTACATGGCAGGTCCCCGTAAGGAAGAGGACCGCTTCCTTGAAGAGAGAAAATTTGAAACATCTCCCTCTATAGACTTAGGTGATTTAATTGAAGAAGCTAAAGAGGCAATATCTCCGACGGATAAAATGATGCTTCCTGAAAAAATCGAGAAACAAGAGGATGATTCTGCAATCGGAGATTTTTTTGATCCATTTGCATCCGATGATGGCATAGGCCCTGGAAAAATCATGAAAGATGGTTCAGTTCCCATCGCCCCAGAATCAGATTTTGTTTCTTCTTTGGCTACTCAGGGAGAAGTACGGCTGAGTTGGGGTTTAATGGCCGCAATGATTTCAGTTTATTCTGCAATTTCTATATTAGTTGGGACTGTGGTTCCAGATCCTCAATATGCTTTCTTTGGATTGTTAATTTTGGCAATATTTGGTTTTGTATTAGGAGAACGTTGGATTCCTCGTCCTGCAATGTACCAACTTGGTGTTGTTTGGTTAATAATTGCGATGAAAATTCTTTACGGTTTGGCCATTGAATTGCGTTCATGGTCACTGTTTGGTATATTCCCATTAGATGATACTGGTTTAGGAATCTCTCTTCTTTTCCTCGTGGGTTTGAATATATCTGTAGCCTATCGTTACAATGAAGATGCAATTGCAGCTCAAGCGGTTCTTGTATTGTTAGCAATTTCATCCACAGTAGGATCACTCGGTGGAGAGCTTGGTGTTGCGGGAATGATTCTTGGTGCAACAGTTCTTTTTCATCTCCTGGCTCTCCATAGGAAGAGCGGAAATCTTGCATCGTTAGGTATAGCATCATCTAATCTTTGGATAGGAATGCATGCTTTGACCCCAGGTTTTGATTTAGGATCTCTCAGAGTGTTACCATTAGATACTCCAATGGTACTCTTTCTTTTGTTAATCCTAACTAATTCAATAAATGCTGCAATGGCCTCTAGATTTTCATCCTCTGAAAATTGGTTTTCATCTGGATTGAATGCTGTTGGTTTAGGAAAGCCTGCTCTATGGTCGGTTTCTGTTGGTTTAGGAATGGTTGGAGCTTTAATGGCAATAGCGGCAAACAGAGATGATTCATCTTATGCTTTGGCTATGGTAACTGGATTATTGACTATATTTAGTGGATCTTACCTTACAGTTCGGGGGGTAAATCCTAAGAGAATAATTGGTCTAAATGGAGTAGGCTTGATATTACTGTTATTTATCTTAATACTACTAGACTCTTCTCGATTTTCCTTAGGATCTTCAATAGATGCATATGCAATCTTTACATTTGGAGCAGCATTGATTGCCGGGTGGTTATTAATCGCGAATCAAGAAAATGTATCAGATAGAGTATTATGGACTGGAGCAGTTGTAGTTGTAATTCTTCTTACAGTACTTCTTCCGGCTAAATCTTCAGATTCAGGTGGTGATGGGGGAGCCCTTCTTTCCTTATGTATCTCAGTACTAATGGCTGGTTCTGCTTATCTTGCAGTACAGCGAAAATCACCAAGTTTAGTAGGTATCGTATCTCTTCTTCCTTGGACTTGGGTAATTGCGGTAAAAATCATCACATCCTCATTCGATGCTCTCGTTATTACAAATGACATTGATGCAACTTCTCCAATAGTTTTGGAATCATTACCAATTGTAATGATGCTTTCATTTAGCTCAATTTTACAATTAATAGTAAATTTAAATTCTCCTGACGGGGGAATCAACTTAGCAGAACGGTTCTTAGGTACTCAAGATATATCTGCACGTTTACGTGACTCTGGATTGATGAAAGTCTGGAATCTTGGTTTTGTTTTAGGCTTAATGTCCATTCTTTTTGTTTCACAATCTTCTGGAATGACAGGGGGTTTGTTGTTAACGTTGTTAGCAAGTTTTCTAGGAGTACATATTGGTTCTGAATTTGCCGATCGCCATCAAGGAAACCCTCGTTTTCTTCTGATACTTTCAGGTGTCACAACATACGTGTTAATGTGGAGACATGGGATGTTCGAGTATTTTGTTCCTTTACTCACTCTATTGACCTTAACTCTTGGTTTTGGACGGAGGGGAAAAGGTGGGGAGGACGGGATTCATATTGTCAACATGTCCATTCTAACCTTTTCAATTTTGATTTGGGGTTCATCTTCTTCTCGTCTACCAGTTTCACCTTTGATTGGTCCAATCGACTTATCTTTTGATTTAACCACCTTTGTTATTCTCTCGTGTGTAATTGCTACAATCTCAATTTATATTCCTCGTATTTCCAAATTAGAAAATATTCTCAGACCTGCGATTTCTGCTTTAATTCTGTTAGTTGCAACAATGGTTTCTCTCCTTATAGCCTCCCAAGATCCATTTTCGCTTCCTATTTCGGGCCTATTGTTTGTTGTTTCGACCATCATGATAGCAATAAATGGAGAAATTCGTTCTGAATTACAACAAGTTGCTCGAAGAGATGAACAATTACGTACAATTCTACAATCCCAGAAAATGCTGGTAAATTCAACTGATTCTTTAGAATCCCCCCAGAATTCTGAAACTCGTTTGCTTGGTTTTTCTAGCGAGGAAGAGGCATCTTTTGCACAGACACTAGACCCGATAGAACGCTCAGCATTAGCAACAACAATATCAGATTCTGGTATGAAAATGATTAATCCAAAGTTAGTTGAACTTCAAGAAAAACAACGCAGGAGATCGAAAACAACTGATACAAGTGGAGAATTAGACCTTTTAATCGGAGATATTCACCATCGTCCAATTGTCGTACTTTCATTTATCGCAGTTATGCTAACAGGTGGACTTGGAATCTCTCTTTTCTCATCAACATTTACATCAATTGCATTAGTACTGATTGGTACTCAATCTATGATACTAATCAGTATTTCAAGATCTAGAGCAAAGACTCACAATCTGAATCTTCCTGATATTCTTGGGGTTGAAACTCCCATTGCATTAACGATGATAGGGCTATCAATAATCGGAGGATTGGGGTCCAATGGTGTTGGCGCAAGTTTGAATTTTCAAACACCTTTGATGATTGTCGGAGTAATGAATACATTACTGGCCGTACTTTCATTATTCGGGCGTTCAGATATAGCTAAACGATTACCTAGCATTTTAGAATTATTAGTCGTGACATTGTTGATTTCTAGATTACTAGGAATCCCATTGAATTCTACACCTATGTTATTGCAAGTGAATCCATTTGCCGAGGGAAGTAATTTGCTTGGATGGGTATTGGTTTGGATAGTTCTTGAGTTCTTATTGCTTTCTTCAGCAATGATATGGGATTGGATTGAGGGACGTCGAAGGTCATTGGAACTACCCGATCATAGAAGTGCCTCAGGAAGAGCTACTTGGGCTGCTATGGTTGCCATGCTTTCTTTTGGTCCTGCAGGCATGTTAGCTAGTTTGATTGGTTTACGTCGAGGTCTTCAATGGACTCAACCAGCTGCAGTAACTGGTACAATTCTCTCATTTTCTGCGTCATTGTTTGCTTTTACTGCATGGATTCCAGATTTCAGTGAGTACTATCATTGGACGATAATGGCAATCGGCATCATTTGTCTTCTAGGATTAATTTGGAGTCATAGTGAGGAGAAGAGGATTTGGACATCGACTTTTACAATCAATGCTCATGTACTACTTGTATTAGCAGTATTAATTTCTCCATTTCCTCCTGTAGCTCTTCTGGCAACATTACTTCTCCTTTCTACATGTACATGGGTTGTTGGTATCTTACAGTTGCGTAAAGGTATGCGATTCTGGGGAGCAAGCGATTTGGTATTTGCCGCAATGGCAGGTGTCCTCACAATGGGAAGCGATTTGCTAGAACCAACTACTGCTTTTGTTGCATTAGTAGCGTTGGCAATAGAGTTAGGAATTGTGGTCTGGCTAGCACAGAAACACCAAGAAGCGATGTTGACCTCTGAATGAATCTCTAGCATATCTATCAGTGGATAGGTTGATGTCAATAACACTAGAGTGAGGGTTGATGCCCGGTTCATGGATGGCCGATACCTCTGAAGAGGAAGAGCACCCTACTGTTCCATTAGGTATCAATGAAATGACAATCCCTCGAATTGCGTTAGTAATGTCTGTAGTTACATTATCTGCGCTTTTAGTCATGACTTCTATCACTGGTTGGTCAGTGTACACATTCATCAATGATTTTGAAGATTCTTTAGATGCAGGAGATCCTGCAGTTCTTCAAGTGGATGGAAGATGGGGCTGGGAAGCACACTTGTTGTTTGATACATGCTCTCCATTAGCCGAGGCTTGGGAAATGCCTGAAAATTTAAGCGGGCAAGATGACGTCTTCTTCTATCCTGGTGAATTAAGTTGTGATTGGTCACATCAGGGTACAGGAGATCATGCTGTGATAGTATTATACAACAGAGCAGATAACAATGTGGACCTAATGTTATCTTTAGATTCAACATCTGTAGCCTTTTCAGAGAGTGGAGAATCGACCTTGCTTATTTCTGGCTTCCAGAGTAATTCAACATTTTTCGCTCCTATAGATTTGCTTGAAGATGTAGATGAAGAAACAATTTTGCTCAATGCATCTCATGTCACTGTGGTGGATGCTGTTGTTTCACTGGAAATTAATATTATTCGTGACAGTGATCAACAACCTGTTCATAGTGATGAGGGAGACTCAATGCAGGTTCATTATCGTGTATGGGATGCTGATAATGAAACCCTTCTTGATGAAGGAGATTTACCAGTAAATGCAGGTGATGATTCTAGATATATTGACGGATTTGGTTGGTCAGCATTAGGACTCGATATTGGCCAAGACAGAGGACTACTTTCACCAGGCACTAGTCATATCACATTATTGCCTCCAGCCATTGCTTATGGGGATAGAGAAGAACATTTTTTACAAGACTCTTGGCTTAGATTTGAACTAGAAATAACTAGTCTTACTGCACTATGATTAACCCGAAACCCCCATACCTCAATACTTCTGGAGAGTAACATGGGCGACACCCATCGGGCTTTGGAATGTGATGGTCGAGCTCAGTCATGGGCTACCAAAAAAATACCAGCTAAAGCACAGAGAAAAGGTGAGCCGGAAGTCCATATGACAGGCCAAATGCGGCGCCTTTCTACCCCTTGGTCTATCGCATTTGAAAGATCAGAACGTATAGCTAAAGCAAATCTTCCTCCTGGTATTATTCTAGATCCAGCAGTAGGTTCGGGAATTCATTTAGCCTCTATTTGTATTGCAACAAATACTGTAGGTTTAGGTATTGAACTTGATGAAGAAGCAGCTCGTTTTTCTGCGGCAAATATGAATCGTTTACTTCCCAAAGGAAAAGATCCTCGTCGTATAGCCCATCGAATTATCATTGGCGATGGGGTAGACTCATCCGGCGCATTGTCTTGCTTACATTCTTCGTTAGATGCTAGTGGAATTGGGTCAACTCCTCCAATCGCAATGATTCACGTTGATCCGGCACGTCCATTGGATGCTCAAAATCATACATTAGATGAGATGGCCCCTCCTTTACGGCCGTTACTAGAGGCATGGTTGCCGCATATGGCTATTGATCAGAGAGGTCCAGCATTGCTTCTCGATCTGTCGCCCAGACTTTCAAAAAAACAACGTCTAGAGATAGACAAAATATTGGACGATCTAGCTCCAGGAGTTGATAGAACATGGGAATGGCTTTCTCAGGGAGGAGGCAGAATAGATCGTCTTTCTGTTTGGGTTGGACCATTAGCAAGTAGTGAGAAATTCCGAGCAATTCGAATGGGACCATCCGCAGTTGAATCAATGGTGTCTTCATCTGAACAATCTCTCTTTATTTCTGAAAAGAAAACTATGCCACCAAGTTTTGATGATTGGATTGTGATTGTTGATCCATCAATTGTCGAAGCACGGTTACATATTGATTGGTTGAATTCTTATGTTGATGATACATATGATCCTATCTGGCAACGAGCCAATTTACGTCGACCAGTATTGGTAAGCAAGACTCCTCCCCCTCCATCATTGATGTCTGATCCGTTCGTAGTTACTGCTGGACGAGTGGTAGCTCATCGTTTGAGCTCCCCCAATATGGAAAATGCACCGACAGTCGCTAGAGCTGCCGAAAGAGCAGGAATAGGTCATTTAGTTCTTCGATGTGAAGTAGATCCTGAACTTCATCCTAAAATCCAGAAGCGTTTGAATAAATCCCTCAAAGGTGTTGATGGTTCCCGAGGATTTGTTATTGACATTCCAGTAAGCAGTAGAGATGGCGGGTGGCATGTAAATTTCGTTACATGTTCAGAAAAATGAGTCATTTTCCATTCAACTCTTCATCGCTCTATTGAAATAGGGGATTCAAGTCGGGAGGCTGCCTATATGGCCACTAGGCGACTAGTGAACACGGGGGAACCGTAATATGAGTACAGATAAAGACCTTGGAGATGACTTCCTGTATATTCTGCGAATTGCAGATGCAGACATCGANGGAATGCGACCCATCGGAATGGGAATGACTAGTGTGAAAGGAATAGGTCAACGTACTGCACGTCGTCTATGTCAATTAGCAGACATTGACCCATCCAAATTAGGAGGTCATCTATCCGATGAAGAGCAAGAACGCCTCCGTTCCGTAATTGATTCATATCCTACATTTGTTCCGCATTGGCTACTAAACCGTCAACGCGATTTAGAAACAAATGAAGATGCACATCTTTTCTCTCAAGAAGTTAAAATGACTAGGGATGATGATATCGCTCGTCTTGCTGAGATGAAGACATATCGTGGAATTCGTCATCGAAGTGGTCACAAGGTAAGAGGACAAAGATTGAGAAGTAATGGCCGCTCAGGTCTTACACTCGGTGTCCAGAGGAAGAAGTGAGGTGATTAAATGGGCCAACCGAAGTTTTCTCGACCTAAGACACAAACACCAACTCACCCTTGGAAGGCTGAGCGTATCGAAGAAGAACATGCTTTGAAAGATCAATATGGCCTCAAGCGTATTGGTGGGATGAAAGAAATTTGGCGAGAGCGAAGTGCTCTTCGTCGACACAGACAATTAGCAATGAAATTGATTGGACGAGTGGACACATCCGAAGGTCATTTCAAGCGTGAAAAAGAAGAGTTCCTCGATTCGATGCAACGTAAAGGATTAATTTCTGAAGATGCAGATTTAGATGATGTTTTACAAATTTCTGTTGAAAACATGCTTGATAGACGCCTTCAATCTCAAGTATATTACAAGGGATTTGCCCCATCTATGCGTGCAGCCAGAAATATGATTGTCCATGGGCATATTGTCTTAGGCAATCAAAAGATGAATGTTCCAGGTTATCATGTGTTAAGANATCAGGAGGCAGATATTGCCTACCATCCTAGTTCAAACTTCAATGACCCAAATCATGCAATCAGACAAGAAATGGATCGCAGAAGACAAACAGTTGGTGGCGAGGAATCTGCTGAAGCAACTCAACAGGTTAGAGATGCTCATACAGATGAGGAATTTATTGAGCAAATCAAAGCCGATGAAGCTGCAATGAATGCCGCTCAAAACGAGGACGGAGGTGAGGCATGATGGGACACAAAGCTGTAGTCCATATTTTTACATCCCACAACAATATTCTCATTACCGCCACTGATCTTACTGGTGCCGAGACAATTTGCAAAGTTTCAGGAGGAATGATTGTTTCAAGTGGTGCAGATCAAAGTGGACAATTCGCATCTACTCGTGCAGCAGAGCAAATTGCTGAAATGCTAAATGACAAAGACTTCGATCAAGTGATTGTGAAATACCGAGGAGCAGGAGGAAATCGTTCACCATCAGCACCTGGTGCAACGTCTGCTATTCGTGCTCTTACTCGAGCAGGGATGACAATTACTCGTATTGAAGATGTAACTCCAATTCCTACTGATGGTACAAAGAAAAAGGGTGGCCGAAGAGGGCGAAGAGTTTGATAATGGAGGAATAGAAATGGATAGCGAGATTATTGAAGAAGAAAACCACAGTATTCGAATCCTATTGAAGGGTACAGATCGTGCCAGTGTCAATGCACTTCGAAGAACTATGATGGCAGATACACCAAAAATGGCAATTCACAAAGTTCGATTTACCCAGTCTACAACAGAAGAAGACGGAGTAATATGGGAAAGTGTTGGTCCACTACCTGACGAAATGGTTGCTCATCGCTTGGCTATGATTCCTATACCTTCCGAGGGCTCAGAATTCTATATTCCAGAGGATTGCCCTAATTGTGCAGATATAGTAGAATCCCAAAGAGGATGTCCTATTTGTGAAATCATCTATCGTTGCATGGTTCGAGGAGAACCCGAAGGACGGTGCGTTAAGGCTAGAGATTTGGAAGTGCTTGGAGATTTGAAATTTTCAATTCCCGAGGAATTCGAAGATATCACAATCACGAAATTGTATGCTGGTCAGACAATCGATTTCATTGCTCGTGCAAATATGGGTTATGGAAGAGATCATGTAAAGTGGCAACCAGTAGTAGGTACTACATTTTATGCTCGCCAACATGCGGTCTTACACGATAAGAAATCTGCAAAGGTATTGTGGGACTTAGGACTTTCAATCAAAGAGAAAGATTTTGGAAAGAATGGAAGAATAGAAGATATTTCATTGGTTGATAAAATGAAGAAAGATTTACTCCACGTTGGTCCAAGTACAGACCATGGAAGAGAATTTTCTGATGCGATTACTTTAGAAGATGTACCTGGAGAATTTATACTTCAATTCGAATCCGACGGATCAATGAGTCCACGCAATATATTTGAGCAGGCAAGTTCGATACTTTCAACCCGTTTGAATAATATTTCAGAAGACCTTGAAGAAGTACTTTGATCCAGCCAGTGTTGATGGTGGTCACGACTTCCTCACGTTCTGGTGCCCACGTCACTCTTGCATTCACAGTTCATTCCGATTCAGATGATCCTTTACAACAGGGGTCATATGGAGTAGGATTGTGTTTAGAAGCTGGCTTATCCACATCGTGCAGATCAGATCCATCAACATCAATGGGTATTACAGTAATTATCAATGGTCACCCTTCTGATGATGAATTACAAAGAGAGGTTCTCCTTGAATGCATTAAATTTGATCAAGGGTTATCCTCAATGCATCATACATTTGATGTTCAATCTCAATTACCATTTTCTCAAGGATTTGGTTTATCTGCAGCTGGAGCCCTATCTGCAGCTAGATGTTTACTTGCAATGTCTTCTCTTCCAGTAGATGAACAAGATAGTGCTGCTTGGATGATTGCACATCTTGTGGAGAGAAAACTCAGTGGAGGTTTAGGTGATATTACAGCATTACATGCAGGAGGAGTTGCTCGTCGGACAAATCCAGGTTCTCCATATCGAATTCATGAAGATAAATTTCTAGCAGGACCCGGTAAATCAGAATCTTGGGAAAGCCCAATTCCAGTACTTGCTGTATGGCGAAAAACCAAATCTCGACATACTTCGGAATACATTGATTCTGAAGAATGGAGTTCAAAGATACGGTCTGCTGGAGTACAATCTATGGGATTATTGGGAAAGGGCCAATGGAATCAATCAAGATGGTCACAAATTATTCATGAGTCTGACAATTTTGCTGAAGCCTCAGGATTACTAGATGATGCAGATAGAAGGGAACTTCTGAATGAAGTAAAATGGGCTTTGAGATCGTTTGAACCTAGACTTTGTGTTCTTCTCTGTATGCTAGGTGAAAGTGTAGTGGTGGTACCGAAGGATATCGAGGACGAAGGTTGGCTTGAATATGCAGAGATTCTGATACATCGATTGACTGATCTCGGATGTTTATCAACAAGAATTGGCAGAATATCATGAACGATTATCATTATGTTCTATCAATAAACTAAGATCTACAGGCCCAGCATCTAATTTCTGTGCCCCCTGTAAATTCAATCCATCACAGAAACCATGGCGATAAATTATCGCTCCTTGCCCGTATGCTTCAGTGTATCGATTAATTTGCTTCTGAGTTTTTTTCCTTGGAAAACTCAATGCAGAACCAAAAAAATGCTTTGCATCTATCCAAGCACATGGAATCCCATTAATCCTAAGATCATCTAAGAATAATAAATCAGGGGTACGAACAGGCCTTCCTTCAGATTCTACCTGCTCTTTCACTAATTCTGCTTGTCGTCGAAATCTAATTCCCAAAGAGTCGAAATGTTCGCATAAAACATCTTCAAAAAGATCGGCTGCAATATGCGTCTCAGTCTGATCTACATTAGAAACACGATCTGCATCTTCAGCGATTCTGAATTGCTCTTGATCTCGATTACTCATTCTACCTGGTTCTTTGAGTAAAGTTTTGATCCGATTTTTTCCAAAGTTTCTAGCACTTAATATCGCCCTAAATACATTTACTGGGGGGCCGTCAACAATTTTTGCTAATTCTAAAATGTCAGTACCATTGTCATATCGCCGCTTCAACTCTTTCTTTCTATCCATTATTCGATGATGCGAATATACGGATTTTTCTTGGTTAATTGCAGCACGAAGAGATAACGCTTGTTCAAGAGTTATAGGAAAATCAGCGATAATTTCCACGATTTCATCTACTTTTTCATCCGATAACCAACCAAATTCTCCTCGTTTAACAATTTTTTTCCCTACATTTTTCTGTACCTCAATTGGTATAGGATTTACCGGCCAATCAATGTGAATTGTTTTTGGAGGGGGATCTATATCAGTTGGGATTCCCATTGGGCGAGGACTTAGATCGAATCTTTCAATCGCTTTTTGGCACGTTAATTCATCCTTAACATCCCATTCTTCTACTCTTCTCACAAACCAGTCTAGTTAACGACCATCTATCAATACGAGGGTTTGATCAAAGGAAGGCAAGACCAGGTTGCAAAGGAATAGCAAACTTAGCTTTACCAGCAATATCCTCTTCTGTTCCTGCAGCATAAACAGCAACATCATGAACATCGATTGTTTCGGAAATAAATTCTGACGATTTCATAATATATTCTGCTTCATCAAAACCAGATGTAATCAAGATACGCTCCCCTTCTGTTAATGTAAATACTCTACCTCGAGATTTCTTTGAGCCAATAGTCAACATTCTCCAATATTGCATTACTTCACCTCTTTTTGCATCATCTTGGAAGAGTGAATGAGATTGGATAAATGATTGCCCCTCTTTCATGAAATCAAAATTTTGTGCATGTAATTCTATCGCTTCAAGCATTAATTGAATTTTCCATTTAGGTGATGTTTGAATAACTAATTTAGTCAATGGAGAATTAGTATGTCTTTCTGCTAACCCCTTTACATTTCTAGCATTGTCAATTAAGTTTCGAAGTGTTGATTCGGCCGCTAGAGTAACAATATCATTTTTATTTTCAGCATCATGGATGATTATAGTCTCGGCCAATAATCTATTTTCTCCAATAATATGATTCCATTCTTCAGCTATGTGAGGAGTTGCTGGATAGAGCATTTGCCCCCATTTTTTCATGAATATTAGAAGTGTATTTCTTCCAATTCCTCCTCTACGAATAGCCCATTGTAGATCACTTAGCATATCGAAATGACTTATCATCACACCCTCTCGGATTCTCACGTCATTCATTGCATCAATCCATTTCGAAAAATTCATCCTTACTTTAGCTGATAACCAATCATCCATTAATCCAACATCATCAGTAATTGAATCCATTAATTTCAAAGATCCAAAGATTTGATGCATTTGTCTATGATTTGCTTCTAATGCTGAATCTGACCATTCCATTCCTGCTTCAGGATTTGCACTGAATAGGATGAACAATCGAACAGTATCGGCACCAAATCGTGTGATCATAATTTCTGGACTTACTGTATTGCCCAAACTTTTACTCATTTTTGCAGATCTTGAGGTTAATTTAAGATCACAAGAAGGACATTTTTGCCCGTCTAAATCGACATGATATTCAACATTACAATCAACACAATAAGGGGTTGGTGCATTTACCATTCCCTGGCAAACAAGCCTAGAGAAAGGTTCAGAAACATCATTCAGTCCCACATCTCGAAGTGCTTTTGTAAAGAATCGTGCGTAAAGGAGATGCATGATAGCATGCTCAATTCCTCCGATATAGAGATCAACTCCATCTTTCATCCAATAATCTGCTTTGATTTTATCGAATGGTACTGACTCATTTAGAGCATCAGTAAAACGCAGGAAGTACCATGATGAATCATAGAATGTATCCATTGTATCAGTTTCTCTCTTTGCAGGTATTCCACATTCAGGACATGTTACATTGACAAATTCTTCATGAGATTCCAATGGGTTTCCCGATTGTCCCTCCTTGAAAACCACGTCCAAAGGGAGCTCTACTGGTAGGTCATTTTCAGGAACGGGTACTGGACCACATTCATTGCAATGAATGATTGGGATTGGAGTGCCCCAGAATCGTTGTCTACTAAGTAACCAATCTTTGAGCCTATCTTGAATAGTTCCCCTCCCTTTTCCTACTTTTTCAAGTGCATCAATAACGGCAGTTTTCGCCTCATCTCCATAAAGGCCGTTAAATCCTGATTTAGGTGAGTTAACCATCCAACCTAGTCCCTCAAAAGCTCGACCTGTTGCTTTCGGCTCTTTTCCTTCTTCTTCTGATAGAACCTGAACGATAGGTAAATCATATTTCTTAGCAAAGTCGTGGTCTCTTTGATCATGCCCAGGAACTGCCATAACCGCACCAGTTCCATAAGAAGCAACTACAAAATTACCTGCATAAATTGGAATTTTTTCTCCTGTCAATGGATTTTCAGCATATCTTCCGAGAAATACTCCTTTTTTATCACGAAGCATATTGATTCTATCAAATTCTGACATTCTATTACACTCTTCAGCGAATTCACGAAAATCACTCTCAAATTTAGTTCCTGAAACTAAGGATTCACAAAGTGGATGTTCTGGGGCCAACGTGACAAATGTAACTCCAAAAATAGTATCAGGTCTTGTGGTAAATGCCTTGATTTCTTCTTTGCTGTCAATGATTGGAAAGTGTATTTCTGCTCCATGAGAGCGCCCTATCCAATTTCTCTGCATCGTTTTTACATTATCTGGAAAGTCTATATTTTCCAAATCATCAAGCAACTGATCAGTATATTGTGTCATCTTTAGCCACCAACTTGGGAATTGCTTTTGACGAACCTCTTCATTACACCTCCAACATCGATTATTTTTCACTTGTTCATTCGCCAAGACAGTATTACAAGCGTCACACCAATTTGTTGGAGCAGTTCTTCTTTCTACCAATTTCATTTCATGAAATTTAAGAAATATCCATTGATTCCAATGGTAATATGCTGAATCACTAGTTGCTAACTCTCTTCTCCAATCATATGAGAACCCCATTCGAATTAGGTCTCCACGAATACTTTCGATATTCGACCATGTGACATCATGGGGATGCCCTCCTATCTTCATGGCAGCATTTTCTGCTGGCATACCAAATGAGTCATATCCCATTGGATAAAGAACATTAAATCCAGTTAATCGTCGAAACCGAGCCATACTATCTCCAATACTATAGTTCCTCACATGACCCATATGCATGTGTCCAGACGGATAAGGAAACATTTCTAGACAGTAGAATTTCGGTCGGCTAGTATCAACATCTGAATGAAAGACTTCTTTCTCGTTCCAAATTTTTTGCCATTTTAATTCAATATCTTCGGGTTTGTATTCACTCACTACATCACCCCCGACATCCTATCGATTGAGACCTAGTTCTTCAAATCGGTGGGATTTACCTCACCTATCTTGAGGGAAATCAGTACTTTCCAACAAGAAAATAGCCTCTCTTGTTAAACGATATCTATATCTTAATCCAACCTTATCTCTTTCAATGAGGCCATAACCTTCTAAGGTTTTGAGATGATGACTAATCAATTGTTGACTACTTTCTAGTCTATCAGACAGTTCTTTTTGACTCAAATTAACAATATCATTTCCTGTAGCATCTAATAAGTTCAGAATTCTTCCTTGTAGTGAGTTTGGATCTGGAGTAAGAAGAGGTACGGGAAGATTTTCTCCATCTAGTAATTGGTCTACCGTTGAGGGGTAATATCTCATCATTCTTCCATCTCTTCTTCTCCATAGTAATTCTTGATCTTCCAATACTTTGAGATGGTGAGCAAGTTGTCCATTACTCATGTTCAAAGCCCCAAGAAGTGCACGGAAATGAACTCCTGGATTTGCAACTAGATATCCTACAACACGACCTCGTTGAAATTCTCCGTCGTAATCACGTCTTCTAACCATCCCAATTAGAGCTAGTCCACCATTTAATGCGGCAATACGAATCCATTCTGTATTTAGGATGAAAACTAAACAAAGTGATAGCAATGAAGTAGAAACAACAACTGCAGTAGTTGGAATTATTAGTTCAACAATATTATCTTCGGGTTCGCTTTCGATTTCAGATGTAACAACAACATCATCTTCAGGAGTCCACTGATCTATTACTTCGTGCACAATAAAACCACTATTCCATTCAGAGCAATGTTCAGGGATATCTGAATTTCCATTAGTGATACGATATCTACCTTGATCTCCTGTTACTGGATTCAATGTAACATCAACATAACCAACAAGAACAGTTTCTTCTCCTGTAGGTGTAGTTAGAACCCAACATCCTCCAGTGTTTGTTCTAACATGATTCCAAGTTCCTTCTAAGAGTGTATGGATTATCAATTGCTCTTGATTTTCAATTTGTATATCTTCTTCATTTGATTCAATTGTTTCTTCAGAAGATAAATCCTGATTATTTATTTCAGCAATATTGTGTGTATATTCAATTTCTAGGGAGGGATAGGAACGAAGATTGAATTGAATAAAATGAGTTCCTGCGATACTCTCATCTTTCAGTAAAAGATCGATAGGCACATCTGCAATGTTAATTGAATCACCAGTTTTCAACGTCGAATATGAATCAAAAATATCGCAAGCAGTTATAGATGATGATATAGCAGGGTCATCATTTCTCATTACATTCAATCTTATCACACAATCGTCTTGCCACATTAGTGTGAAATCCTCATCACCTGCATTTGTGACCGAAAGATCTACAACTATTCCACTTTCAGTTTCTATTAGAGTATCTATTACGAAGTCAATATTATCTGTTGATTGAAGATTTGCTCTGCATTGTTTTGCTGCTAATCCATCTTGAATTTCAAAGGGCACAAATGATGACAATCTTTGATTTGAAACCTTAATCACAGCAGCCATTTGACCTCCATGCCATCCACATCCTTCATCATAGGATGCTGAAATACTCGTTTGATGAAGAGAAATTGTTGAAGATGGTTGAATTTTTATGGTTTCAATTTGACCTATGCAATCATTATTCCATGCATCATCATGTACCAGCGTTCCCATTTCATTCACGACATATATCGAGGTTGGGCAATTGATGTCATATTCAATGGTTTTAGCAATGGATCCGTCATTACGAATANATATCTCGAAATCCATTTCAGAACCAGTAGGTGCAAGTCCATCTCTAAGAGATATCGAATTAACAATGACAGAAAGCCCCGATGTGTCTTCGAATGTTTCAATCATATGGTTCCAATCTTTACTCGTAGCCTCTTCTTCGTAGCCCATCATCCAAATTGATGAAGAGAGAGTACCGCTTACNTCGATTTCAGAAAGAGAATATGAAATCCATCCCAAATGATGACTTCCACCTGCTGGAATAGTGGCACCATTTCCACATCCTAAGTTAGATAAAGAAGTTGGCTGATTTGTGATTGACCATAAAACATCACATGATTCTAATCCAGTAATTGTGACATCTTCTAATCCTGAGTTGTATATTTTTGCACCCATTATCAACACATCATTTGGGGTACTAGTCTCTGAATTCATAGAAAACGAAGCGAAATCAGCTTCAAAGTACAGATTAGATGGCAAATTCTGTTGATGCTTTAGGTCAATTTCAATTTCTAATGGAATAGTCTCAATTCCTCCAACTATACGAATAACATAAATCCCCTCGGGGAGGATTCCATCTTCATTTGTCCAATCATAACTTATCTCCCCAACATCTACAACTTCTGCTGGGGTAAGAGTCTCTCCACGTTTTTGGTTAGGACATAGACGATGATCTTCTAAATCATATACAATTTCACTATTTTGATTAATGATTTGGAAAGTTGCCATACAACTAGGATTAATCTCAATAGATACATCATCTAAACCTGTATTCTTGATTGAAATCTGGAATGTTGAAGTCGTTCCTGCGAAATAGTGTATTCCATCATGTGGGTCTAGCCCCTCGGCCTGAGTGATTACCTCCTGTTGTGTTTCAGCTTGAACGCTACCAATCAATGTAAAAACCAGGGTCAGGGCCAAAATAAGGGAATGCTGACGCTGGCCCATGAGATTACCTTATCATTCGTCATCTATCAACTGATTGGTACAGAGATATTGTATCATAAACGCATATATCCTCCTTCTATCTGAAAAGACCATGCTCAAACCGGGTGAATTCGATCGTTCAGTTGATGAAAGTGGAATTGAAGTTTGGATTACTCAAATGGGCGGATACATGAATATGAACACGGCCTTTATCGATAGAGAAAATGGAATTGTAGCAATAGTAGACCCTTTTGATTCAAGTCGTTGGGTTGAAGCCTTAGAAGAGGAAGGTCTTCGTCCAACTCATCTTCTCTATACACACACACATCGAGATCATGCTGCTGGTTTTCCTCAAATGAAACGTTTAGTTCCGGATTTAGAAGTATGGGGTCATGTTGAATGTAACCATCCAGGACTTTTGGCACATGTAGTCTTCAGAAAGGTAGAATTCACTAATTTATGGAATCATGCTCCTCAAACAGAAGTAATTTGGAGTCAAGGTAACATTTCACTTACAATTACTCATTCTCCAGGACATGCACCTGGTCACGTTACCATTCATGGACATGGAGTATATCATGCAGGTGATTTGTTATTCACATATGCATGTGGTAGAGATGATTTACCAGGCAGTGATTCGTTAGCACTGTTGCATAGTTTAGCATATGCAAAAGGTCAATTGAAGAAATTGCCCTTAGATTGGCGTTTAATTCCTGGTCATAGATATGATTGGATAGATGGAACTACACCTGATTGGGTTTCTATTTCCGCCTGTCTCGAGTATAATTATGCTCTTAATTCTCCAAATTTAATTCAATTTGAATAAATTAAAGATCCTCTAAAGATGGAATTGAAGCTAGGGCTTCAGCAGCTTCTTGTTCTTGATGGATTTGCCATTGAGGTTTTTCTACCCAGCCTAATTCCTTTGCTTTTTCAAAATCTCCTTGTTGTGCATAATATTCAGCCCATGCAGATCTTCTGTCCTCTTCTTCGCTAAATGCCTCTTCTTGAGCCTGCAATCTTTTTTGTTCCCCGATATATCTTCGCTTAGCAGCTTGTCTTGATATCATTGCCATGAGAATAGCTGCCAGTAGAAGAGCAACAATACCTACAATACCCAATGTGGCAATTTGAACAAAGTTAGTTCCTTCTTGTTGAGATTCTTCATCAAGTACTTCTGTAATCGCACATGTTGCTCCAAATTCAAATTGTTTAGGGTCAAATGGACATGAGTCACTCAGATCTGATGTCCCGTCTCCATCTGAATCTAGACATCCAAGTCTATCTTTCCAAGAGGTTCCTGGTTGAGATTTACAATCATCTGGTTCAAATGCATCCTTCGTAGTGTTATCCCCATATCCATCTTTGTCGATGTCGATAAATTGGGATGGAATTGTTGGGAATGCATCAGGATTGATTCCAGATTGATTATCTCCATATCCATCACCATCAATGTCACTCCATTGAGATGAGTCATTAGGGAAAGCATCACCATATTGTTCTCGATGAAGGACTTGAATTGAGGTATTTCCGTGAGTATTATTGATGGTTACAGTGATGTTTGTATATCCATAATTATCGCCAACTCCATCTAAATCATTATCTTCCCATTGAAGATTATCATTAGGGAATAAATCAATACTATCTGCAAATCCATCTTCATCAGCATCAGGACATCCTAGAATTCCATTCTCGGTTGAAGTTCCAGGGAAGTTTGGACAATCGTCCATATTCGGCCCTATCTGATCTGGATATCCATCATTATCAATATCTGTCCAAGCAAACCCGTCGTCGGGAAAAGGATCTTCAATATCTGCTGTTCCATCATTATCAGAATCAGGACAACCCCGAACATTTGGGTCGCTTAAGGTACCATATTCTAGAGGGCAAATATCTGCATCTGTTCCATCTAGATTATCGCCATATCCGTCCGAATCTGTATCTTTCCATTGGGTAGGATCAGATGGGTACCAATCTCCATTATCTCCACTAGGTACATCACCATACCCATCACCATCTGAATCAACACATTGAACTCCATCATTGATGAAAAGATCAGGATTAGTTCCATTCATATTTTCTCCACAACCATCTCCATCCCTATCTGCCCATTGAGTAGGGTCATCTGGGAATGCGTCAAACGAATCTGCATATGTATCTCCATCTCTATCTGGACATCCAAAATGTTCCAAATCATCCATTACTTCAGTCGTGGCGTTATACACTGATGCCCACAAACTAGTACCATACTGTCCACATTTATCTGCTTGAAATCCAGAAGAGTTGTCTCCATACCCATCACCATCTGCATCCAACCATTGGCTTGCTTCGTTTGGAAATGCATCTGCAATTCCAGTAGGAGATGCTGGGAATTCGGGTGTCGCATCTGACCATCCATCACCATCAGAATCGGGACATCCTAAACGATCCCAAATAGAATTTCCAGGAATACCTAAACATCCATCTGAATTTGATGAAAACGGTTGATCTCCAACCCAGTCTTCATCATCATCTGACCATTGTTCAGGATCTAGAGGAAAAATGTCAACATCAGCAATTTGGATAGGCGTCATGGTTGAAATCAGTTGACCAGGCCATGAAGAAGGTCGAGTATTGTATGCAGATCCATGGTTTGGATTGTAGTAATTATCACCATATCCGTCACCATCAGAATCATTCCATTGAGTAGGATTTTGTGGAAGGTAGTCTATAGCTCCATAAGCAGGAGGGCTTCTGGGATCAGCAGTATTATCTGGATATCCATCTCCATCTTCATCCGCCCATTGATAATAATCAGTTGGATAATCATCGCCTGCATCTGACCAGCCATCGCTATCAGTGTCTACACACCCAAACATATCTTGCGTGGAAGTTCCTGGGGTATTGATACAACCATCAGGTTCATTTCCACTTGGATTATCTCCATATCCATCACCATCAGAATCGTCCCATTGGGTACCATCTTCTGGGAAGGCATCATCAGGATTTAGAACGCCATCCCCATCAATATCTGGATCTACAATCCAGTGGAAGATTCCCTCATCATTCCTGCCATGAGCAGAAATAATGTAATTTCCATCTGGGTGCCAATCTATCCCGTTAACTTGCCCACAATTATTGCCTCCACCACCACTGTTACAACTTCCTGGACGAGGAGCACTCAAAGTGTCCAATTTTGTTCCAGTTCTTGCATCAAAAATGTGGATTGAAGCACCATCAGCTCGGTAGTAAGAATGACTGAATGCAATTTGGGATGAATCAGGAGACCAAGCAGTATCAAGACAAGATGTTGAGGTTGTGTAAGAGAAAATTTGAGTGCCATTGAGAGCATGATATACCCGTGCTCTTGCATTACTTCCCCCCCATCCTTCACAGATAGATACCATATTTCCGTCAGGTGACCATGATACCGCATTCATGTAACTAAAATTCGGAGTAACTGTGCGGAATAAGGTCTGATTATTTGCATAATAAATGTAGAAATTATCATATCCTCCAATCAATAGAAATTCGCCATCTGGGCTGAAATCTACAGAGTAAAAGTAGTCAGATGACCCAGGACTAAAATCTGCAATTTCGTCTCCTGTAGTTGAATTAAAAATTTGTACTTGTCCATTTCCATTATTTCCATCTTGATACCCAACGGCAACAATCATCGATCCATCAGGGGAAAACTCAANCTCTCCAGCATCTTCTCCGTCAGTATTTACTGTGAAATCTAGAGTTCCATTATAAGTGTAGTATACTCTAATTTGTTCGCCAGTAGTATGGATTGCAAATCTCTCTCCATCAGGTGACCAGGCAATATCTGCGGTTAATACGTCACTATTCAAAGAAACAGTTCTAATCGTGTTTCTAGTAGATGTATCCATTACTCTAACAATTGTACTATCTTGACTGCCCCATCCACCTGGGTTGTTCAGAGCTTGAAGATAGTATGTTCCATTTCCTGGCATAAATAGTACTGCAACCATATCTTCGCTAGATGGAACAAATGCATCCTGCAAATATCCTCCATTACTCATAACTAATGGGTCATTCAAATCACTGGTTCCATCGCCATCATAATCTGGACATCCTTGCCTATCGATAGTGCTATTTCCAAATGAATTTGGACAATCGTCTAAACCGTCTACAACTCCATCTCCATCTACATCGGTTTGACCTGAAGCAGATGCTAACGGGACAAAAAGGCATGAGATCATCAACAAAGTCCCGAGGATAGCAGCGGACTGCTGTCCAAACCGAGCCATGTTCTCGGGGGGGTTTCCAAGAATAAACGATTGTGGTCATTTTGCATCATTATTTCTCTAAATCGAACATCAGATTTCCGAACCTTTCAATTTAGCCGACCTTCTACTGGAACCATGGAGGTCGAGCCGGATAGGGTGAATGTTCCGGTCGAAGATAGGATATTACTCCATCTAATNGAGAATGATGATCAAGCAGATCGTCACACTGTAAATGCCTCAGTCACTCGTAATGGCATTGCAGATGCATGTGCATTACATCCTCCAAATGTTAGCAGATCTATGAGAAATTTAGATCGTCGTGAATTGGTTACAGTTTTGACAAGAAATGTCCACAATGATTCTAGAAGACAAAGAACTTGGCAACTAACTGAAGATGGACGTTCTGTAGCAAAACAAAGAATAGAAAATCTTTCTTCTATTCGAGTATCTATTCGAGATCAGGAAGGAACAATGTTGACTGTTCGAGCAGATCAAGCAGCAGAGAGAATAGATGCTCAAATGACTCTTCTTCAGGTGTTAATGCATGCTCAACATGAAGGAGTATTACACTACGGGGATATTCGTTTCGGGTCTGTTAGACCATCTTCAAACAACCCGTCTTCTATCACTCTTCTAAAAGGAGCTCATTCAACATACCATGTACGGCCGCCAAGTATTCGTAAAATACATGGTAGAGAAACTGAATTAGAATCATTGGATAAATGGTTTGGTGGCAAGGCTGCTGGAATGCTTATTCATGGAATCGCAGGTACTGGAAAAACTACTTTAATTTCTCATTGGACTCAATCCTTGCTTGATAGAATGCCTAGCTTGAGATTGATGTTTTATCCATGTCATCCTTGGGATTCTCCTTTAGGATTATCAATTAGCCTTCTCCATAGATTAGGGGTTGAATCTAGAACAGAAGGTCGTTGGGACCCCCATGATCTGCTTGAGACATTGCCTAAATCACCTGGAGCAGCATTCGATATTGACTTATTCCGCCGTCGTTTAATTGAATACCTGACAGATCCAATGGCTCTTCGTGAACGTATTTTTACAGATCATGAATCAACTTCAGAAGTTCCACCATATATCTTGTTAGTCATCGATGATGCACATCATTTAGCAGAAATGGGTCAACATTTGTTTGGAGCGTTACTACAAGTCGCAGAAGTTACCCCATTGCGTTTACTCTTTGTATCTCGTACTAGCATGTCATTTTATGATCGAAGAGATGTTCTAACTAGGGGTAAGATGGAAGAACTTCAAGTTTCAGGACTCAGTGTAGAAGTAGTCAGAGATTGGTTGAATAGAATAGATGCTCCTGAAGGAGCGGATGCAACATCTATTCATCGATTGACTGGAGGGCATCCATTAGCTTTAGAATTGCTAGAAATTTATGGAAAAGTAGTTCATGAAGATTGGCTTAGATTTTTGGATGAAGAAATTTTAGATGTCCTACCCAAAGAAGAACGAATAATTCTCGATATATTGGCAAGTGTCGATCGTCCAATAACATGGGATGAATTAGGTAAAGCAGCAGGTGTAGAATCTCGCCCCCCTTCAGCATTAATCGAGTCGGGGCTAATTGTTGAATTAGAGGATGGTATGTGGCTACACGATGCAATGAGAGAGAGATTGAGGAGAGATATTGGCGCTATGAGCCAAGCCTTAGATCGAATTAACGGTTAACTAACCCATATGTCTGTTTAACCAGGCATCCATTCCTGCCTTAGGAAGCGCTCCTGTTTGGTTGGCTACTGGTTCCCCATTGTGAAATAGGAGAAGAAATGGGATTCCTCTGACGCCATATTTACCTGGGGCTAACGAGTTAACATCAGTGTTTACTTTAGCGATGGTAATCTCCCTTTCTTCAGCAATTTGGCTGAGTACAGGGGCAATTGCTCTACATGGTCCGCACCATGGTGCCCAAAAATCCACCAATACCCATTCTGCACTCTTTGTCACTACGTCAAAATCCGAATCTCCGGCATCTACAATCTGTCCCATCGTATCACTCGTGTTATCGGTATTTCCTACATGCCTATCAATATATGGCCGTCACCATAATTTTTCTTCGCGGAAGGGACATGAACCTAGCCTTCCTCCGAGGCATGTAAATATGCTAATTACACCAAGTATTCTTACTGCCGATTTCACTCGTTTAGGAGATATTCTCGACTCTGCAATTAGTTCTGGAATTGATTGGATTCATCTGGATGTTATGGATGGAAATTGGGTTGTCAATAAAACGATTACATTTGGCCCTGCTTTAATTCGTAGCATCCGTGAAAAAGTAGGGCCAGAAATTTTTCTTGATTGCCACCTAATGGTGACTAATGCTGAAGAAACTTGGAAACAATATGTTGATGCAGGGGTTGATTTAGTAATCGCTCACATCGAGGCAATTAATGATCCAGATGCTTTAATTTCCAATCTTCATTCCGCAGGAGTTCAGGCCGGACTTGTCTTAAATCCAGATACTGACGCATCAACCATTCTTCCGTATTTATCAAATCTAGATCTGGTGTTAGTTATGTCTGTAGTACCTGGGAAAGGTGGACAATCCTTCATGTCTGAAGTAGAGCAAAAAGTCAGAACCATCCGTTTAGCTATTGATGAGCAAAAGGAGAATGGCGGCAGAAATACGATGCTGATGATTGANGGAGGAATCAAGTCAAATAATGCTAAATTAGTTGCAGACTGGGGAATTGATATTGCTGTAGTTGGTAGTGGTTTAATTAATTCAGAAGGGACAATACCCGAAAATTTAACTGAAATTATTTCCTCAATAAACGATTGAATTTTTACAAAGTACTTTAGAAAATTACGAGCATTGAAATTGGACCACACATAGGGTAAACTATGGTGTCCACTGACTGGGTGACTTCACAGATCTTGGATGTTGTTCCAGATGCTGAAGTAGAAGTAGTCGATCTTAATGGGACTGGTGACCATTTTCATGTTCGAGTGATCTCTGTTTCCTTTGATGGAATGAGGCCGTTACAACGCCAAAAACCCATATTGAATCTTTTCAAACCACATATTTCCTCTGGTGATGTTCACGCATTAGATCTAAAATGCATGACTCCAGAACAAGCGGCCCAAGCAGGAGATACTACATTTCATCCACATGGAGACAACAGTCCCTTTTTCGGAGTGCATATCCGAAGACCAGAAAAGGAGTGAAAATATGACAGAATTTAATTGGACACCAGATGAATTACAGGCAATAATCGACGAACATATTCTTGTTTTGTTCATGAAAGGTACACCGGAAGCCCCTCAATGCGGCTTCTCAAATCGTGCCGCTCAAGTATTGAATCAACTTTCTCATCCGTATGCGTCTGTAAATGTGTTAAGTGATAGGATTGCAATTCCGTCTGTTTGTCAGTGGTCAGATTTCCCAACTATGCCCCAAGTATTCGTGGGAGGCGAGTTGATTGGAGGTTCTGATATTGCTCTTGAGATGTTACAAAGTGGTGAATTAAAATCCATGTTAGTTGAGGCACGTGAAGCACGTGGAATGTCAAGTGAGTGGACTCCNGAGTCCTAATTGGCGATAATATGCCCTCTATTCTTTGGATTACACATCGAGATATTTCTTCCGATCTCACACGGACATCGAGGTTAGGAATAGCAAATGAATTGGAAAAAAGGGGCCATTCCATAATTTGGATGTCTCCTACCGAATCGATAGGACATTTTGTTTTTCGTTCCAAACGATTAGGATTTGGACATAAGTCGTTTACTAGAAGTATTCGCAAATCGATATCAAAAATTGAATCTCCAGATATTGCTATTGTTGAATGGACTGCAATTGAAGGATCTTATCATGAACTTCATCAGCGTTCAATTCCTTGGATAATAATGGATAGAAGTCCTCCTACAAGTCGGGGAATCGCTGGAAAAATTCAACAACTCCAGTATCAAAAAGCGTGGAAGATAGCCAGAAAATTTTCGATTGGTGCTGCAATTAAATCGAAATTTCATATTAACTCTGCACATAATATTCCTTATGTTATTGTCCCCGGGGGTGTTGATTGTTCCACCTTTGGTTTTGATCGAAAGGTCAGAAATACACCGAATTTGATGTATCTTGGCTCAATCTCTAAAGTAAGAGAACTAGAGAGATTAGTTTACATGGGAGTTGAAATTAAATTTGTTGGTTCAGGGGATGCAGTAGAGCGATTACGAAGTCTTGGTGCTCAAGTGGATAATCCTTGTTCTAGTAAAGAGGTACCCTTCATTTTATCACAAGCTGATATTGGATTACTCCATTTACCNAATAGATCAGAGTGGAGGGGGGCATCCCCGCTAAAGGTTAGTGAATATGCAGCAGCTGGAATGTGTGTAATTAGTTCTGATGTATCTGGTTTGTCGGAGTTTAAAGATGAGGAATGGCTTACTTTAGTTCCTCTTGGTGATGATTCTGGCTTCCTTTCAGCAACTAATGATCTGATTCAGTCTGGGATGGATGAAATTAGAAGGAAAGGGGAATTAGCCAAGAAATGGGCAATTCAAAATAGAGACTGGTCAGTATGCGTAAATGATCTTGAAAAATTTATTATTGATTCTTTGAATTGATTTCTACAATTTCATTGTAAATAGCGCCCCATCTTTTTTTATCGTTTTCAGGATCTAATTCTTCCACATCATTTCTGGAGTTTTTTGACATTATTTTCCACCTTTCAATATCATTCATTTGTTTTTTTATTTCTTGTTTCCAAGTTTGAATATTTCTTTCACTAACCACGACCCCTCCTTGATTAATGAATGACGAACAAGCGTTTGAAACAATAGCGGGAAGTCCAGATGCGAGTGCATCGATTAGGGAGAGTGGCATTCCTTCATGTTTAGAGGGCATTAACAAAAATCCTGCTTTGTTCATTAGTTTATCCAATTCTGAATCTTCGATCCATCCTTCAGCTATTATTCCATCTATATTCCTTAATTTTGGATTTAAATCTCGTTCATTTGTTCCGACTAAATGTAGATAGATATCGTGTCCTTCTTCTCTCAGTTGTTTAATTGCATTAATTGCTAAAGAATGCCCCTTAACTGGACTGGGACGACCTACCAGTAGTAACATCTTGATATCTCGTTGTTTGGTAGAAATCGGAATTAATCCTCGTCGATATGGATTTGGAACAACTTTAACTTCTTTTTCCACCATTTCCTCCAACCACTCTTTCCAATATTGAGATAGTGTAACAGGATATACATGTTCCAGATTTAATATTCGTGAAATGTCTCTGCCGATCCATCCTCTTCCAAATTTTTCAAATGCCCCAGAGTGCAAATGAACTATGGTTGGGATTTTTTGTTTACTCGCTTTTTGGATAATTTTTCTTTTTCTATACCATGAAAATCGAGTAGCAGTATGAACATGAATTAAATCTGGTTTTTCATTTATTTTTCGTAAGAACTCTCTTTTTGCACGATTCCATGCCATAATAATTGGTAAGATGCCACCATCAGCATGACTTACAACAACATCTGAATCCCAGTTAGTTGGTGGATTCTTGTGTAGGCGTTGAATTGTTCGCCCCATCCCTCCTTTTGTCTGGGCTGGACCGACATGCAATACTTTCCTTCTCACGCTCACCGCAGACGGTGGCTAATCAAAGGTATTCGGTAAATTGCTACTTTAGTACATAGAACAACATGGGGAATGAAAACCTCTAGCTATAACCGAGATCAATGCTAGACATTCTAGCCTTAATACAGATATCTTTTGCGTTCATAGGAGTATCACCATTTCTATTTTATTGGATTAAGATGAAGACTCTTTCTCAACACCCGATGAAAATACCTCCAGAACCGGAAATTTGGCCATCATTAACCATTGTCCTTCCTGTAAGAAATGAGGAAATAGTACTGAAGAAAAAATTAGAAAATTTGGAAAATCAAGAATATCCTATTGATAAAATTGAATTAATTGTAATCGATTCTAATTCTAATGATTCAACTTTAGAGGTTCTTGAAAAATGGAATTCATCTCGAAAATCAAAATTTCCTCTATCAACTATCATTATGGATGAATATCTTGGAAAATCCGCTGCTGTAAATCGAATTTTAGAAGAAAACTTTGACTCGGATGCAATGGTAATTACTGATGCTGACGCGCTATTAGCACGTGATTCATTGAAACGAATCGGAAGATGGCTATCCGAAGAAAAGATAGGTGCTGTTTGTGGCTCTCAAAAAATAATTGAAACAAAATTAACAGAACATCTACTCAATGAAAAATCCTATAGATCATTTTATCATGATTTACGAATTGGAGAAAGCTCTCAATCTTCTACTCCAATATTCGAAGGATCTTTAGCAGCATATCGAAATTGTTTGCTTGAAGGGAAACAAATAGATTCTACATATAATGCAGATGACTCTCAACTTGCAATCCTCATCCATAGAGAAGGAGGTCGTTCGATAATGGATCCAGAATTGCATTTTTTTGAATCAATACCCAGTTCAAAAAAGAGTGCAAATAGGAGAAGGATACGTAGAGCAAGCGGACTTGTCCATCTTTTTACACGAAATAGAATCAAAGGCTTTGATTCCAAATTTTCATCTATTCTTAGAAATGAGGCTTGGGCACATCTCTTCATGCCTTTTTTTGTATTTATTTCAGTAGCATCGATGCTTTGTCATATTTTTTATTCGACTCATTTGTTGATTTCTGAAATCAATTTTGATAATTTTCATATCTTTTTACTATTAACCGATTCATTATTTCTCTTGTGTTTATTATTGGGGAATCAAATTCAATTAGGACGTATTTTGAGATCATTTTTGAGTGCACAATATACCTTATTGTTAGCCAATACTCTGATGTATTTGGGCAAAGATTACAGATATTGGAATCAAGATACAGAATCAAGAATTTCTATAATTAAAGATTTAGAATAAGAAAGGGTTTGGTTCCTGGAAAGGGCCGCTTATGGCCGATTCCAGAAACCAAGAACTATTTGTTGCCTCAATGGCTTGTAATACGATTACTACACTTAAGCGACAGTAACGGAGTTAGTACCAGATAGTACCTGTCCGTTGTACTGGATTGTGATAGTCAAGTCGCAGGAGCTAGTGCATAGGTCTGCTCCGTTTTCCTTGATGTATACAATCTCATCTGATTCCCACTGGGTGTCAGAATCGCCGGTCTGCTGGATTAAGCAGTCAGCGCCGTCAGCGTTGGTTGCGATCTCGCAGGTGTAAACTGAGTCGCCCTTCTCTAGCTTGAAGCTAAGGAAAGCCCAGTTTAGGTTCTCATCTGCGTAGGTCCACGACATCCTGATCATGGTGTCGTCAGTTTCACCTGATAGGAACGCCGATGCATCTTCTGCACCGAAGTTGTTCAGGCTACCTGCTTCTGGTTGGTCGCTCGCCAGACTGTTAGCCCAGACGTATAGTACGCCTGCTAGTACCACTGTAATTGCAACCATTAGAATGGTTGCGATAACAGGGCTTACAGCCTCATCGTTCTTCTTTTCCATGTTTGTGTTCATGTTTTTGTCCTTCTGCCCCGACTCAGGGAAGGGGCATTCCCCCATACCCCTCATTGATATTAATGTGTCTGCCGTCATGTATACGCATAAAGTCGATTTATAATGTAATTACGTGTAACGTTTTTGAGCCATTATTTCCTACTGTTTTGATGAAAAATAACTTTTTGAAAAAATGCATTTCGAGCAAATTATTGGAGCGTTTTATTTGTAAGAAGAAAATCACCTCTGGTGAATGAATTTAGGTGTACAGGGCAGAAGGACAGCGTGAGGGGATGGGATGCACTCAACGAAACCTCAGGTCCCTGTACACAGCCGGATGTACACGGGGGGGGTATAATGGTTTCACTTCTATTTTCTATGCAACAGTTAGGATTTCAGGTCCACCTTCAGTAATGTAAACGGTATGTTCACATTGACCAACCATTCCTCCGTCTGCACATTTTAGGGCAGCATAAGTCTCAACAAATCTAATGGATTCTAACTTTTTGATTAAAGCATTCCACTTCCTCAGATGACTTTCTTCATCTTCATTTGGAAATGGCTTTTCCAAAAGAGGAAATGCCCATCTTTCTGCAAATGGGAGTGTGTGATATCTTTCTTCAATATATCTCGCCATAGTAGCACCTAATGGTTTGATCTTCTTCTTCGCCAGAGCCTGTCGAAGATTCACATTTCCTGTAACTCTAAAAATATTAGAAGAGTCATGAGGAGATATATTTTCTACAAGTCCAGACTCTCCTGTTGTATTGAATGGTTCGATAGCAAAAACACCTCCTAGAGGGACAGTCCCTTTGTATCCTGGATGATTCGCACCACATGCATAACTCGGAACACTTACTCCTGCATGCAAATTGAATTTCTCCAATTGATGTCCACTTAGATTTCTTATTGGTTGAAAACCAGCATCGACTGCAACTTGTTCCGCAGCAGCCCCAATTTCATGCCAAGGAGTTCCTGGATGCATTAATTCAATGGACGCATCTCTTGCTTCTTTTGAGGCTTTTATTTGATCTGTGTGGTTATTTCCATTTCCGATTTCAATAGTAATTGCATTATCTCCAATTGCCCCCTTAACATGCACCCCAATATCGAGCTTGACCAAATCACCTTTTCTAAGAATCATTTGTTCAATACCATCTGGAGGATTAACTGAATGATTAGTAGTATAATGAGCAGCAATATCGTTTACCGAAAGAGTACAAGGAAATGCAGGAGTACCTCCGTGTCGGCGAATATATCTTTCAGCAGATTCAATTACGCTATGCCATGATTGCCCTGCTCCCATGGTAGAAGAGATATGGTCAAGAGCTCTTCGAGCAACAGCTCCTGCGTTTTTCCAGCGTTTTAGATCAGGTCCTTCCATTTCGTCATCACCTCAAATTTGGATACAACCCCTTCTCTCACTATCTCGGGCTGTTGGCCTCCGGATGGAGGAAGGAAAACGGGNCATCGTATCAATGTACTGGGTTCGCCNCCCTTACATGTTACATCTATTGAATTCTCAATTGGCAGCCCTAGTGCTTTAGCTGCATCATTACAGGAGAATACGGTTCTCATTCCAGAAATATTTGCCGAAGTAGCGGTTAATGGCCCAACTGTTTGTAGCAAATCATTAGCAATAGGGTGCCCAACAATTCGTATTGCAATAGATTTACCACCAATTCTAGAATCAAACTGTGTTTTGCCTTCCAAAATACAAGTTAATGCTCCCTTTGGAAATAAATTTAGAAAATCTTCAAGATAATCTGGAATATTCACAAATTGTTCCATCTGCTCGAAGTTGGCAACTGCAATACTAACAATTTTCAAATTATCTCTCTCTTTTATTTTGAATAATCGATTTAAACCAATTTCATGTGGTAGAACTCCTAATGCAGGAAGAGTACTTGTAGGGTAAATTACTGGAAAGTAATTTTCTATTTGCCGAATATAGTGTTCTGTAAACATATATTCTCCTCATGAAGCAAGCCATTCCCCAATATGGAGAGCTGCTATTTTGTTTGCTTCTTCGATGTTTGGTGCTCTAACTAGAAGCCTTCCTGATGGATACAATGTCATCTCAAATTCACCTTGAAATGTATGGCAAAATTTTGATCTCAGAGAACACGAAAAACCGGATTTTTCAATCCTTTCAACAATTGTTTCGATTGAAATCCCAGGAGGATTTTGAGGGACTATTGTAAATGCAGTATCGCCACTACAAACTTCAATAATTGCTCCGTCCAAAGTTCCACCTCATTGTTTTTTCTTGGGGGGGCCCTTAGGTCCAGATTTACGACCTTGTGGGGGTCCAGTCATCGGCGGTCCTTGTGGAGGTCCAGTCATCGGCGGTCCT